>JADMIO010897357.1_pt1 | contig 45129 bp, 42 predicted proteins | sample 8958161 | NCBI WGS metagenome assembly JADMIO01 (sample SAMN16585339, study PRJNA669376) | soil metagenome | isolation source: Crop rotation soil | place: USA: Cullars Rotation, Alabama | collected 2011
GCCGCGACTTCAAGTCACGTGAATTCCAAGCTTCGGATCCCACTGTGCTGGAAAGCCGCGCATCCGTCGGCTGGCGAGCTTGCGACCGCGCTTGACTGCCCTGTTGTAAACGAGCCGCTTGCCGCGAGAGGCGTCGGACATACGGATCTCGACCGTCGCCAGCATCTTCTCCCACACCCGCGGTACGCCAAGGAAGAACGTCGGCTGTATCTCGCGCAGGTCGACTGCGAACGACTCGCCGCCCTCACCGAAGTTGACGACGTATCCGGCCTGGAGCGCGTCGATCAACGACACCAGCCGTTCGGCCACGTGACTCAGCGGGAGGTACGAGAGCACCTCGTCGTCGGGCGACGTCGTAAACACCGCGGCGTAGCCCTCTGCCGCGTGGACGAGGTTGCTGTGTGAAAGCATCGCCCCTTTGGGCGGACCAGTCGTGCCGGAGGTGTAGACGATCACCGCGACGTCGTCGCCCTGCTGATTGCGCCCCCAGTCGGCCACGGGGTTGGCCCGACCGAGCTCCTCGAGCTCAGCCCACGTCATCACCATCGGGTCGTCGAGGTCGCGCACTCCTCTCGTGTCGATGAGGACGATTTTCTTCAGTGCCTCGAGCCGTGAGCGCACCGCCAACGTCTTGTCGAGTTGCTCCTCGTCCTCGACGATGACGACGACCGATTTCGAGTGACCGAGCAGGTACTCGACCTCGGCCGGCGGGCTCGTTGGGTAGATGCCGACGCTGATCGCACCGATTCCTTGCGCGCCAAGATCGGCCAGTAACCACTCGGGCCGGTTCTCGCTGTGGATCGCCACCCGCTCGCCTTCGTCGACGCCAACCGCCCGCAGTCCGGCCCCGACCGCAGCGGCGCGGTCGGCGTATTCGCGCCACGTGTGTTGGTGCCAGCGTCCGAGCTGCTTCTCGCGAAGCGCGACGCGGTCGGGGTGCTCGCCGGCGCGATGCAAGAGCATCGCCGGGAGCGACGTGAGCTGGGTCATGCCGGGTGTCCGAGGTACGCCTCGATCACCTTCGGGTCAGCCTGCACGTCGGCCGGTGATCCCGTCGCGATCACGACGCCGAAGTCGAGAACCATCACGCGGTCGGCCAGATCCATCACGACGTGCATATCGTGCTCGACGAGGATCATCGCCAGCTCGAGCTGCTCGCGGATCTCGTTGATGTACCGGGCCATGTCCTCGGTCTCTTCGAGGTTCATGCCGGCGACTGGTTCGTCGAGCAGGAGCAGACGCGGATCCATCGCCAGGGCGCGGGCCAACTCGATGCGTTTCTGGATGCCGTAGGGGAGCGCGCCAACCACGGTGCGGCGATACGGCTCCAGCTCGAGCAGTTCGATGATCTCTTCGCAACGGCGGCGGTTCGCGATCTCCTCGCGTCGCGCCTTGCCCAACCACAGCGCAGCGGCACCGAAACCGGTGCGCATGAGGTGGTGACGGCCGAGCAGCAGGTTGTCGAGCAGCGGCAGGTTCGTAAACAACCCGAGATTCTGGAAGGTGCGGGCCACACCGAGCGCAGCGATGTCGGTCGGGCGCTTGCCGGTCAGCGCCGTGCCGTCGAGCGTGATCGAACCTTCCTGCGGGCGGTACACGCCGTTGAGGCAGTTGAAGATCGACGTCTTGCCCGCGCCGTTGGGCCCGATGACTGCGAACAACTCGCCGGGAAACACATCAAAGCTCACGTTGGTGAGGGCGGACACGCCACCAAAACGAAGGTTGAGGCCTTTGGCCACGAGCAGCGGCTGCGTTTGCGTCATGCCGACCACCGCTTCTTGCGTCGGTACGTCTTCACGTCGCGGTACGAGCGCCGACCGGCTTCGCCGACACCGAGGTAGAACTCCTTGATGTCAGGGTCCTCGAGGAGCACGGAGCCGGGACCGTCCTTCACGATGCGGCCCGTCTCCATGACGTAACCGTGCGTTGCTATCGACAACGCCATGGTCGCGTTCTGTTCGACGAGCAGCACGCTCGTGCCGCTGCGGTTGATGTCGACGATGATCGAACGGATCTGTTCGACGATGAGTGGCGCCAATCCCAGCGACGGCTCGTCGAGCAGTAGCAACCGCGGCGACGCCATCAGCGCGCGTCCCATCGCCAGCATTTGTTGCTCGCCGCCGGACAGGTAGCCCGCTACGTGCTTGCGACGCGTCTGCAGCGCGGGGAACAGCGTCATCACCCGTTCGGTGGAGTCGCGCAGCTCGGTCTTGTCTCGACGCGTGATGCCGCCGGCGCGCAAGTTGTCGTCGACGGTCAGTTCCTTGAAAATCCGTCGGCCTTCCATCACCTGGCTGATGCCGCGGCGGACGATGGCGGCCGGATCCAGTTTGTCGATGCGCGCCCCGTCGAACTCGACGCTGCCCTTCGTGAGCTGGCCTCGGTGGATGTCGAGGAGGCCTGACACTGCTCGCAACAGCGTGGTCTTGCCGGCGCCGTTGGCACCGAGCAGGGCGACGATCGCGCCGGTCGGCACGTCGAGGCTGACGCCGCGGAGCACGAGAATGACATCGCCGTAGACGACCTCCGCGTTGCGGAGCCGGAGCAGCGGCGTGTTCGACTGCGCCGTCACGGGCGCAACGATGTCAGAACGCAGCGTGAGTTGCTGTGAATCCCTTGGCCGCCTGTTCCCAGAAGCCGTAGGTCCCCGTTTCGAGTAGCTCCCGTCCGGCGTCGGCCAGCGCGCCGTAGGCCACGAGGGCGAAGCCACTACCGACCGAGATGCGCGCCACGCCGGCGTCGGCCAACTCCGCGACCGTCGGCGACTTGGCCAGCGCGAGCACACTCACCGGGCGCTCGACTTCGGAGACGATCGTGCGGATGTCGTCGATGCGGTTGACGAAGGGCGCGAACAACACGTCGGCGCCCGCCTCCTGGTACGCCTGCAACCGGGCGATGGTGTCGGGCAAGTCCTTGCGGCCGTGAATGAAGTTCTCGGCCCGCGCAGTGAGCGCGATCTTGCCCCCGGCCGCCTCGGCCGCAGCGCGAACGCGGTCGACCGCGAGGTCGAAGGCGTAGATCGGGTCATCGGCGCGACCTGAGTAGTCCTCGATCGAACAGCCGGCGAGCCCGGCGTCGATGGCGAGGCGGACCGTCTCCGCGACTGCATCGGGGTCGTCGGCGAAGCCGTTCTCGAGGTCGGCTGAGATCGGCACCTCCACCGCGGCGGCGAGCGCGCGCCCATGGCTCAGTGCTTCGTCGCGCGTGACTGAGCCGTCGAGGCGGCCGAGCGTGTTGGCGAAGCCGCCGCTCGTCGTCGCCAGCGCCTGAAACCCGACCGAGGCCAACACCTTGGCTGAGCCGATGTCGAACGCGTTGGCCAGCAACAGCGGCTGGCCCTTCTTGTGTAGCGCGAGGAACTGGGCCGAGCGGGCTTTTGTCACGTGGCCGACGCTAGGCCGCGTTGCTACGCTCGGTTTGCTGGGTCGCGAGGGGAGACACGTGGGGACGTGGGGACGGCGGGCACGAGCATTTGTTGTGTTGACCGCGCTGTTCGGCGCGGTGCTCGTCGCACCGGCGCGGCCGGCCGCCGCCGCGGGATCGGCGACGCTTTCGATCGCGCCGCTCGTCGGCACGATGCAGTCGGGCGGGCAGGTGCAATTCACGATCCCGTTCCAAGTCAGCGGCGGCACATTGGACGACGTGCGGATTCAGGTCCGTTTGCCTCGCGGCCAGTTTCGAGCTGCGAACACCTTCTTCTCGGGTGGCACGAGTTCCACCGTCACGACTGACACGGCGGGTGCACTCGCAACCGTCACGCTCGGCACATTGACGGAAGGAACGATCGGCAGCGTCCAGCTGTTCACCGACGCCATTCAGTACGCGCCGAACAACACGGAGATAACGGCGACGGCGAAGCTGCTCGCCACCGGTTATGAGTCGGCGGAAGCCACATCAACGATCACGTTGGTCGCGGCGGCAACGCCCGCAGTCGAGAAGTCAGGCTTCGGGTATCTCGCCGCTCCCGGGCCCGCCGGCACTGCGGTCGCGGGTCAGCCCGGCTTCAACGCGTTCTATTCGATCAGTGCAGTGAACGACTGCACCGGCCTCGGTTGCCTGCCCGCGCGCGGCGTCCTCACCGATACGTTGCCGCCCGGGACCTACCTCGTCTCGGCTTCCCGGACTCAGGCGTATGTCGACCGGGCCACGGGCGCGCCGGACGGGCCGGGCTTCATCTTCCCGGCCGACATCCCCCTTGGCCTCGACATCGGCGACGTTCCGCCGGCCGGATCGCAAGGAAGCTTCTCGCTCGACGTCTATCTGCATCCGAGTGATGCGTTGCAGATGACCGATGGTCGCTATCGCCAGTTCGACTACCAGGACGACCTGGCGGCGACGCCCGTGCCGATGTCGAACCGTTTCGTGCGGTCACCCGTGTTGGACGTGGTCATCTGGGTTCCGGATGCGCTCGTGCCGCCGGAGGGCGGAGGCCCGTACGACGCAGACAACACGGCGCGCCTCCAGGTGGCCGACATCGGCAACGGCAACAGCTTCGACGCGCAGTCCAACGCCATCGTCAAGATCGAGCGAAATCCGCAGCCGCAGTTCGGCAAGGGCGTGTTCGGTTGCACCGGTTATGGCACGGGTCCCACCTCGGCCTACGACCCGGCGACGGGCGTGGGCAACGAGAGCTGCGTGATCGGTGACGGCTCAGGCGCGCAGTTCCCGATCAGCATCAACAGCTCGGTCGGCTTCCTCGTCAATCCACGCGTCACCGATCGGCTGCCCGACGAATTACGCACTACGGGGGCGTTCGCACCCGGGTACACCACCAGCTTCAACGACGACGCGGACTGCGGACCGAACACGCCCGACGCCGCGTTCACCGAGTTCCCGCCAGTGGGCGGAGCCCGCTGCGTGCGTTTGTCGGCCGACGGTGTGGTGCAGAACGCGACGGCTCAAGTCCAAGCCCAGACTGTCGAGTCGCTCGATCTCGCCGCCGGCACGTTCCGGCGCGTGCGCAATCAGGCGTGGCTGCGCGGCCCACAGTTCGCGGCCGACACTTTGGCCGAACAGGACGTGGCGATCGTCGATCGCAGCACGGTTTCGATCTTCCACTCCGTCGTGAGCTACGAACCGGACGAGTTCGGCGGGACGATCCCTGGGGGCATCGTCACCTTCGAGATGCGGGCGCGGCCGTTGGTGTCGCAGAAGACCGACGCGTCGCCGCACGACTTCACCATCACCAACGAGCTGTGGTTCAACCAAACCTTGACGTTCCTGTCGGCCGACGTGATCGACGCCCCGCTTCTCACCTCGGGTGAGATATCTAGCCCGACGTGCTCGTACAACGCCGGCTTGCGTCAGCTCGTTTGCGTTGCACCCGGCGATACGGCCAATCGCCGGCCCGACGGCGGCACCAACTTCTTCACAGTGCAAATGCGGGCGCGCGTCGCGCCGGGAACTCCCGCGTCGAATGCGTGGACGAACCACAGCTGCAGCTACTCGCAACCGACACCGGGCTCACCGCAAAACGGCGCCGGTCACTACATCGCGTACCAGCACGCGTGGTTCCCTGGCACCAGCCTTTGCCCGTTCGATTTCGCCGGACCGCGCGTGGCGTGGTGGGGCACCTTCTACACGGTCGGCGCGCAGCCGCCGCCTCCGCCCGGCAACTCGGGCAACCCGTTGCTGAACGTCGACAAGCTGCGCATTGCGCCGCTCGGGAGTTCGGTGGATGGCGGCGACACCGTTACGTATCGCCTGGTGTACGACCACCTGCCGTCGAGCACCGGTGACATTTCCGGCGGCTACATCTACGACTTCCTCGGTCGTGATCCCGTCAGCGGCCAGGCGCTGGGCGACGTCGTTCCCGAGTTCGCATCGGCCTCGGTCGAAGGCCTCGAGACCATCGAGTACACCTGCACGCCGAACTCGAGCCTCGCCAACAACGCGGTCGTGTGGGAAACGACGCCGTGCGCCGGTGTGACCGGTGTGCGGTTCCAGCCGCGGAGCATCGTCGCCCCCAACGATCCGCCTGGCAGCTACCGCGTCGAAGATCCCGCGGCGCGGCATCAGATCGTCGTACGCGTGCCGAGCGACGCGTCGCCGGGCGACCTCCTCGTCAACGCAGTCGGCATCTCGGCCACCGGTCTACCGGCGGCGACCGGTGAGGTGATGACGATTCGCGTCGGTGGCGAGCCGCCCGTTGCCAACAACGTTGACCAGACGCTGTTCGATGACTCGACGTTGGAGTTGGACCTCCCGACTCTCGCCTCCGATCCAGACCAGGACCTTGTCGCCGACGACACGTCGATCATCAACGTGTCGAGCGGGACCGCGACCTGGGACGCGGCACGGGACCGCCTCGTGTACACCCCAAGTCCCACGTTCACCGGTCGCACCGCAACCATTGACTTCCGCGTCTGCGACGCTACGGAGCAGTGTGACGAAGGTCGGATCACCGTCACCTTCATTCGCTCGCCTCACGCCACCGACGACAGCGCGACTGTTGCCAATAACGATTCAGTCATCGTCGACACGTACGCGAACGACACCGATCCCGACTCCAATCTCGATCGCGACAGCTTCGAGATATTCAGCGGCTTCAGCCATGGCACCGTTTCGCTTTCGGCCGGTGGAGCGGGCAACCCGGGTCCGGGCGTGTTCCGCTATACGCCGGAGGCCGGCTTCGTCGGTGAGGATCGGGCCATCTACCGGATCTGCGACGACGACGAAATGTGCGATGAGGCCGACGTCGTCATCACCGTGGTTGCGCCCGAGGAAGCCAGCGCGCCCAACGCCGTCGACGACGACGCGTCGGTGAACGAGGGCGCCGCTGTGGTGCTCGACCCGGCCGCCAACGATACCGACGCCGACGGTGACCTCGACCGCTCCACGCTGCGAATCGTGACGCCGCCGACACGGGGCACGGCGACGGTGGGCGCCAACGGGCTCGTCACTTACACCTCGACCGGCGGACCGGGTGCCGACAGCTTCGTCTACGAGATCTGTGACGCGACCGAGCGCTGCGATACCGCGACGGTGAGGGTCACCGTCAACGACCTTGTGCGTGCGCCCGTCGCCAACGACGACACCGCGTCGGTCGACGAGGGCGGCACCGTCGTTATCAATGTGGTGGCTAACGACACCGATGCCGACGGCGACCTCGAGCCCAGCTCTGTCCGGGTGACCCGGTCACCCGCGCTCATATCGGTTACGGACCAGGGCAACGGCAATCTGATGCTGTCGAACACGGCCACCCGCGGCTTCGATGACGACTTCGACTACGAGGTGTGCGATTCCACCGGTCGATGCGACACCGCGACGGTCAATGTCACGGTGAACGACGTCGCCCAGCCGCCGGACGCGGTCGACGACAACGCGTCGGTCAATGAGGGCGCCGCTGCGGTGCTCGATCCGGCCGCCAACGACACCGACGCCGACGGTGACCTCGATCGGTCGACGCTGCGGATCGTGACGCCGCCGGCCAATGGCACGGCGACAGTCGGCGCCAACGGCCTCGTCACTTACACCTCGACCGGCGCGCCCGGCCCCGACAGCTTCGCGTATGAGATATGCGACGCGACCGAGCGCTGCGACACCGCGACGGTGAGGGTGACGGTCAATGACCTACCGCACGCGCCGGTGGCTAACGACGACACTGTCGTCGCGCAGCCAGGCCAGCCGACGGTGGTCGACGTACTCGCCAACGACACCGACGAGGACGGCGATATCGATCCGGCCTGCGTGACGATCACGCGCCCGCCGACCAAGGGCACCGCCGTCGTCAACCCCGAGACTGGCGTCATCACCTACACGGCAACTGCGGGCGCAACGGGCTCCGACAGCTTCGAGTACCGCGTCTGCGACAGCGGCGGTCGCGCTGACACCGCGTCGGCCAGCGTCGTGCTGCGCAGCCCGCCGGTCGCCAACGACGACGAGATTCATGGCCGCCCCGCCACGAGCACGCCGCTGAACCTGTTGGCCAATGACACGGATCTCGACGGCGACCTGGATCCGCAGTCGCTCACGTTCGTCACGCCGCCCCAACATGGGCAGCTCAGCCAGGACCCGGTCACACACGCCTTGTCGTACCGGCCGGGCACGGGCTGGGTCGGCGCCGACAGCTTCACCTACAGGGTGTGTGACCTCACGGCGCTGTGTGACACCGCCACCGCGGTCGTCGTCACCGATGCGGTGATGACGGCGCGGGCCTACGGCGCCGGTCTCGGCGGCCCGCTCTTGGCGTTGCTCGGCCTTCCGGGGACGACGTTCGGGGACACCGGCGAAGTGCGCGTTACAACTGACTCGCACGTGCACCGCGAGACGCTGGGTCAGGCCATCGGGCCGATCGGCCTGCGGCTGCTGTCAGGTGACGTCGATGCGGTCACCGCTGGCGGCTCGCATGTCACCGCGGTCGGCCGGGTCGCCTCAGCGACCATCACCCTCAGCCCGCTGAACAAGCTCGAGATCATCGGGGTCGAGGCGACGTCGACCTCGGCGTGCAGCGGGCGGACCGGTAGCGGCACCGTCGCCACCATCAAGCTCAACGGGCGCGTGGTTTACGACGCGCGCAGTCGGCCGGCGCCGGTCAACCTCGGCGTGGCTCGGATTGCGATCAATGAACAGACAGCCGGTCCGGACGGCCTCACGGTCATCGGCGTTCGCGTATCGGCGCCTGGGATCGCCGACGTGGTGCTTGGTTACGCCCGCTCCAACATCGACTGCGGTTAGCTACGCATGCCCTGGCGGGTAGGACACCGTCATGGCTACGACGGTGGAAGAAAGCATTGAAGTAAACGTTCCGATTCGCGTCGCGTACAACCAGTGGACGCAATTCGAAGAGTTTCCCCAGTTCATGGACGGCGTCGAGCAGGTTCAGCAGCTCGACGACAAGCGACTGCATTGGACGGCGGAAATCGCCGGCGTCAAGCGCGAGTGGGACGCCGAGATAACCGAGCAGCATCCGGAGGAACGCGTGGCCTGGGCCAGTACGTCTGGGTCGCACAACGCCGGTGTCGTGACGTTCCACAAGATCGACGACAACAAGTCCAAGGTGATGTTGCAGCTCGACTTCGATCCTGAGGGCTTGGTCGAAAAGGCCGGCGACGCGCTCGGTTTCGTGAAGCGTCGGGCCGAGGGCGACCTCGAGCGATTCAAGGACTTTGTCGAGGCTCGAGGAACCGAAACCGGCGGATGGCGCGGCGACATCCCGCGGCACGAGACCTCTTAGACGATGAGCAACGCGCGACACGACGACGAACTCGAGTCTGAGGGGATCCCGGCGCTCGACGACGCGATCAACGAGGACGAAGGCATCCTGCCGCCGCAGGACCGCCCCATGCATCGCGCGTCAAGTCCTGAGGTGCCAGATGTCGTGCGCGCCGACGAGGACAAGGTCGGTCGGCTCGTCGCGCCCGACCGGGGCGCGGCGGAGGACACCGAAGCCACCGAGGTCGCGGTAGAGACCGAGGACGACGCCGGGCTCTCGGCTGAAGAGGCCGCGATGCACATCACCGAGTCGCCCTAGCGCCGGAGTCACTCAGAGTCGGGCGGTTTGCGCCGATGGACACATGTGCCTGCTCGCGCCCGAACCAGCGCACGCCGCGTCGTCGCGGCGCGCCCGCCCTCACCTGTCCTTGAACTTCCGCCAGTAGAGCTGCCGCCTCCCGGCGGGGCCGAAGCGACGGCGCCGAAGTCCCTCGCCAGCCGGGCGCTGGTTTCGGTAGCGCTACTCGCCGGCGTTGTCGTCCTGTCGGCCCTCGTCGTTGTGGCGCTCGTCGGCGTCAACATCGCCGTGCTCCAAGCGACGGGCCGGATCCACGCCGCGTTGGTGATAGCCGCCGGTGTCGTGGTCATCAGCTTGGGCAAGGCAGTGATCGCCATGTTCCGCTCGCCGCCCGAACCAACCGACGAAGTCGAAATTCCGGCCGCGTCGGAGCCCGACCTGTACGCGATGGTGAAGGAACTGGCCGATGCCGCCGGCACGCGGCCGCCCGATCGCATCGTGATGGTGGCCGACACCAACGCCTACGTGCGCGAGTGGGGCCCGATGATGGGACTGGTTCGGGGTAGGCGAACGATGGCGATCGGCGCACCGCTTCTCGACGCTCTCGATGTATCAGAACTGAAAGCGGTGCTGGCCCATGAGTTGGGTCACCTCTCCGGCGGCGACACTCGCCTAGCGCCCGTCGCCGTCCGTACCGAGATGGCGCTTATGCGCATCGTCGAGACCCTTCACGGCCGCCAATATCTGACTCGGCTCTTCGTCACCTATTGGAAGTTCCAGCACCGAGTCAGCGCGTCGGTGCGCCGGGGTCAGGAGTTGGTGGCCGACCGCGCCGCAGTGCGCGTGGCCGGTCGACAGGCCTCGGCCGACGCGCTGCGCGCGATGGAAGTGGCGGCCAACGCTTAAGGTGTGCTGCGTTACGCCTACCTCGTGCCGCTCCTCGAACGCGGTTACCGCCCCGATGACATCGCCGCCGGCCATCGAGCGCTCATGAGTGATCCGACACGCGTCGCCGAGGCGCAGGCCGACGACGCCGACGCGGGCGAACAATCGGACCCGTGGGCGTCGCACCCGCCGACCGCAGTGCGCATCCAGCGTGTCGCCGCGTTGGCCGACGAGCGCGAGTTGGAACGCGACGAGCGCGCGGCTCGGGTTCTCTGGCGGGAGCCCGATCGATGGATCGCCGCTGCGCATGACCGGTGGTTGCGCAGCGTCACGTCAGGCAAGACGTTCGAGGTCGTGCCGTGGGATTCGTGGGGCACGCTCGTGGCCGAGGCTACGCAATCGGATCGTGCTGCCGTCGTCGATCGCGCGCTGGCACGGCTCGAGCTCGGCCCCGGTGTCGACGGTGTGCATGAGGCGCTGACCTCCGATCGAGAGCGCGAGCTCGCGTCCGCACTCGTCGCCGAAGGCTGGCGGGCCGACCAGCGCGACCAGCTCGTGCGGGCCGCGTTGATGTCGACCGCGGCGCGCGACGCGGTCGAACAGCAGGGTTGCGCATGGGCCATGTCATGGTCCGGCCCGGTGGCCTTGCGCACGAAGGCCGGGGCCGATGTCGACGTGACGGCGTGGGCCAACGAAGTGTTGGCGGGGACGTGGCGGCCGCTGGTTGGTCGCGCTCGCCGGACGACGAAGCGGCCCGCGGCGAGGGCAACGTCTGCCGCGTCATCGTCAGCTGTCGTCGCGATGCTGCCGGAGCCGCCCCAGCCCGCGTTCGCGCCGGGTGACAACGGCTGGAAGTGGGTCGCCGACCTGCCGTCGGGCGTGGGCCGCAACGCGATCGTGCAAGTCGGCGACGACGCATTCGGCCTCAACGGCAAGCACGTCCGCTACGACGAGCTGGCTTCGTTTGCGGTGTCAGTCCGCAGCGACTCCGGCAGTGGCGTCAAGGTACAGATCTCGGCCGCGCCGGCCGACGGTGCGGCCGCCAAGATCACATCGAGCAGCGTGACGCAGAAGGGCGCCCGCCCGGCCTACGAGGCCTGCGGCTATCTGTGGGACGTCGTCACCGCCCGTGCCGGCCAGCGCCTCAGCGACGCGTACGTGGCGCAAGTCGAGAGCGGGTCCGAGGTCGCGGTCGGCGGGTTCGTCGTATCGAAGGCGGGCATCGCCACCGCGAAGAAGCCGCGCAACATCGTCGCGTGGAGCGACATCCGCGATCCTGACTACGTCGACGGCCACGTCGTCATCCCCGCGTCACCCAAGGGCCTCGTGGTCAAGATGGGCGAACCCAACGCGTTCGTCCTCGACCAACTCATCCCCCAACTCCGCTCGCTCTACGCGTAACCGACTGGCGGACGGCTCTCGAAGTGACACCAGAAACGTGACCCATAGGTCACGTTTCTGGTGTCACTTCGTCGGTGAGTTAGCTCTCGCAGCCGATTCCGTTCTTGTCGCGGTCGAAACCGTGAGGGTCGGGTTGGCGCACGGTGAAGTCCTTTCGCCCAATATCAGGACAGTCGAGGTCGGGCGGCGGCGGCGGGATACAGAAGTCCGGGTATGAGGGGTCGCACCCGCCTCCTGCAGGCGGCGGAGGAGGCGGCGGCGGGGGCGGTGCGACCGGCGGAGGTGGCGGCGCGACGACCGCAGCCCGCGCAACTGTCGGTGGGGGCTGCGGCGCCAGCGCTGTGGTGGTTGTTGCGATCGCCGCGATGTCGAGCGCTGCGCTGCGCTCCGTCGTCCGCGTGGAGATCGATTCGGGCTTGCTACCCGCGGCGCAGCTGCTGAGGACGAGTGCCGTCAGCGACGTGAGGATCAACCCAGTCCGCCGGCGGGTCGTAGTGACAGTAGAAACGTGACCCATAGGTCACGTTTCTACTGTCAGTTCGGCCGGGCGTGCTCGGTGAGCAGTTACGCGACGTCGAGGTCGGTGACGGCGCCGACGAACTGCGAGTTGTAGAGACGCGCGTAGGCGCCGTCGCGGGAGAGCAGCTCGTTGTGATTGCCCTGCTCGACGATGCGGCCGTCCTCCATGACGAGGATGGTGTCGGCGCCGCGAATGGTGGACAGCCGGTGGGCGATCACGAAGCTGGTGCGTGACGCACGGAGCGCGTTCATGGCTTCCTGGATCTGCACCTCTGTGCGGGTGTCGACCGACGACGTCGCTTCGTCGAGGATGAGGATCGTCGGGTCGGCGAGGAAGGCCCGGGCGATGGTCATCAGCTGCTTCTGGCCGGCGCTGATGTTGTCGCCTTCCTCGTTGATCATCGTGTCGTAGCCGTCGGGCAACGAGTGCACGAAGCGGTCGACGTAGGTGGCCCGCGCCGCGACGAGGATGGCCTCCTCCGTGGCGTCCGGGTTTCCGTAGGCGATGTTGTCGCGGATCGTGCCGCCGAACAGCCATGTGTCCTGCAACACCATGCCGATGTGCGACCGCAGCTCGGCGCGCGGGATCGACGCGATGTCGACGCCGTCGAGTGTGATCCACCCGTCGTCCAACTCGTAGAACCGCATGATGAGGTTGACCAGCGTGGTCTTGCCGGCACCGGTGGGGCCGACGATGGCAATGGTCTGGCCCGGCTCGGCGACGAGCGACAAGTTCTCGATGAGCGGCTTCTGCGGGTCGTACGAAAAAGCGATCTCGTGGAACTCGACCCGTCCTCCCACGTTCTCCGGCAGCGAGCTCGTTGCGTCGGTCGACTGTTCCTCGGCGTCAAGCAACTCGAACACCCGCTCCAGCGACGCGATGCCCGACTGGAACACGTTCATCATCGACGCCAGCTGCGTCAGCGGCATCGAGAAGGAGCGCGAGTACTGGATGAACGCCTGAACCTGGCCGATGCTGATCGCGCCACTTGCCACGCGCAGACCGCCGACGACGGCCACGATCGCGTACTGCACATTGCCGAGGAACATCGTCATCGGCTGCATCAAGCTCGACATGAACTGCGCGCCGAACGACGCGTTGTACAACGTGTCGTTGGTGTCGCGGAACCGAGCCTCGACCTCGCGCTGGCGGCCGAACGACTTCACGATGGCGTGGCCGGTGAACGTCTCTTCGATCTGACCATTGAGGGCGCCGGTGCTGCCCCATTGAGCCATGTAGCGGGGCCGGGCCCGCTTGGCGATGGCCCGCACGCCGAGGATGGTGAGCGGCATCGTGGTCATCGCCACGCCGGTCAGCAGCGGGGAGATGGTGAACATCATGATCGTGACGCCGACGAGCAAGAGGAGCGACGTCAGCATCTGGCTCATCGTCTGCTGGAGGCTCTGGGCCAGATTGTCGAGGTCGTTGGTGACCCGGCTCAAGAGGTCGCCGCGCATCTGCTTGTCGACGTACGAGAGCGGCAGCCGGTTCAGCTTGTCTTCCGCCAACGAGCGCAGGCGGAACATGAGCCGCTGCACGACGCCGGCGATCAACCATGACGTCGTCAGCGACAGGAGGAACGATCCGGCGTAGAGAGCGACCGCCTCCCACAACACGCGGTGCAGCCGGCCGAAGTCGATGCCACCCCCGAGGATGCCGCGCACGATGACGTCGGTGCCGCGGCCGAGGACGCGCGGTCCGAGCACGTTGGCCACCGCGCCGCCCACCGCCAGCAGCGCGATGAAAGCGAGCAACCAGCGTTGTGGTCGCAAGAGCCGGCCGAGCCGGCGGACCGACACGCGGAAGTTCTTGGACTTCTCGGTCGGCATGCCCGCCGCCATCCAACGCCCGGCGGCACGAGTATCAGGACTCGAGAGATTGCTGAGTTCCTCCTCGCCCGAGACCTCTTCGTCTTGGTGCTGGTCGAGCTGCGTCATGCGACCTTCTCACCGATCTGCGACTGCACGATCTCGGCGTAGGTGGGGCATGACTCGAGCAACTCGTCGTGGGTGCCGCGCCCGATGAGTTGACCGTCTTCGAGCACCAGGATGTCGTCGGCCGTCGAGATGGTCGACACGCGCTGGGCGACGATCAGTACGGCCGCGTCGGCCGTGTACGGCGCCAATGCGGCGCGCAGGCGAGCGTCGGTGGCGAGGTCGAGGGCCGAGAACGAGTCGTCGAACACATAGATCTCGGGCTTGCGCACGAGGGCCCGGGCGATGGCGAGCCGCTGGCGCTGTCCGCCCGACACATTGGTGCCGCCCTGCTCGATGCGCGCGTCGAGTCCACCCGGCATCGTCCGCACGAAGTCGATCGCCTGCGCCACTTCGAGTGCTTCCCACATCTCATCGTCGGTGGCGTCGGGCTTGCCGTATTGCAGGTTGCTGCGCACGGTCCCCGAGAACAGGTACGGCTTCTGGGGGACGTAGCCGACGCTGCCCCAAAGCAGGTCGGGATCGAGCTCGCGCACGTCGACGCCGTCGACCAACACCGATCCGGACGTCGCGTCGAACAATCGTGGAATCAGGTTGACCAGCGTCGACTTGCCGGCGCCGGTACTGCCGATGATCGCTGTCGTTTCACCGGCCCCGGTTTTGAACGTGATGTCGCTCAGCACCGCGTGCTCCGCACCGGGATAGTGGAAGCCGACATCACGGAACTCGATCTCGCCGTGCGTCACCACATGGTCGACGGGGTTGGCCGGCGGCACGACGCTGGTGTCGGTGTCGAGGACCTCCTGGATGCGGCCCGCGGAGACGGCGGCGCGCGGGATCATCGAGATGACGAACGTGGCCATCATCACCGACATCAGGATCTGCACCAGGTAGCTCAGGTAGGCGACGAGCGCACCGATGTTGATCTCGCCCGACGCGATGCGGTTGGCGCCCATCCAAAGCACAGCGACGCTCGACAAGTTGATGATCAAGTTCGACGTCGGGAACATGCCCGCCATCAGCCGGCCGCTGCGCAGCGACACCGCGGTGAGATCACGATTGGCGCCCTCGAACCGCACGGCCTCTTGCTTTTCGCGCACGAACGCCCGCACGACGCGGATGCCGGTGATCTGCTCGCGCAACAGGCGGTTGATCTGGTCGATGCGCTCCTGCATGACGCGAAACGCCGGAACCATCTGCGAGACGATGCCGCCGAGGACGATCCCGGCCAGCGGCATGCTTACGAGCAGGATCGTCGACAGACCGACGCTCTCCCGAACAGCCATGATCACGCCGACGATCACTGTGATCGGGGCGCCGACCGCCATGGTCGTTGTCATCACGACGAGCAACTGCACTTGCTGCACGTCGTTGGTGATGCGTGTGATCAACGAGGGGGCGCCGAACGCGCCGACTTCTCGCGCCGAGAAGCTCGTGACTTGATGGAAGAGCGTGTTGCGGAGGTCGCGCCCGAAGCCCATGGCGACGCGGGCGCCGTAGTACACGGCGACGACGTTGAACGTGATCTGGATAAGCGAAAACCCGAACATCACCACGCCCATGCGGCGGATGTAGCCCACGTCGCCGGTGATGACGCCGTGATCGATGATGCGCGCGTTCAGGTGGGGGAGGGTGAGCGCGGCGAACGTCTGCACTGTCTGGAGCAGCAGGATGAACAGCAGCGTCTTGCGGTATGGGCGGAGCTGCGCGCGCAGCAGGCGAAGCAGCATTTACTTCACTCGCCCCTTGCCGACCCCATGAAGGAACAGTTCGACAATCTGGGCCGGGGTCGAAGGCTCGCCGACCACCATTGGATGCGTCTCCGACAACGTCAGCGTTCGCAGATGTCGGGCCGCCATGCGCGGATCGACCCGCAACTTCGCCTTGCCCTTTGCTTCGAACAGCGCCACCAACGCGTCGACCTCGACCACCGGTCGCTGCGCCTGCTCGTGAAAGCGAGGGCCGATGCTCGACACCAGCCGCCAAATGTCGACCACGCGCTGTTGCAGGATCTCCACCGCCGCGGCCAGCGACTGCTCGAACGACAGCGACGGGTCGATCGCGCCGAGGTGTTCCTCGAGTTGCGCCGTGTCCAACGCGGCGTCGACTGCGGCCGCGATAACTGCGTCTTTGTCGGCGAAGACCCGGAAGATGGTGCCCTCGGCGATGCCCGCCGCGTCCGCGATCTGCCGCGTCGTCACCATCTCGCCGTGCGCGACCAGTAGCGGAAGCGTCGCGGCGACGATCGCCGATCGCCGCTCGTCCGGCGGCAGCGCGGCGGCCCGCTTGGTGACGGTCTGGGTCTGGGACATCAGAGCCCACCGTACACTGAGTGAGCACTCACTCAGACCAGATCCGACGTGACCTTTGTCGCAAAGTCTTCAAATCGAACCGGAATCAACCGATACCCTCGATGTCATGGCACGTTGGCGGTCAACCGAGGTACTCGCGTGGACTGAAGGCGATGGAATCGGCGCGCCTCCCAAGGCCCGCGGCGGCTGGCTCTGGTTGTCGACCGCGATCGCGCTGGGCCTGGCCTTCTCGGTGATCTTCTTCACCGACGCGCTGTGCCCAGACCACCGCATGTGGGTCGAGACCTTGGCGATGGTCGCTTTGATCACGACGGTCGTGACCATCACCGGTCTCTTGCGCGGATGGGCGTCGGCGCCCCTCTTCGGCATCGCGAGCGCCGCCCTTGGCCTCGTAATCGGCACCATCGACGCTGTCCACGCACCGGTTCGCGGCAGCGTCATCGCGATCGGGTTCGGCGTGGCCCTTGCGCTCGCAACGATCCTGACCTTCGGCCAGCTGCCACTTATCCGCTGGGATCGGAAAGTCCGACGCAGCGTGTCCGGCGCGCCGCTGCCGCCGGTCCGCGCCGTCGAGCCGGCGGACGCTGACGAGGTGGTTTCTCTCTCGAGTGAGTGATCGCGGCCGGCCGCTCGCGGTCGACCGCTATCGCAACTCGTGGGCGTGGCTTCCGGTGCTTGTCGCGCTGCCGTTCGCCTTCTTCTTCGCGGAGGAAGTCGGCTCGGCTCGCGACAATCGCCGACTCGACCCTCGGTCCGAGCTCCGAACGACCGGCCGCGTCGTGGCTGACTCACGCGGCGTCCTGAAAATCAGGTACCGCAACCCGATCACCGACCAGCGGGTCGACGCGCCGATGTACACCTGGACCGCTTCACCCGATGAGGGCGACACCGTCACAATCGATGTCGAGCGTGACGACCCTCGCTCGGTGAACATTGCCGGCGACGCCTTTCCGCTCACGACCAACGTGGGGTTGTACGTCTCCTACGTGGCGCTGGCCGCAATCCCTTTCTTGCTCCGGCGACTCGCAGTTCGGCGGGCCCAACGTTTGATGTCGTCGTCACGGACGGCGTTCGCGATGAAGGGCGCCATCGGCCCAGGCCGTCGTTGGCGGCGGCCGCTGCTGCACCTGTATCCGCTCGACGCGAGCCCGGGAGCAACGCCGCTGTGCTCGGTCCCGCTCATGAGCACCGGGCAGGCACCTGTAGGAGTAACGCTGCAGGTCGAGGTCAAAGGCAGCCCTCGACCGCTGGGTCGGGTCATCGCCCGAACGCAGGCCACCGTCTTATGGCCCGCCTCCCGCGCTCTCCGCCGAGCGCCCATGCCACTGCCGGCGGAGTCAGGGGTCGTCGCCGGCCTTCGTCAGTGGGCCGGCCCACCGTCGCCATGGCTCGGTACGAGCGCTGCCACTCGGGTGCTGCGACTCCGACTGCTCACAGTCGCGTTCCTGGCCGGCGTAGTTGTTGCGATCGCCGTTGCATCCGTCGCCGGCGCTCGAGCGAGCATCGACACCGAGGATCGCTACGCAATCGCACAGGTGGTCGACCACGAAGGCGAGGACGACGTCGTTGTCCTCCGATACGGACACGATCTCCGCTGGGAAGCCAGGGCGCCCGCCGATTTCGCGAGTGACTATCCAGTGGGCGTGCGCTACCCGGTCCGCATCGACCGCGACGACCGGACCCGGGCTCGATTGGTGACCGAGCCGTACAACGTCGTCAACCCGATCATGTGGGGCGTGGTGCCGCTCGCCGGAGCAGTGCTCTTTCTCGGAGCTGGGTGGCTGCGCTGGCAGCGGAACCAGCGGGTCGCTCGAAGCGGCCCATGGTGGTACGGGTCAGCGCAGGTCGTTGGACCGACGCTGGTCGTCTCGGACGAGGCCGGGCAGGTCGTGTGCACGATCGAGGCGTCCGACGCGTTCCCGCCGCCGTCACCCGCGGCCAATCCCGCCGACATCGTCGTCGCGGGTGATGGCGCGCCGGGATCGCCTACGGCGGTGTGGCTGGACGGCGTCCCGGTGGCGGTCGCAGGACCCGCGGGCCTCGACGCTGAATATGCCGACGCCGAAGGCGACGACGATTGGGACGACGAGGAGCGTTAGGCCGCCGGGTCGTGGGCGGCGGCCATGAGCTCGGCCGCGGTGTGGAGCGAGGGGTCGAGACGCAGGGTGCTCGCTGCGGGGCGGTTGTTGTAAGGCAGTGGAAGGGGCTTCCGGTTCAGGATCCGGCGCTGCTTGTTCTTCGCCATGCTCACTCCTCCCGAAATGGGTCGCTTTGGACCTATCGGCTCGTAGACACCGGGAATGAGCGTTCGGAACGACGATTCCTTGCAGTTTTTCCGAGAGATTCGCCGTCAATAACTGATCCATGGCACTTCCCAGGATCGCAACGCGCGACGAGTGGCGTCGGGCGAGCGCCGAGCTGCTCGCCAAGGAGAAGGATCTGACCCGGCGCCGGGATGCGCTGAGCATCGAGCGGCGCAACCTGCCGATGGTCGAGATCGAGAAGGACTACACGTTCGACGGCCCCAGCGGCACGGTCACACTGCGGGACATCTTCGAGGGCCGGCCGCAGCTGATCATCTACCACTTCATGTTCCATCCGGAGTGGGAGGACGGCTGCCCCAGCTGCACCGCCGGCACCGACGAGATCTCGCCCGGCTTCCTCGAGCACCTGCGCACCCGCGACACGAGCTACGCCATGGTCTCCCGGGCCCCGATCGAGAAGCTCGAACGGTGGAAGGCGAAGAAGGGCTGGGACATCCCGTGGTACTCGTCGGGCGACAGCGACTTCAACTACGACTTCGGTGTCACGATCGACGACTCCCGCGGCGCCACCGACTACAACTTCCGGCCCGCCCCTGAGGGCGATCAGCCCTACGACAATCCCGGCCGTAGCTGCTTCCTCCAGGTCGACGGTCGCGTCTTCCACACCTACTCGCAGTTCGCCCGCGGCCTCGAGTCGACCGGCGGGTCGTACTACTTCCTCGACCTCACGGCCCTTGGGCGCCAGGAAGACTGGGAGGAGCCCAAGGGCCGGAGCGAGTCGTTGCGCACGAACCAACCCGATTTCGCTTCCTAACTGCGACGCGGCAGAGTGAGCCGCATGGAGGTTGAGGACGCAACCGACGCTTTGGTCGACGGCGACGTCGTGCTGTCGACCGGCACCGCTCGCGCCGCGCTGCGTCACCGCAACTTCCGCATCGTGTGGAGCGGAACGCTCGGGTCCAACGTCGGTACATGGGCGCAGAACGTGGTTCTGGCCGCCTTCGGCTACAAGCTGACGCGGTCGGCCGCGTTCGTCAGCCTCCTCCAGTTCGCCCAGCTCGGCCCGTTGCTGTTTCTCGCCACGCCCGCCGGCGTGCTGGCCGACAAGGTCGACAAGCGGAAGCTGCTTGTCGCCATGCAGCTACAGCAGCTGGTGTTCTCGTTGGTATTGGCATGGCTCGCTCGCGGCGGTCATCCCAACGAGACATTGCTCGTGGCGGTGGTTCTGATCATCGGCATCGGCAACGCGCTCAGCGGGCCAGCCCTTTCGGCTGCGCTACCGCAGCTCGTGCCCCGGGCGGACCTCCCCGGCGCGGTGTCGCTCCAGTCATTTCAGATGAACGCGTCGCGCGTCATCGGCCCCGCCATCGGCGGCGTGCTGTTCTCGCTGTTCGGTGCGGCCGCGGTGTTCAGCCTCAACGCCGTCACGTATCTGTTCGCGGTGGCGGCGATTCTCGCCGCCACGTTTCCCGCGCCGGCCGATCCGCATCCGCACGATCCGCGCGGGTTGCGCCAACTGCTGAGCGGCTTCTCGATCGCGTGGCACGACCCGCTCATCCGCAGGATCCTCACGACGATGACCACGATGTCGTTCTTCGTCTTGCCGTTCATCGGCCTCATGCCGGTCATCGCAGCGGAGAACCTCAACATGGATGTGCGTTCCGTTCCCTACGGGTTGCTCTACGCCGCGTTCGGCACCGGCGCTGCGGTCGGTGCAGTGTCGATCGGCACCTTCCTCGCCGGTCACTCGAAGGCCCGCATCGTGCGTATCGGCTTCCTCGTCTTCGCCGCGTTGCTCGCCGCCTTCGGTCTCGTTCGCGTCGACGCGCTGGCCTACGCCGTGGTGTTCGCGCTCGGCTTCGCCTACTTCGCGACCGTCACGTCGATGTCGACCGTCCTGCAATCGCATCTCGACGACCGCATCCGCGGCCGGGTAATGGCGCTGTGGATCATGGCTTTCGGCGGAACCGTGCCTTTCGGGACCCTCGCTGCCGGTCCGGTGGCTGACGCAACATCGATCACCGCGGTCGTCGTGGGTGGCGCGGTTTTCGCCGTCGGCCTCGCCTGGTACGCAGACCTGGCGTAGCCAGTCTTGCGACTACCTGAGTCACAGCGGGAATGCCGGGGTACGAACCGGCCATGCCTCAAACCATTCGAGAAGTCATGACTCCGAACCCGCGCATGCTCGACGCCGACGCCACCGTCCGCGAGGCCGCCCGGCTGATGGCCAACGAGGACATCGGCGACGTCATCGTGTGCGAGGGCGGCAATGTCACCGGCATCGTTACCGACCGTGACATCACCGTGCGCGCCGTTGGTGCGGGCATGCCGTGCGACACCACGCCGCTCAGCGAGATCTGCACGAAGGAAGTAGTCACCCTGTCGCCGGACAGCACCGCGGAGGAAGCGATGCAGCTCATGCGGGAACAGGCGATCCGGCGCATTCCGGTCGTCGACGACGGCAAGCCCATCGGCATCGTGTCGCTGGGCGACCTCGCCATGGATCGCGATCAGGACTCGCTGCTCGCCGACATCAGCGAGGCACCCAGCAACAACTGACCGCCGCGCTTACGCGGCGTCGATGATCAGCTTGTCGTAGGCGTCGGCCAGGTCGTACAGCGCGGTCTTGCCGTCGCCGCTGTATGACGCGCCGTGCATGATCGCCAGCGTCGTGGGATTGAGGTCGCCCAAGGAACGAAGAACGCGGCCGGTCGACGGCGCGAGGGCCGTGCCATGGAACAACTCCTCGGCTGCGAGCGCGGGCCCCACGATGTCGTCGCTGATCAACGCCGGCGTGGCGCCGGTGTTGGTGAAGAGGTCGCCGCAGAGCAACGTGCCGGTGGTCTCCTCGAACAGCACCTGTGCTTCCCAACCGTGGGGGACGTGCGGCGTCGAGATCTGACGCAGCCGCTTGCCCCCGATGTCGAGCACTTCGCCCTCTTCGAGCGCCCGGGGCGGGCGGTCGCACATGTCGCCCAACGAGATCATGCAACCCAGCGCGCCGAAGGTGACCTCGGAGTTGGGCGCGGATGCCAACCACATGTTCATGGCCCCGCTCTCGTCGGCTTCGACGTGACCGAAGCTGATCCACCGCAGCGAGTCCACCGGGGTCACCGTGGCGACCGCCTCGGCGACCAGCGGGAACATCTGGCGCTGGCCGGTGTGGAACAGCAGCGGCTCATCACCCATCACGAGGAACTGGTTGAAGGTGAAGCCGTCGGGACCCACCTCCGGGACCAGCGTGGCGATCCGGTAGATGCCGTCGGCGATTTCAGTGACTCGAGGCGTGAACGGTTCCATGCCCCGTAAGCGTTCGTTCGGGGCCGATCCCGTTCACTCAGGACTGAACACTTGAGGAAGTCCAGGAAATCGCGTCGCTCGGATCCGGCTCGTAGGCGCAATACAGGCCGGTTCTCACGCGGCGGTCGAGTACGGCACCGGCCTCGGGCAGGGCCTCGGCCAGCTTGGTGATAGCCGCACGCAACGCCCGGGTGACGTTCAGCCGGGCCCGCTCGGCCGCCGACGCCGCCTTGCGATCCTGGCCGCCGAGGCCGAACGCCGCCCCCAGCTGCATCATCAAGATGTCGAGTTCCCCCTGCGTCGCCTCGGCCGTCTCGAGCATCCCGGTCTCGAGGGCTTCGTCGATCTTGGTGCGCAGCTCCTCGATGCGATGGCGGTAGAGCGTTCTGGCTTTGGTGTCGAGCAGCTCACCGGCGTCGCCCAAGGAGCGACGGTCGAGATCGAGCGCAACGCCTTCGACCTGGTCCACAAGGTCCAGCGCGTGGCGTTCGACACCGGGACGGGCGATCAGCGCGGCGAGATAGCGCAACCCCTTGGTGTCGGGGACACGGACGCTTGTCGCGCCATCCGTCACGGTCCACCACTTGCCGTCGCGCCTCATGGACGCGACGCCGGCGGACTTGATCTCAACCTCGAACGGACCAACGTCGAGTGTCGCCAGCAGTGCGCTCGCGGTCTTGGCGTCGATCGCAGCGCCGGCGTTGTCGCCGACGCGTTCGCGAATCGTCGCCAGGTCGGTGAGCAGCGTCGCGCGCAGCAGCGGTTGCGTCGCCACGTCGGTGTGGTCGACCGCTTCCTCCAGCAACGCAATCGCCTCGGCCGTCTTGCCCTGCGCCGCGAGGGCACGCGCGTGCGCCGCGGCGGCGCGGCCGGCCAACGCGGGGAGGTCGACGCCATTGACGCGCTCGGTCAGCTGCGACGCCCACGCGGCAGCGCCGTCGACGTCTCCCAGTCCGAGTGCCGCGTCGACCAGCACGGTGAGCACCGCGATCGCTCGTAGGCGATCGTCGCCTAGAGCCCGCAGCGCGCGCGTAGCCATGGCCGCGGCCAGTTCGTGATCGCCTCGTGCCAGGTGGAGGCGGGCCGCCGGCAACAACGCGTCGAGGTGGTGTTCACGACCGAACAGCAGTTGCTCGGCTTCGGCCAGGCGACCCTGCCGCGTGCGAAGGTCGGCCAGCACGATGTCGAGGTGATAGCCCGGGATTCCCATCGTCGCGGCCCACACCTCACGGCCCCGAACAAGGAGGGCTTCGGCGTCACTCCAGCGGCCCAGCTCGATCAGCATCGTGGCTTGAACGCTGTCGCAGTGACTCGACAGGTACATGCGGGTGCCGAACTCCTGCGCGATCAGTCCGGCCTGCCGCAACGGATCGGTCCACGTGTTGGCGCGTCCGAAGTCCGCCGTGTAGTAGCACGCGGTGAAGAACGAGCACACCGACGCCGAGGTGCCATCGACCGTCTTGTCGGCCGGGCCGCAGGCCAGCGCCATCGCTTCGTCGAGCAGCGCCATGCCGTCATCGATCCGGCCCGACTGCACGTGCGCCAGACCGGCGTCGGCCAACGCCTTGGTTTCGAGATTGACGTCGCCGAACGCGCGGGCCCGATCGAGCGCGAGTTCCGCCGCGCTCAGCAACTTCGCCGGATCGTCGACGTCGCATCCCATCGCCGCAACCGCCACCCAGCCCTGCTCGATGCAGGGTGGCTCGTTCTCGATCAGCCGCCACGCCCGCGCGAACCAGGCTCGCGCCGCAGTCCCGTTGCCGAGGATGTTGGCCATAACGGAGCCGAGGCGGGCACAGGCCATGGCGGCCGCGCACTTGTCGCCCTCGGCGGTGAAGTTGCGGATCGCCGACGAGAGGTGCGCGATGACGCCGTCGAAGTCGCCGCGGCCGAATGCCTCGTCCGCCGCTGCTAGGTCTTGGGCCGCCACGGCACAAGAATCGCACGCGGTGCGAGGATGGCGATCGTGAACGAGTACCACCTCAACTTCTGCGCCAGCGACGAGTGGGCCGACGCGCTGAAGCAGTGGATCCTTCCGGGCGCGCTCGAGGGCGTCGATCTGGGCGACGACGTGCTCGAAGTCGGGCCCGGTCCCGGTCGCACGACCGATCTGCTCATGGGGATGGTTCCGAGGCTCACCGCGGTCGAGGTCGACGAGTCACTCGCCACGCCGTTGGCCGCGCGCATGGCCGGGACCAACGTCGAGGTCGTGCACGCCGATGCCACCGACATGCCCTTCGAAGATGCTCGCTTCAGCGGCGCGGTGTCGTTCATCATGCTGCACCACGTCCCGACGCCGGAGCAGCAGAACGCGTTGTTCGCCGAGGTGGCGCGCGTGTTGCGTCCTGGCGCGACCTTTGCCGGCGTCGACAGCCCCGACACCCCCGAGTTTCGCGACATGCACGTCGATGACATCTGCAACCCGATCGCGGCCGACGGCTTCGAGGCCCGGCTGCTCGCGGCCGGCTTTTCGTCCGCGACAGTGAATCAGAACGACTACGTGATCGAGTTCCAGGCCCGCCGCTAGGCCGCGCTCGGGATCACCGCGTCCATCAGTGCCTGTACGGCGCGCCACTCCAGCCGGCTCTGGCGCCACGGGCGAAGCCCCGTGTTCTCCTCGAGCAGCGCCCGGCGGACCCGGGGGTCGAATTCGCTGCTGTCGCTCTTGCTGGTCATCGCATCTCCTCAATCGGTCGTCCTACCCGGTAGGAGGAGAGGAACCGCCCAGACCTTGCAGAAATGGGTCCAACGGCCCAGCGGTCGGCCAAGATGCCGCCGTGCCGTTTCCGACGCCGATTGACGACGAGCGCGAACTGTTGCTCGCCTTCCTGGCCCACCAGCGAGAGAAGGTGGTCGCCACGCTTGGCGGTCTCACCGACGAGCAAGCACGCTGGCGACCCGACGGGAAGCTGATCTCACTGCTCGGCATCGTCAATCACGTGACCCAAGTTGAATGGCGTTGGATCGACGGTTCGCTGCTACGACAGAAGGTGTCGCGCACCGAGGAGGAGTTCGCTCCCGGCGACGACGTCACCGTGGCGAGCGCACTGGCGCGTTACGAGCAACGGGCGCGCGACACCGAGGCCGCAGTGCGCGCGGCCGACGACCTGAATGTTCGATGTGTTGCCCGCGTCCCCGGGTACGACGAAATGGATCTCCGCTTCGTGCTCATTCACCTCATCGAGGAAACCGCGCACCACGCGGGGCACGCCGACTCGACGCGGGAAATGCTCGACGGAGCTACCAGCCTCGGTATCGACTAGTCGCCGGCGACGAACGCGCTCCAGTCACCGTCGGCGGTGATCAGGATGCGGTAGCCGAGGTAGCCGCTGCCACCCTGCACCATGCGCTGCAGGGTGGGCAGGTCGTACAGACCAGTCGCGGCGACTTCGCGGAGCATCTCGTCGGTGGGCTCGTCGACCGCGTGCGCGCGCGGCCACGCGTACTGGACGCTGCCGCCGCCGAGATCCTGCTTGCCTGGCTGCAGCGCGAGCAACAGTCGCAGCGCCGCGAGCGGCTTGGGGTTCTCGCCTGACTGCTCGGCCGTGCGCCACGCTTCGATCGGATCGTTGCCGTCGCCGAAGGAGTAGCGCACGCCCTTGCCGTTGCGGTCGATCAGCTCGGCCAGCGCGTCGTAGTCCGCCGCGGTCGCAGCCTTGATGATGTCGGCGCGCATCTTGGCTACCACCGGCGGCAGGGTGTCGTCGCCCGGCAGCGCCGTCGTTGACGTCGCCGCGGCCACGGTTGTCGTGGTTGTGTCCTGCGCGTTGTCACCGTCGTCGCCATCGTCACCGCACGCGCCAGTCACGAGCAGTGCCAAGACAAGAGCCAAGCCGCCAATCGTTCGCTTCATGCGGGCGACGGTAGTTGGCTACGGCGCCAGTTCCGGTCCGCTAAGCGATCGCGGTATTCCAGAAGGCGCGGATCGCTCGCGGCGGCGCGTCGGGCCCGCCGAACATCTCGTTGGTGAGGATCACGCCGACGGCGTCGGCCTCGGGATCGTTGGCCCACGACGTGCCGAGTCCGCCGTCCCAGCCGTAGGAGCCGACGTGGCGCGGGTCGTCGCCCGGCTTGATCTGCACGCCCATGCAGAGTCCGAAGCCGAGCGCGCCTGACGGGTCGGGCCCGCCGGCCGCGAGTTGCGCGTCGGTGAGGTGGTTGGTCGTCATCGCGGTGACCGACTCTTCGGTGAGGATCGGCTTGCCGCCGCGGCGGAGCATGTCGCCGAAGGCCAGGAAGTCGTTGACCGTCGACAGCAGACCGCCACCGCCGGAGGGGAACGCGGGCGGCGTGGTCCAGAGCCCGTCGGCGGTGTCGTAGGTGGCGGGCTCCTGGGGGTTGGGCGGGCCCATGCCCGCGCCCAGCTCGGCCAGGCGGTTGAGCACGGGTTGCTGGCCGTAGCGCGCGAAGTCCATGCCGATGCCGAAGGTGAACGTGAGCAGATCGCGCAGGGTGATCGGCCGCTCGGCCGGCACGGTGTCGTCGAGCGGACCGTCGGGGTTGCGCAGGACCTGTCGGTTCGCCAGCTCGGGCAGGAGGTCGTCGACCGGGTCGTCGAGGGCGAGCTTGCCCTCCTCGACGAGGATCATCGCCGCGGTCGCCGTCACCGGCTTCGACATCGAGGCGATGCGGAAGATCGTGTCGGGCGTGGTGGCGGTGGTGCCGCCCTCCTCGGTGACACCGGCCGCTCCGGTCTCCACCGAATCGCCCCGCATCAGCCCCCACGCCAGCCCTACCACCGAGCCGCTGTCGACATGTTCCTGCACCGCGTCCGAGATCCGCATCGTCATATGAACCCACATACGCCGAACCGCCGCCCCCCGTCCGGCGACCCCTCGCCGAACTGACACCAGAAACGTGACGAATTCGTCACGTTTCCGGTGTCACTACGTGGTGGAAGGCTAGGTAGATGGTGAATCTCGGCAAGCTGACCAAGAAGGCGAAGGACCTGGCCGACAAGCACGGCGACAAGATCGCGTCGGCGGTCGACAAGGTCACGGACAAGGTCGACGAGAAGACCAAGGGCAAGTACAAGGACAAACTGGCCAAGGTCGACGACGCGGCGTCGAAGCTCGACAAGTCGGCGAAGGGCACCCAGCCGTAGCCGTTCTGGCGCGCGAATCCGACCGATTTCCGGTGCGATTCGCGCGCCAGAACGGTCAGACGGGTGCAGGTTCGGCGTCTTTGACAGACGTGGAGCGCTACTTCGACCTCAACACTGAGACCGTCCTCGAGCACTGGTCGGTCGCGCAGGCCGTCCGTGAGCTGCTGGCCAACGCGCTGGACGAGCACCTGCTCGGCTACGGGCCGGAACCGGAAATCCTCGACGGCTGCGACACGTGGCGCATCCATGACTTCGGTCGCGGCCTGCGCCACGAGCACCTGACCCAGAACGAGAACCCCGAGAAGCTCGCGTCCGACGCGGTGATCGGCCGTTTCGGTGTCGGCCTCAAGGACGCGCTGGCGGTGCTCGACCGCGCCGGCATCCACGTCGAGATGCACAGCCGCTGGAACACGATCACCACCGCCATGCATCCGAAGGCGGACTTCGCCGACACCAAGACGCTGCACGCGGTCGTCACCCCGCCGGTCGATCCGGCCGCCGTCGGCACCACTGTCGTGCTGCGCGGCGTCACCGAGGCGGAGATGACCGAAGCCAAGTCGTTCTTCCTTCGCTGGAACGGCGAGCAAGCGCTCGAGACGACCGACTACGGGTCAGTGCTCGACGGTCCAGGCCGCGTCTACGTGCGCGGCCTGCGCGTGGCCGAGGACGAGGACCTCCTCTTCTCCTACGACATCACGCGGCTCAATGCGCGCCTGGCGCGCGCCCTCAACCGGGAGCGGGCCAACGTCGGCCGCAGCGCCTACAGCGAGCGCATCAAGGACATCCTGCTGGCGTCGTCGACCGCGGCCGTCGCCGGACCTCTGGCCGAAGACCTCGCGGCATTCGAAACCGGCGGTCAGCACGCCGAGTCGAGTTGGGTCGACGTCGCGGTGCACGCGGCCCGCGTCCTCGACGCCGGCGAGCCGGTGGTGTTCGTGACGACGGCCGACCTCGCCGAGCGCGGCGCACTGGTCGAGTACGCGCGCATCGACGGGCTCCGTATCGTCGTCGTCCCCCGCAACGTCGCGGCCAAGCTCGGCGACTCCGTTCGCACCCTCCGCGTGTTTGCCCGCGAGCGAGCCGATCAGTTCGAGTTCGCGTTCGTCGAACCCGACGCGCTCACCGCAGCAGAAGCCGCGCTACTCGACCGCGCGGCCGACGCGTTTGCCTGGGCCGGTCGTGCGCCCGTTCCCGTTCTCATCAGCGAGACCATGCGCCCGTCGACCACCGGCGCCGACGACCTCGGCCTCTGGGACCCGCGCGCGGGCCACATCATCCTGCGGCGCGACCAACTGCGGTCGCCGCGCGCGTTCTTCGGCACGCTGCTGCACGAGATCGCGCACTCGCTTCACAACGAGGACGACGCCACGCTCGCCTTCGAGCACACGCTCTCCGAGTTGCTCGGCCGGGTGGCCGAGGCCGCTACGCGTCCCGGCCGGTGAAGCGCAGCAGTTTGGTCTGGATGTCGGCGTCCTCCGGCGTGTCGAGCTTCGGGCCGAAGATCGTGTCGGACCGGACCATGGCGTCGACCGGCAGCAGCCCGTTGTAAGCGCCTTCGGCCAGCTCGGGGTCGAGGCTCACGTCGACCCCCGCCGCCTTCGCCAGGTCCCACGTGTGGATCAGCGTGTCGCTCGTCATGATCATGCCGATCAGCTGGTCGAGCGGCATCTCGCCCATCGGGCCCTGCACCGTCGTGTTGAGGTACTCGTCGGTCAGCGTGTCGAGGGCGGCCTGCCGTCCGGCGGCGAAGCTCGCCGCCGGATCGTCGCCCGCAGCCGAGATCGGGTCGTAGTTGGGCGCGTCGCCGGTGCGGGTCGACGAGATCATCTGCGTGCCGCCGATGACGTGGCCGACGACGTGCTTGGCCGTCCACCCCGCGCACGGGGAATCCGCCGACCACCCGTCGCTCGGGATCTGATCCACGACGGCCGCGAAACCGGCGAGTGCCTTCTTGTACCTGTCGGAGTTCTCGCTCATGGGCGCACCGTATCGTCTGTTCGGTGACTGCGCGCGAGGAGCGGAAGTCGGCTCGTGTCCTTCTCGTCGACCGCGAGGGGCGCGTGTTGTTGATGCGCATCGTCGATCCGGCGACGCCGCAGATCCCGCCGGTGTGGGTGACGCCGGGCGGCGGCCTCGAGCCGGGGGAGGACTACGCCACTGCAGCAGTCCGCGAGCTGCACGAGGAGACCGGGCTCGTCCTCACCACCGACGACCTCATCGGTCCGATCGCGCACACTGCAGGCGACTGGGAGTTCCGCGGCCGCCCGCTGTACTCCGTCGACTACTGCTACCTCTACCGCTGCGACGCGTTCGAACCAACGCCAAAGGTGCTGAGCGACATCGAAGCCGAGCTCGACCTGCAATGGCGCTGGCTCAGCTGCGATGAGCTCGATGCCCTCGACGAAGTCATCTTCCCGGACCGGTTGGCCGACCTGATACGCGACATCGCTGCCGGCGCCACCTTCGACGAACCGATCCACCTCCCGTGGACGACCGCCTGACGATACGGTCGTTCCCGTGCTCGACCATCTCTCGATCCAGTGCGCCGACATGGCGGTCAGCGCGGCGTCTACGACACCGTGCTGGCGACGCTCGGCGGCCAACGCATCTTCGACTTCGGCCAGGCGATCGGCTACGGCGTGCCGCCGTTTCCCGATTTCTGGATCGGCGGGCAGACGACGGGCGACGGCTTCCGCGAGTCGCACATCGCGTTCACCGCAGCCGACCGGGCCACGGTTCGCGCTTTCTTCGAGGCGGCCGTCGGTGCGGGCGCCGAGGTCTTACATGAGCCGCGCGAGTGGCCCGAGTACCACCCCAACTATTACGGCGCGTTCGTGCGCGATCCCGACGGCAACAACGTCGAAGCCGTCTGCCACGCCCCCGAGTAGCTCATGATGTATCCGCTATCCAAGACATAGCGAATCAGCGATATAGTTGGCGACGTGGATGTCGCTTCCCTCATACGCACGACGCGACTCCGGGCCGGGCTGACTCAGGCGACGCTTGCATCGCGGCTCGACACGACCCAGTCAGTGGTGTCTCGGTGGGAGAGCGGCCGCGAGGAGCCTCGGCTCTCGACCTTGAATCGCATCCTCCGCGCCTGCGGGTTTCGTCTCGTTCTCGACGCCGAGCCCGACGACGTGGATCGCGCGCAGATCCGCCAGCAACTGAAGCTGACGCCGGCGCAACGCCTCGAATCAGTACGGAACGTGAGCCGGCTTACGGCGAGCGCCCGGCGCACCGACTGATGCCGGCCGCGTTCGATCCGCAGTGCATCGTCCGTGTGCTCGCAAAGCGCCGCGTCGATTACCTGCTGATCGGAGGGCTCGCCGCGGTGCTTCACGGGTCAACCGCCCACACGAACGACGCCGACATCCTGCCGGCGAAGAACGGCAAGAATTTGGAGCGACTCGCGAAAGCGCTGCGCGACCTACGGGCGCGGATCCGCACGCCGGCGGACCCTGATGGGATCGCGTTCGATCCGCACCCCGCCCTCCTCGATTCGATCGCGATGCTGAACTTGACGACGCGTTGTGGCGACCTCGACCTGACGTTCGAACCCGCGGGTCTCGGCGGCTACGACGAGCTACTCGCCGGCAGCACGTCGTTCGACGTGGATGGCGTCCGGGTCCGGGTCGCCGCGCTGGCCGACATCATCCGTTCGAAGACCGCGGCGAACCGACCCAAGGATCACGCGACGTTGCCGATCCTGCGGGCGCTGGAGGAAGAGATCGCTAGGAAGCGGGGACGCTGACGACGACGGTGGTCGACAACTTGTCGTGCCACGTCTGCTTGTTCTCGTCCCAGAGCATCCAGAAGTAGCCGAGGCCGATCGGCAGCGCGGAGAGGATGCGAGCGAGCCAACGGATGGCCGCGCGCCCGTAGTCGATCGCCCCACCGTTCTGCGCGTCGACAACGCGGATGTTCATGATCCGCTTGCCGAACGTCTGGCCCGCCGGGCTGCCCTCGAAGTACGTGAAGTAGCCGAGGTTCAAGAACAGCCCGAGGATCTGGAGGCCCATGGCGCTGAGGATGTAGTTGATGACTGCGAGCCCAATACCGTCAATGAGCGCCGCAACGAACCGAGTACCGAAGCTGGCCCGAGAGGCGAGGGACACGTCAACTGGTTCCATGCGCTAAGTCTGGCGCTCGGGCAGGCTCCAGCGGAGGATATGCGGAGTCGTCCGTTACTGTCGGCCGCGTGACACGGTCGACCGACCGACATTGGGAAGCGCTCGCACAGCGAGATCCCTTGTGGGCGATCCTCGGCGGCGACACGCTTAGGGCCAACGCTCTCACACCGGAAGCTGAGGCCCAGTTCTGGCGATCAGGCGAACAGCACGTACGAACCATCCTGCGTGACGTCGAGGAAAGTGTTGGCCCGGTGCAGACATCGGGTCTTGCGATCGATTTCGGGTGCGGAGTCGGGCGGGCGACGCTCCCGCTCGCGCGGTCGTTCGACCGCGTCGTCGGTGTCGACGTTGCGCTGTCGATGCTTCATCAGGCCAGCGCGAAAGCCAGGTCCCTCGGAGTCGGCAACGTCTCCTTCGACCAATCGCTTCCAGAGCCGAGGAGCGCGACGTTCGTCCACTCGTGGCTCGTCCTCCAGCACATGCCGCCCGCACGCGGTGAGCAGCTATTTCGAGACCTGAATTCGTGCCTCGTCCCCGGTGGTGCCGGTGTCGTGCAGATAGTCAGCGGAGGACCGCGCGGGCGAGTATCACGGTTGACGGCTGCCGCGGCGGGGATGCGAATGGGTCGCCAGGTTGCGAACGTGATCCGTGGCCGACCGCTTCGCGAGCCAAGAACCGGGATGTACTCGTATGACGTCGGGCGAATTCTCGCGGTCCTTGCCGAAAGAGGTGTTGTTCGAGTTGCGCTGACCGACTTGCGTCAAGTCGGCGAATGGCTGACGGTTGCGCTGGTGTGGCGCCAGGGCTGACCGCGACGGCGCTACTGGGCGGCGATGGCCTCGGCCGCTTCGATCTCCGGATCGATCGCGGGCACCCCCGCGACGTCGATGTCGACGCGGTGCAACTCGCCGGTGAACTCGAAGCGGCCTCGGTAGTCCTGGTCGGCGGGGGAGAAGTCGGCGGCCCAACCGGCGGTGAGTCCGGCCCCGGTAATGGAGAACTTGCTCCACACCGTGCGCTCGACCTCGCCACTGCCGATCACTTCGTCGTCGACCAGTAGTTGCACGCGCGGCGGATCGAACGACATCGCCAGCGTGTGGTCGCCCGGCGCAAGCGAGCCGACCTGCGCTTCGACGCGGTAGGCGTGCAGGCCAGCCAGGTTGTGCACGTAGACGAGCCGGCCGTCACCCAGCAGATGGAACGACCAGCCCCCCAACACGGAGCCCTGCACCGCGAGCGCGCCTTCGAGCGTTGCCGCGTCGGGCGGGACGGTGATGTGCGCGGTGACGCGATGGGGACGGCCCCGCACGTTGACCGCCGCCGTCTCGGGCACCGGCGCGCGCCCCGGCCAGTACGTGTAGCGATCGCGTTCGGGGACGACGGGCGGACGACCGAAGACCATCTCGGAGAACGGGCGGTTGTCGATCGGCAGCGCGCCGTTGCGCTCGGCCTCGGCCCACCACAACTCGACCATCGCGGCCAAACGATCGGGTTCGGCGGTCGCGAGGTCGACGCACTCCGACGGATCGGCCCGCAGGTCGTAGAGCTCCCAGGGCGCCTTGTCGAGACCCGGTTCGTCGAACTGGATGTCGTGGTAGGTCACCGCCTTCCAACCCTCGTGGTACAGCGCGCGGCATCCGAACATCTCGTAGTACTGCGTCGTGTGCCGTTCGGGCGCGGTCGCGTCACCGAACGTGTAGGCGAACGCGATGCCGTCGAGGTCATCGGCGACGGGGACACCTATCGACTCCAACACCGTCGGCACGACGTCGATCGCGTGCACGTACTGCGTGCGCACTTCACCGCGCGCCGCGATGCGCGCCGGCCACGACACGATCAGCGGATCGGCCACGCCGCCCTCGTGCGTCTCGCGCTTCCATCGCTTGAACGGCGTGTTACCGGCAACGGTCCAGCCCCACGGGTAGTTGTTGTGGATGCGGGGCCCGCCGATCTCGTCCAGCCGGTCGGCCGCTTCCTCCACCGTGCGCGGCAACACGTTCCAGGCCCGCACGTCGTTGAGCGAACCCACCGGTCCGCCTTCGGACGACGCGCCGTTGTCGGACAGCACGATCACCAACGTGTTGTCGAGTTCGCCCAGCGCGCGCAGTCGATCGAGCAGCCGGCCGACCTCAGCATCGGTGTGGGTGAGGAACGCGGCGAACGCTTCCATGTAACGCGCGTAGACCTGCCGCTCGACGTCCGACAGCGAGTCCCACGCCGGCACCCACTCGGGGCGGGGCGACAGTTGCGTGTGCGCGGGCACGATGCCCGTGACCTTCTGGCGATCGAGGATCGCCTCGCGTGCGACGTCCCATCCCTCGTCGAAGCGACCGCGATACCGGTCGATCCAACCCGGTGGTGTCTGGTGCGGCGAGTGGCACGCGCCGGTCGCGAGGTAGAGCAGCCACGGCTTCTCGACGTCGACGTTGCGCAGATCCTCGACGTACTCGATGGCCCGATTCACCAAGTCGGTCGTGAGGTGGTAGCCGTCCTCATACGTGCCGGGCGGTGACACCTTGTGGTTGTCGTGCACGAGCGCCGGCACGAACTGGTGCGTCTCGCCGGCGAAGAACCCGTAGAACCGCTCGAAGCCGCGGCCCAAGGGCCAGCGATCGCGACGGGCGCCGAGGTGCTCCTCGTCCTCCGGTGTCAGGTGCCACTTGCCAACCGCGTACGCCGAGTAGCCGAGCGGCGTGAGTCGCGCCGGCAGCAACGGCACCGTGCTCGGAATGCGAGCGTCGTAGCCGGGAAAGCCCATCGCCAAGTCGACGATGCGACCCATGCCGACCGCGTGATGGTTGCGTCCCGTCAACACGCACGCACGCGTGGGCGAGCACAGCGCAGTGGTGTGGAAGTTGGTGTAGCGCAGACCGTTGGCCGCCAGCGCGTCGAGGTTGGGCGTGTCGATGTCGGACCCGTAGCAACCGAGCTGGGCGAAGCCCACGTCGTCGAGCACCACCAGCAGCACGTTGGGCGCGCCGGCCGGCGGCCGCGGCTCCTCCGGCCACCATGGCTCCGACTCCCAGTGGTAACGCCCTATCCGCCCCGCGAACTCGCCCTGCTCCATCCCGACAGCATCGCCTCCACCGCACGTTCTGCGCGGATCCGCGACGCGCCAGGCGCTCCAGATCCGCGCAGGAGCCGTAGGCCGTACCATGGAGGCACAGACGGCGGCGGTATCAGGGGGCTAATGACGGACGCAGCGCAGGTCGGCACGAGATCGGTGCTGTTCACCGACCTCGTCGGTTCGACCGAGATGCGAGTGCGGCTGGGGGAAGAGGGCGCCGACGAGCTCCGTCGCGCCCACGATGCGCTCCTCACCGAAGCCGTCACCTCGCACAACGGCGTCGTCGTCAAGGGACTCGGCGACGGCATCCTCGCCACCTTCGAATCCGCGGCCGACGCGGTCGCCGCTGCGGTCGCGATCCAGCAGGCGGTGTACCGCCAGGACTTCGAGGTGCGCGTCGGCCTGTCGATCGGCGACATCAGCGCCGAGGGCGACGACGTGTACGGCGTGCCGGTGGTCGAGGCCAGCCGGCTGTGCGACACCGCGGCCGGCGGTGAGATCCTCGCCGCCGAGCTGATTCGCGCTCTCGCGAGGGGGCGCGGCGGGTTCGTGTTCGAGTCGATGGGCGATCTCGAACTCAAAGGCCTGCCCGAGCCGGTGCCGTCGACGCGCGTGATCTGGGAGCCGCTGGTCGACACCGGCACCGGCGACACCGAGCCGGGCGAAGTGCCGGTGCCCGCTGCGCTCCTCATCGGCATCAGCGCGGCCTACGTCGGCCGTCCGCAATTGCTCGACCAACTCGACGAGCATTGGCGGCGCGTGACCGACGGCAGCACGCGCACCGTTCTCCTCGCTGGCGAGCCCGGCGTGGGCAAGACGCGCACCGCGGCCGAGATGGCGCGGCGCGTTCATCAACAGAACGGTCTCGTGCTCTACGGCCGCTGCGACGAAGGCCTCGGCGCGCCCTACCAGCCGTTCGTCGAAGCGCTCGACTGGTACACGACGCACGTTCCGCAGGGTCCGGTCCTCGGCCGTCTCCCGGGCGAGCTGACGCGACTGCTCCCCGATTTGGCGCACCGCGTCCCGGGGCTACCGCAGCCGACGGCGAGCGATCCCGGTTCCGAGGAACACCGGCTGTTCGAAGCGACTACGTCGTGGTTGATCGACTTGGCGCAATCCACGCCGACATTGCTCGTGCTCGACGACTTGCACTGGGCGACCAAGCCGACGCTGCTCCTCACACTGCACCTGTTGCGCGCCGCGTCGGAGTTGCGCGCGCCGTTGATGGTGCTCGTCACCTATCGCGACACCGACATCGATCGCGCCCATCCGCTCAGTGGTCTGCTCGGTGACCTGCGCCGGTTGCCTGGTGTCGAACGCACCGCGGTCGACAACCTCAGTCAGGACGAAGTCCTCAAGCTCATGGAGGCGGCGGCCGGCCACCAGATGGACGACGCCGGCACGCTGCTTGCGGGCGTGGTGTTCGCCGAGACCGAGGGCAACCCGTTCTTCGTCACCGAAGTGCTGCGCCACCTCGTCGAGACCGGCGCCATCAAGCGCGAAGGCGAACGCTTCGTGCCCGGCATCGAGATCGACCAACTGAGCATTCCCGAGGGCGTCCGCGACGTCATCGGCCGTCGCTTGTCGCGCCTGTCATCCGAGACCAACGACGTGCTGAGCATCGGTTCGGCCCTCGGCCGCGAGCTCGACGTCGACGTGTTGATGGCACTGGCCGACGGCGGTGAGGATGTCGTGCTCGACGCGCTCGACGAATCCGTGCGCGCTCGCCTCGTCGAAGAAACCGGCGTCGATCACTTCCGCTTCGCCCATGCGCTGGTTCGCACCACGCTCTACGAGGAACTGACCGCGACGCGCCGTCGTCGGCTGCACCGACGCATCGCCGATGCGATCGAGAAGCTTCGTCCCGAGGACTACGTGGCGCTGGCGTATCACTGCGCCGAAGGCGGGCCCGAAGGCGGCGACATCTCGCGCGCGCTGCGCTACGGCCTGGCCGCGGCCGAGCAGTCGCTCGCCAGCCGCGCCTTCGCCGACGCCGAGCAACGATTCCTCGCCGTGCTCGACCTCCTCGAGGACGCGGAAGAGGCGGACCCGCCCGAACGCGTCGCTGCGCTCGTCGGTCTCGGTGAAGCCCAGCGTGATCAGGGCAACCCGGACTTCCGCGAGACGTTGCTCGACGCCGGCCGGCGGGCGCAGGAACTCGGGCTCACCGAGTGGCTCGTGCGAGCCGCGTTGTCGAACAGTCGCGGTCTCGTCAGCATCGTCGGTGGCATCGATCCGGAGCGCATTGCGATCACGGAAACCGCGCTGGACGCGATTGGGCCGGAGCCGACGGCGAACCGGGCCCGGCTCATGGCGCAGCTCGCGGCGGAGGTCACGTTCGCCGGCGACCACGAGCGTCGCATCGCGTTGAGCGACGAGGCCGAGGCGATCGCCCGCGAAACCGACGATCCGCACGCGTTGAGTTGGGTCATTGCGCGCATGGGTTACGCGTCGATGGCGCCGTCCCGTTGGGAGGGGTTGATCGACGTGACCGAAGAAGCCATCCGAGCGGCTGACGACTCGGGCGACCCGACCCAGCGAGTGCTCGTGCGGGCCTATCGGGGATCGCTGTTGATGTTCGCCGGTCGTGTGCTCGAAGCGGACGCCCTCCTCGGCGAGGCGCGTGACATCGCCACCGCGGACGCGTCTCCCAACGTGCAGTGGGCTGCGAGCGGTTACTCGATCCGGTTGGCCTTCCACGACGGCGTTGACGAGTACGAGCGCCGCAACAACGAGCTGCTGATGTTCGGCCAAGGAATGGGGCAAGCCGACGCGTTGCAGTGGTGGGCCGCCATGCAGCTCGCCCTCACGTTTTCCAAGGGTGAAGAGGCAGACGTTGTCGACGCGGTAGGCGTCTTCGCTGACGAGTACGTGCTCTCCAAGCCGTGGCGTTCCGGGCACGCCTGGGTGTTAGCAACCAGTGGTCGTGTCGACGAGGCGCGGGCCATCGTCGAGCGCGAGCGCTACACGACCAACTTGATGGAGGACGACCCGCTGCCGCTGGCGGGGCCGTTCCAGCTGGGTTGGTTGGCCTATGAACTCGGCGATCAAGAGCTTGCGGCGGCCGTGATCTCGGTGCTGTCGCGCTATCGCGGCCGCTGGCCTCACTACTACGTCGCCACCTTCGGTCCGGTGGAGTCGGCGCTGGGGGTGGCCAAGGCGACGCTCGGTGAGCTCGACGAGGCGATCGAACTGCTGAGTGGCGCCATCGACGACATGCTTGCCGCGTCGTTCGACGTGCTGGCCGCTCGCATGCGCATCGACCTGGCCGAGATCCTCCTCAAGCGCGGCGGACCCGGCGACCGCGACCGCGCGGTGGCCGAGCTCGAGACCTCTCGCGCCCGCGCCCTGGTGATGAAGGCCCCTCGCCTCGTCGCCCGCATCGACGCGGTGCGCGCATCAATGTCCTGACTTCGGGTTCCGGAACTGACACCAGAAAACCGCGCCTGGGCGCGAGTTTCCGGTGTCAGTTCGACAGATGGGACTCTCGCTCGTCGTCTCGGCGTCGCGCGCCCACGTTCTGTCCGGATCCGCGCCCGTCAGGCGGGCGCGGATCCGGACAGAACCCCACGGACTAACGCCGGGCGACTGCCTTCTTGAGGCCCTTACCGAGCAGGCGACCGACGCCGAGGAGTTGCGCGACCTTGGCCGTGTCCAACGAACGCACGTCGCCTTCGTAGACGACGAGCCCGCGCTGCAGGATCGCGGCGCGGTCGACGAGGCGGAAGCCGAAGGTCACGTTCTGCTCCACCAGCACCATCGTCAGGCCCTCGGCCCGCAGGCCCTGCAACATCTCCAACACGCTGTCGATCACCGCGGGCGCGAGGCCGGCCGACGGCTCGTCGATCAGCAGCACCTTGGGCTCGCCCACCAGGGCGCGCCCGATGGCGAGCATCGCCTGCTCGCCGCCGCTGAGCGAGCCGGCTTGTTGCGCCCGGCGATCCCTCAAGACAGGGAACCGCTCGTACACATCGGCCAACACCGACGCGTAACGCGACTTGTCGCGCCGCCGCACGACGTAGCCACCGAGCCGCAGGTTCTGTTCGACGGTCAGCTTGGGGAACAGCTGCCGGGCCTGCGGCGTGTACGCCATCCCGCGACGAGCGCGGTCCTCGGGCGACAGCGCAGTGACGTCGACGTCCTCCAACAGCACTGCGCCCGCGCGCGCCGGCACGAGGCCCGCGATGACCTTCATCGTCACGCTCTTGCCCGCGCCGTTGAGGCCGAAGATCCCGACCGACGTACCGGCTTCCACGTCGAGGTCGACGCCGTGCAACACGAGGTTGGCACCGAAGCCGGCCTCGAGCCCGCGCACGGAGAGCAGTGCCACTACACGTGCTCCCCGAGATAGGCGCCCAGCACTTCAGGCTTGCGCGCCAACTCGCGCGGCGGGCCCTCGGCCAGCAGCCGCCCCGCGTTCAACACGTACACGTAGTCGCACAGGTCGAGCACCAGCGGCACGTTGTGCTCGATGAGCAGGATCGTCTGGCCGTGGTCGTCCCGCAGCTCGCGCAGGCGGTCGGCCAGGTTCTCGGCCGCGGCGGGGGACAGGCCGGCGGTCGGCTCGTCGAGCATCAGCAGCTTCGGTCCGGTCGCCAGCACCGCAGCCAGTTCGACCAACCGTCGCTGCCCGCCCGACAGCGTCCGCACCGGTGCGTCGGCATACCGCTCGAACCCGAGCGCGGCGATCGCCGCGTCGGCATCGACCCCGAGCGCGTCCTCGATCTCGCCGACGCGGCGCGAATACAGCAACGCGCGCGCATCCGAATACGCCGCGTCCTGATGACGCGCCAACAGGATGTTCTCCCGCACCGACATGTCGAGCGACAGGCCGACGAGCTGGAACGTCCGGCCCAGCCCGGCCGACGCCCGCCGGTGCGGCGCCAGGTCGTGCAACGCGACACCGTCGAGCCACACCCGACCGCCCGCCCCGGGCACGAACCCGCTGATCGCGTTGAACAACGTCGACTTGCCGGCGCCGTTGGGCCCGATGATGCCGACGACGCGCCCGGCGTCGACCGACAACGACACGTCGTCCAGCGCAGCCAGCCCGCCGAAGCGGACGGACGCGCCCTCGACCCGCAGCAACCCCTCGTCGGTAGACGGCGCGTGCGAACCCGAGATCACGAAGTTCGGGATCGGCGGGTCCTCATCCACCTCAGGTAAGCGATGCCCGCGCCACTCGCCCACGAGACCGGCCAGCCCGCCCGGCAACCGCACCACGTTGTAGACGGTCACCGCGCCGGCGACGACGAGGTCCCAGCCCTCGAACCACGAGATCTTGGGCGACAGCGCCAGCAATACGCCGACCACCGCGATGCCCCAGCGCCGGCCCAGCCCCCCGATCATCACGATCAGCACGACGCGCAGCGACTGCTGGAGGTCGAAGGTGTCGCTGTTGACCAGGCCGATGGTGCCGCCGTAGAGCGCGCCGGCCAGCCCTGCGACCGCGCCCGACAGCACGAAGGCGAGCAGCTTGTAGCGGGTGACGTCGATGCCGAACGACGCGGCCGCGGTCTCGTCCTCCCGGATCATGCGGAACGCCCGCCCCAGGCGGGTGCGCATCACGTTGCGGTCGACCAGCCACACCAGCACCAGCACGACGAGGCACATCGACAGGTAGATGGTGGCGTCGCCAACCATCGTGTCGCCCCACAGCCGCCGCTGGATCAGCGCGCCGGCCGACCCGTGGGTGAACACCTGCCAGCGGAACACCGAGGCCTGCATGGTGATGCCGAACGCGATGGTGACCAGCGCCAGGTACAGGCCGCGCAGCCGCAGCGCGGGCAGGCCGATGGCCAGCGCGATGAGCCCGCCGGCCAGCACCGCGCCGACCCACGCCACGAACATCGGCAGGCCCCACCGGTCGACGACGATGCTGGCGCCGAACGCGCCGGTGCCCATCAGCGCGGCGTGGCCTAACGACAGCTGGCCCGCGTAGCCCAGCAACAGGTTCAGCGACAGGCCGAGGATGGCCAACGACACGCCGATGCACAGCGTGAGGGCGGTCGACTCCGGCAGCCACTTCGGCATCGCTTCGCCCGACGCCCACGGCACGATCGCGCACGCGAGCAGCACCAACGCCACGTTCTTGCGGTGCGCGGTCACGTTCGCTCTCCGAACAGACCCTGGGGCCGGAAGATCAGAGTCGCTACCACTGCGGCGAAGATGCACAGCTCGGGGAGGCCGGTCAGCTCCGAGCTCACCGTGAAGTGGCGGATCTCGGACTCGGCCACGCCGACCACCACGCCGCCGACGAAGGCACCCTGCATCGACGTCAGCCCGCCGATCAACGCCGCGCCCAGCGCCTTGATGAAGATGGCGCCGAACGTCCCGACCGAGATCACGCCGACGCTCGGTTGGATCAGCAGCGCGGCGATCGCGCTGAGCACCGCGGCTAGCCCCCAGGTGAAGATCGACACCCGCGCCAGCCGCACGCCGAGGAACCGCAACGCTTCTTGGTCCTGCGCCGCCGCCTGCACGGCGAGGCCGAAGTCGGTGAAGCGCAGGAACGCCGCCAGCCCCAGCCCGATCACCACGACCAGTACCAGCGACAGGATCTGCGTCGGCGTCACGATCACGTCGAACACGCGCATCCCCACGCCGGCGATCGGCGGGTCGAGCAACCGCGGCGTCGCCCCGAAGAAGCGCGCCTCGAGCGCGATCAACAACGACAGCAACGCGATCGTCGCCACCGCCACGGTGATGCGCGAGCCGGCCCGCAGCGGCCACACCGCGAGCCGTTCGAAGCCCAGCCCCATTGCCAGCGCGACCGCCACCGCCAACAGCGCGCCCACCACGTACGGCTGGTCCTGCTCGACGATGGCCCACCACGCGAGGAACAACGTGAAGGTGCCGAGCTCGGCCTGGGCGAAGTTCAAGACGCCCGAGCCGCGGTAGACCAGCACGAGCCCCAGTGCGTACAGCCCGTAGATGCCGCCGGTGACGAGACCGACGACGAGCGCTTGTTCCACCTACGCCGGCGCGGGCGCGCGCACGCAGCGCTGCGTGTTGCGCAACGCGGGACGGCCGCGCGGTCCCTGGTACGCCTCCAGCAAGTCGGCGTAGTAGCCGCCGTGGTGGCCGTCGCCCGAGAAGTCGACCTGACACGCGGGCCCGCCGGCGGGCGACTTGTAGCCCGACTCCATCAGCCCGGCGAAGCGGTTGCGCGTGCAGTTCGGTCCGCACAGCTCGAAGAACGTGGCCATGCCCTTGAAGCCGAGCCAGCCGCCGAATGCGATGTCGCCCGCGATGCCGCAGAGGTCGGTGTTGGGGGAGTACTTGGCGTAGGCGGCCTCGAACTCGCGGATCTCGGCCGCGTACGACGCGTACGGCCCGTCGAAGGTGTGGCACTCATAGGCCGGCGCCAGGTTGGGCCCGATGATCGGCGGGGTGAGCGAGTCGCGGCCGAGGGTCTGGGTCTGGATGTTGAACGGGAAGACGACCCAGTTGGGGCTGTACTGCTGGGTCTTGGCCTGCTTGATGATGTTGAGTTGCGACACCGCGTCGTCGAGGATCGTCACCGCCTGCGCGCCCCGCTGTTGCAGCGTGATGATCTCGTTGGTGTAGCTGCCCTGGCTCTTCTGCACCGGGAGGTCGGCGACGACCTGCATGCCCTTCGACTCGACGTACTTCTTGTACGCGTCACGGGCCGGTTGGATCGTCGAGGTGTTGCGCCACAGGAGGCCGACCTTCTTGCCCGGGAACGTCTTCACCGTCTGGTCGGCCATCACCAGCGTGAGGTCCTCGGTGCTGATGGCGGTGGCGTAGCTGTACTTGAGCTTCTCCGAGCCCTTCTTGATGGTGAAGCCGTAGAGGTACAGCTCCTTGTTCTGCTCGGCCCAGATGCGCACCGGCGGCAGCACGTCGGAGCCCAGCGCGCCGAAGATCATGAACGGGTTGCGCTCGGCGCAGCGCTGCGCCGCCGGCACGCCGCCCTCGGCCGTGTACTGGTCGTCCTCGAGGGTGACGTCGAACTTGCGGCCGAACACGCCGCCCTTGTCGTTGATGTACTTCCAGAAGACGAGCAGGTCCTCGGGCTTCGTGTTGAGCACCGCGCCCAACGACAGCGCGGCGTGACCGCACACCTTGATCGTGTTGCTCGTGATCCCGCGTGTGTTCGCCGCGCCGGTGAACAGGTTGGCGTCTTTGACGTTCGCCGGCGCGGGGCCTGCGTTGAGGGAGAGGACGCGTTGGACGGTGGTCGCGGTGCGGGCCGCGATGCCGGCGACGGTGGTGTCGGTTGGCTGCTGTTCCGCTGTCTCTTGCGGCGTCGTGTCGTCAGTCGCTGCGACTTCTTGGCTCGTGGTGTCGCCGCTGCTGACACTATTTACGGTCGGAAGGCCGGCCGACCACAGCGCGAATACCGTGGTCCCGATCAGGATCAGCAGGCCGATGCCGAGCGGCGGCGCGTGTTGCTTCACCGCGGCGCTGACGGGACCCTGCACGTCATCCGGCAGCGCTTTCACGATCGCCCGGGCGATCATTCCGCCGATCCCGACCGCGATCAGCAGGCCGATGCCGACGACCCAAACCCAGGCGCGGGACCTGGTCTCGACGGTCTGAGCGAACATCAATGCGGACATCACGACGGCGGCTCCGGTGCGAAGGCGCCGCAGATGGCGGCGACGTAGTTGCCGATGGCGACCGCGTCGTCGAACTCGATTCTCGCGACGGGTGCCACGGCGGCGACGGTGTAGATCTGGCGCAGGATCGTGCCGCAGGCCTCGAACACCGTCGGCCGCAGCGGCTCGGAGACCTCGCCCGGCAGGAAGAACGGCGGCAGCACGGGCAGGTCAGGGAGCGGCAGTGTCGGGATGCCGGCGTCGTTGAGCAACTGGTTCACGGGGCCCAGCAGCGACAGCGCCGTGTTGGTCGGGTCCTTGCACCCAGCCAGCGCCTCGATCACCGCGCCCATGTCGGCGCCCAGCGGCCGGCCAGTGAGGGCCTCGGCCGCGACCTGCACCTGCCGCACCGCGTCGGCCGGGTCCTGCACGGAGCACGCCTCGGGCGCGGTGGGGTTGCCGGTGTTCGGCGGGGGTGCGGTTGTCGGTGCGGCAGAGTCGACGAGCTGGCCGTCAATGAACGTCGGTACCTCGCCCGTCGCGATCAGCGACGGCGGCAGATCTCGCGCGACCGATTCGATGAGCCGCGCCGGCCCGGTTCGTGCTCCAGGTCTGGCCACGGCGCCGCCAGGCGTCGCCACGGTCGACGCGTAGCCGAGCGAGTACAGCGCGTAGAGAAGCAGCCACAGCGCGAGGCCGCCACCGATCGCGGCCACTCGCGGTCGGCGCTTGATCGCAGCGGTGGCGGCGCCGCGGGTCGACACAGGGAACGCCCGGAAGATCATCATCCCGGCGTGAGCGGCGAGCACGCCACCGACGGCCAACCCCCCGATAACCCACCAGATGAACGTCCTCATGCCTTGCCGTCCCCACCGCTCGTCAGACCCTCCGGAGGGTAGCGGTCTGAGGTGTGGCGATCGTTGTCGGTCAGCTGGCGCTGTGATCGTGCGGCTCGGGATGGGTGCCGGAGCGCGCTGGGCAGCGGCGAGGACGATCGGGCTACGGTCTGTTCGGCGTTCTTGGAGGTGTCGCACTGGGGGCGAGCCGCCGGGTGGCCCGGCACGCCCTAGAGGAGCTTGCATGGGTGGAGCGAACGCGTCGGGTGCGGGTGATGCGTGCCCCAGCGCGTCGGAGATGGCTGACGCGATCGGTGACGCCCAGATCGAGGGACCTCGCGGACTGAAGGAGGGAGAGAACACCGCACGCCTGTACGAGGGCGTGCTCACGGGGGAGGAGTACGGGTCGCGCGACACGGTGCGAGCGTCCACGGTCGTCGTCGCCGGCAGCGAAACAGGCGCCGAGGTGCTTACGTCGATACGCCAGAACGGCGGCGCATTCAACGCAGGTGACGAGGCTGCGGTGTCGAGTCTTCGAGGTGTCATGCGCGTTGACGGCCGGTATCACCAGACTGGCTACACAGGCGTGTCGAGTCGGAGTGACACCTCCAAAATCAGAGCGGTCCCGACTGCGATCGCGGCGAAGCTGGATTGATGCCGGCCCATCGGTCAAGAGGCGTGGCCCCGACCGGGTACGGCGGTATGCGACGACTGGCGGCCGCCATTGCGATGGTGGGCTTGAGCGTCGGTGTCGTCGTCGTGGTCTGGTCGGAGCCGGCCGCTGCCGCCGGCCCGCGCATCGTCGTCGCGACCGGCACGCCGGCAAGTCTGCAGGTCGTCCGGGAGGATGGCACTTTGTCGACGATCGCGACACCGTCTGGGGGCAGTTCCGGCTACTCCGCACCTCGGTGGTCGCCCGATGGCACCAGGATCGCCGCAGTCGTGAACAAGGGCGACGCGCAATGCGTCGCGGTGATGAACGGCGACGGCTCGTCGTTGCGTGAACTCGAATGTGGAGAGACGACGGGCGTCGCCTGGTCCGGGAACGGAGAGCAACTCGTCGTGGAAGCCCTCGGCCAACTCGCGGTGATGAACGTGGACGGCTCGAGCCGACGCTCCATCCCAAACACTGCGGCGGGGGCGGCCCAGCCAGATTGGTCGCCGGACGGAACCGCGATCGTGTACGTCGCGCGCGGCGCGACCACATACGGCTTTCCAGCACATTGGGATCCTAAGCTTAGAATTCCACGTGGACAAGTTGTCGCGGCCGCTTCTATAGTGTCACCTAAATACTAGTGACTCCAGCGTAACTGGACTGGCCACAGTTAGGCCGCAAATGTAATCACACTGGCTCACCT
>JADMIO010647424.1_pt1 | contig 45125 bp, 40 predicted proteins | sample 8958161 | NCBI WGS metagenome assembly JADMIO01 (sample SAMN16585339, study PRJNA669376) | soil metagenome | isolation source: Crop rotation soil | place: USA: Cullars Rotation, Alabama | collected 2011
GCCGCGACTTCAAGTCACGTGAATTCCAAGCTTCGGATCCCACTGTGCTGGAAAGCATGCGGTACACGCCGAGCGGTCAGGGTGTCTGCGAGCTGCGCGTCGCGACCAGCGAGAGCTGGAACGACAAGAACGGGCAGCGTCAGGAGCGTACCGAGTGGCACCGGATCGTGGTGTGGGGCAAGCGCGCCGAGGTCTGTTCGAAGTACCTCGCCAAGGGCCGCCAGGTGTTCGTCGAAGGGCGGATCCAGACCCGCACGTACGACGACAAGGACGGCAACAAGAAGTACATCACCGAGATCATCGCGGCCGACGTGCAGTTCCTCGGGGGTGGCGGTCGTGAGGGCGCAGCCGGCGGCGGCGGTGGCAGTGGCGGTGGTGGTGGACGCGGCCGGGATGACGGCCCGCCTCCCGGTGACAGTGACTTCGGTGGTTACGGCGGCGGTGGCGGTGGTGGCGGCGGCGGCCCCGACGACGATATTCCGTTCTGATCATGTGGCTCGATCCCGGCACGACCGCCGCGGGCCCAGTCATGATCGCCGTGTTCGCCGAACCCTGCGGCAACTTGATCCCGCTCTCACGAGCCCACGGCCACGTAGCGCCGCGGGCGTGGTGTCCGCGCTAGATTCGGGAGATGTCCGGGCGCACGGGGCTGTGGCGCCACGCCGATTTTCTTCGGTTGTGGTCGGCACAGGCGATCAGCGCGTTCGGTTCGCGGATCACCCGCACTGCGTTGCCGATCATCGCGGTCAAGACGCTCGGCGAGCCCGAGAGCATCATCGGGATCCTGGCAGCGCTGCAGCTCGCCCCCGGGGTGGTGCTCGCGCTGTTCGTGGGCGGCTTCGTCGATCGTGCGCGCAAGCGCCGGATCCTGATCGCCGCGGATCTGATCCGCGCGCTCACGGTGGCCTCGCTGACGGTGACCTGGGCGCTCGGCGTGCTGTCGATCGTGCACGTGGTCATCGTCGGCTCGATCGTCGGTGCCGCGACCGCGCTGTTCCAGATCGCAGACGTCGCGTACCTGCCGATCGTGATCGACAGGCGGGACCTCACCGAGGGCAACTCGAAGCGCGAATCGACGGAGGCGATCGCGGAGATCACCGGACCGGCGAGCGCAGGTGCCTTGATCGCCGTGCTCGGTGCTCCGCTGGCGGTCGTGATCGATGCCGCGAGTTACTTGTGGTCGGCGGTGATGCTCGGCTGGATCAAGACCGTCGAGCCCCAGGCTGCTGCGATCGAGCCAGCGGGCACGAGCTCGGCGCGGGTTCGCGGAGGTGATCTGCGAATCGGACTGCGCGCGGTGTTCGGCAACCCGTTCGTCCGCCCGATCGTGCTCGGGCTGATGGTGTGGGCGATCCTCGGCGGCTTCTTCATGTCGCTGTACACGCTGTTCTGCCTGCGCGAGCTCCAGCTCTCGGAAGCGATGTTCGGCGTGATCATCGCGATGGGCGGCGTCGGCTCGCTCGCGGGCGCGTTGCTGTCGCGCTGGCTGGTGCGCGTGCTCGGGCTGGGCCGCACGCTGGTCATCGCATCGGCGCTGAGCGTGACGCTTGCGCTGTTGATCCCGCTTGCCGGATCGGCCGTGGCCGGCGGTTCGCTCGCGCTGGTCGTCGGTCTGCTCGTCGGCCATCAGCTGTTCGGCGACTGCTTCGCGGTGGTGTTCCTCGTCCTCTCGGTGACGCTGCGCCAGACCGTGATCGACAAGGAGCAGCTCGGCCGCGCGAATGCCGCGATCCATGTGTGCACCCAGGGCGTGCTGCCGATCGCGGCGGTGATCGCCGGACTGATCGCCGAGTGCGTGGGAACGCGCACTGCGATGTGGGTCGGCGTCTCGATCGGCCTGCTGGCGCCGGTGCTGCTACTGCCGCTGTGGAAGCTGCGCGAGATGCCGGCGGCGTGATGGAGTGGGTCACGCAACAGTGACGTCGAACTGAACCTGAAACGAAACGCCCGGCGCACAAGTTCGTCATCCGCCAGGCGACGTTACGGCCGATAGACCGGGCCGCGAGCAAGGGCGTTGATACGACATACACCGACGAAGCCAGCCGCCTTCAAAGCGGCGGTGGTCCGCAATCGAGCGTGGCCGCTTCGTTCCGGTTGCACCATTGCAAGGATCAGTCATGTCTCGTTTCGCACTCGCCTTTTCTCTGGTCACCGCTCTCACCAGCTCGGCACTGGCCGGCGCCGCACGTGCTCCGATCGTTCGGTTCGCGCAGCCCCCACCCGCGGAGGTCTACGGCGATGTTGCCGCTCCCACCGAGGCCCCCGAGCCCGACGTGGGCGTTGTCCTCGATCGCGCCACGGTGCGGGCCCAGCTCATGCGCGCTCGCGCCGCGAACCTCTCGCGGTTCCGCGCGTATCAGCAAGCGGGCACGTTCCCGAGCAACACGTATCAGGACCGCAAGCTCAACGTGTGGCTCGATGAGGGCGGGCACTTCTGCGCGGCCGCGACGATCATTCGCGCCTCCGGCAACATCGCGCTGGTCGATCGAGTCGCCGAGCAGACGAACTTCATCCGGCTCGGCGACGTCCGGCAGGGGCCGCTGATGGATTGGATCCTGACCTCGGGTCTCACCCAGGACGAGATCGCGGCGATCCAGGAGCCGTACTTCCGCGTGGGCGAGCCGTCCGAGCCGAGCAAGCCCCCCGTGGTGGATGCCCGCCGCCGCAGCGACGAGGATGCGCGCCTCGTGCGGCGCTACCAGCAGGTCGACGCGATGATCGTCAAGAACCAGCGCAAGAGCCTCGACCTCGCGGTCGATCGCCTGATGAAGCACCAGGATCTCGCCTGGAAGCTCGTGGCCGGCGAGCTCGATCAGAGCGCGAACCGCAGGGTCCGCGGCTAGGGCGAATGCTGGCCAGCGAACTCCAGTTCCGTGCCCTGGGCTGGCCCCCTGGTTCCGTTGCACGTACCACGTGCCACGAAAGCTCATCCCCCGACGGCATCGCGGTTAGCGCGAGCTAGTAGATGACGTCGGTGCAGGCCGACTGGAACAGCTCGAGTGACTTCTTGAGGCCGATCGTGAGGTCGCCGTCGCAGATCGACGAGAACGACGCCTGCGTGGTGCCGTTGCCGTTGGCGAGCGTGACGAACTGCTGCAACCGCGTCGCCTTCGTGGCGTCGCCGAAGCTCGAGGTGCAGTCGTTCGGGCCGGCGATCACGCCTGCGGCCCATCGCGAGCGGTGGCCCTTGAGGCCGTCGAGGAAGCCGACCAGGTCCGAAGGGTCAAAGTCGGTCGGGAATGGCGCCGTTGGCGAGACGACGAAGTTGTTCATCGTGGTCGATTGATCGTCCTCGTCGGTGAGCATCACGATCCCGAGCAGCGCGTCGTCGCGGAGAAAGCCGGTGTTGGTGTTGTCGGCCATGCGTTCCGCCAGTGCCCACTTGGTCATCAGCAGTGGCATCTCGTAGCTCGGACCGGAGGTGCCGACGTTGGCGCGGCACGACAGGGTCGTGTTCATCGTCGGATCGCCGGCGGCGAGCCAGCGGGTCTGCGTACTGCAGTTGTTCTTGAACGCGCCGTTGTCGCCGTGCTCGCTGAACGGCAACAACGTGCCGGCGAGGTCGACGCTGTAGGTGGTGTCCTTGCCGGTCGTGGTCACCGCAACGCGGTAATCGATCGGTTCGCCGTCGGGCGTCGTGTACGACGACAGCAGGCTGGCGAACATCGGGAAGTTCGCCGCGAGGTTCGACTGCTCCTGACTCATCGATCCCGAATCGTCGACAACGAAGATCAGATCCATCTTGTTGCAGTGCTTCGGGATCGGCGTCTCGGACGCGTCGATGCCCGGGGTGTCATCACCCTCGAGGCCGTTACCGCGCATGCTCGGGCCGCAGCCGATGGCTGCGAGAATCAGGACGATCGAGGTCACGGATTTCATGGTTCCCCCCCAGGAAGCTGCGGGGACAATACCGCCAGATCAGATCGTCCCGAGGCAGTTTTCTGGGCGAGCACTGTTCAGTTGTGCATGCCAATCACGATGCTGTGGGTACGCCGTGCACACACATCACGATGCGATGTCCCGGACCACTGCATCGAGCACCTCGACGCCCCACGCGAGCCCAGCGACGGGAACCCGCTCGTTGTGACCGTGGAACATCTCGGCGAACTTGATGCCGGAGCCCTTCTCGATCTTCACCGGTGAGAAGCCGTACCAGCGTGCGCCCATCTGCGTGAAGTACTTCGCGTCGGTGAACCCCGGGATCATGTACGGCACGACCACCGCCTCGGGCTCGCGAGCTTCGATCTGGCGCTTGATGATGTCGTAGAGCGGCGATGCGATCGGCTCGGTCATCACCGGCGGTGCCGACTTCATGATCTCGAGCTCGACGTCGTCGCCCAGGACGGCTCGGAGCTCGCGCAGCAGATCCGCGTCGGTCTGGCCGGGCAGGGTGCGGCCATCGATCTCGAACTCCGCGACCGCAGGGATCACGTTGGTCTTTGCGCCGGCGCGCACGACGGTGGCCGCCGCGGTGTTGGACAGCAGAGCCGAGAAGCTGCGGGCGATCGATGCGCCCGGTATCAGCCGGGTGATCCGCCGCAGTAACTGCGGCCGTGCGAGCAGCTTGATCATCGGCTGGATCAGCTTCGGCTGGCGCGCACGCAGCGCCGCGAGGAAGTCGATGACGTAGGGCGTGTGGTGGATCGGCAGCTGGCTCCGTCCGAGCGCCGCGAGCGCCTCACCGAGCCGGGTGATCGCGCTGTCGTGCCTTGGCATCGAGCCGTGGCCCGGCTCGCCGGTGATCCGGGCGCGGACCCAGCAGAACCCTTTCTCGGCGACCTGGATCGGATAGAAGGTCGTGTCGCCGAGGTGGAGCGAGAAGCCGCCGGACTCGCCGATCGCATACTCGGCCTCGACCTTCGAGCGATGGTGTTCGACGAGGAACCGCGATCCGAGATCACAGCCTGCCTCCTCGTCCGCGACCGCCGCGAAGATCACGTCCCGTGACAGCCTGGTCTGGGTCGCCGCGAGCCGGCGCATGATCGCGGTGCACATCGCGGCCATGTTCTTCATGTCGATCGCGCCGCGGCCCCACAGGCAACCCTCGTGCTCCTCGCCCGAGAACGGGGGGTGCTGCCACTTGCTCGGATCGGCCTCGACGACGTCGAGATGTGCCGTGAGGAGCAGGGGCGGTGCCTGTCCGGTGCCGGGATGCCGCACGACCAGGTTGGTGCGTCCGGGCTCGGCTTCGAGCAGCTCGGGCCGGTAGCCGACATCGGCGAGGGCGCGTGCGAGGTGGTCGGCACACAGCCGCTCGTTTCCAGGCGGATTCGTCGTGTCCATGCGCAGCAGCGCCTGACACAACCCGCGAGCATCGTCGGCGAGCGACGGCAACGTCATCGCGGCACTCTACTCCACGGCTGCAGGTCTCACCGTCCGGCGTACGCCCTGACTCCGGCCGGACGCGTCCGACACGCGGAATCTCCGGACACCCGGTCACGCAAGATCGCGACGTTGCGATGGCACCGCGGTTGCTCCTCGTGCGCAGCGACGCATCGTCGTCGGAAGGAGAGTTGTCGTGAAGAGAATGTTCAAGGTGCTGTGCCCGATTCCCAGAAAGGATGGCAGCAGATTCTGGATGCGTCTCGGATCCGGTTTCACCAACAAGGATGATTCGATCAACGTCTATCTCGACGCGTTTCCCAAGGACGGCGTGTTTCAGCTCCGCGAGCTCGACGAGAACGAGCTGCGCGAACGTGAGGCACGGCGGTCGCTGCCGCCGCGGGCGAGCGAGCCGCCCGGCGTGTCCGCCACCACCACCCCGTTCTGAACCGACTGCGAAAGGACTCACGTGTCATGACCATCTCGATTCACACCATCGCGCGCCGCTGCGTCTTCATCATCGGCGCCGTCGCCCTCGTCACCGCCATGGGTGGCAGCTGGTCCACCTCCACCGCTGCGGCGGCGCCTCCCGTCGCTGCGAAGGCGGTGACGCGGCCGCTTCAGACCACCGCGGCGATAGACGAGGACGCGCCTCCGAAGAAGACCAAGAAGAACCTTGGCGGCAAGCTCAACCTCAACGTTGCGACCGCAGAGCAACTGATGATGCTCCCAACCGTAGGGCCATCGAAAGCGGAGCGGATCGTCGAGTGGCGCAAGAAGAACGGCGGCTTCAAGCGCGTCGCCGATCTCCGGCGGGTGAAGGGCTTCGGCTACAAGACGTTCAAGCGTCTCGAGCCGCTGCTCGACATCAAGGGCGACACCACGCTCGCGTCGCGTTGAACGTTCGCCAGCGCGGGTGATCAGTCCCTCCCGACGCCCGCGCTGGCCCTATTTCGTCATCGCCTGATCCCCCGAAAGGATCCTTGGCGCTCTGTCTTGGTGACCCTGGCCCCGTCTCGCCGTGGTCGATCGAGTACGTCGTTCGAGCAGGCACGAGGGAGCACGGGCACGGGCACGGGCACGGGATCAACGGGATCAGCGGCCGAGCGTGAGATCGAGATGCGCCGACCTCGTCGCGTCGACCTTGATCGATCGTCGAATCACGATCGGCGCTCCGTAGGTGAGCTTGCCTCCCGAGACCGTGGCGACGGGCGGCTGCCAGAACGTGACCTCGTACGTGCCCGCGGCGAGCTCGTCGATCCGGAACCGGCCGCCATCATCGGTGATCGCGTAGTACGGCGTATCGAGCCCGACCACCCAGGCGGCGCCGAGTGCGCCATCGTCGGCGATGACGTGGGTGATGCCGGGGCGTGCCTGCAGCTCGATCCTGCCGCCCTCCTGCAGCTCGAGTGGCTTCGGTGCAGCCGGTGCAGGCGCCATGATCACGAGGCGCGTGCGCTTGGCGTCCCCGTGGATCGCGAGTGCGGCGGGGAGCGGCGTCACGACCTGCACCGCAGGAGCGAGCGTGCACCCGCGTTTGACGATCACGCCGCCGACGCTCGACGGGCGTCGCTCGCCGCCATCATGCGGCAGCGTTCGGCCCACCGTGACGCGCTCGATGTAGACCAGCACGCCGCCGACACCGCGATCGGATCCCACGTGCAGCGCTTCGACCACGCCGCACGAGGTCGTCAAGCTCGGCGGGGCGGCACCCTGCCACGACACCACACCCTCGATCGCCGCGGTCAGCCCCGCCCGCTGGGTGTAGCGCACCAGGCGATTGACGTTCGGATAGGTCCACGGTGGAACGACGTAGCTCGCGTAGGTCGCTCCGCCATACGAGCCACCGCCGTACATGTCGCCGCTCGGCTGGCGGTCCTCGTCGGCATCGTCGGCCAGGTGATCCTTGGGGCTCGTCGCGCCGGGAGCCGGGAACAAGCTCGCCTCGGTGTCGTCACTCGTCATCAGGCGCGATGACGCGCGCGCGAGGAGCCCGTGTCCGTCGTCCCGGTCCGTGCCGGCGGCATAAAGCTGCTGCCGCTGCGATGGCGCGCCACAGCCGATCAGGGCGAGCGCGAGCAGCGTGGCGGCGGGCCGGCCCATGCATCAAGCATGACCTGCCGACGCCGTCGGTTCAATCACGGCGGACTTCCGTAATACTGATCTAGCTGTTGGGCCATCATCTTCATCAGCGACCGGGAGTCGGCGATCGAGATGGAGGTGGCGTAGGACACCCTGCCACCCGTGCGGGCGAATGACAGGTTCGCGACGATCCGCATCACCTGCTTGCCGACGACCAGCTGGATCGCGTGGCTATCTGCCACCCGCTGCTGGACCGACTGCGCCGCGGTCACGAACTCGATCGCATCCGCCTCCTTGGCGAACCGCAGGTTGCCGCGGACCAGCCAGCCCTGCTTGACGAGCTCCATCGCGAGCGAGATCCGGTCGGGCGTCGGAACCGTCTGGATGCCAAGGCCGAAGTCGTTGCCCTTGAGATCGAACCGGGCCCCGGCGAGCGCGACCGTGAGCACCAGCGCGGGACCGCGCTTGTCCCCCGACTCCGCTTCGATCGCGCGCACACTCGCGAGCCACGCCGGCAGCTTGGCCCGGGCCTCGATCGCATCGAGGTCTCCGGGCGCCGCCGCCGTGAGCGAGCCCAGATCCGCGGGCTGCGCGAGCAAGAACCAACCCTTGAACGGCGACAGGAACACGCGCTTGTCACCGGGAAACCCTCGGCCGGTTCGCTTGCCGAGCAGGCCGCCCTTGGCCGTCGACCAGGTGACCGGCGCGGTCGCCGCGAGGAAGTCGCGCAGCGCGCTCCGGCCGAGCGAGGTGTGGGCGACCAGCGTGGTCGCGGTCGCGTCGCGTGGCCGCGGCGACGAGATCACCAGCGTGTCGAGCTTGTCGGCGATCCTCGCGTCGCTCGGACCGAACAGCACCTGGTAGTCGGGCATCGGCCGCAGCAGCCGCTCGGTCTGCGCCGACCACTCGGTGCCCCGCAACCGATCGAAGCGGATCAGCGCGGTCACGATGTGGCCCGCCGGGAAGTAGGTCAAGAGGTTCGCAGCCGTGCCTGCCGTCGTCGGCGCGCCGTCGACCGCGGGCTCATCGGTCGCGCCCGGGACACCGGATCCGGATCCCGCGGCGCTCGCGATCGATCCGGATCCTTCGCCGCTGCCGCTGCCCGCGCCCGAGCCGGACCCCGAGCCCGCTCCGGACCCTGCGAGGCCCGCGGCGGTCGTGTCGCCGGCCCCTGCATCGCCGGGCACCAGATCACCGCTGTGGGCAAGTCGCGTCGCATCGATCCCACCGTCGCCGTCGCCGTCGGTGCCGGCATCCGACGCGGCGATCATCGTCTCGGCGGCATCGGGGGCCGCGTCGATCCCGGCATCGGGCCGCCTCCGGCGCGGCGCGTCGGTCGGGGCGTCGGTCGGGGCGTCGGGCGGGGCATCGATCGGCGCGTCGGTCCCGGCATCGACGGAGCCCTCGGTGGGAGCGTTCGGTTCACTGGCGCGGGCGGCCTCCTCGCGCAGCGCGGCCTCCTGCTCCTGTAGTCTCGCCACCTCGGCTGGGAGGGCCTCGGCCTTGGGCGGCGGTGGTGCGACCTCGATATCGACGAGCTCGGTCTCGACCTGCTTCGTCGGATCGAACGCCTTCCAGGCCACGAGCGCCACTGCCACGTGCAGCAGGACCGACACCGTCACTGCGCGCCGTAGCGCAGCTACGCCGGTTGGGATCACGGGGAGTTGCACGATTCTCGACGGGCGACCTTTAGGGCAGTAGCATCCCCCTATGGCCGAGTCCAGCGAGCGTGACCCGACGCCCGACTGCGATCACGCCCGGCCGATCCAGGCCGAGCCCGGAGCACAATAGATGAAGCTAACCAAGGACCAGGTCGCGGCCGTCGTTCTCGAGGCATCGAAGAAGATGGGCGATCCCAACTATTCCGCCGTGATGGTCGGTGGCTTTGTCCAGAACCAGGCACCGGTGGCGAAGTTCATCAGCGCTCACGAGCGCGAGCTCGGTGGCGCCGAGGCGATCGTCAACGTGATCTTTCATTGCGCCCTGGTCGCGCAGTGCTTCCAGCGCAACGGCGGAAAAGTCCGCACGCTGTCGTACGAGGACCTCGACGCGGCCGCCCGTGGCGAGCCGCTGGTTCGTCTCGAGGAGGCGCAACTCCCGGTCCACGAGTTCATCAAGGCCAACATCGAGAACGAACAAGCGCAGAAGCTGATCGCGATGATCGCGCTCGCGATCGATGGCATGTCGTAGTTACGCGCCGCGGGCTACCCACGCGGCACGGTCGTGATACGACTTCGCCCATGCCGAATCCGACCGCGACGTTCGAGACCTCGCTCGGGAATTTCACCGCCGAGATCTATCAAGATCAGATGCCCGTCACTGCGGGCAACTTCGTCAAGCTGGTGAAGACCGGGTTCTACGATGGGCTGCACTTCCATCGCGTCATCAAGGATTTCATGATCCAGTTCGGGTGCGAGCACTCGAAGGATCCGAACAGCCCGCGGTGCGGCACGGGCGACTCGCCGTTTGGCAAGATCCAGGACGAGCATCCGCCGTCGCACAAGCTGTCGAACGAGCCGGGCACGCTGTCGATGGCCAACACCGGCCGGCCGAACTCGGGCGGCGGTCAGTTCTTCATCAACACCGTGCACAACCAGTACCTCGACTGGTTCACGCCGGGTCCGTCGAAGCATCCGGTGTTCGGCAAGATCACGAGCGGCATGGACGTCGTGAAGAAGATCGAGACCGCGCCGACGGCCTCGGGCGATCGGCCGAAGACCCCGATCAAGATGATCAAGGTCACTGTCACCGAGTAGGGCGCCCACCGCGCGCTCGGCGGGAGACCCGGGCGCAACCTGGCGGTGCGCGTGGTGTCATCACCCGGCGATGTTCCGCGGTCTGATCGTGTTGTGCCTGGTGGCCGAGGCTGCGGCGGCGAGCCCGAAGTATGACCGGGCGGCGAACCACGAGCCCGAGCTGGTGGCGGCCGAGAAGCTGTGGACGGCAGCGGCCAGCGAGCGCGATCGGGTCAGGGCGCTCGCGGCGTGGGAGGCTGCTGCGGCGGCGTTTCTCGCGGTCGCGGACGGCAAGGTCGCGAAGGCCGTGCAGCAGGATGCGGCGATCGCGTCGATCCTCGCGTGGAAGAACGCGATGACGTTCGACGTCGGTGAGCCTGCCGCAACCGATGTGGAACGGCCACCGCCACCACAGCCGTTCGATGCGCGGGATCGGGTGCACCTCCGTGCGATCGAGGTGTATCTGGCGTTCGCGCCACCGCCCGCCGAGGTCGCGGCCATCAAGTTCCTGCGCGCAAACCTGCTGCGCCGGCGCGATCACATCGACGAGGCGATCGCCGGGTACCTCGATGTGGTCGAGCACCATCGCGATCACGAGGTCGCCGAGTACGCGGCCAACTTGTTGCTCGACAGCTACAACCGGTTACAGCGCTACGACGAGCTGATCGCGCTCGCCGAGAAGCTGCGCGCCGACCAGGCCTTCCTCGCCGGCAGGCCGGAGCTCGCGACCACGGTGCGGCGCGTCCACCTCCAGAGCATGCGAGGTGCGCACCATGGATCCGCCGATCGCGACTTCGCGTGGTATCAGCGCTGTGGCGAGGACTATCTCGCGATCGCCGCGGAACCAGCGCTGAGCGGCGACGAGGCCGAGGAGCTGCTCTACAACGCGGGAACGTGCTTCGATCAGGGGCGCGCCCATGGCCGCGCGATCACCGCCTTCCGGCAGCTCGTCACGCGCCTGCCGCACTCGAAGCTGGCGGTGCGAGCCCTCGCGCGGCTCGGAGCTGCCGAGGCGCAGCTCGGAGACTTCCGCGCCGCCGCCGACGCGCTGGAGCAGTACGTCACGCAGGCTCCCAAGGCCAAGGACGCCCGGAACGCGGCCGCAGATGCGATCACCTACGCGATGGGAGTCGGCGATGTCGCGCGTGCGCGGCGGCTCGTGAAGGTCGCCAGCGCCCGCTACGGATGGCGACGACCGGTCGCTTCAGCGGTGGTCGCGCCGGCTGATCCACTGCCCGAGCGGCTCCCGGCACTTGCCCCGTTTGCGCCGATGGTGACCGTGAACACCACGTTCGAAGTTAGCAAGCCGTAGCGAACCCTCGCCGGGGCACCGTGGTCTGATGTGGCTCGTGAGGGTCATCGCGGTCACGCTCGCGGTGTGCTTCGCGGCCGGTGTGGTCGCCGCGGCACCACTGCGCAGGGTGCGAGGCGTGGTGGTCGAGGCCGGCACGTCGACGCCGATCGCTGCCGCATCGGTGCTCAGCGAGCGCGGCGAGATCGCTGTCACCGATACCGATGGCTACTTCATGCTTGATGTACCCGCAGGCGACCGCGAGCTCACGGTCGCGGCCAATGGCTACGCCACGAAGCAGGTCACGATCGTCGACGACGTGATCCACATCCAGCTCGCCGCTGCGTCCGGTGCCGAGGTCATCGAGGTCACCGGCAGGGCTCCCGAGGAGACCAAGCCGCTGGCGTACCAGCTGACGGCCGATGAGATCCGGTTCATCCCGGGTGCGGGGAACGACATCCTCCGCGCGGTGCAGGCACTGCCCGGCGTCGCGCGGATCCCCTATGCCTTCGGTGGGCTGGTGCTGCGCGGAGCTTCGCCGCGGGATACGTCGGTCTTCCTCGACGGCATCGAGGTGCCGATCGCCTTCCACTTCGGAGGCGTCACCTCGTTCTATCCGAGCGGGATGCTCGCGGATCTGACCCTGACAGCAGGTGGGTTCGATGCATCGTATGGGCGAGCGCAAGGCGGCGTCGTCGCGCTGACCACCCGCGAGCCGCGCAAGGACCGCTGGCGCACCGGAGGTTCGATCGGTCTGCTCGATTCGTCGGTGCAGGTCGAGGGGCCGCTGCCACGCGACGGCGGGATCATCATGGGCCTGCGCCGTTCGTACTTCGACACGATCGCGGCACCGTTCGTCCCCGACCACACTCCGCTACCGAGCTACTGGGACTACCAGGTGCGCACCAGCTGGGGTGATCCACATACCCAGGGACGGATCTCTCCGATGATCTTCGGGTCGATCGATCGCGTGGCGAGCGACGAGGTCGCGGTGACCTCGATGTTCCTCCGGCTGGCCGCACCGTTTCACCGGCAATGGGGCAAGACCACGCTGCACGTGGTGCCGTGGCTCGGCTGGAATCAGCTGACCTTCGAGGACAAGTCGGAGCCCGATCGGCCGCAGACGTTCAGCCGCCCGACCTTCCCGGGCGGGATTCGCGCCGAGCTCCTGCATGACTACCCGTGGGGCCACCTGCGCGGCGGCGCCGAGATCAGTGGCGGCTATGTCGCACAGACGCAGGTCGGGTTCACGGGGGATGACGGGCCGACGAGCTCGACAGGGTCATCGACGATCCTGTGGAGCGATCCTGCGCTGTGGGCGGAAGCGCGGTGGAAGATCGATGGAGAGCGTCTCGCGGTCAAACCGGGAGTTCGCATGGAGCTCTATGGCCTCACCGACGCACCGCGCACCTGTCCGGTGGTCACGTGCTCGAGCTCCTACCTCGCGTCGGGCCGGCCCGAGATCGTCGTCGACCCGCGGCTCAACATCCACCAGCAGCTCACCGACAAGCTCACGCTGCGGCAGGCGATCGGCCGGTATCACCAGCCACCGATCCCGGGCGACGTCGATCCGGTCGACGGCAACCCCGGTCTCGGTAGCTCGCACGTCGATCAGATCTCGCTCGGCGTCGACACGAAGCTACCGCGCGACGTGCTCACCTCGGTGACGGGCTTCTTCGCGTACGGCGACCAGCTGGCCTTGCAGGTCCGCAATCCTCGTCCGGGTTCCGATGTGCCCGAGCCCAACCTCGGAGGTCTTGGTCCGACGTTCCAGCTGCTGCTCGAGAAGCAGCTCGGCTTCGCGATCTATCGCGACAACATCGGGCGCAGCCGGACGTACGGCGCCGAACTGCTGGTCAAGCGCAACGTTGGCGCGTGGTTCACGATGCTCGCCTACACCTTGTCGCGCTCCGACCGCACGGACGTGCTGCCGCTGCCCTCGACCACCGGGGTACCGCCGTCTCGTCGTGGCTGGCGGCCGTTCGAGCTCGACCAGCGCCACAACCTCAACGTCGCCGTGTCGAGGATGTTCTCCAGCTGGCGTCTGGGTGCGCGGCTCCAGATCGTGTCCGGAAATCCCTACAGCCCCACCACCCGGCGCGCTGACATCTTCGACGCGCCGCCTGTCTCGGTCCCATGGGCCGCGAGGTTGCCCACGTTCTTCTCGCTCGACCTGCGCGCGGACCGGAGGTGGCATCGCTGCTGGGGCGACATCAACTTCTACGTCGATATCCAGAACGCGACCAACCACCACAACGTCGAGGGCCGGGACTACGACTACGATCAGAACCGCGACGTCGACGTTCCCGGGCTCCCGATCGTGCCGTTCATCGGCGTCGAGTTCTTGCCGCTCTTGTAAGCGACCTCCGTTGGGGCACGCGGCGAGCCCGCCGAACAACCCCATGCATCTCGTCGTTCGCGCCCGCGGCGAAGTGCATCGGCTGCGGGTCCGCGCCGAGAATCTCGGTCCGACAAGCTCTTTACCGCAGAGACCCAGGCGCGATCTGGGATCCCAGATCTGACTACGTCCAATCCTCGATCATGCGGCGCCCATCCGCCCGAGCTTGCGAAGCTCGTCGAGCTGCGCGCGCAGCTGCATCTCCTCGATGTACTCGCGCATTCCCGGGCGCGATTCGACATAGGCCGACCAGGCGCCCTTGAGGAACGTATCGACGTCGAGACCGTGTTCGACACACAGGATCGCCGCCTGAACGAGCAGGTCTCCGACTTCGGCGTGCCACGGTTTCGACGGATCGTCGATCTCCGCGTGCGTCGTGAACGTTTCGTTGGATTTGTGCACGGCTGACTCCTGGTCACAGGGAAAGCATCACGCATGCCGCTCGCAACCCCTCATCGGCCAGGAGAGGGCTCCGCACATGGGCAGGTCGCCGCACGCAGCCGATCAGCGGTCGGTCAGCAGCAAGCAACGAAGCAATTCGGCTACGCCCCAGGCCTGCGCGACACAGCCGCCCGGTGAGTACGGGGGCTCGGCATCGAATACCTCTCCGACGAATCCGATGCAGTATTCACCGAGGTGCGAGGTCAAGCCATCGAGCGCGTGGCGGGCGCCGTCGACATCGTCGGGATGAACCCGCAGCCGCGCATCGATGAACGGGCCGATCAACCAGCTCCATACCGTGCCCTGGTGATAGGCCGCATCCCGGGTCAGAAGATCGCCGTGATAGCTGCGCTTGTAGTCGGGATGGTGCGGTGACAGCGAGCGCAGCCCGAGTGGTGTCAGGAGCTCGCGCTCGACGACCTCGAGCACCGATTGCCAGTGCTTCTGGACGAGCACTGGATTGGGAAGCGAGATCGCGAACACCTGGTTGGGGCGACACGCATCGTCATCGCCCTGCTCGCCGTCGACGAGGTCGAACAGGTGCCCGGTAGCGGGGTTCCAGAACCGCCGCTCGAACGAGTTTTGCACCTTCGTGGCGACGGCGCGCAGATTCGACGCCTCGTCGTGCTCGCCGGCGTGCTCGAGCCAGCCCTCCATCAGGCGGAGCGCGTTGTACCAGAGCGCGTTGATCTCGACCGCCTTGCCCCGACGCGGCGTCACCACCCAATCGCCGGCCTTCGCGTCCATCCAGGTCAGCTGGTATCCGGGCGCCCCCTGATAGAGCAGGCCGTCCTCTGGATCGACGTGGATGCCAAACCGGGTGCCGCGGATGTGGTGGTCGATGATCGAGCGCAGCTTCGGCAGGAGCTCCGCCAGCGTCCGTTCGTCGCGACTCGCCCGCAGGTAGCGATCGATCGCGTGGAAGAACCACAGCGTCGCATCGGCCGTGTGATAGAGGCCTTCGTTCGCGCCCTCGGGAAACATGTTCGGCACCAGGCCGTCGCGGATGTGATGCGCGAACATCCGCAGGATCGATCCGGCCTCGGCGAGCCGCCCGGTCGCGAGGCACAGGCCCTCGAGCGAGATCATCGTGTCGCGACCCCAGTCGGTGAACCAGTGATAGCCGGCGATCACCGTCCACGCCTCGTCACCGGCGACGCGCGCACGCACGTGATCCTCGTGGCGGCCGGCAGGACGGATCACGAACTGATCGGCGGCGAGCACGAGCTCGGCGGCGACCCCGGAACGCGCGCGAGCCGGCGCGGCATCGAGGAGGCGGCGGCGGCGCTCGGTCTCGGCGGCCAGCGCCTCGTCGCCGGTCATCGTCAGGATCGTCTCCCACGACTCGGCGGATGCCACGAGCGCCACGCTGGTGCCGGGTTCGAGGTCGGCGCGGAACCGGCCGGGGCTGTACAGCTGTCCGCGCGAGGCATAGCCGCGGCTCTCCTCGGTGACGTACGCGATATCGGGAACCGACATCGGCTCGATCACGAAGGTCTCGCGCGGTGCGATCAGCCGGAATCGCAGGCCTGGCAGCGGCTGTGGCGCGGTCAGCTCGATCTTCGCGCCGAAGGCCTGCAGCGAATACGCCTCCGGTACCGACGTCGACACCGGCTCGTCATGGCCGCGGAACTGGAGCGCGGGGCGCAGCTCGATCCGCAGCGGGCCGCCCTCGAGCAGGCGGTACATCACCACGGTGGTGTTGTGGCCGTACGACAGGACGATCCGCCGCTCCAGCGTGACGCCGAGCCCCGAGAACCGCCACACCGGGAGGCCGAGGTCGAGCTCGAAGTCGACCAGCTCGAGCCGCTTGCCCTTCGTGAAGCGCGGTGGGACCCAGCCGAGATCTGCGCGCCGCCCATCGGGCAGCCGGACCTGTTCCGCGAGCGAGTTCAACATCATCACGCGGCCGGCGGGGTTCGCCAGCGCGGCGATCAGCAGGCCGTGATAGCGCCGGGTCGGGATGCCGCCGATGGTCCCCGACGCATAGCCGCCGAGCCCATTCGCGACCAGCCACTCGCGGCGATGCAGGACCTCGCTCGACGCCGTCGGTGGAACCACGGCGTGACGGTGGAGATCGGCGAACACGTTCATGGCAGTCACGGCTCGACGGGGACGTGGTCTCCGCTCGGTGGTGACGGCTGCTCGAACAACGACGCGCGAGGATCGGGGGCGAACACCACTGCAGCATGGGCCGGAATCGCCAGCCGGACCCGATCGAACGGCATCGGGGTTCCGTGACCGCCGTAGCGTGGATCCTCGGACGACCACAGCACGCTCCAGCCCAGGTTCGCGGGTGGGGCGATCAGGGGTTCGGGCACCACGACCTGCGAGAACGTCGGACCGAGGTTGACCACCAGCAGCCGATCGTCCTCGTCGCGATCCTGGAAGTAGCGGATCACGAAGGCGCGGTCAGACAGCAGCGCACCATCCAGGGCATCCGGCCGCGGATCGGTGAAAGCTCGCTGCTCGCGGCGGAGGCGCAGCAATTCGCGGTGCAACAGGATGGCGGGGCTGTCGTGGCTGCGCTCGCCAGGATCGAGCTTGCAGCGCGTGAACGACGCCTGCGCACACGGGTCGGCCATCGCCGCGCGGGCCTCTCGCGTCGACTGCCGAGGGAACTGTGCGACGAACTCGGCGCGGCCCTTGCGCACCGGATCGGCGAGCTCCTCGCCATGATCGACGAAGAACAGCCAGGGGCTGCGCGATCCGGTCTCCTGGCCCTGGAACAGCATCGGGATCTGCGGGGCCAGCAGCAGCACCGCGGTCAGGGCCCGCAGCGTGGCCGGATCGGTCTGCGTGATCAGCCGTTCACCGAACCCGATGTTCGCGATCTGATCGTGATTCTCGAGGAAGTGAACGAACCGGTTGCGCGACAGCCCTCGCGTCGAGGCACCGCGCGGATTGCGCTGCCAGGGATACAGCTGGCCCTGGTACAGAAAGCCGCGCTTGAGCGCCGAGACCAGCTCCTGCGCCGAGCCGCGGTAGTCGTGCAGGTAGCCCTCGATCAGGCCGGTGGACGCCACGCGTGCGGTGTGGTGGAAGTCATCGTTCCACAGCGCGTCGAGGCCGGTGTGCAACAGCCGCGCGTTCTGCGGCTCGTTCTCGGCGACCAGGAAGATGTGTCGGCCGTGGCCCGCGTCTCGCGCGCGGCGTGCGATCGCGGTGAGCACGTGCTCCGGCGAGGTGTCCACCAGCGTCTGGGTGGCGTCGAATCGCAGTCCATCGAGGTGGAACTCGTCGATCCAGTAGCCGGCGTTCTCGATCATGTACTCGCGGACGCCGGCGCTCCCTTCCTGATCGAAGTTCAGCGCTTCACCCCACTCGGTGAGCCGGTCGCTCCTGAAGTAGGGCGACCAGGTGAACATCGAGTTGCCGGCTGGACCGAAGTGGTTGTAGACGACGTCGAGGATCACGCCGAGTCGGCAGGCGTGAGCGCGATCGACGAACCGCCGCATGTCGTCCGGGGTGCCGTAATTGCGCGTCGGTGCGTAGAGGTTCACACCGTCGTATCCCCAGTTGTAGGTGCCGGCGAACTCGGCGACGGGCATCAGCTCGACCGTCGTGATCCCGAGGTCGGCGAGGTAGGGCAGCCACTGTGCCGCCGCGTTCCACGTACCCTCGGGGGTGAACGTCCCGACATGCAGCTCGTACAGCACGTGGCGCTCGCGCGGGATCCCGCGCCAGCCGATGTCGGTCCACGCAAACTCGCCGGGGTCGATGAGCTCCGACGGCCCGAACGGCCCTTCGGGCTGGAACCGCGATGCCGGATCGGCGTGGAGCCTGGGATCGTCGCCGATCCGGAACCGGTAGCGTGCACCCGCCGCCAGGCCGGGGACGAAGCCGCTGTGATAACCACGTTCACCACGGCCGAGCACGATCTCGCGCGCGTGCGGTGACTCCACCACGAGCGTGACTTTCGGATGGGTCGGCGCCCACACGCGCACGCGAGCACCGGGCTCGGTGGTCGAGAGCTCGGCTCCGATCGGCAACCGCCGGGTCACGGCGGGCATGGCGTGCACCCGATGTGCCGGCGATCTGCCACGGAGCACTAGTCTTTCGCAGGGCGCGACGACGCGGGAGCGTGCGATGCGGCGCATCGGGCGCCCTCGCGCGTCTCGACGCAAGACGATCCGCGGTGGTAGCGTGCGCCCATGTCTCGTTGGTCGATCCTTTTTCTGGTTGCCGCGGCCGCGTGCGGCGGAACTCCCAAGTCGGCTCCGATCTCGCCCCTCCCCGGCGACAAGCCGGCAGAGCCCGCTCCTGCGGTGGCGAAGACTCCCGACCCTCAGCCGCCTGCCGAGCCCAAGCCACTCGAGCCGGTCGAGGTCACGATTCCCGCGACCAAGATCGCCGTGAAGCTGGTCAGCCCGGGCAAGGGCAAGCGCGCTCCGCTGCGCTACTCGGCGAAGCCCGGCGACAAGCAGCAGGTCGAGCTGAGCATGGACTTCTCGGCCAAGCAGATCGAGACCGCGGCGAAGGATCAGCCCGCGCCGACTCCGCAGTCGCAGACCGTGCCCACGATCGTCCTGGTCGGCGATGCCGAGGCGAAGACCGTGGACAAGGATGGCAACACGGCGTTCACGCTGACCGTGAGCGGTACCGATGCCCGCGAGGTCAAGGACTCCAAGCCGAGCGTCGACGATCTCAAGAAGGCGCTCAGCGCGCTGGCGGGCCTCACGATCACCTCCACCCTCGGCGCGAACGGCGTCGCCGGTGACGTCACGATGAGGATCGAGAAGCCGACCGAGCTGTCGTCGAGCGTGCTCGAGCTCGTGCGGCTGACGTTCCCGACGTTGCCCGTGCTACCGGCCGAGCCGGTGGCCGTCGGTGCGAAGTGGCAGGCGACGGCGAGTGCCAGGCTCGCCGAGAAGCTCGAGATCACCCAGGTGACCGACTACGTGCTGGTCGCGCACAAGGGGACGACGTGGACCATCAAGGGCACCACGAAGGTCACCGGGCTCGATCAGGATCTCGAGGGCGGCAAGATCACGGCGATCAAGGGCTCGGGCATCACCGAGGCGACGATCGCCGATGGCACGCTGTATCCGACGTCGAAGACCTCGCTGCAGACCGAGTTCACGGCTGCCGAGGGCGCCAAGTCGATCCAGTTCGGCCTCACGGTCGGCGGCGCGATCACGCCCAAGAAATAAGCGTCAGGCCGCGAGCTCGCTGCGGAGCCGCGCGATCCGCATTCGCATCGCCTTGCGCGCTTCTTCCGGTGCAACGATCTCGGCGTGGCGGCCGAGCCCGAGCACCCACTGGGTCACCCACTCGAAGCCATCGCAGTCGACCAGCAGCTCGGCGGAGCCGTCGTTCTCCATCGTGACCTCGCCGACGGGCCAGTTCGCCCCGATCCGGGTGACCGCGAGTGCATCGAGCCGTACGCGGACGGTGACCGAATCTGCCGACGGCACGTACAGCCGATCGCGGCGATAGGCCTCGAGGTCGAATGCGGCGGGAATCTCGAACGGGATCCCGGTGGTGTGGAGTGCCGAGATCCGGTCGATCCGGAACGTGCGGACATCGCCGCGCTTGTGGCAGTAGCCGACGACGTACCACTCGCCGGCGTGGTGGACGATGCCGTACGGATCGATGGGGCGGCGCTCGGCCTGCGCGCGAGACACCGCCGCGTACTCGATCTCGACGCGCTCGTGACGGCGCGCCGCGGTGACCAGCGCGCGCAAGTGACCGGCGACGGCCGCATCAGGCTCTGCGACGACCGTGCTGGTCGCCAGGCTCTCGGCCTCGCCGGCGTCGCGGCCGAGTGCGGTGAGCAGCTTGCGCTCGGCGCTGAGCATCGCGTCATCGAACGGGGCGATGCCGCTCTCGCGCAGTGCGCGGATCCCGAGTAGCAGCGAGCAGCCCTCGGCCGGCGTCAGCCGCAGTGGCCGGGTCAGGCGGTGCGCGAGCTCGACGAACACGCGCCCTTCATCGACCGACACGAGCAAGTACTCGCCGGGATCACCATCGGGCGGACCGACCTGCGAGAGCAGCTCGAGATCGGCCAGCATCTCCTCGCGCTCGGCGCCGAGCATCTTCGCCAGCGTATCGACCAGCACGCCCTCCGGATGCTTGGCGACGTACGGCACGATGTAGAGCAGGCGCCGGATCTTCTGGCTGACGTCACGCATCGAGGGTCGGCTCCGGGTAGTGCATCTCGATCTGATCGAGCTCCTCGAGGATCCGGGTGCGCAGCTTGTCACCACGGACCACCCGGATCGCGCCCTTGGCAGCGAGCACGCGAGTCGCCACGAACTCGAAGTTTCCGCAGTCGAACGTGATGAACATGCGGTCGCCGTCGTGGCGCTTGACGCCGGTGGGACCGAAGTCCTCGTTGCCGACCTCGGCCGCCTCCGGTGCCAGCATGAGCTGGACCTCCTCGACGGGATCGGTCGTGAACGTCCACGGCGAGCGCTGCGCGTACGCCTTGACGTCGAAGTCCACGGGGCGCTCGAAATCGGGAGACTTCGGCTTGGGCGCCTGGATCGCCTCGATCATCCGGTCGATGCGGAACGAGCGGACCTCGTGCCGGAGGTGGCACCAGCCGACCGCGAGCCATGCGCCCTCGCGATAGACGAGCGCGTACGGATCGACGTCGCGCTTGGAGACCATCCCGGTCGCCGCGGACTGATAGGTCAGCGTCACCCGCTTGCGCAGGCGAGTCGCGGACTCGAGCGTCGCGTAGATGTCGCTGATCTCGGGGCGCAGCGGCGCGCGGCGCTCGGGGAAGTGCACGAGCACGGGCGTCGCCAGCGGCCGCGGAAACTCGGTGGGCGTGTCGGGTAGCTCCGGCAGATCGAACGCCAGCTTCTTGAGCGCGAGGTCGACGATCTTCGGATACGTGCCGCCGGGCATCGCGTGCGCGACCGAGGCTGCGAGCACGAGGGCGGAGATCTCGTCGGGGGTGAGCCGGACCTCCGGCATCTTGAAGCGCTTGAGATCGATCACGTACCCGCCATCCTCGAGCGAGTCGTCCTCGTCGGGGGTGATGTAGCGGATCGGCACGCCGAGCTCGAGCAGGTCGGCCTTGTCGCGCTCGAACGCGCGGAGACCAGCCTCGACGTTGACCGTCTGGTACGCCGGGAACGACTCGCGGATCTCGCGATAGGTGACCGGGGTCCGTGCGCGGAGCAGGATCATCACGAGATCGAGCAAGCGCTTGCTGCGATCGCCGCGCACGCCCGCCTCGTCACCCTTCGTCATCCTGGGGGCGTCGCCCTTGCCCTTGGTCGACTTGATCACGGCGCCCGTCATATCCCACACCCTCGCGATCGCAAAGCGGGAGCGTCAGGCGAAAATCTCGTGCCGATCTAGCCGCTAGCCGAGCCGATCGATCAGCTCGTGCCACACCGGCTGCAGCTCGCGGCGGGTGAACAGCCCGAAGTGATCGGGATCGAGCGCGTCGCCGAACATCTTTCCGACGATCCGCAATGGCGCGGCGCCGCGGAGAGGCTCGGTGAAGGCGTTGGCATCGCTCGGCGTGCACATCCAGTCGCGCGCGCCGACGAACGGCAGCACCGGGGTCGTGACCGTGGTGGCGGCGGCCGCGTAGTCGATCCCGCGCAGGCTGGTCCACCGTGCAGCGCGCGTCCAGCCGGTGAGCTGGCGGACGTAGCTCGCGGGCTCGTCGGCGGAGCCCAGCCGCAGCGCGCGGATCGGAGCCCGGCCGAGGATCTGGGCGACGCCCCCGTAGGCGGTCATCAGGGCGCGGCGGATCCAGGGGCCATCAGGACCGGTCCGCCACACACACGTCGCGGGGAGCAGCAGCAGGCGAGGGGAGGGGATCCGCCCGGTCCCGATCGCGGCGGTCGCGGCCAGCCCGCCGAGCGAGTGGCCGAGCAGGACGACGTCATCGGGAGCACACCCCGAGGCACTCGCCGCGGCCGCGACGATCGCCGGGAGATCGAGCTCGACCAGATCGTCGAAGCTCCAGTCATCGCGGCCGGCGCGCGGCGGCGTCGATCGGCCGTGGCCGCGAAAATCGGCCACCAGGACATCGAACCCCGCGGCAGCCACGACGGATGCGAACGAATCAGCTCGTCGTGCTCCGAAATAGCGCCCATCGGTCATCATCGCGTGCAGACACACCAGCACGCCACGGCGCTCGCCGGCCGCGCGCACCCGGTCGATGCCGAGCCTCACGCCATCGGCGGTGCGCGCCCACAGCTCGTCCATCAGAAGTAGTAACGCACGCCGGCGCCGGCGTTGAGCGCGATCCCGAAGCCTTCTGTGTCCTTGAACCCGTACTCGAACACGCCGGCGACCTCGACGAAGGCATCGAGGGGGACATGCTTGAAATCGAACACGAGTCCGCCCACGGCGCGGAGCCCGATCGCGAAGAAGCTCGAGTCGCGTCCGTTCGAGTAATCGATCACGCGCACGCCAGGACCGACGTAGCACGCCAGCACGAAGCTGCGCCGGGCTTGCAGGATGTACGGATGGAACACGTAGTCGGCATGGATCTGGAGCCCGCCGCCGAGGAAGGCCGAGCCGGCCGCGGCCTGGATCGCTTGATCATCCTTGAGATAGAGCTTGGCGCTGATCCCGGTCGGCTCGCCCAGGATGATGCCGACCCCCACCGAGCCCTTGTCGACGCCGCGGCCCTCGTCGGCATCCTCGTCCTCCTCGGCGCGGGCGTGAGGTGCGCCCAGCACCGCGGTGACCGCGAGCACGAGGAGTAGGAAGCGACCCATGAGCGTGAAGCTATCCCGGCGAGCAGGAAGGGGGCAAATTGCCGGCCTGGCGAGAGATTCAGGGTGATCGCCGCCGCTGCTCTGCTAAAGTGCGCCGGTTGAAGCCCGGCGACGTCATAGATGGCAAGTACCTCATCGAGGTGCAGCTGGGTGAGGGCGGCATGGGCCGGGTCCTCGCCGCCTCGCACATGGCGCTCGGCAGCACGCTCGCGATCAAGCTCCTCAAGTCGGACGCGCTGCGCTACCCGGAGGTCCCGCGGCGGTTCATGCGCGAGGCGCGCGCGATGAGCCGGCTCCGCGGCGAGCACGTGGTCAAGGTCATGGATGTCGGCCAGCTGCCCAGCGGAGAGCCGTACATGGTCATGGAGATGCTCCACGGCTGCGACCTGTCGACCCGGATCAAGCAAGGTCCGATCGATCCGGCGCTCGCAGTCGAGCTGATCGTGCAGGCCTGCGAGGGCCTCGCGGAGGCTCACGCGATCGGGATGGTGCACCGAGACGTCAAGCCGGCGAACCTCTTCATCACCAGCCGGCCGAACGGTGCGCCGCTGATCAAGCTGCTCGATTTCGGGATCGCGACCGCGGCGCTCGGTGATGTCGATCACGGGCTGACCTCGACGCAATCGGTGATCGGGTCTCCGAGCTACATGTCGCCGGAGCAGCTCCGCGCGGCGCGCGATGTCGATGCGCGCAGCGACATCTGGTCGCTCGGAGTCACGCTGTACGAGCTGCTGTCGGGCGAGCAACCGTTCGTCGCGCCGACCTTGACGGCGCTGTCGCTGCAGATCGTGGGCGAGCCTCATGCGCCCCTGCTCGGGATCCCGCCCGAGCTCAACCAGGTCCTCGATCGCTGCCTGGCGAAGAATCGCGAGGATCGGTACCCCAACGTCGCCGCGTTCGCCGCCGCGCTGGCGCCGCTGTTTCCGAACGGTCGTACCGCGGCCGACATGGTGCGCGGTTCACTGAGCCAGCCGGTCGCGCCGACCTTGCATGGCCAGGAGCTCACCGGCGCGGAGCCGACCGTGTACCCCTCGGGGCCCGTGTGGGGCAGCGTCCCAGGGTCTCGCTCGATCTCGCCGGCACGATCGGGGTCGCCGTCGCGATCGGTGCGGCCGTTGACCAGCACGACCGGGCTGGTCGCTGGAGAATCGGCGCCACTCCCCGCGGGCAACCGCCGGCGAGTGTGGATGCTCGTCGCTGGCGCATGTGCCCTGATCGGGCTCGTCGCGTTCGCAGCCGTCGCGGGCTCCGGTGGCGGAGATCCCCAGCCGGCGGTCGCACCTCCGAGCCCGGCGCCGATCGCCAAACCTCCCGCTCCGGTCGCGATCACGCCGCCGCCGGCCGCGCAGGCCACCGATCCGGCGCAGCCGATCCCGAGCGTGCCGGCCGCTGCGCCGGCGAAGCCACCCACCCCGGGGCGTTTGGGCCACAAGCCCCATCCGACGGATGGGCGAACGCCGCTCGAACCGGATGAGTACGCGAATCCGCACAAGATCGCTGGCAAGCCTCCCGCGGTGACGAAGCCGCCGCACGTCACAACGCAGCCGCCGCACGTCATCACGCAGCCGCCCGTGGTCACGCAGCCTGCAGCGAGGCCGGCCCCGTGCCTGCCCAGTGACCCGCACTGCGGTCTGTAGCGTCCGGAATGCTTTGCATTGTGGCCGGGCTCGGCTAATGAAAGGCCTCCGGAACCGATGCGGCCCTCCCTCCTAGCTGCGCTCGCGTCCTTCGCCCTCGGCATCGCCGGGACCGCGGAAGCGGCGTGCCCGGACCAGCGTGCGAGCTGCGTGCTGCACGAGGAGGCCGTCGGGCTGCTGATGGCCGGCAAGTTCGCCGAGGCGGCGCAGAAGTTCTCCGCGAGCCTCGCCGCCGAGCCCACCGCGCGCTCCTACCTCGGGTATGCGCAGTCGGTCGAGGGGCTTGGTCAGACCGCGCTCGCGTTCGATGCAATGCTGCTCGCGCAGAAGTACTCCGCGGTCGAGGTCTCCGCGAGCGGTGGGCGAGACGTCGACGTCAACGCACGCGCCGAGCGCATCAAGTACAAGCTCGCGGAGCTGCGCTCGAAGGTCGCGTTCATGTGGCTGCTCGTCCCTGACGGCGTGCCTCCTGCGCGTGTGGTCTCGGTGCAGCGCCGCGGCGAAGGTGATCTTCCCGCTCCACTGGCGCGCTGGGTCACCGTGATGCCCGGGCAGGAGCTGGTCGCGGGGCTCGACGATGGTTCGCGCATCGTCATCCCGGCGGCGCCGGCACCCGGTAGCCAGCAGGTCGTGGTGATCCCGATCCCGACCCGCACGGCGGCGGTGCAACCGCGGCCGGTGGTGCAGCTCGCACCCACGGGCAAGCCGCTCGTCGGTCTGTACAGCAAGAAGCCGCCGCCACCGTCCGGCCCCGCGGTGTCCACGCTCGGTGCGGAGTTTGCGATGGCGCTGCCCAACGTCGGCAACGTCGACGCGGGCTACGGCTTCGGTGCGATCTACGAGCGCTACGTCGGGGACCAGCTCGGGATCACCGGGCGCGCAGACCTGTTGTTTCATCCCGAGCACAGCTACGACGTCCCCGATTCCACGTTCTCTGCCTACGAGCTCTTGCTCACGGCGGGGGCGCGCTCGACGCCACGGCGCACCTACCACGGGTCACTCGAGCTCGGCGCGACGATCTACTCACAGCACGCCGAGGTCCAGGCACCGGCCGGCTCGTTCGATCAGCCGACCACCGAGGACTACGCGCAGGCCTACCCGGTGATCATTCTTGGCGGCGGGCTCCGGCTCGGGAACATGCACGTCCAGGCAAATCTGCTGTGGGCGATCAACCTCGGTGCCGACATCGACATCCCACTTCGCTTCATGATGACCTTTGGCTTCGATTCGGTGCGCCGATGAAGATGATCGCAGCGCTGCTCGTGCTCACCGCGTGCAGCGGCGAGCTCACGCCCGAGGGCAGCCACCACGACTACGTGATCAGTAGTGTGCGGTTCCCGGTCAACGCGACCGAAGCGTCGACGTTTGCCATCGCACCCGAAGCGGGCGGTAGCGCCCAGAACGCGTTCGGTGCAGCGATCGCCGGTGCGATTCCGCTCCAGGCGACGACCAATCTCGCGATCACCCAAGGGGAGGCGCTGATCCTGCTCGATCTGCAAGCGCGCAGCTTCGGCGAAGCTGCCGCCGCAGGCGTCGAGGTAGATCTCGGAGGCTTTCCGGATCCCGCCGCCTGCCTCGGCCCTGACGAGTGCGGCAGGCATCTCGCTGGCAATGCCACGTTCAAGGTCGAGAAGACCGCCGATCAGGTATTCGGCTCGGTTCAGAAGGGTACGTTCCTCAGCCTGACCGGGCCGTTCTCGATCCAGCTCTCGCTCGACGGCATGCGCGCGTTCGAGGTCCCGGTGCTCGCCGGTCGGGTTCAGCTCGGAAGCATCAGCGACTCCCGGATCGGAACGGGCATCATTGCAGGTGCGATCGATCGTGGCTTCTTGAGCTCGACGTTCATCGACGAGCTCACGTCCGGCACGACGTTCGTGTTGGCTCGCGACTGCAGTGCTTGCTCGTGCGAGGCTGGCTCGCCGGGCAGCGCTCTGCTAGTGGCGTTCGACACGAATCACGACTGCTTCGTGCAGCGAACCGAGATCATGAGTGCTGGGTCGGTCCAGGCGATGTTGCGCGCCGATCTCAACGTCGACGGCGCTCCGGCCGTATCGTTCGGGATGGGCATCGCCGGCGTCTCGGCCTCGTTCGAGAACAACTGAGCCGCAAGTCGCAAGCTATCCGCGCAACAGCCGCGCGAGCTTGTTGCGGCTGATCCCGAGCGTGCGAGCCGCCGCAGATTGATTGTTGTCGCACCGATCGAGGATCGCGCGAGCGTAGCGCCGCTCGGCCTCCTCGAGCGTGAGGCTCGCCGGGAGCTGGATGTCGTCGCTCGGTGCGACTGGGAGTGCGGTGCTACTTCCGAAGCTCGGCGGGCTGGCGCTGGAGTCGCCCGGAACCGCGGAGAGCACACCGGTGTGGCGGCGCGGCTCGAGAGCGAGATCCTTGATCCCGATCGAGGTGCCCTGGCTGAGGACGACCGCGCGCTCGATCGTGTTCTCGAGCTCGCGTACGTTGCCTGGCCACGGGTAGCCGATCAGGGCGGGCTTGGCTGGATCCGCCAGCCGCAGCGGGCTCTTGCGATAGCGCCGCGAGAACTGATCGATGAAGTGCGCCGCGAGATCGACGATGTCATCGCCCCCGCGCTCGCGGAGCGGGGGGATCTCGATCTCGATCACCCTCAGCCGGAAATAGAGATCGCTGCGGAACTGGCCCACACTCGACATCGCCGCGAGATCGCGGTTGGTCGCCACCACGAGCCTGACGTCCGCGCTGTGAGTCTCGCGGCCTCCGACGCGCTCGAACACCCGCTCCTGGACGAATCGCAGCAGCTTGCTCTGTAGTGGTAGCGGCAGCTCACCGATCTCGTCGAGGAACAGCGTGCCGCGGTTCGCCGCTTCGACCTTGCCGATCACCCGGCTGTCGGCGCCGGTGTACGCACCTCGCTCGTGCCCGAATAGCTCGCTCTCGACGAGCGCCGCCGGGAGCGTCGTGCAGTCGATGTGGACGAACGGCGCGTCGCGGCGGGCGCTGTTGACGTGGATCGCGCGCGCGAGCAGGCCCTTGCCGGTCCCTGTCTCGCCGTGGAGCAGCACGGTCGCGTCGGTCTGCGCGGCACGCACGATCATCTCGTAGACCGCCGCCATCGCCGGCGAGCGTCCGATCACATGGTTGAACCGCCCGCGCAGGGACAGGCCGCGTTGCTCGTCGTCGCCGCGCAGGGTGGTGTAGTCGAGTGCCCGTCCGATCTGTTCGGCGAGCACTCGTACGAACGCCTCGTCGCGCGCGGTGAACTCGCCCTCCTGCTTGTTGAGCACCTGCAGGACGCCACGGATCTGTGCGCGACGGACGATCGGCGCGGTCAACATCGACGTCGTGCGATAGCCGATCTTCTGCGCGATGTCCTCGGCCCACCGCGGGTCCGCCTGTGCGTCACGAATATTGACGAGCTCGCCCGTGGCTGCGACGTGCCCGACGACACCATGACCCGGAGGCACGACCAGCTCGCGCAGCTCGGGCAGGATCGCGACGCGTGATCGGATCTCGTTGGTCGCGCCGTCGATCAGCCACAGCGTGGCGCGATCGGCACCGAGCGCTCGCGCGACCCGGTCGGCGAACGTCCCGAGCAGGTCGTCGAGCTCGACCTCACCGGCGATCATGGCGCCGAGATCGGCCAGGAGCTCGAACCGCTGCTCGTGCTCGCTCATCCCCGGTATCAGCATCGCATGGATGCTCATGCCGCGGCGGCACGCTCCGCATCGCCTGCACTCAGGGTCATGCCTTCACGCGCCGCGACCGTTCCCGGGAGGTTGGCGCGCGCGTCTGCTTCGAGCGCAGCGAGCTGCGTGTCGGTGCGATTTGGGTCGTGATGAAACAGCACCAGCTGCGGTACTCCGGCCGCACGCGCGAGCTCGGCACCCGCGAGCCATGTCGAGTGACCCCACCCGACCTTCGACGGATATTCCTCCGGCGTGTACTGCGCGTCATAGATCAGGATATCGGCTCCAGCGGCGAGCCGCTTGAGCGTGGGATCGACGCACGAGAAGTGCTCGGTGTCGGTCGCGTAGACGATCGAGTGGCCGCCGTGCTCGAGCCGGAAGCCGTACACCGGGTCGGGATGGTTGAGCCTGGCCATCGTGATCGTGATGTCGCCGATCGTGAGCTTCTCGTTCGCGCGCAGCTCGCGCGTCGAGATCTGGTTGGACAGATCTGCGTAGTCGACCGGAAAGAACGGAGCGCGAAACAGCGATCGGATCGCATCGTCGTGCGGCATCACGCCATTGGGGCCGCTCGCGATCTCGACGCGGTGACCCGGGACATAGATCGGGGTGAAGAACGGCAACCCGGCGACGTGGTCCCAGTGCAGATGCGACAGCAGGATCGTCGAATGGCGCGGCCCGCTCGCCATCCGCTCGTCACCGAGCGTGCGCAGGCCGGTACCCGCGTCGAGGATGATGCGCGTCTCTCCGGCGCAGACCTCGACACACGCGGTATTGCCCCCGGCGGTGCGATCCGCGCCGGGCGTGGCAATCGAGCCGCGAACACCTAGGAATCGAACGGTCAGATCGTGCGTCATGGATACCTCCGTACGTTGCGAAGGTATCTAGAGCAGCTTCGATGCCACCGGCAGAACCGAGCAGCTGCGCCCAGTTGCGGCGCCCACATCGACTTGGTGCGCTTCAGCCTGAAGCGGAGCTGCTTCACAATGGAGCATGCCTGGTCACCCGCGTGCAGGCACGGCTGGACCGCGTACATCCGCGCCGGGCTGGTCGCGTCGAGTGCTCAGCTGCTGCGGGCGCCGATGAAGTCGTCATCGGAGCCGCCCACGGAGATCACCTGGCCGTCGTCGAGCACGGTGGTCGCGTTGAGCCGCTCCCAGGGTGGCGCGCCGGGGCCCGCGATCCAGGTCTGGTCGCTCAGCCGGAAGGTCGTCGTCGCGCCGTCGCCCTGATCGTTGACGTACTCGGTGATCACGACCGCGCCGCCGGCAACGGCGATCGCATGATGGACGTACCCGCGGGTCGAAGGAACCGGGATCGGGCGCCACTGGCCTGACGCTGCCGACAGCAGATACGCCGAGGCCTCGCCGTCAACGACGACGAGGACGGCGCCATCACCGACCTGAACCGCGTGCTCCTCGTACCCAGCCGTCGGTACCGCTGGCACCGCTGACCAGGTGCCGGTCGCGACGTCGAGCGACGCCGAGCCGATCTTCGACACGATCACGATGTGGTCGTGATCGAGCGCGGCCGCGCTCTCGATCCGGGCTGTCGCGGGAGGTGCGGCGATCGTCTGGAATCCGGTTGCGCGGCTGCGGATGACCCCGTAGGTCGGATTCTGCACGCCGGGCAGGCCGAGTGCCACGACTCCGGCTGCGGACTCGATCAACCGGCTCGGTGCCGCGTCGATGGCGTCGGTCTGCCCGGTGGCCGGGTCGAAGATCTGGAGGCCGAGATCGTCGGCGATCACGATCGAGCCATCGGGAGCGCGTGCCACATCCGGCTGCTCGCCCCCGCGAGCGAGCTGTCCGACCACGATACAAACAGGTTCGTCGGCGACGCAGCGCTCGATATCGAGGCTGAGCTCCAACGGCTGGTTCGTCGACAGCACGCCGGTGCCGCTCGTGTCACCGCCGATCACGAGAAATGCATTGCCACCCACCGCGATGGCCGCGTGTGCGGCGCGCGGCGCCGTGAGCCGTGACTGCAGTGCGGTCCAGTCCGGCTCGCCGGTGCGGTACCGGTAGGACGATCCGGCGACGGTGTACGGGTAGACATCGCATCCGACCAGGGCCACCACGAGCAGGAGCCAGATCCTCATGCCGCGAGCATAGGTCGCCGAGCGGCGCGAAGGATCGCGGCGCGCTGCCACCGGCTGACACCCGGAGGCGCGGGCGCATCGCGGCAACGCATCAGTCGGGCTTCTCGTCGGGCGACCACTCGTCGGTGATCATCAGGCGCCTCGGCGCGTTCGCGAATCGCACCCGCGACTGCGGACCGACGCGGCCCGAGGACGGTACCGGATCCGGATCGGGTTCCCGCGTCGCCACTCCGAGCACCGTGATCATGTCCTCGACCAGGATCACGGCCTCGCGAAACCGCAGCTCGGTGCCGTACACCCCACCGGTGACCGTGCGTCCGTGCCGAGCGAACAGCTCGATGTGCGCGGGCGTGACCTCGTAGATCTGGTTGCCGAAGTCACTCCGGGCGTTGAACGACACCAGCATGTCGGCCCCCGCGGGGTCGATGATCGCCCGGCCCGTCGCATCGACGAGCAAGAACGGCGCCGCCCTGGACTCGGCCGCGATCACCGTCATCTTGGTGGGCGTCGGCGCGATGCCCTTGGCCTCGACCTTGATGTCGTAGTAGACGCAGCGGCGGCCGGTCATCGGCGCGATCAGGGCCTCGCCGATCGGATGTGCCCTGCCGACGATGCGGCCGTAGCGCCCGTCGGGGATCTCGCTCAGCCGCCACAGCCGGTAGCGCTTGAGCTCGCGGCGGAACCTGCGCGTGCGATGCATCAGCACCGGAATGATCCCGATGGCCGTGAGACCGAGCGTGAACACCATCTGGAAGATCAACTGGTCGTACATCACAGGAACCGGCGAAACCGATAGGACAGCCAGGACAGGGCCTTGCGCCACCATGGTAGGCGAAGCCAGCTCGCTTCGTCGGCCAGATCGCAGTTTGCGACATCGCGCTCGAAGTGGGTCGCCAGCGTGTGACCGATGGCAGGATCGAGGATCTCGACGGTCACCTCGAGGTTCGAGAACCGGCTCTGCGCGTCGAAGTTGTAGCTGCCGATCGTCGACCACGTCGCGTCGACCGTCGCGGTCTTCGCATGCATCATCGGCCCTCGCCAGCGCAGGATCTTGACGCCGCTGCGCACCAGCCCACGGATCACGTACATGCTGGCCCACTCGATCACGCGCACGTCGGAGTGCCCCGGGACCACGATCCGGACATCGACCCCGCGTTTTGCGGCACGGGCGAGCGCTCGTCGCAGCCCGCGATCCGGCAAGAAGTACGCGTTCTGGATCAGCACCGAGTTGCGCGCGGCCCGGATCACGTGGAGATATGCGCGGCGGACGGTGCCGCGCTGACGGCGGAGTGAGTTGTCGAGCAGGCGCACGATGCACGAGCCATCGCCCGGCGGGGCAGTCGCGCCGCGCTGCAAGGTCGGATAACGGACGCCACCCGCCCGGATCCAGGTCCGGCGAAACATCCGGGCCAGGTCGAGCACGATCGGGCCGGTCACCTGACAGTGCATGTCGTGCCAGCCGACGCCGCCCTCCTCGAGGGACGCGTAGTCGTCCGAGATGTTGAGCCCGCCGGTGAAGGCGAGCAGGTTGTCGATCACGATCACCTTGCGGTGGTTGCGGTGCGACAGCCGGAACCTGCGCCGCCACACCGCGATCGGATTGAAGCCGATCACCTCGCAGCCCGCGTCGCGGAGCTCGTCGACCCAGGTGCCGGATAACCCGAACGAACCGACCGCGTCGTACATCAAGCGGACCGCCACGCCGGCGCGCGCGCGCTCGATCAGGGCCGCCTTGAACTTATCGCCGGTGGCATCGGCGGCGAGGATGTACGTCTCCATCACGATCGTGTGCTTCGCCGCAGCCAGGGCCGCGAGCATCGCGGGGAACGTCTCGCCACCGTCGCGCAGCACGCTGACGTGGCAGCCGGCACGCCAGCGCTGCTGGGTCCGCGCATACGGGGCGAGCTCGCGCGGCAGGGACACCACGAGCGCCTTCGACGGCGGATCCTTGACCGGAATCGGCGTCGCGTTCATGTCACGTACTTCACCCGGACGACCGTGTAGGCGACGTCGCCCTTGGGCACCTTCACGGTGACCTCGTCGCCCTCGCGCTTGCCGATCAGCGCGCGTGCCACCGGCGAATCGATGCTGATGAAGCCGCGCTCGAGATCCGATTCATCCGCGCCGACGATCCGGTAGGTCTTCTCGGCGCCGTCCTCGTCCTCGACCGTGATCCAGGCCCCGAAGAACGCACGCCCGGGATCGGTGGGTGGCTCGTTGACGATCTTGACCTCGTCGAGGCGCTTGGACAGAAATCGTACGCGGCGGTCGATCTCGCGGAGCCGCCGCTTGCCGTAGATGTACTCGGCGTTCTCGCTGCGATCGCCCATGGCCGCCGCATCCGCGACCTCCTGGGTGACGCGGGGGCGCTCCTTGGTCCACAGCTCGTCGAGCTCGCCACGCAGCCGCTTGGCACCTTCCGGCGTGATGTACGCCGAGCGCTTGGGCTGCGGCGGTCGATCCCGCGTCGACATTAAGTGCAGCATATCCGGTATGCTGCGCGCCGGGACGAATGGGGACGGAGTTACTGATCGTACTGGCGTTCCTGATCGGCAACGGGCTGTTCGCCGGCGCCGAGATCGCGATCCTCTCCGTTCGCACGACCCGGCTCCGGGAGTTCATCCGGCGTCGCGACAAGCGAGCGCTCGCCATCAAGGCGCTCCGCGACCATCCCGAGCGGTTCCTCGCCACGGTCCAGGTCTGCATCACGACGTTTGGCACGGCGGCATCGGTGTACGGCGGCGCGTCGCTCGAGCCGATGCTCGCCGAGCAGTTCCGTAAGGTCGGCCTCGGTCACGGGACGTCCCTGGTGATCGTCGTGATCCTGATCGTGTTCTTCGAGCTGGTGGTCGGCGAGCTCGTGCCCAAGTCGCTCGCGCTGCGCTACTCGGATCGCTATTCGTTCCTCACCGCGCGCCCGCTGCTGGTGATCGCGTCGGTGTTCCGCCCGGTCGTGTGGCTGCTGACCGCGGTGTCGAACCTGTTCCTCAGGTTCTTCGGCGACAAGACCACGTTCACCGAGACCCGGCTGTCGCGCGACGAGCTCCAGCAACTCGTGGAGGAGGCCGCGAAGACCGGCTCGGTCGATCCACGCGCGAGCGAGATCGCGTCACGTGCGCTCGGGTTCGGCGAGGTCACGGTGGCCGAGGTGATGGTGCCGCGGACGCGCGTCGTCGCGATCCGGCGCAACGCGCCTCCGGAAGAGGTGCAGCGCGTGATCCTGGAGGAAGGCCACAGCCGGATGCCGGTGTTCGACGGCAGCATCGACAACATCGTCGGCTACTTCGTCGCGCGTGATGTGCTCGCCCTCGCGTGGGAGAAGGGCCTGGTCGTGCTCGAGGACATCCTGCGACCCCCGCACAAGGTTCCGGAGTCGACGCGCGCCCTCGATCTGCTCCGCGAGATGCAGCGCCGCCGCACCCAGATGGCGGTCGTGGTCGACGACAACGGCGGGCTCTCCGGCCTGGTCACCACCGAGGACCTGATCGAAGAGCTGGTCGGCGACATCATGAGCGAGGACGATGTCCCGGAACAGTTCTTCACTCGCGAGCCGTCCGGTACGATCCTCGTTCAGGGGTGGGCCTCGGTTCGCAAGGTCAATCGCGACCTGCATCTCGACCTGCCCGTAGGCAAGGACCGGACGACGATTGCCGGGCTGTGCATGTCGCTGGCACAGTCGATCCCGCAAGCCGGCGAGAAGCTGACCACCGACAATGGCACCGTCCTCGAGGTGATCGAGGCCTCGCCCCGGCGGGTCCGCCGTGTGCGCATCCATCCGGTCGCGCACCCCGATGAAGAAGTCGTAGATCAGGACGAGTAGCGTCGAGATCCTGTACAATGAGGTGTGATGACGGTCATCGCGCGCGACCAGGTCGCGTCCGACCATCTCGTCTATGCCTGGCCGTTCCCGATCGGTCCGGACTGCGAGGTGTCGTGTGCGGATGACGAACAGGCCGTGATGTGCCCGGCCTGGATGGTGGGCGACCGGCTCGGGCCGGGGCGTCACCGCTGGCGCACTCCGGATCCGACGCGCCCCGTCAACGTGTTCTTCGTGCTGACCGCGGCCGTCGAGGTCTCGTTCGACATGATGACCAGCTTCATCGTGCCCAGCACCAACCAGGGCGTCCGGCTGCGCGCGTGCGGCTCGCTGCAGGTCCGCTGCACGGATCCGGGTCTGCTGATCGCGCAGTTCGTGGGGCTGCCGTTCGATAGCATCAACGATGGGGTGCTCCGCAGCGTGTCGCGCAGCGTCGAGCGCATGCTCGCGCGGCTGCTCACCCGTCGCGTCGTGATGTCGGCGTCGCCGGTGGCGGTCACCGAAGCCGGGATGCTCCCCGGCATCATCGAGGAGCTGATCGCCTACAACCCGACCGCTGGCGCCGTGTTCGGCGTCGACCTGATCCGCATGGGTCACCTCGTGATCGCAGCCGATGACGGTCAGTCGCCCTATCTCGCATTGCCCGCGAAGAACCTCGACTGGAGCGGCGGCCACGTACCCCCGAACGGCGAGGTCGAGCCGACGGAGGACACGCTGCGTGGGATGTCGGTGGTGACCGCGCCCGCCGAGCTGGCACCGCGGACGCCGGTGAAGCGGCGCAAGCCGAGCGAGACGACGATCCCTCCCGAGATCAAGGTCCCCGACACGCTCCCGCCGGTGCGCCGCGCAGGCCTGCCCGAGATCCCGTCGCCGCGCCGCGCTGCTCCGATCGACATTCCACTCCACGCCGAGGAACCAACGCAGCCAGGGCTCGGGGTCGAGCCCGTGAGCACGCCGGCCCCTGGAGCACTGCATGCGTACGTGCCTGGCGCGTCGGCGCCCCCTCCCGCGGAGTCCGAAGCGCGCGGCTCGATCATGGGCATCGGGATGTCGCCGATCGGTCACGCCACCGCGATCGCGGGCGAGCTGCCGACGAAGGTCTCGCCCGGCGCCCGCGTCCTGGTGCCCGGGCCCAACGGTTTGATGCAGTCGGCGACCGTGCGCCAGCTGCTGCAGGGCTACTACGAGCTCGAGGTCGGGAGCTCCGGCGAGACGATCTGGGTGCCGGTGGCCGGCGTCGTCCCGGAGTAGCGATTCGCCGCTAGAAGTCGGTCAGCCCGACCTGGAAGTAGACCTCGGGACTGTGGCCCTCGATGCCATAGCCGAAGTCGAGGCCGAGCAGCGGCAGCACGACCGAGCTGACGTAGATCCGCAGGCCCACGCCGACGTCGTTGCGCCACCAGCCGACCCCGTCGTGCTGAGTCGGGAGATAGTTGCGATCGCCGCGCAGGAAGTGGTTTCCCGAGTAGCCGGTGTCCCAGAATCCGAGGCCGCGAAACACCAGCCACTTCCACGTCGCGATCGGGACCGAGTACTCGGCGCGAAACAGCGTGCGGACGTCGCCGCGAAACTGGTCGACGTTGTAACCGCGCAGATCGGGCTCCCCGCCGAGCGTGAGCTCCTCGTGAAACGGCAGGTGATAGCCGGCGTTCGCGATCGCGCGGAGCTCGAGCTGGTGCTCGGAGAACAGCCTCCAGCTGTAGTACGCGCGGGCCAGGCCGATCGTGTAGCCGAACTCGTCGATCCCCGGGATGGTCTGGTCGAGCATCAGCTGCACGTACGGCCCCCAGGTCACGCCGCGCCGGTGACCGCGCGAATCGATGGTCAGGTACAGCTGGGCGCTGGCATCGAAGCCGTCGGAACCCGGGGCTGGCAGCACCATCTTGTTGGCGTCCTCGCCGACGTGGGGATCTCGCAGGTAGACGTAGCCCGCGCGCAACCGGAGATCGGCGACGACCCACCATTCGGGCGCGTAGCCGATCAGCGCACCGCCACCGAGGTACGTCGCGGTGGTCTCGCGCGAGACCGCCTGGCTCGTCGGATCGTTCGTGGCGTTCGTGTACTCGTGCTCCTGCCGGCGATACAGGTAGAGGTCGAGTCGGGTCCGCCACTTCGTGCCGCGCACGGAGGGATCGAGGAACGTGCCGAAGAACAGCGAGTTGCTGCTACCGAGCTGCCCGAACAGCAACAGCTTCTGGTTGTTGCCGCCGAGGTCGTTCTCGGCAAACCCGACCCCGAAGGCGCGATTGCCCGGCAACACGAACAACGCCGGCGCGATGATCCACGAGTGCTTGTCCTCGACGGTGGCGATCACGAGCACGCCGCCCGGCGCATCCTCGAGCGTGACCGTGACCTGCTCGAACAGCTCGCTCGACCAGATCGCTTGCTCGATGCTGGGGATATCTGCGGCGCTGATCTGGTCGCCGAGCTCGAGATGGGACAGGTAGCGCGCGGTGCGGTCGGTGACCTTCGAATTGCCGCGGATGTGAAACCCGACGATCGCGCGGCGCACGGTCTCGGCGTGGGCGGCGGCGGCCGTGCTCGCGAGGATCGCGACGACTGCTAGCGCGGGTCGCACCGCATCCAGGCTACTTCTTCTTCTTGCCGGGCAATATGCCCATGAGCTTCGCAATCACGCCGAGCATGATTTCATCGGCACCGCCGCCGATCGACAACAGGCGGGTGTCCCGAAACGCCCGTGCCGCCGGGTTGTCCCACGTGTAGCCCATGCCACCCCAGTACTGCAGGCACGCGTCCGAGACCTCACGGGTCAGCCGGCCTGTCTTGAGCTTGGCCATCGACGCGAGCATCGTGACATCGGCCCCGGCGACGTAGTCCTCGACGGCCCGGTAGCACAGCGACCGCAACGCCTCGACCTCGGTCTTGAGCTCGGCGATCCGGAAGTGGACCACCTGGTTGTTGAGCAGGGGCTGGCCGAACGTCTCGCGCTCTCTGCAGTACGCGATCGTCGCGTCGATCAGGCGGTCCATGCCGCGGACGGCGCCGATCGAGCCGCCGAGCCGCTCCTCCTGGAACTGGACCATCTGCATCATGAAGCCCGCGCCTTCCTCGCCAACGCGGTGGCGCTGCGGGACGCGGACGTTGTCGAAGAAGATCGGGCAGGTGTCCGATGCGCGCATCCCGAGCTTGTCAATCTTGGCGCCGATCTCGATGCCCTTGAGCTTGGTCGGGACGATCACCATCGTCTTGTTCGCGTGCACCGGGCCGTCACTGGTATTGACGAGCAAGCACAGCCAGTCGGCCTGTGCGGCGTTCGTGATCCACATCTTCGAGCCGGTGATCAGGTAATCGCTGCCGTCCTTGCGCGCCGACGTCTTGATCGCGGCGACGTCAGAGCCACCGCTCGCCTCGCTCACCGCGATCGCCGCGACCATGTCACCGGCGATCGCCGGCGCCAGGAACTCCTTGCGGAGCTCGTCGCTGCCCCACCGCGCGAGCGCGGGCGTGGCCATGTCGGTCTGCACGCCCATCGCCATCGGGATCGATCCTGCGCGGACTGTTCCGAGCTCCTCGGTCGCACACATCTGGTACGAGTAATCGAGCCCCATGCCCCCGTAGGCCTCGGGCTTGCTGATCCCGAGCAGCCCGAGCCGGGCCGCCTTCTTGAACAGCTCGTGCGCAGGGAAGGCGCCCGCGTTCTCCCAGTCATCGATGTGCGGATTGATCTCCTTGTCGACGAAGTCCCGGACGGTGCGGCGAAGCTGTAGGTGCTCCTCGGTAAAGCGCATTTGTGCACCGACGGTACACGACTGTACAGACGTTCAACAGCAACTGCCGCGCCAACTAATGGCAGCCAACTGTCCGATATCCGTACACAACAATACAGTTTGACCGCTCCCGGGATCGTGCGAGTGTCGATCACCCGGCGATGGTCGTCGGTGCGAGGTTCGATGGTTCCGATCATCCTCAAGCTCAAGCTGGTGGCGTCGGCGATGGTGGGTTTTGCGGCGGCTGCGAGTCCGATGCCGATGCCGGTCGAGACCATCGCGATGGTGGCCCAGGCCCGAGATGCGATGCCCGTCGAGGTCAAGCTCTACGACGAGAACCTCCACGTCGATGCGACGGTTCTGATCAACCACGACGGCAATGTCGACGACGCTACCGGCGCCGAGATTCGCCACTTGTTCCGCTGCCGCGCCACCAACCGCGAGCGGCCGATCGCGCGCAAGACGCTCGCGATGCTCGCCGACGTGGCGGAGCAGTACGACGGCAAGACGATCGAGTTCGTCAGCGTGTATCGCGTGCAGCGTGGCGAATCGAGCACGTCACCGCACCGGGACGGCCGCGCGATCGATTTCCGGATCCGCGGCATGCAGCTGCGACCGATCCGGGACTACCTGTGGAAGAAGTACAGTGAGGTCGGGATCGGTTGGTATCCGAGCGAACAGTTCATTCACATGGACACGCGCCCGACCCTGCACGACACGTCGTGGACGTTCCTCGCGGGCCGCAACCACTACCATCCGTACTGGGCCGAGCTTGCCCGCCGCACCGAGCTGCCGCCCAAGCAGACGCGCGGCCCCGGCGTGTGACCTAGCGCCTGGCTGGCCTGGCCTGGGATGATCTCGCGGTTCGCACCATCGACCACTGGTGAGGCGCACCCCGGGACGCTGTTGTCGGCGCTGCTGGTCTGGCTCGATGCCCGCGCGCGCGGCGGCCGCGTCACGCTGCGGCTCGAAGACCTCGACCTCGCGCGAACCAAGGCGAGCTTCGCGAGCCAGCTGCTCGAGGCCTGCAGCTGGCTCGGTCTCGCCGCGTGGGACGAGGTGATCGTCCAGAGCCAGCGCAGCGCCGCCCACGAGGTTGCTCTCGACCAGCTCGCCGCCATCGGCCGGCTGTATCCGTGCGGGTGCACGCGGGCGACCCGTACGCGCCGCGCCCCCGACGGAGGCTGGGCGTACGACAACACCTGTCGCGGGCGTGCGCTGGTCGGCAACTGGCGCGACGCCGGCGAGCCGCTGCGGTTGCGCATCGCCGATGATCGGATCACCCTGATCGACGACGGCGGGCTCGATCTGTCGCAGACCCCGGCGCTCGAGATGGGCGATCCGATCGTCCGCCGCCGCGATGGCGTGGTCGCCTATCAGCTCGCGGTCGTGGTCGACGATGCGGCCGCGGGGATCACCGACGTGATCCGCGGTCGCGACATCGCGCCGTCGACCGCGACGCAGGTCCAGATCCAGCGGATCCTCGGCGTGCCCACGCCGCGCTATCGCCACCACTTCCTCCTGCTCGAGCCAGCCGGCGACAAGCTCGCCAAGCTGCACGGCTCGATTCCGTTCACCCAGCTGCGGGCGCACCACACGGGGCCGGAGCTGTGCGGGATCCTGGCGCACGCGGCGAACCTGATCGACGCACCACGCCCGTGCGCGCCCGCCGCGCTGGTCGCCGCGTTTGACTGGACGCGCGTGCCGACGATCGATCTCGTCGCGCGCTGGAACCCTGGGCTCGAGATCGCGGGCGGGTGAGTGGCACGGGCCCGGGTTCGGGTCGATGTACCGCGCTACAGGATGACGGTGCCGCAGGTACCGTTGCTGCAGGTGGCATTGTCACAACACGGAGTGCTCGCATCGCACGACTGACCATAGTTCGCGCAGCCCTGTGGCATGCCGCAGGTACCGACCGTGGAGCCCGCCGGCACATTGCACGGCAGGCCCGTGCAACAGTCGGTGCTCGTCGTGCAGCTCTGTCCACTGGTCTGACACGACGACCCGCACACGTACGCGAACTCGGCGCCCGGCACCGGAAGGCAAGGCAAGCCGCAACAGTCGGCACTGCTCGCACACGCCGTGCCCGCGTACATCTGCGGGTTGGTGCAGTCGACCTCGGCCGCGAGGCAGCGCGGGATCCCGAGAGCGTCCTGATGACAGGTGTCGTTCTGCAGCACGTTGCCCGCGCAACAGTTTGCGTTGGCGTTGCACTGCATGCTCTGAAGGCGGCAGATCGCGCCGGCCGGGGAACACGAGTTGCCGTTGTTACAGCGACCCACCGGGTTGCTGCCGACCTTCTCGCAGGTGACGTGGGACGATGATCCATCGGGCAGCCCTTCCGAGCCGCAGCAATCACTGTCGCTACCGCACACTTCTCCGGTAGGGCGGCAACCACTCGGGGGCTGGCACACGAGCACGCCGGTCGGGCCGTACGGGAAGCATGCGCGGCTGCAACACTCACCGCCGCAGGTCGGCAGTGGTCCGCCTGCGTAGTTCGCGCCCTCGCCACACACCTCACCGGCGCTCGTGCAGCCGGTCGCGCCGCTCGCGGGCACCACGATGCAGGTGCCGAGTGCGGCACCAGCCGCGATGCTGCACAACCCGCCACAGCACTCGGGGTCCGAGGTGCAGGTGTCGCCGAGCTGGGTGCAATACGACGGAGCGTTGTTACACACCCCTTCCTTGCACAGCCCCGAGCAACACTCGCCGTTGCCACCGCACGTGTTGCCGGACGTCCGGCACGAGAGGTTGAGCGGTGCGCAGGTTCCTGAAGAACACAGGCCACTGCAGCATTCGGTGTCGCCGCTGCACGCCTGGTCATCCGAGGTGCATTGATCGCCCGAGCACTTGCCCGCGACGCACGAGAACGAGCAGCAGTCGGGCCCCGTTGCACAGTTGCCGTCCGCCACGACGCACTGGCCGGGGATCCGCGCGCATACGCCCGAGATGTCGTCACAGTTGGACGTGCAGCATTCGCTGTCGGTCCCGCAGGCGACGCCGGTGGCGGTGCAGACGATCCCGTCGTCGTCGTCGTCGCCGGCAGGGTGGTTGCCGCCGCAGGCTCCGATCAACAGTGTCACTACCCAGATTTTGATCAGGTTGTTCAAGCGAGGCTCCCCGTAGGCGTGGCCGATGACGTGGCCCGACTCGGTACTAGTGGGGACCGGCGCCGGGAAAGTCGCAACTTTTCGTGGCCCATCGCGCGCAGCCTGCCCACATGGAGGCACACCGAGAGCAAGGTGCGCGCTGTGGGTTCTGCGGCGTGTCCGGGCTCAGCGCCAGTCGACGCCGAGCTCGACCAGCAATGCGCGATCGCGCGCACCGGCGACCAGCTCGGTGAGGCCTTGCTCGAACCGGATCCCCGCGGTGAACGGCGACGTCGGGAAGGCGACCTCGATGCCGGCAGCGACGCTTGCGCCGGCACGGCGGACCGCCATGGTGTCGCGCCGGTCGGCGAATCGAAGGTCTGCGCGGAGCTGCCCGATCACCGCGACCGCGATCCGGGTGCGGTCGACGACCGTCGTGCCGACGCCGGCACTCGCACCGAGCGCATCGATCGAGGCGCCGGCGCTCGCGCCACCGCGCCGGGTCCAGTCGAGCCGTGCCGCGAGGAACAGTGACCCGCGAAGCTCGAACCGGGCGGCGGCGCCGATCGAGGGTCCGACGTGGGCAGCTGTGGCCGCGTCGTCGAACATGCCGCCGCCGAGCCGAACACCGAGCCACATCGCGACCGGCGTGGGTGCTGCCCGGGTGGCGAGCGGATCCTCGAGGGCAGGGCCGCTCGCGGGCGGCGCGATGCCGCGGAACTTGTCGGACATGATCGGCGGATGCTTGACGTCGGGCGGCGGGCCGGACGCGACCTCCTGGGCGCCTTCGTCCGAGAAGTCGACGCTGGCGTCCTTGAGCGGCGGCGCGGCCGGCGGTGCGGGGAGATCGAGCCAGACCGTCGCGCGGCTGTACGCCTGCGTGGTGACGGTCTTCGTGATCGACTTACCGTCGACGATCGCGGTGATCGTGTGCGAGCCCGCCTTGACCCACACGACCGCCGGGGTGACCAGCTTGTCGCCCGGCAGGACCGCCACCTCGGCGGTGATCCCCGCGGGCTGGGAGATGATCGCGAGCTCGGTCAGCTGGCTGTCGCGCAGCTTGCTCCGGGTCTCGCGAGCCGCTCGGTGGACATCGGCAGCGATGTCGTCGGGCAGGGTCGCGTCGGCGCAGTCCGTCAGGTAGAGGCCCGCGCGGGGCAGGTCGCCTCGACGCGCGTACACCGCTCCCAGCGTGCAACGCACGGCCAGATCCCCCGGCAGCTGGGCGCGCAGCGCGGCGACCTCCTGGGTGCCGTGGCGCGAGATCGCCTCGGCGAGCGGGCCCGCCGCGGCAGGAGCCGCCGTGGCGATCAGGAGTACACTCACGATCCAGACCCTTGTCACGTCACTCAAGATGACACAGCGCGCGTAGGATGGTTGCGGTGACCGAAAACCGTCGACGCGCCGAGGTGATGCGCCTGCTCGATCGGTACCTGATCGAGGTCGTGGAGCGCTACGATCTGTGCCCGTGGGCGCGTAGCTCGCGGGAGCGCGGGGAGGTCGGTGTCGAGGTCCTGTGGGGCACCCCGACCGCGATGGAGTGGGTCGCGACGGCCCGCGCCCTGCTCGCACAGCCGCACGTCAAGGTCGTGATGGTGGTCGCCCCCGAGCTCGCGATCACCACCGATGCATTTCGCGCGGTCCGCGCCACCGTCGCCTCCAACCTGACCAGCGCGGGCGTCGCCGACTTCCACCCCGATGCGGCGCTCGATCTGGCCACTCCGGCGCGGCTCGTCCCGTTCGTGCGGCGGTCACCCGATCCGCTGCTCCAGCTCGTGCCGCTCGAGCTGCTCGCGTCTGTGCGCACGCTGCCGATGTCGATGGAGCGGGCGCAGCAGGCTCAGCTCCTCGGCGGTGGCTCGCTCGCGGCGCCCAAGCCAGACATCGCCGAACGGATCGCTCTCGCGAACCACACGACGGTCACGGCCGCGCGCGAACAGATCCTGGAGACGCTCGAGGCGATCGGCGCCGATCGCGATCGCAGCTACGCGCTTGCGGGGATCGCGCCGCGGCGGGTCACTGGCAAGACGTCGCCGTGAGCGACACCGAATCGAAGTAGAACGACGTCGCGAACGAGACGTCGCTGGCCGAGCTGAGCCGGAGCCGCACGGTCGTCCCGGCAACCGCGGCCGTGATCGGGTGGTTGATCGCCGTCCAGCCCGTCGTCGCGTGCGCATTGTCGAGTGCGAGGATCGGCTCGACGATCGTCGTGCCATCGGTCCGCACCAGCTCGACCGTGCCGCGGTCATAGACCGTCGTGCTCAGCTCCGAGGTGCGCACGTCGTAGAAACCCGTCAGCACGAGCTGGGTGGCCGACGCCGGTACCGCGACATCCTGGTAGATCGAGTCGTTGGCGTTGGCGGCGGCGAGGCCACCGAGCCACGCCTTGTTCGCCGGGCTCTGCGGCGCGAGTGCGCCGGTCGCGGTCACGATCGGATACGCGACGTTGATCGGGGTCTCGGTCCAGCCCATCCCGATCGGCGTCGCGTCGAACGCCGGGTTCATCAGCAGCTCGACCGAGGTGGTCGTGCACCCGGGAGGGCCGTCATGCTGCGGCGGCGCGTCGACCAGCGGCTTGCCGTCGGTCGGCCCGCTGTCGATGCCCTCGTGGGAGGTCTCACCTGCCGTCGCGCAGGCCGAGAACATCGGCATCGCCATCGCCATCGCGAGGACGCGGAGCCGACGCTGGTACAACATGGTGAACGCATGTTGCCAACCGGACCCACATCCCGGCAACGAGATTCGTGAGCTACCGAAGTCCTCAGATCGGACAGCGGCTGCCAGACCGACTTACGCCAGGGATCTCAACAGCTCACACGGCGAGGCGCAGGCCGTCGACGCTGACATCGAAGGCAGGGCGCTGGGCCAGACGAGCGTTGGCGCTCAGCAGATCCTCGATCGTGTCGATCTCGGTGGCGTACATCGAGCCGATATCGACGCCGTACAGGGTGCTGCCCTCATCGACCATCTGCTGGAACGCTGCCTCGTAGTACTCGTTGATGAGCCCCTGCTCGTTGACCCGAGCATGCAGCACCGCGAACAGCCGCCGTGCCGAGGCCGCCGAGAACAGCTCGATGCCGACCGACTCGCCCATCGCCGAGCGAACCGGCACGTGCTTGCCGATCGCGAGGACGCGATCCTGGTTGTCGGCGGTGACCTTGACTTCTTCGAGGCCGATCGCGCCGACCGAGCGGACCGCGAGGCAATCCGGGCCGCGATCGACGAGCTCCTCGATGACGCCGCTATCGAACACCACGTCGCCATCGAGCAGGATGAACGCGTTGTTCTCGACGTGCTCGCGCATCAGCATCAGCGAGTACGCGTTGTTGGTGGTGCGAGAATCGGGATTGGTGACAAACGTGACATCGAGGCTGGGGAACCAGCCGGCGACTGCGGCGCGAACCATGTGCTCGAGGTAGCCGGTGCCGATCACGAACTGATCGAACCCGATGCGAAGGAGGCTGGTGATCGTCCGCCGCAGGATCGGCACCCCGCCCACCGGAAGAAGCGTCTTCGGCGTGTCGTCGGAGTGCGGGCGGAGCCGCGTTGCACAGCCCGCGGCGAGGATGACGGCCTTCACGCTCTCCCGAGGTGCAAAGCGCATGCGCGCAGCGATTTCAATACGTTGCGTGCCACGGATGTTCAAGTTTCACCAGTGGGGCCACGGGAGTGCCATCTCGTCGCCCAATTCCTGTCACTCGAGTCCGGCCATCGATTGGCGCGCGGACACGTACGCATGTAAGACGTAATTGGGTGGCAGAGCTTGAGCTGGACGCCATCGTCCTCGCGGACGACCCGCTGTCGAGCGTCAAGGTCGGCGGATTACCGGCGTACGAGCGCGCGGTCCGGGTCGCTCACCGCGTCGGCGCGTCCCGGGTGTTCGTGGTCGAGAAGGGTCCGCGGGATGCGCTGGTGGCGTGGCGGGGAACCCGCAATTGCCCACTGCTCGTGATCCGTGGCGATCAGCTCGTCGACGTGGCGCTGCTCGGCCCACTCGTCGCAGCGATGCCGGTCGACGGAGTTGCGATCGCCATCGACCCGCTCGATCGCTACGCCGGGGCGTATATCGCGGCGGGTATCGCAGCGCCGCGCGCGGCCGTCGCGCTCGCCAGCGGCGAGAACAGCGCTG
>JADMIO010921786.1_pt1 | contig 45119 bp, 65 predicted proteins | sample 8958161 | NCBI WGS metagenome assembly JADMIO01 (sample SAMN16585339, study PRJNA669376) | soil metagenome | isolation source: Crop rotation soil | place: USA: Cullars Rotation, Alabama | collected 2011
GCGACAACTTGTCCACGTGGAATTCTAAGCTTAGGATCCCAATGTGCTGGAAAGAGCACACTCGCTGAATTATATGTCTTTACCTCTGTTACGTGCAGAGCACCTTATCTTTAGCACCTCACTGTGCCCTACGGGCAACCAGTGCATGTGTCTTGAAGGCCGTGTGGTTACAAAGTGTGTTAGACCGTACTTTTTTCTAGGCCATATTTTGATTTAGGCCTACGAGACTTGCGCTATCCAAGGGGTATGCGAAGTTATGGTTGGCTACGCCGAAAAGAACTACGGCTACCTTCAACGGTAGTGACGGCGCTACCTACTCATAGGCATAAAGAAAAGGACCAACCGTAGATATGGCTGGTCCTCAGGGATAGCGGTCCCTATTTAAAAACTAGTCAAACGATAACTTACCCATTACGGCGTGTCAAGGCCTGCCTTCGGCATGGCAGGCATAGTGATACCCATACATTGAACTTCTTGTAGTAGTAGGACTTCCTGGGCCTGGGCTGGTGACAGTGAGGACATACTGCCCCCTCTGTCACCCCTCCTTGAGGAGCTATGTTCTGTCTCATCCACTCATGGTTGATGGCCTCCACCAACCAGTGGCCTGAGTCAAGAGATGGGCTTGCCATAGAGGGATGCTCCATCATAGACATACCACAGACCCAGGTAGGTATCGAGCTTGAGAGTGAGCCTCTGCTCCTCGATATCCCTGCCCATGATATAGAGTTCTCCTAGAGCAGAGACCCTCATCCGAGAGAGAACGAGAATGTTGTCTACACAGCCCGTCAGACCCATGGTCCCTGAGACTCTCTCCAGGGGATCAATCTCCTGACCAGAAGGTTGAGTCTCAGTCTTCCTGTTGTGATGGACGACCACGAAGGCACAGCGCTTCTCTGCACCCAACTCCCGTAGACCGGACAGAGCCCGGTAGTCATCCTCATAGGGATTGGAACGCCGTGGTGGACGAACCATCTCCAGGGTGTCGATCATCACCATGTCGTAGGGAATCTCATCCAGCAGACGGCTCAGGTCCCGTAGTCCAAGAGGGAAGCGATTCCAGCTTGTGTCGAAATCGAGGTCAGTTGGAAAGTCGTTCCCACCCATGCACATACGAAGTCGAGACTGAAGACGGCGAGGGTTGTCTTCGAGAGCGAGATATAGAACTCTTCCCTTAGAACAATCGGAGTTGAGGAACACCCCTCCGGTACTGACTCCAATTCCCATGCCAAGCAGCATCCATGACTTGCCAACCTTCGGTGAACCTGAAAGCAGAGTAACCCCTTCAGGCACGAGGTCGTTAATGACGAATCGTACCTCATCGAAGTTGGCACCCTCTAAGTCCTTGGCACTGAAGGGCATCAGTCATAGTCCTCATAAGGGACTACAAGCTCCGGGAACATCTCATTGTCGAATGCCCCGATGAAGGCCTGAGGCCCAGGGTCCAACTGATAGAAGTCTCCATACGTACCATTGAGAAAGAAGTTCTCGCCCTCGTAGACCACCACTCCGAACCGGGCGTGTCCATATACCTGTTGATGAACCCCCACAGCCACGTCCACCCCGGACTCCCGACGCAGCCACTGAGCCAGAACACAACTGGTCTCCGACTGCACCTCACCCTGCACACCCTGCAACTTCAGATACTCATAGATTTCATCACAGGTCATACCATTCAGCTTGTCCACCAACACAGATACTTCAATCACCTACGCCTCCTAATTCCTTTGGGATGTCCAAGATGGTACATGCCACAATGCTTGCACTTATAGACATGAGCATAGTCCAGATACTTCCTCTTCAACATGAAAGCAAAGGACTCTGCCTCTCTCTTATACTTAAATGCCTTCTTCTCTCCACACTCCCGCAGCTTGCTCATAGCGCACAGTTCCCTCAGCCACTAACCTGTCCAGCTCTCTAGTGAGATGCCTGATCTTGTAATCAACCCGAGCCTTCAGCACGAACTCGGCATTGCACCAATTACATATCCAGTGGTCCTCCCCAGCTACCTCCAGACGAACCACCCGATCATGAGCACAATTCATGTGCACCCCAGTTTATCTTTGAATCTTCATCTTCTCTAATAAACAGAATGAGGACCCGTCAGGGTCCTCAGAACACTGAATCATATGGTCACCGGATGGTCTGGGAGAAGAACCGGCGGGGAGGGGGACTTCGCCAGGAGCCATCCCCGAAGGCCCGCTGGCTCAGGATGCCCATTCCTGACCTGACGAAGCCCCCTCCCTGCACTGGGCGCTTTTAAGGTACCATCCGAAGATGGGCCTGGGAAGTGAGCTTGTTGAGTTGGAGGACGGCCGGGTAGTCAAGCGGGTGGTCCTCAGCGATGGGCGAGTGAAAGACATACCAGTCGCCAATAGAGGCACCAACAAGCTGAGGACTCAGGCGAAGAAGGAGAAGGAGCGAGAGAAGCTCCTCTCTGGTGATGCCAGAGTTCAGGCGTCCAATATGCGGCGCTCTCTTTTCCTCAAGCTTCTTAGTGAGGGTTATTCCACTGATCAGGCTTGTAGAGAAGTAGGCATCCAGCAGAATACTTACTACCAGTGGCGTAATACCTACCCTGGTTTCAAGCAGCAGTGTGATGCTGCCAGGCGTAACTGGTACAACACCATCTCTGGTGATGATATCACCTCATGGAGAGACTTCACCAGTTTCAGGAAGAGATTCTTCCGCATGAACACTTACTACGTTCATGCTATGATCATCGACGCTATTGAGTCAGCAGAGCCCATGAGCGTCACTCTAATTCTGGTTGCTCCAGAGGTAGGGAAAACAACTCTCCTTGAAGACAAAATTTGTGAGATTTTAGCTCGTGATCCGAACCGCCGGATCGCTTACATATCAGAGTCATCTGGCCACTCTGTAAAAGTTGGATCACGTATTCGTAGGCGCATGACGGACATGGTGGAGTTTGGTGACTACATCGCATCCTATGGTCCTTTCTATGAGGACAATCAGGAGCGCAATGGCAAACCCTGGTCCACACAATTCTTCACTGTATACAAGGCGGCTCACGATGAACGAGACTACTCCTTCGAAGCGAGAGGTAACACCTCAAGAATTCAGGGAAGCCGTGTTGACGATATGTTCCTTGATGACATCCAGAGTATCCAGTCTCTGGACCTCACTCCGAAGATCATGGCCAAGTTCAGACAGGACTGGATCACCCGAGTCGGACGTACCGGACGAATCTTCATCATCGGCAACCGAGTAGGTAAGAACGATGTCTACGAGAAGATGATCGACGAAGGACTCATCGACCGTCTCGTAGAGATACCTGTCCTCAACGAAGAGGGCCACTCGGTTATCCCCGAACTCTGGCCCGACGATGCTCTGGCCAAGCGCAGGAAGCAGGTGGGTGAAGAGGTCTGGTCCCGGACCTACATGCAGGAACCTCAGGACGTGAAGTCCATGACCTTCCCACCTGAAGTCAGGGAGATGTTCAAGGACCACAAGCGGGTCATCAAGAAGTACGAAGGTATGCAGACAGCCATGTCTCTGGACCCGGCCATCTCGGGTGGCTGCTCCCTCACTGTGGGCCAGTTCAACTTCGGCAAGCTGCTGGTCACTGATCAGGAGACTGTCTACAACGTGGGCAGCACTGAGGGAATCCTGAAGCTGGTCCAGCGTAAGGCCCAGGCTTGGAAGCCTGACATGCTCATCATCGAGGCCATGGCCTTCCAGAAGGCTATTGCCGGGGATGAGCGGATGATGGCTCTCAGCCGCAAGTATGGGTTCAATATTATTCCCCATATGACTGGCGACAACAAGCATGACGAGAACTTCGGCGTCGCCTCCATGGCCACCTCCATCCGGGCGGGAGAGTTGTCCATTCCCTGGGGTTCGGAGGAGTGTGAGGCCACCTTCCAGCCTCTTCTTGATGAGATGGAGCAGTGGAGGCCTCATATCCGTGGTACTAAGCTCCGTCAGGACCGGATCATGTCCCTATGGTTCCTGCACCTCTACTGGTTGGGTGTGAGGAATGTCTTCGAGTTTGAAAAGAAGAAGGACCAGTTCAAGCGGGCGGGCCTTCCCTGGCGTGCTACCACTTTGAGGAGAGCCAAGTAATGGAGTGGGGAGAGATTGTCAACACCATGTGGCAGCGTAGGCAGCGTGACAGCTACCTCCTGCGCCAGATGATTGAAGCAAGGGACAGGTACAATGGTGATGTTGTGGTACCTATGCCTGATGTCGATGGTGAGCCTACTCTGGGTTCTATATCTCCACAGATTGTAGCTGATGGCATTGACCATAACGCCATGCGAGCAGCGTCTGTCATCCCCTCTATCTCTTGTCCTGCTCTCGGTACCAATCCCAGGGCTAAGGAGAATGCTGCTCTACGCCGTCGTGCTCTCTACGCCAACTGGCATTGGAATGGAATGGAGCTGATACTCTATCGCTACTTTCGACACTACATCGGTTATGGAACTGCCACCATGGTCGTTGTTCCTGACTTTGAAGAGGAGCGGGCTCGCATCGAGCTTAGAGATCCCCTTACCTCCTACCCTGAACTTAGAGCACCTGAGGACTTCCGATCCCCAATTAATGTTGGCTTCGTATTCGGTAGGTCGGAGGATTGGCTCTTCACTAATTACCCTAACGCTAGAAATTCGCTGAGGGCTGTCGGCACCAACATGTTGTGGGACATCGTGGAATGGATCGACCAAGACGATATCGTCATGGGAGTTCTCGGGCCCAGGAATGTCCTGGCTACTTACGACGACAGAGTCTATGGCTCTACGGCAGGACCATCTCAGAACTCAATGGAGCTACGGAGGTGGCCCAACAGAGCAGGCTGCGTTCCCTGTGCCGTACCGAGACGGGCAACGCTTGACCGGATCATGGGCCAACTCACCCATGTGTTCCCCACTATCGACCTCATGGACAGGATGACTGCCCTTGAGATGATTTCAGCGGAACGTCAGACGTTCCCTGACATGGTGATCATGGGCAAGAGGACCGCCATCCCTGCCCTTCATGGCGGGAGATGGAAAGATGGACGAGAAGGAGAACCCAACATCGTCCTCGATGCGGACGGTGTTCAGCTTCTCAACACGAACGTCAGCCAGGGAACTATGCAAGCTATTCAAGCACTTGAGCGTTCAGCTAGAACCTCTGGAGGAGTCCTTACTCAATTCGGTGGTGAAACTTCAGGTGCGTATAGAACTGGTCGAGCCCTAGATACTCTGGCTGGATTCAGCGTTGATCCTCGAGTCATGGAAGCCCAGAAGTTCGCAGCACGAGCCCTAGAGACCATCAACCGGGCAGTAGCAGAAGTGGAGAAGGGCTACTGGCCGAACAAGAAATACACGGTCTTCTCTGGCTGGGCAGGCGACGTGGAGCTAGTGGACTATGTTCCAGACAAGCTCTACCAGACTACGGAGAATGCGGTCACCTATGCACTCCCTGGGACTGACATCAGCCAAGCAACTATTGCTACCACTCAGCTGGTTGGTGCTGGTCTCATGTCTAAGCACACTGGGCGTACTAATCATCCTCTTGTTGCAGATGCTCTGCTTGAAGAGAAGCACATCATCCACGAACGTATCGAAGATGCGATGCTCGTCACGTTCTTGCAGAACGCATCTCAAGGCACGCTCCCGCTCATCGACCTCGTAACTATTGATGAGGTCTATCTAAAAACTGGCTCGATGATAGAGGCAGTTCGGAAGGCCGATGAGCAGGCCAGACAGCGTCAAGCTCAGCAAGCACCTCAGCCTGGTCCTGATCAGGTAGCTGTTCCAGAAGCACAGCCAGGACTCGCAATGCCAGGCCAAGGTGCAGAGTCTCAACCCGCTCCTCAAGCGGGAGGGGCTCTACCTCCTCAGGCGAGGATGCAGCAGATTCTTCAGGCACTACAAGCTCCACCTCAGAAGGTCCAGACTAGAATTGGCTAGGAGTATATCATGCCTCGCAAATCACGTAAGCAGCCTGGTGCTTCCGGCGGCGCATATCCAAATCGTACTGATCTTACTCAGCCTATATCTGTTCCTACTGGTCTTCCTTATGGTGAGAGACAGGAACTGGTCCAGGCACAGCAGCAGGCTCCTTTACCGCAACAGGCGCAGGGGATAGATCAGGCTGTTCAAGCTGCTCAGGCTCACCAGTTCCAGCCTGTCGGTCTCTCAGCCCCTACCCAGCGACCCAACGAACCTATCCAGCATGGCCTGCCCTCAGGTCCGGGAGCGGGACCAGAGGTTCTCCAGCCCATGACCGGGGCCAGTTCCAGCCTTCAACAACTGGCGGCTACCAGCGGTAGTCCTGCTATCGCCGCCATGGCTGAGCGGGCCAGGCGATATGGCATCTGATGACAGCCACTGACGACTTCGCCTCCAGTGCTGGTGCTCAACTCAGGCCTACGGAGAACTATGCCCCGACCTCCACGGTCAGGGACGACTTTGCCTCTATGGGTGGGGCCAGGGACCAGAATCTTCAGAACCGTATGGAGAAGATCAAGATGGCGGCACCACTCTTTGCTGCCACTCCTGAAGGTATTCAGGCTGCCATGGCCTTCGCCCAGTCCGGTATGTCGGACGACGACATGGTGAAGGCAGCCAAGTCTCAGGCAGCCATGATGATGTCGGATGCCATCAAATCCCAGATTGACAAGGAGGACGACCCGGCCAAGAAGTGGGCGTTGTGGCAGCAACTCACTGACTCTCAGAAGAAGACCTTGACGAACAGCGGGTACACTGCACCACCCCAGGCTATGCCTGAAGAGGACACTTCTCCTCTGGGTATCACCAAGCATGTCCTGGGTGGTCTGGTCCACGACGTGACCCAGAACCCTGTTACCAAGCCTGTGCTGGAACTGGCGGGTAAGGGCCTGTCTCAGGTCCAGCACCTGGCCCGGGTGGGCATCCTGGGTACTGAGGAAGAGGGCTTCCTGGGTATCGGTGGGACCATCTCTCCTGAGGAGTATCAGGCCAGAAGAGGCTCCCTCTCCAGTATGTACCATGACATTCTTGATCTGTGGGACCGCACCGGCGACGGGGAGAAGACCTTCTCAGCCAAGGCCAGTGACAGGGCTGAGCAGGCCATGGCTGGTGATGACAACAAGTACCGCTTCGTCCAGTCCATGGCAGCAGGTGAAGATGTCGCCACCTTCCTGACTGACACCATGAAGATGGACCCCAACGATCCGAACTTTCAGGACGAGGCGCTGCGCTATAACCAGTACCTGGCTGACCAGAAGGTTCAGGACACCATCACTGACCTGAAGAACAACAAGATCAGCCTGGGGAGAGTAGCCGCCAGCAGGGTCTTCAAGCGGGGGACCACCAGCTACAACATTCTGTCCGGTGCGCTGGACGCCACTGTGGACGTGATTGGTGATCCGGTGTTCTGGGCCACTGAAGGACTGGGCGAGTTCCGCTATGCCGCCAGAGCTATTGACAGTGGTTTGGCAGCGGAGGACGTAGCCAAGAACACAGGCTACATCGGCCGCCGTATCGACTACCTCGTTCAGAATGTACCCAAGTTCAACAGTGCCATGGACCAGATCGCCACCCGTCTGTCAGAGGGTAAGGCAGCGCAACTCATGGACGAGATGCCCAGTGTACGCAAGGGCATCAACTCCATGAGTGAATACTTCACCAAAAACCACATGCCCTTCGAGACATTGACCAGAGAAGATGTGGTCAACTACTTCAAAGACACAGCCCGTAGTGGTGACCTCTTCAACGGAAACTGGTCTGTTGCTCATTTTGAAGGCACCTCCCTTCCTTCTTTCGGAAGGATGCAGGAGTTCAAGAGTGGTGTCATTGCCGGGGTGAAGGAGTCCATCGACCAGTTCAGGCTGGCTGACTATGGCCTCGACGGCATGACTAAGGAACAGCTTTCTGATGTGTTCCAGTCCATGGGAATGAACCGTCGCTGGGCCACCCTGGCTCAGGCCCAGAACGGTGTGGGCGAGTTCCTCAAGAGTCTTGTCACCAAGGTTCCCACCCGGAACTACATGAACCCCTTCGATGACAAGGCTCCTCAGGACTTCAGGGCCATGATGGACTATGTTCTGCCTAAGCATATGCAGGAACCCTACGTAGATCAGTTCCTGAGGGCGGGCAACATCGAAGGCAGGCGGGCTGTCTACAGTGCCGCTGTCGATGCAATGTGGCAATACTCCGGGGCCAGCACCACCCAGTACGGGTCTGAGTTGTTCAGGAAAATCACGCAGAACGATCAGGTCTATATGGGCATGGGCATGGACCGGCTCAATGGTGTGCCACGTGGTGTGCTGGAGAACGACGTGGCCCATGCCTGGGCCATCCCGAACTTCCCTGACATGCTCAAGGCGACCAAAGATGTCACCTTTGCACGAAGGCTACTGGACGAGACCAACGATGGTCTGATCAGTAAGTTCATGAACTACTGGAGACCAGCGGTTCTGGTCCGCATCGGCTTCATTCCCCGCAGCTATGGCGAGGAGATGTTGACTTTCATCCACCGTGAAGGCCTGGCTTCCTATGTCAGGTCTCAGGCGGCACTGGCAGCGGTCAAGCCGGAGGAGGCCTGGTTCCTCAAGCCGACCAAGTGGATCGCCGACTCCATGGTCAAGCATGTCCCCTACACAGGGGATGCCTGGAGTGCAACAGCCAGCCATCTGGTGAACTATGCCGACGCCTACTTCAAGAACTTCGCTGGGAAGCTGGCTGGGGACCAGCTTGTGGAGGCAGCCAGAAAGATCGTCCGCAACAACGAGATGCTCAACGCTCTCGGTAGGGAGATTGGCAGCTATCACGGCATGGCCGCAGAAGGCCTGGGAGAAAGGGCCAGGCGGGAGACCATCTATCAGAAGGATGCCAACGGGGACATTGTCCCGGCCAACATCACCTTCGGTCAGATCGCCAGCCATATGCGGGGAGATGCCTTCTATCATCACACCGTCTATCGGGAGATGATGCGAGTCGCAGACTCCGAACTGGCCCGTCCCGTCATGGATGCCATGCGGAGGTCCATGGGTCTGGAGGAGGGGACAACCCTCCACAACCTGCTGAAGGACACCGGCTTCCTGCCTACTCTGGAACCTCATATCCCTATGGTTCCTGAGGGTCCTCTTATGCATGGTGGGATGACTCAGGAAGAGTTCGTCGCCAGGACAGCCAAGCCCTACAAAGAGATGAGTCCTGGCACAGTAACTGCCATCCATCCTGAGGACAATGTCTACACCGGACCTCACCCTAATGTCCGGGTTGTCCATGACATGACGTTGGAAGAGTCACACTACCAGTTGGTCCATCCTGAGACTGGAGAAGTCCAGGCCCATATCAGAGTAGACCACGATACTGATGCTGGCACTCCCTCACTGCGAGCCCATGCTTTGCCAGGTCAGGAAGACAAGGCTGACGAACTCATGCGAGCCATGCATGAGGAGGGTGCTGGCGCAGAGAGCATGATCGGGTTCGACCAGACAAAGTACGGAGCAGAGAACACCTTCAGGAAGCGTGCCGCTCCTCAGATGGTCCCTGGTGAACCCATTCCCCGAGACGACCTGACTTATGGTCATGCGCTGCTTCGAGCTAGGCAGCAGATACCTAATCAGGTCATGCCCAAGTTCGAGTGGTACCTGAAGCACCCCACCTCAGTCAGCCAGAAGTCGGTCATCAGCGAACTGACCGAAGCAGGGATGGACGAGAGCCAGGCCTGGATTCTGGTCCATGAGGTCATCCCTAACATGACCACCCGTCAGGCTCAGGCGATCTTCACTCAGGACGGTGTGCTGGAGCGCAACCTCCAGGCCAGGATGATCGACCCGAATCAAGAGTTCGACGTGTCGAACGTCCCAGGCTTCACCTCAGAGCGCTACTACCATGGTTCCTACCAGCTTCCTGAAGATGGCAAGCTCAAGCCCATCCACTATCGGGAAGGTAATCTCTATGGTCCTGGGTTCTACACTACAGAGGACCCAGGGGTAGCAGGTACATATACCGGCAAGAACTGGGGTGTTGCAGGAGAACCACGAGAAGGACTCTTCCAACTAGGCTGGCAAGGTAATAAGCCACCTAACCTGATTGATCTAGATAAGCCGCCCACCCCTGAAGTGAAGAAGGTCATCGAAAGTCACTTCGGTCCTCAGGACTGGGAATACGGAGAGAACCAGCCTGTCCGTCCAGACTGGATATACGGCGATGAGCCACCTCCTACTGAGCGGACTCTAGGTGAAATCATTGAGTCTCTAGCAGGAGATTACAACCCAGAGTTCAAGGCACCCCACCTTGCTGAAGGCAGAGCTGAGGCCTACATCAAGGACCTGCTGGGCCAGGGTTATGACGGCTACACCCACATTGGTGGTGGCCGTATGGGAGACAAGGCCCACAAGGTCAGCATCTTCTTCGACACTGACAGACTGGGTGTGCTCAAGGCTCCCGGTGTTGACTCCGTAGCCTCCTTCCTTCCCAGCGTCAGGTCCACACTGGCTGACGTGGCGAGGAAGGAGTATGAGGATCACCTTCTCGAACTGTGGTCCGAAGGTGGCAGCACCCACAACGTCGGCTCCAGGCTGGCGACTGGCCGTCTGGCCAATGGTGACATGAGTCAATACACCAGCCTCATGGCCCGAGGGTCTGAGGTGCAGGGTGATGTCGTCGCCTCAGCCCCGGCCCGGGGAACACGTAGAGTTTACACTGTGGTTGCTCCACCAGAGACTCTCAGTCTCCCTGGTCCTCAGCTTCGCTTCTCTCCGCTGGGGAAGATATTCGATCACGAAGAGGGCTGGGTCCCCATCTCCACAGCGGACACCACCAGGCCTCTGACGAGGACCGAGTTCGCCAAGGAACTCAGAGAGATGGAACTGAAGACCAGCAGTGCTGAGAAGTTCAGTGATCCCTCTACGTGGACTGCGGAGGAGAAGGCAGCCTATGACAGTGGTGACTGGAAGACCTTCTCCAAGCTGCGGGGCTACACAGATGAGGAGATGGCTGACTTCAACCGCTGGCTGGAACTGGCCGGTGATGGTAAGGGATTCAACTACAAGTTCCTTGATGAGAACCATGTGGACCCTGACGATGTCTATGCTCAGCACGTAGCCTCAGGCACTGTCCCCTCTCTGAGGGTCGGTCCTTCCAACCGTGATGCCTGGTTCAGCACCGATCACAACGAGGCGACTGAGCTTCACCAACGGCTGCTCCGCTACAAGCCCAACTCCAACCTGAGAGTGGCCTACACCGACATACCGGAGGACGTGTTTCGGCAGGGCCAGTCCACCGCTCGTAGTGCTGGTGCCGCCGGTCTGGACCCTCTGGCCCAGGCTCGCCAGAGTAACAGCGTGTGGCTACCCAAGGACTGGCGTAAGGACTACCAGGCTCTCGGTGACGACTATCAACTCCTCGAGCCTGAGGTGGCGAACGGTCATGTCCGTCTCTACAGGATACATGAGGGTGACGGTACTGCCTGGACTGGAGACCGCAACGTAGCGGAGAACTCACTGCCCTTTGAGAAGAACAATGTGGATTATGCTGATGTCCCTGCTCGTACAGCAGAGCAGTGGCGCTCTGATGTCCCTGGTCGGTTCAATGTTCCTGAGGATCAGGTTAAGGCTCAGGAACTCAAGACGGAACTGGGAACAGGAGTCGCCTCGTCCAAGGCTCTGGCTGACTGGGGAGTGTCTGTCAGCCAGAAGGTCCATCAGGTCTTTGGTGGTGGTAGCGAGTTCGACGAGACCATTCAGAACATCATCCACAATGCACTGAATGATGACCTCAGGCTGGATCATCTCTGGGACCTGAAGACCACCCAGCTTCCTGAGGAGACCATCGGTCCTCAGATTCTGGTTGCTCAGAAGGACAACTGGCTCAAAGGCATGTTCCGCTGGGGCTTCGACCACGTGACCCAGGCGGGGGATGCGGTCATCCGTAGTCCCATGTTCCTCCACAACTATGCCAAGAACCTGCCTGACATCAGGACTCTGGTGGAGCACAGTCTCGGGGACGAGCAGGCCAACCATGTCATCGGCCTGATCGCCGACCATCTCGGGGTCAGCCGGGGTGCTGCCATCTCTGCCTGGTACTCACTACCGGAGGATATCCGAGGTGCGGTGAATCCCATGGAAGCGGCTATCGCCCGGGATCATATCCCGCCGGTCCTCCGTCAGGTTGAGAGCCACGCTGATCTTCGCAAGCTGGGTGAGGCGGCTGATGCCATCTACCACAACAAGGATCCTGAACTTGTCGAGCAACTGAGAGAGGAAATCAGGAAGAAGAAGCAGGGCATCAGAGGGGTCTTCCCCAGTATCGCTGAGTCAGATGACATGCCCAACCTCGACAGTTTGGTCGAGTCTTATCTCAACCTGCCCGAGAAGGTACGTACCAACATCTACCAGAACGGTCTGCCTGATGTCTTCCCCAAGGAACTCATGGGGAAGGAGATGCCTCTCAACGCAGACCAGTGGTCAGCCTTCAGAGATGCCATTGACAAGAACAAGTTTGTTGAGGACACCATCCACAAGATCGCCACCACCAGGGCTGTCAACGACACCATCCCCTGGGTTCACAATCACCATCTCCGCTCCCAGTTTCAGGAGCACGCCAAGCACTTCATCCCCTTCTGGTTTGCCCAGGAGAACTTCATCGGCCGTGCCGCCAACCTGATGGCCAGGGACCCGGCCGTTGTCCGTCAGGCTCAGATGGCTGTTCATGGACTCCAGTCCTTCGGAGCCATCAGTCAGAACCAGTTCGGTGAGGATGTCTTCAATATCCCCTTCACTGGTGCTCTGATGAGAACCTTATCGAAGGGAGCGGAAATCTTCGGGAAGTATACGATCCCGATGTATGACGACTTCTCCGGTCAGGTGAAGTATACCCTCCCCGGCATTGATGAGCTTACCAACATCGCACCCAGCTTCTCTCCTGTCGCTGCTCTCCCTGTTCAGGGACTGGCTGGAATCATTCCTGAACTGAAGCCCCTGTCCAACTTCATCTCGGGAGAACGAGGGCAGGACAAACTGGGATGGGACAGCCTGCTCAAGCAGATCATGCCCAGCTATGCCTACAACATCTACAAGGGCATCACGGTTGAGCACCCTGAGGGTGACATCACCATGATGAGCAGCATGATCCAGACTGCACAACGGATGGAAGCAGCAGGTATGGGCATCCCCGAGAAGGATGCCGGAAGCCTCGACGTACCATCAGACGCTATGCAGGAGTACCTTGACAGACTGGCCAACCACACCAGACTTGCTACCATCGTCAAGGGTATCGTCGGCTTTGTCTCTCCGGTCTCTCCCAGCATCGACCCGGTGGAGCAGTTCAGTCCCGAGTTCCAGAAGCTGCTCAGGACCATGCCGCTGGATGATGCACTGACGGTGTTCCTCAAGCAGCATCCTGACGGTGCTCCCTACACGGTGATGAAGACCAGGGTTCCATCCGGCGCTCCACTACCCAGTAGTCCTGAGGCTCTGGCTATGATGGAGTCCCAGCCTGAGTTCTTTTCCAAGTATCCGAACACCGCAGCCTGGTTCCTTCCTCAGGCAGCGGTCGAGGACCAGTTCGCCGCTGATGCCTACAACCAGCAGTTGGCTATGAACCTCAGGGTGAAGAAGTCACCCAAGGACTGGTACCGGGACTACTACTTCGCCGCTGCTGCACCTGACTACTTCGCCACTAAGGAAGGCTACGACAAGCGCTTCCTGGCAGCCAAGGGTAATGCTGAGCTACGGCAGCAACTGACTGATCAGTACCAGACGTGGAAGCAGCAATACTTCTCTCAGCACCCGGTCTTCGCCGAGGAGATTCAGTCTCCTGAGGGACAGCAGCGTAGGCAGCGGATCATGAATGAGATGCTCAAGACTCTGGATGATCCCGTTGCTGCGGCCACTCCCCAGGCTGAGGACATGGGTACCTTGCTCAAGACCTACCTGGGTACGAAGGACAGGCTGGGTCAGCTACCGAGGCAGGACAAGGCCAGTATCCAGACTCGTCAGGCCATCAAGGATCAGTTCATGGCCTGGGCTCCGAACTATGTGATGGATCACCCGATGATCAACGCATTTTGGCAGAGAGTTATCCAACCTGAGATTGACGGATGGTGAGAGATGGCAGGTACTGATGCTCTAGCTGGTTCTGCACCCGGCTCTGCTGGTGCTATTGAGAGCTACACCCCAGCCCAGTATGCCAGCGACATCTACAACATCGGCCAGGCCGAGAGCTTCTCCAGTGTCCTCATGGCGAAGGGCAGTACGCAGTATGGCTACCTCAAGCAACCTGGGGCAGCAGTAGGTGGTTTCGCTGGCAGCGTCCCCAACCGGTTCAGCGGTAACATCACCAAGACCGGTGGTACCCAGGATGACATCAGGACTCTGAGGTCAGCACTGAACTGGGTCCACACTCTGGACCCGGGCCAGACTCAGCAGTTCACCACCGCACTCTATGCGGCAGGCTTCTATCCTGATGGGGACTACGGCAAGAACCCCAATGCTCCTGCGGCTGGTGGTCAGATATTCGATGACCATGCCCAGTATGCAGCCAGGGCTCTGTTTGACGAGGTGGTCAAATACAACCTTGCCAATCCTCAGAACCCCAAGTCCATGCAGGAGATTCTTCAGGACCGTATCGCCAAGCAGACAGGTCAGTCCAAGATCGACGATGCCACCAAGTCAGGACCAGGCACAGCATACGAAGTCACTGTCGATGACCCGGCCACACTGCGAGCCCAGGTGGTGAGAACGGGCCAGGCCATCCTGGGGCGGGCACTCAACGACAACGAGACCGACGCTCTGGTGGCGAAGATGACCCAGGCTGAGAAGGCTCCCCAGATGGCCAAGGTAGAGGCGGGACAGCAGGCTCAGACTGGTGGTGACGTGGTGTTGCAACAGGCCAGGGTCGATGCCGAGGCCCGTATGGCTGAGCAGATGAAGTCCCAGAACCCGGACGAGGCTGGGGCCTATGCCCAGTTGAACTACAGCACCATGCTCATGAATATGTTAGGTGGCGGTCAGGTCAGCGCTGGACAGGCGGCACAGTAGATGGCATCCAAGCATGACAGTGGAGTCAAGAATCTCTCCAGCGGTTTTGGTGATTCCAAGTTCTCTGACATTCTCAACCGTCTGTGGTTGACAGGAGTTGATCCCGAGAAACTCAAGCTCGGTCTGGCTACCACCAACAATGGTACCAACGACAATACCGACATCATCGCCCGGCTGCTGAACAACGGTATCTCCTACGATCAGATCAAGGCTGCACAGACAGTCAACATTCCTCAGCTACCGGGCCAGGCCTGGCCCTTCACTGATCGCCAGGAAGGCAAGGACCCTCAGGGTAAGCCCATCGTCGTCCCGGTCCACGTCCAGCCCTACAAGGCCGACCAGCCCAACGGTGGAGTAACTGGAGTACCAGGGCTACCGAGTGCCACTCCTCAGATTCCTCAGACTCAGGGTCAGGGTGTCCCCATCCCTCAGGCCAACCTGCCGACCAAGAACCCGGGCATTGGTAGAGACGTTACCATCAAGACGGCACCAGCCGGTGATGTCAAGAAGGAACCTGACACCAGCACACCTGGCGGTATAGCCCAGTACGAGAAGGAACACTTCTCGTCCATGCTCTGGATCAACGATGTTCCAGAGTTGGCTGGGAAGCTGACTCAGGCAGCAAAAGAGAAGTGGAGTCCCGAACGCTTCCAGGGTGAGATCGAGTCCACCGACTGGTGGAAGACCCACTCGGATACGGCCCGGGGTTACTTCAAGCTCAAGGCTGACCCGCCCTCCTTCAACCAGGCCATGGGTCTGAGGAAGGACTCCATCACCGCCTTCGCCTCCCAGTATGGCATCACCCTGGATGAGGGCACGGTCAACAGTCTGGCTGATCAGGCACTCCAGTTGGGCTGGGACTCTCCCATGCTCAAGAAGCAGGTGGTCAACCAGGCCACCTTCAGGACCGACTATGGCGGGGAGTTGGGTCAGAACATCGGTCTGGTGAAGAGCCATGGCCGTGACTTCTTCCAGACCATCTCCGATCAGGACGCCTTCAATATGGCCAAGTCCATGTCCATGGGTGACATCGACGAGAACACAGTGCTGGGCAACATCAGGCAACAGGCCAAAGCAGCATGGCCCAGCCTGGCTAATCTCATTGATCAGGGTGTGACTCCGAGAGATGCCATGGCCAATCAGATCAACACCGCTGCTCAGCTACTGGAGCTTGACCCTGATCAGGTGGACCCCACTGATCCCAAGTTCTCCAAGATGATTTCCATGACTGACGACAAGGGTGTGGCCCGACCTATGACAGTAGACGAGACCACCAAGATGGTCAAGTCTATGGATGACTACTGGAAGACCAACAACGCAGCCGACGAGGTGGGGAAGAAGGTCACCTCACTGGCCCAGTTCATGGGGAGGACGGTCTGATGGCTGAGGACCAGAGAGTTGTCTGGAACAACTACCTTCAGCAATTCGGTCTCCAGGGACTGAAGACAGCCGATGGCAGGGACTTTCTCGATGCCATGGTCACGGACTCGTGGACAGCGGAACGTATTCAGGCTGAGCTTACGAACACCACCATGTTCCAGCAGGCATTCCCTGAGTACCAAGCTGCCATCAAAGCTGGCAACCCTATGACCCCGAAGGACATTCTCAACTACAGAACCACCGTCACTTCTCTGTTCAAGAACGCTGGTCTACCCGGAGGGTTCTACGACCAGGCTGACGACTTTGTGAACCTGATCAGCAACAACCTCTCACCAGCAGAACTCCAGACCAGGGTCAACGACGGCTATGCCAGAGTGGCCAACGCACCAGCCGAAGTGAAGCAGGCCTTCTCTGATTACTTCGGAGTCAACGGTGATCACTACCTTGCTGCCTTCATGCTTGATCCCACCAAGGGTACTGACCTGATCAACCGTGATATCCAGACCGCACTCATTGGTGGTGGAGCCAAGCAGGTGGGACTCAATATCAACCAGAACGATGCCAGCCAGATCGCCGCAGGTAACATCAGCGAGTATGCCCTCCGTTCAGGTATGACCCAGGCTGGACAACTCAGGCCGTTGGGAGAGGAGTCCATCTCGGAGACCACTGACCTCACCGACGCCGACATCTTGAAGGGGCAGTTGGGCGTGGGCAGCAACGAGGCCACCACACGCCGTCAGCAGGAGCGCTCAGCCGCCTTCAAGGGCGGCGGGGGTGGTGCAGCAGAGTCCAAGACCGGATTGGGGCTTGGAGCCGCCAGATAATAAGGTATGATCCACCAATGCAGAGTGCTGTCCTGGCGAGACCACTGGTCCCGGTTGATGGCCTGCATCCACCTACTCGACTGCTCCGGTCGAGAGTGATCGCCAAGGGAGACTGATGGCACAGGACGACGACACCCAGGACAGCCAGGATCAGGACGAGAAGCCTTACGTCCGAATGAAGCGTGAGGACATCAGGGCATTGGAAGAAGCAGCAGCTAAGGCTAAGGACATGGACCGGATGCAGAAGGAACTGGTCTTCGCCAAGGCTGGAATCGACACCGACACCAAGTTGGGGAAGATGCTTCTTGCCACCTACGATGGTGAGCTTACGAGGGAAGCGATCATTGCTGAAGCCCAGGACATCGGCCTACTCGAAAGGCAGGCTAAGAATCCTGAGGTTCCCGCAGATGAGAGGACAAGTACGCAGGAGAGGCAGACACTGAACAACGGTGCTACTCCTCCTGGCGAGAACCCTACTCATCCCAGGGAAGAAGCCGTAGCAAATGCTAAGAGAGTCATCGAAGAAGGTGGGAAGTATGATCAGGCGGCTGGTGCATACCTCTCCACTCTTGTGCAACGATTTGCTGACGGCGATACAAGAGCAGCAAGAAACACCAATGAGCGCTTCCGACAGCCATCTCGCTGACTGCGAGTGTTTCACTTGTAAGATCAAGACCATTCAGGTAAGCCCTAGTGCTACGCCTAATCGTCGTAAGCACAATCAGCCTGTGAAGAAGTCAGGCAACTCCTGGGAAAAGGGAACAGTCAGAGACAATCGCAATATGACTCAACTGCTCCCTGGAACACTTGAACCAATGCCCATCAAGACCTATGTCGAGAAGCGACATGAGATCGAAGAGGGCAAGAGAAAGATGGCTCAGGCTAAACCCCAGGAGGAATAAATGCCCACTGGCATGATGACGAGCTATGACCTCACCACTGGGGTCCAGCTTGAAGTCGAAGACCTCATCTATGTTATCTCCCCATTCGATGTCCCTCTTCTCGGAGCCAATGGCGCAGACGGACGTACCGTCCTCAGCCAGGACACTGTGTACGAGAAGAAGATTGAATGGCTGGACGAGACGCTCCTCACTCCACGTACCACTCTCGGTGCGACCTACGTCACGGCTGACACCTACATCACCGTAGCTGCTGGTGAGCGTGAGCGCTTCCAGACCGGTGACATCATTGTCACCAGGGCTGAGTATATGCGGGTCACTGGCTATGGGACCACGGCTGACACACTGACTGTCACCCGGGCCTACGCTGGTGCAGCCACCAACGCTGGTGTCGTCGGCGATCAGATCGTCGGTGTCGGCTCCGCTCTGCCTGAAGGTACCGACCCGCCTAACCCCAGGACCAGGGACCGTTCCAACCGCTTCAACTACACGGAGATTTTCGGTCCTTACATGGTTCAGGTCTCTGAGACCGAGAACATCGTCCGTAAGTATGGCCTTCCCATGTCTGAGTTCGACTACCAGATTGGTAACCGGACGAAGGAAGCCTATGTGGCGATGGAGCAGGCCATCCTCTATGGCACCAGGGTTGAGGACACCTCCAACAAGTGGCGCTCGATGGGTGGCTTCACGTTTTACATTGTCACCAATGTGGACTCCAGCACGATCACCATCACTGAGACTCTGCTTCTGAACCAGCTTCAGAACGCATTCAACAACGGTGGTAACCCCGACCGTATCGTGGTCAACCCTATCCAGAAGAGGAACATCTCCCAGTTCGGCAGCTCCAACATCCGCTATGTCCAGAACACCAACGTCCGGGGCCAGACCGTAGACTTCTATGAGTCAGACTTCGGCCAGGTCTCTCTGGTCATCGACCGTTGGTGCCGTACCCAGGACCTGTTCATCTTCGCCAGGGACCAGGCTACGGTCGGTACTCTGCGTCCTCTCGTCTTCGAGATGCTCGCCAAGACCGGTGACTCCATCAAGGGTCAGGTTGTTGGTGAGAAGACGCTCATGTTCCACCGTGAGTCCTGGGCCGCTCGCTTCTCCGCTCTGACCTAGTAAGGAACCTACCTAGAAAGGAGGTTCCTTATGCCTGCTGGATATACAGTCGTTCCAGCGCTGACGGTTGCGGACTTGGCAGTGGTTACTGGACGAGTCACCCTTATGGGTTGGTCTCTCATGGAGGATGCGGGTACGCCTGCGCTGGCGTCTCTCTATCTCCGAGATGGGACCACAGCTACTGCTCCCATTGTTGCCGCTATCAAGGTACCAGCTAGTGGGAACAACTCATTCTGGTTTGGTGACATCGACAATGGTGGCATCATCTTGAAGAATGGACTGTTCCTTGACATGGTTGCTGGCTCTGTGAGCGGAGCACTCTACTACGCATGATTGCACTCGGCTTCATCTCACCCGGTACTGTCAGTACGGCGTTCATGACTTCGGCCTTGGACCTGATGAAGACTGACAGCCGGGTGAGTAGCTGGGTGTCTGTGGTATCCGGTCCACGTATCGCCGCAGCGAGGAACGATGTTGTCTCACAGTTCCTCGAACTCAGTACCAAGCCTGAGTGGTTGCTCATGCTTGATAGCGATATGGTATTCGATGCCGATATCGCTGAGCGTATGATCCAGGCGAGCCATACAAAGCTCCGCCCGGTCGTAGGCGGCTTGTGCTTCGGTGGTGGGCGAGTAGGCGTACCGTTCCCAACTCTTTACCAGATGGTGGACCCAGCCAAAAACCAGGGCAAGGTCACCAAGGTTCTTGAATCCTATCCTAAGGATGCTCTCTGTAAGGTAGATGCTACAGGGGCGGCCTGCCTCTTCATCCACCGTGAACTTCTGACGCAGATGTATGACCAGTTCCACGCTATGCCCGACGGCCATGTTAATCCTCACCCCTGGTTTGCGGAGAGTATCTATAAAGGATATGAGTATGGAGAGGACTGGACCTTCTGCATGAGACTCAAGCAGATGAACGTCCCTCTCTATGTCCACACTGGAATTAAGCTGGGCCATATCAAGTCCCAGAACTTCAACGAAGAGTTCTACAATACTTACCGGAGGAACAATGGCAGATAGCACCAGCACCTCTACCACTGCTTCTACTGATCTTCCGCCCCAGTCTCTGGATGACCCGGTTCGTATCCGGGACCTTCAGTCCCCGATCACCAACCCGAACATTCCCCGCTCCCTGTTCGCCGAGCCAGTGGGTATGGCAGTAGCCGATGCCGACCGTTACACCTCAGTGGTTGATGGTGTTCACCAGCCAGGAGAGGGCTTCAAGTCCAAGTCGATCAAGGCCGTGGCTATCCAGATGAACACCGGCTTCGACGCCAATGGTCAGGCTGGTAACTCCGGTGACTGGCTAGTGTATGCCGGTGGCCACTGGTTCGTGGCGAAGGACGACCAGCTCTAGAGAGGTGAGGTGTGGCTACTACAGTAGCCCAACTTATAGAAGAGACGAAGCGGCTGCTCTACGGTAGCTCTCGTCTCTCTCTCAACAGGCTCCCTGCTTCCGGCAGTGGGATGCTCTCTGGTGACACCATCATCACCGCAGAGTTCGACCTACTGGACATGACCAGAGGGGCGCTCATCTCGATAGACGATGAGCTTATGTGGGTGATCAGCACCAACGCTCCACTGAAGCAGGCCACAGTCGTCCGGGGTCATCTGGGCACGACCGCTACCAGCCATGCTGCTGGTGCTCTCATAGAGGTGAACCCGAGGTTCCCTCGTGTCTATATCAAGAGGTCCCTCCAGCAGGAGATTGATTCCTGGGGTACCCGTTTGTTCAAGGTAGCCACGGCTAATATCTCCTTCTCCAGTTCCACACGGATTTATGACCTGGGGGTCACCAACTATATAGGCGTGATCGACGTTCGTCTATCCGCCTATACTGGTCGTACCACCAAGTCCAACCCCTATCGGTGGAGCGTACTGAGGGACCTTGACACAGCCGAGTTCGCCAGTGGCTCAGCTATCGAACTACTAGGTGGTTATCCAACCAGCGGGACCATGAGAGTGAAGCTGGCCCAGAAGTTCGATGTCAGTTCGTGGACTGACGCCACTGACGTGGAGTCGTTGGGACTTACCACGGCCATGTGTGCGATTCCACCGGTGGGTGCGGCATGGCGGCTGATGTCAGCCAAGGAGGTGGGCAGGACCAACCTCACCGCTCAGCCAGAACCACGTAAGGCTGAGGAGGTACCTGCTGGTCATATGGCTTCAGTGGCTCAGCAACTCAAGACTTTGAGGGATAACCTCATTGACGAGGAACGCTGGACTCTGATGAATAGGTATCCGTTGAAGGGCGTGGCATAGGTGGGGATTGCGTCACCATTCCTCAGCACTCCATTCTATCAGGGTGCTCAGGTTGCTTCAGATACTCCCTACTATCTGCCTGTCTCCATTGGGTCCAAGAGCTATCTCATGGACTTAAAGAAGTACCAGCGCAGGATCATCCCGCCCATCCGTCCTCCCCAGGATTCCAGCAGTGAGCCAGGAGAGCAGAGCCTCAATCAGGAAGGCCTGTGGCGTAGGAGCCAGCAGTCCTTCCACTGGGGTGGGGGTCAGGAGTTCTTCGATGACGCCGACTCAGCCATGCCAAGAACCAGATTCTGGACCTCAAAGGGAGTCAACCCCTGGACCAGAAAGCACCTCACCCTCCTCAACGACACCCAGTCAAAGCGAGCTAGCGCTAATACTAATCTACGAGTGCTGCTTGTTGGTACAAGACTGTACCTTGTCGATGGATCAAGTCTCCTCTTCACTTCAGACCCTACGCCAGCATCTCCTACATTTACAGACAGCACTGCTGGAGGCTCAGCAATTGCCTCAGTAACTACGGACGGGGCTAAGGTATGGGCAGCAGTCGGTACCACTGGCATCAGGGAGACAGTGGCTGGTGCCACTTCTGCGACGACTCTGGTTGCGGGTACATTCACGCTGGTGAGTTACGTGAATGGCCGACTATTAGCAGCAAATGCGAACGTGCTCTACGAAGTATCCAGAGCCGGAGCACTCACCACCATCTGGACCCACCCCAACCCGAACTTTGTCTGGGCTGGTATTGCTGCCGCACCCAACGCAGCCTATGTCTGGGGGACCAGTGCTGACAGATCAGACATCTACTCAGTCACGACCCTTGACGCCACTGGAGCACTCGCTCCACCAGTATTTGCTGCTTCGCTTCCAGACGGAGAGACCCTCAACAGTGTTGAGTTCTATTCGACGGTCTTACTACTTGCAACTAGTAGAGGTCTTCGCCTTGCTGCTATCGGCTCGAACAATTCCCTCAGCCATGGACCTGTAATCCAGATCACCAATGGTGTTCTGGCAACCGAGGGCCAGGGTGAGTTCGTCTGGTTCTCATGGAGTAACTATGACGCTTCAAGCACCGGGCTGGGTCGTTGCGATCTTTCTAGTTTCACTGACAATATGGTCCCTGCGTATGCAAGCGACCTTATGGCAACAGCGCAAGGAAACGTCCAGAGTATTGCAAGCTTTGGCGGACGACGTTACTTTGCTGTCTCGGGTGTTGGTTTCTATGGGGAGACCGCAACGCTTGTCGCCTCAGGAACGATCAACACTGGAAAGATTAGATACGGAACTACAGAGAAAAAGGCAGCAACGAGCCTAGACCTGCGTCATGCTCCCCTCCCCAGTGGGGCCAGCATCCAGGCCAGCATCACCATCGAAGAGGGAACAGTCAGTTCCATTGGACAGTCAGACATCGCCGGGAGTCTGAGTCCATCTACTCCACTGTCCATGACCATCCAGCGGTCGGAGTGGTTACAGGTCATTCTCACTCTGAACAGAGCAGCGGCTCTCGGTCCTGACCTCAGTCGTTGGACTCTCTACTCAAGGATCACCCCGGTCCTCAGTGAAGAGATCATCGCTCCTCTCATCATCAAAGACTATGTCCTGACTGAGGAGGGCGAGGGTCAGAAGATTCCCTATGATGTCAATGCAGAGTTTCTCTATCTCCAGAACCTGGCCAATACTAAGAACCTTCAGGTGTATCAGGAGGGTGCCAACTCTTGGAACATCTACGTGTCGGAGATAGAAGTTCAGCCTGAAGACTGGAATGCAGACTACCGTTTCTTCAACGGCATCGTCCTTGTTCGCATGATCACTGTATCGGTGGTATAGATGCCTCTCAAGGAATTTGCAGGCGCCGCACCAGCTACCCGTCTCTCCGGTAGCCTGGCCTCAGGTACCACCACCACGTTCTCAGTGATCAGTGGTGGTGGAGCAGGCTACCCAACAGGAGCCACTGCTCCCTTTGTAGTGGTCATCGACCGGGGTACCAGCCTGGAAGAGAAGGTGCTGGTCACCAGTCGTACAGGTGACACCTTCTCCACACTGACCAGAGGTTACGATGGGACCACCGCTCAGACCCATGCTGCTCAGGCTGTGGTCGAGCACGTCCTCGATGCCGCCACCTTGACTGAGGCCAACGCCCACGTCAACACGGTATCCAGGGATGACCACACCCAGTACCTCAAGGCTGACGGTACCCGGGGACTCAGCGGTGTCACCGCTCTGGCAACTGGGACTCCGACCACCTCAGCCGTCGCTGACGCTGCTGCTGTCGGTACCGGGAATGACCTGGCGAGAAGCACCCACCGTCATGGTCGGGAAGGTCCTCATCGTACTCCTCACACCTTCGTGATCGCCGGGGACGTGGCGGTTCCCAGTGGGGACCTTGACTTCGTGAACCCCATGTTCGTTCCGGTGGCTTCCGGTAGGACATGCAAGCTGGTTGCAGCCAGGCACAAGATCAACTCGGGGACCAGCGCCACGGTCAAGTTGCAGATCAACGGGGTTGATGCCACCGGCTGGACTTCAGTGTCAGTGACCACTACCTCTACAACCACTGACCCTGCCGACATCACACTGGCTGACGGTGATCGTATCAACCTCATTGTCACTGCCGTATCAGGTAGTCCGAAGAACCTGGCTTTCAGCCTGTATCTGGAGCATGGCTGATGCCGATTAGCTTCATCGCAGCGACAGTGACAGACACGGTGGGTACCTCCATCGCTCTGTCCAAGCCTGCGGGAACAGTCGAAGGCGACCTGATGATCGCCTACGTCTTCGTTCCATGGAACGGTAGTGCTGGGGCTACCGCTCCTGCTGGGTGGAACAACCTTCACAACGACAATGGTCTGAACCAGAGCAGCGTCAGCACATGGTACAAGTTCGCCAGTGCCAGCGAACCTACAGGCTGGACCTGGCAGGGGGCCTCGTCAACCAACCTTCAGGGTGGTGTCACCACCTATCGGGGCTTGAGTCGCAGCAGCCCATTCGTTGACTCCAGCACTCTGGGCTTTAACCGGGTCTTCGCCTTCACCGACAGTGTGATCTTCGGTAGTGCGGACTTCAGCGGAGTGACCCAGAAGAGCGGGATGCTCTTCATCGCTGCTGCCATTCTGGCTCACAACGGGAGCAGCCATGCATTCTCCTGGCCTCCCGCTGGCATGAACAGCCGTATTGCTGCGGCTAACACAGCGGGGAACAGAGGTATCTATGTGGCTGACAAGATCGACGTGAATCCACCGATCAGTGCCCAGACTCCAGGCAACATCACCTATACGCACTCCGGGGGTAGCTTTCAGGACTGGGACAGCTTCACCTATATGTTCCTCAGATACGTACCTAGACAGAGCATTACGTAACTATGCCGATCAATGCCCCACTGGATAGACTCACCCATAAGCTGATCCATACTCAGAGCCAGGATGGTCTGACCAGTGGCCAGGGCGCACCAGGCAGCCTTCTCGCCTACACCCAGCAACCTGCCTCCGTCACTGGGCTGACCACCACTCTGACTGACATCACCAGTGTGACAGCAACCGTGACGGTACCTGCCGGTAGACAGCTTCGAATCAGAGGCCATGTCATCGCCATTCAAGGTACTGCGGTGGAGAACAAGGTCGCTGTCTACATCATGGAGGGTGCGACCAAGCTGGGCTTCGCCGAGCAGGCACTGAATCCCACAGTGGGTACCTCATCGACACTCGACCCTGAGTGCATTGTCTCACCTTCGGCTGGTACCCACACCTACAAGCTGGCTGGTCAGTTCAATGCAGGGAGCAGCAACCAGTTCTATCAGGACCCGACCAACGGTCAGTACTGCTTCATCACAGTTGAGGACATCACCGGCAACCAGCTTCCTTACAATCCTCTGTCAGTACCCGTAGGTCTGCTGGCCCAGGCGTATAATTTCGGGAACGGCTTCAACTTCACCACACGAGCGACCATTCCCGGCGCCTCACTGAACGTCACAGTTCCTGCTGGGCGGGTACTCAAGATTAGTGCTAAGGCCCATCTCTATAGCACTACCGCTACTGACAGACTCGACCTGTTCATCTTGCAGGATGGGGCTGTTCTCGATGCAGCATACAAGAACAATGTTGTGTCTGGTCAAGGCCAGGACACCATCGCTTCTATTACCACCAGCCCCAGTGCTGGAGCACATACCTATACACTACAGGTACAGCGTGATGGTACTGGAACAGGGTCTGTCTACTCATTGGCAGGCGACTCTCAGACATGGTTCCTCATCGAGGACATCACTCCCACCCCAGCACCAACTAATAGCGCACCTAGTAGCACGCTAGGCTACGCCGAGGTCACCACCAGCCAGACCGGTATTTCCACAATCACAGACCTGACCGGCCTCTCCGTTACAGTGACGGTCCCAGGTGGCCGTCGAATTAAGATCACTGGTAAGGCTAATGTCAATGGGTCGATAGCGAGCAACACGCCGCAGCTAACAATCCGAGAAGGTTCGACACAGTTACAGGCCGCTCAAATTCAAAACTCCAGTACGGCAGGAAACGGAACCATCCTAGAGGGCGAAGTGGTGCTCACGCCTTCGGCTGGTACCCACACATACAAACTTTCCTTGGAGTTGTCGGCAGGCACAGGGACGGTTGGAATGGCAGCCGCTGCCACCTTTCCGTCGTTCATTCTGGTAGAGGACATCACTCCTGCTTCGGTCTACCCTACCGCTATTGTCCCTGGCAACCTAGTAGTCAACTCTAGTGCCCGTCCTGCCAACCCCAGTGTTGGGACCGTGATCTATGAGAGTGACACTGGCAAGGTATGGGTCTGGGATGGCACCGCATGGGTACCACCTAGGAACGTAGCTCAAGGATGGCTAGCTGGTGTTGGTGACTACAACGACACTGCGGCCCGAGCACTGAGCAAGGGTGCGGCTGAGGCTGTGGTGTTGACCACGCCAGCTATACAGACCTATGCAAACCGACGCTATAAGATCAGAGGATTTGTTTCTACGTCAGCGGGTGGTGCATGGACTTATGCAGAGCTTCGTATCAGAAGAGGTACAAACACTACCGGCTTCGTAGTCACTCGACAGTATCAATCTCGCACCAACTGGCAGCAATTGTGGGTAGAGGCACATGATGTGCCTGGTGCTCAGGCCGCTCAGCAGTGGACCTTCACTCATGCTCTCGATACCTCAGTCTGTGACCTATTCAACCCCGCAGCCTTGTATGTAGAGGATGCAGGTGCTGCCTAATTGAAGAAGGGTAAGTGATGGCACCGACTAAACGTAATACCAGGGGAGTAGGTGGCTACAAGAGTTCCGAGCACCAGAAGAAGGGTGGAGGAAAGACCAACGTCGATCCTCAGGGTGGAGTCGGTAATCTCCGAGACCAGTATAAGGGGAAGTGAAAATGGGAAAGAGCAATAACGGAAGTTCCTATCCCAACCAGGGTGACAGGGATAGGGACGACGTTCCGGGTGGTAAGAACATTGACATTCCTGCTTACAGCAAGGAACCCAAGCGGGATGCCAAGGTGTGGAAGGCCAAGAAGTATTCTAATCCATCGGTGCCTGACTATCTAGCTTAGGCACCTGCTGCTGGGAGGCTAGGTGCAGAAGACCACAGAGAAGCCTACAAGTAAGACCCACGTTGTGGAGGAGGAAGTCCAGTTAGAGGACTCCTCTGTTCTAGAGGAGACGGACGAATTCCTCGACGAGATAGACAGTCTACTGGAAGACCAGGAGATGTTGGTCAAGTATCGTCAACGTGGGGGAGAGTGACCTCAGAGTTGAAGACCAGTGTTGCCATAGCAGATCAGTGTACGGTGAGAGAGGAACCATACAATGGTCCTCATCACCCACTCTATTGCCATGGCTGGCTCAAGTTCTATGAGGACAACTCGCTTGCTTGCAAACATACTACGGTACCCGCATCCAGTCCGAAGCTACAGCAGTGCATCGACTACAGCATCGCCCTTCTTCTGGTTGGTATAGCCTGTGAAATATACGGACCCGAACCCAGTAAGAACCAGAAAGCAGTACGAGCGCCAGAAGCAGAAGAATAAGTATCGAAGGAGGAAGTATCCCTATATGACTTCCACTTGGTATAACTTAGCCAAGCAGGATGTGATGAAGGACTCCGGTGGATACTTCGATACTCCTTGGCGTGGTGTCCTGCATACAACTGAGGGTGATACGTATGCCGCAGCAAGGTCAGCCTACCAAGCTGGAGTGGCTCCCCACTTTACTGTCAGCTTTGAAGGAGGAAAGTTCCAGGCTTGGCAGCATATCCCTCTTGATAGAGCAGCTAGAGCGCTTGTCAACCTTGCCGGAGGAGTTGAGACCAACAGAACAAGATGCATTCAGATTGAAATTGTTGGTCATGCAGCTAACTCGGGAGCTTTCCCAAAGCCTTACCTTGACGGAATTGGCAGGCTCATGCGTTGGATTGAATCCAACACAGGTATCCAGCGACAAGCTGTCCAGTTTCATGGTCCCAACGAAGGCATAGTCCTGGCTACTGTGAACAGTCCTGCCCGCTTGACAGCGGCTGCATGGAACAGCTTCAATGGATGGTGTGGTCACCAGCATGTTCCTGAGAATAACCACTGGGACCCAGGTGCCATCGACATCAACTACCTACTCTCCGTAGATGTAGGAGTCAGACCCATGTTCGATCCGCCGCTGCACGTAGAGATGGCTGCTGCTCGCAAGGATATCTACACTGACAATGGTGTATATATTCTGGACGTGAACGGCTCAGTGTTTGCCATCCCTCCTGCTGTCTACTATCAGGGTGTGAATGGTCAGTCCTTCTTCGGTGACCGTAAGGCTGCCAACCTGATATGGCCCACTGAATTCAAGCAGATCACAGGTACTGATCCTCAGCCTGGCTACAAGTATTTCATCCAGGCCCAGGATGGCGCTTTCTATGGGTGTCCTTGGAGGACCTCATGAACGGACCAACTGTCAGGATCATCTTCCTCGTTATTGCTATTGTCTGCTTCTTGGGTACGGCTGTCTTCATTAACGACATGCACCAGTCGAATGAGGCACTCCGTGTTATCTGCGTCGGACTCGCCAGCTTCGCAGCATCGTTCATCCCGTAAGTCAAACATCATCATCATCGTAGGTGTAGTAGGTATTGCGTTGTGTGCCATCTCAATCGTTGCTATCACACTCATGGTTCCCAAGGAGATTGGTACTCCCGGTGGTAACCTGCAGATCAGAACAATCCAAATGAGATGACATGTTCCTTGCCACGCAAGCAGATACTCTACTCTTTGGTATCACCACTGTCGTAGGATTAGCTGGTGCTCTGGGTGTAGCCTATGCTGTATTCAAGAGTGCAAGTGAACAGCGACTCCGTGATGTAGACCAGCGTCTGATCAACGATCAGAACATGCGTATCACCATGCTTGAATCAGAAGTATCAAGAGCACACACAGACCTGCAAGCAGCAGTACAGAAGGCTGAACTCTACAGAGAATCACTGACTCAGAAGGCAGCAGTAGACCATCTGGCAGAGATCATTGTGACCGAAGAGAAGCGCCGCAGTGAAGAGCACAGAACTCAGGAGGTCCTCATGAAGGACCTTCTTGCTCAGATGAAGGGCCAGCGTGGAACCATTGGATGAATCAATCGGTACCCCTCCCGATGTCACCCGGGCTCTCGAAGCGGTCAGACGGACGAGGGTCACCGAGGCAGCTCTGGTCTTCGTGGTCGCCCTCTCGGCTCTGGCTCTGACCGGAGCCACGGCCTACAACACCTACCGTGTACGCCAGCTACTGAACCAGAACCAGAAGTCCCAGGACTTCGGGTTGAAGGCAGTGGAGTGTATCCTCGACAACTTCGCTGAACACCGCTGGTCCAACCAGGCTTTCCATGATTCACTGGCTCAGTACCTGAAGGCGCCCTTCACTCCTCACACTCCGCTACCCAACCTACCTACCAACGAGCAGTTCATGGCTGACTGTGACCCCTTCAATAGAGCCAGGACCACTCAGCCTCCACTAGGTAGAGACCAGACTCCTATCACCATCCCGAAGGGAGGCCCATGATCAAGGCACTGGCCAGAGAACCACAGCTTCTCTACACACTTCTGGCTGCGCTGGGTGCAGCACTGGCTATCCCAGATGTGTGGATCAAGGTGGCGGTAGCAGCAGTGGCACTGGTGCTGGGCCTGCTGGTCCGTCAGACGGTATCCTCACCGGCTACGGTGGCAGCAGCAGTGGAGGATGCAGCTACTCAGACTGCTCAGAACCTCACCACCAAGACGGTGGGAGCAGCCGGTGAAGTGTCTGAAGCAGGTACCAATGTAGTGACCGGAGTAGTGGACAATATCCTCAGCGGTGTGGGAGGACTCGTATCCAAGCTAGGGAGAAACTAATGGACATCGTCAACAATCTACTGGCTGACATGCTCACCCCACTGAAGGAAGCAGACGCCGCTCTGGCTGTCGCTCTCCAGTTGGCAGGCAAGGGTGTGGACTGGTCAGGGCAGGCACTGGGTGAAGTAGGCAGTGCCATCCACAATATTGAAATCAAGATCGGCCAGCTTCAGGAAGCACTCCGGGGTAGCAATGCTTGACTCTGAGGACGGAGGAATCGTCCAGGGTCTAGCCATTGCTGGTGCCATCATCCTCTTCGCTCTGCTCGTAAGCTGCATCGCTATTGCTCACGACGATCCCCACTCCTCCCGTAGTATGCAGAAGATATCCAGCCACCACAGCTACTGTGAGGATGACTACTCCTGCAACGACAATGGGAGTGACTACGGGAATAGAGGCGACCAGTCCAGATGCAGGGGCAACAACTGCCGAGGCAGCTTCAGCCCAGGACCATTCGATCGTAGCCCAGTAGACATCCATGACAACCAAGTCTGCATCAGCCCTGACTGCTCATCACACAACAACGGCTCACAGAAGGAACAGCGAGCCATGAGCATAGCCTGCCTAGTTCCTTATCCCTATCATTGTGATCCTAAGTGAACCTTGGAAGCCTACTCCTACTGATACTTGTTATCATCCTTATCCTGTACCTGCTCGGGTATAGATGATGGCGGATCAGAGGGAAGCTGAGTCGGGGGGTAGATCATCCATAATCTGCTCTCTACGAATAGCTAGGACATAGTCTTTCTTAGCCTCAAAACTAGGGAAGACTATGTCTCTTGCTATGTCGTTGCACTTCATACAAGCAACAACAAGGTTCTCCACGCTGTCGTCTCTTGTATACCAGTAGGGCAGGATGTGATCTAAGCATTCACCAGGGAAGCCGCAGTATCTACAGATTCCCTTATCTCTAGCCTGCACCAGACGATAGGTTCTAGGCAGAGCCTTCTTAATTCGCTCACGTTTGTTGGTAGGCATGGCGGATTAGGGGCTGTCCGTTTTGCAAGGATGGGTAGTGACACCTGGCCCTTCGGCTGAGTCGTCATCCCTGATGTGCGTTGCCAGCCACCACGGCGTGCCGTCGCCAGCGAAGCTCCATGTGTAGCCGTACTTGTCCTGGCGTAGACCAAGGCGTGGTACTCCATCCTTGTCCCGCACCTCCTGAGGAGGTTGGCACATCTCGTTCAGGAGATGACGGTCGCAGGCAGAGTAGCTGGAGAAGTGGTGATGGCATCGGACACAATGGACCTGAGCGGTACCGGTCCATGTCCGGTGGCAGTCACGGCAATGGTGAATCTTGGCATCGCCGTACCAGCCAAGCTCTTCTCTAGTCTTGCAGAGTTGACACGGTTTCATCTCTGAGGTCCACCTCGTACTGGATAGCGTAGCAGATATCAAGGACCCACTTCAGGGCTGCCACCTCTGCCTTCATGTAATTGGCAGAGGCTTCACTATAGTCCTTGCTTTCCAGCTTCCGGTGTAGATAGTTAAGCCGACGCTCGAGTGTATCTATCTTATCCTGCCGAGTCATTGAGGACATCAGCAACCTCGCTCGACTTCACCAGGGGTGGGTATCTTACCTTCGACCATGATGTAGGGTACGTTGACAGACTGCCGTAGCTCAAGCAGGACCTGATGGGTGGACTTACCCCAGCCCTTGGTGACGGCTGCGCTCTGGTTGCGTGCTGCTCTGCCTGCTCTGCGCTTGTCAGCGGCTGTCTCTTCTGGTGTCTTGCGTACAGGCATAGACTCCCCCTTTCACTATGCCTATCTTATCATGCTAGTCAACATAGAGAAAGCCCCCGGTCGTGGACCAGGGGCTTCTCATCTAGGCGGTGAACGCCAGTTCGGTACCTAGAACTGGTTATGCAATAACCCTGAGGACGTTTACGTCCGACTATGCGGGCTGACCCTTCTTCGCCCGAGGCTGCGTCTTGCCAGCCTTGATGTTGGCCATGCGGGTCTCGTTGCGCTTGGCAGTAGCCGCCTTGGCCTTGTCAATCTCTTCCTGACTACGAGTGTAGGCCTGGAAGATAATGTCATCGTTGCCCAGTACCTTGCTCCGTGCCCCGAGGTTCTTCGCACTGGCCTCGTTGTAGAGACGGGCACGAACAGTCTCAGGCTTAGCAGTGAAGTCCTCACCTGCGGTGAGAAGCCAGGCTTCTCCGTTCAACCACTCAGGATTGAACCACGAGGAATCACCACGAGTCCGTCGAAAGTCAACCTCAGACGGGTCCAGAACCTTCGCCATTATGCTACCCTCCTGCATTCACTGTGACGCTCTTGGTGAGCTTGGACTAGAATGGAAGTAAGTTCCATCGCAGCTTCAGCAGCGTCATGCTGCCGTTTGGGACAAGAGCCACGAATCATTCTCTCGACCAGGCTCAGCCGACGAGGATCTTCGTTCCCCTTACCCTTCATCACATATTGTATCACCAGCTTAGTCTCATGTCCACGACAATGACATGGAGCCAACCCGACAATGGTGAGCTTCGCACCTCTGGCATCCAACAGGATGCCGGTCCTCAGCTTCTCCAGCCCAGGTGTATTGGGGAAGGTGAACGACAGGGGAGTCACGCCGCAGCCTCGACCAGCAGGTCCCAGAGGAAGTCATCGTCAGGGTCTTCGAGCAGAGCGGCTTCGATCATGGCTCGAAGGGTAAGCCGGTCAGCCGGTTCCAAATCTGGTGTATATCGCTCGGTCTCCATACCCTTGCCTCCTGCCCACACCGTTGTAGGCCGTTGATCCACTCCTCTTGAAGTGGTTTCAGTGTACCTCCCTTACCCATTCTCTTCAATTCAATAAAGAGAAGTTCAGGAGGACGAAGGAGGACAAGATCGGGGAACCCTGCCGGTGCCCGCCGACTGTCGGGAACGTGGTAGATGAGCCACCCGGTGGCCTTGGCTACGTCCATGACCCAGGTGGTGAGTTCCCGCTCCGTAGCTGTGGTACCCCCAGCCATGATGTATCTACCTTCAGACTTGAGGTAGATCATATGCTTGGGATCAAGCTCAATACTCTCAGTCATATGGTCTCTCGATAGCAGCAGGGATTTCACCATCCCATACTTCTTCAGTAGCACAGGACCCCAACTCTTTAGGCTGTGTCTCTGCTTCCAAGACACCAGCCTCCCTGGCCTGCATGAGCTGGTTAGGGGTGGCTCCCAGTCTGATGACGGGTACTACCCACTGCTTGCTCCCCTTCTTCCTTTTCTCCAATGCAAGATAAGCTCGACTGAGACCCTGGCCTTGCAGTTGCTGCACCGTAGAGACCATAGCTGGTAGCTCATTGGTCCCATGCCACCCTTTACAATCGAGTCTCCAAACTCCACCGAACCGCACTTCAGGCAGGATGACGCTGAGCCTGGTTGTAGGTTTACATTCCAAGTTCTGCTTCTCATCGCATAAGCATGGGACCTCAAGTAGTTCTGATCCCTCTGGGTGAGCGGCCGGTACCCACGCTGTGATCCCGTCGCATCGTCGGACACAACCACCACTCTTCCATAGTTCGTAGACTGGTCCATCACCGAGGGGATTGGGAGGTAGGACTATGGCAATCTCTTCACTGCTACTGACCACTTCAGACTGGCCATCCTGCCAAGGTCTAACCGTACCTCCGTATAGCTGGGCAATCTGGTCCAGTGCAGTAACATCAGAAGATGTGAACCTGAACTTAGTGATACTGCGTGGTATGGTCTTGCCACTCTGAGACATGGTCTTGATACCATAGCGAATTCTGCCTTGTTCTGGCGGCCTACCCATCTCCTTAATTGGAGTCACCTTCACGCAATGCCCCCTTGTCTTTCGCAAATTCTACATCTCTGTAGTGTTCTTTGCAAAAGGGCATCCCGGTATAGTCGTACCGATGCACCTCACGACCACACAGAAGGCACTCTGTTCCATAGTCAGGACCCTCCCTCAGCATAGACACGAGACGGGTCATGTCCTTCTGGAACAAGTCCATATACCTGGCCTCACGCAACGCCGCCGCAGGATGAATGATGGGTGTCCAGTGCATCCCTTCCCAAGTCCACACCAGACCACGCATATCACTTATCTTACGAGGACTACAATTCCACAGGGGCCAAGGAGCCAGAGCCTCAGTAGCTACACCACCTACCAGCACCACCCACTGAGGACTAGCCAATCGTAGCTGAGCCCACGCATTCTCATTGCAGGCACGTATGCTCTGAGCACTGGGCTTCGCACTCTTCCCACCATCCTTGCTAGTAGGAAAGCACGACACCACATTCATATAGAAGAGTCGCTCTGGCACAACCTTATGAATTCGGAGTTGTTCTGCGAGGAGTTGACCAGCTGGACCAACGAACGGACCGCCCTTAGAATCCTCTTGATATCCGGGTGCCTCTCCAACGACCGCAACCCTACTTGGGTAGGGACCACGGTAAGGGACAGGCCATCGGAGTCTAGAGAGATTACAATTCGTGCAGGTAAGGACACGATTGTAGACGGGTTCATCAGTGACTCTCCTCTTACCAGTACGTCTTACTGTCTCAGGTCCAAACAGGTCTCCTTGCATTCAGCCTCTCCCCATAGACTGACCAGCCGAAGGCGACGAGCAACCTCCTCCAAGTAGCAGGCTCCTGTCTCCCTATCTTCCTCATCTGTCTTTCTCAGAGCCTGAGCCATGTGGTCAATCAGGTCACAGGTGAGGAGTACGGAAGCCTTGTAGCCAGCACTATCGGTGTTGAGTCCCACCCCGGCAGCAGCTCGCTTGATATCAGTGGAGAACTGATCGTAGTGGGCGACAGTAGCGGGATGCAGATTGAATGCGTTCACCTCAACATGCTCACGCATCATGTCACTGACATATTCCTGGGGGGACCTCATAGCGTACTCCTGTCTGTTAATCTTTCTTCGATTCATACACTGATAGTATGGCTGTGTACCACAGTGCAGCCCAGCTAAGAGCCAGCGTGATTCCCAGCATCATCCTGTCGTTGATCAGGTTCATCAACCACAATGGAAACGTCACCAGAAATCCCAGCACTCCCAGCACCAGCATGGTCCAACTGAGGCGGGTCATAAGCAGCCCTCGTGAGAGAAGTAACTCTGGCCTGACGACCGAACTCATCATAGATGACCTGCTCCAACGCCTTGCGGAACTCCTTCTCAAGCTGGCGGGGACGGCCATGACCATTGATACTCACGATGGCCATGAACTTGTAGTCACCGGGAGGATCGTCGGGTATCTCTCTGCTTAAGGAGGGCAACCTGCTTGTCCCTTCTAGCTCTGGAGTAGGGAGCAGTCAGCCCACAATAGCGGCACCGCTCACCATTCTCTGTGTAGTATGTCCTGTGCTGACACTCAGATGATGTCACTGGCTGAACCAGCTTCAGCTTCAGCCACCATGTCTGCCACACAGTCAGCGTTGCACAGGTCCTGATACCCACAGTAGGTGCAGTGCCAGGTGTATGACCCACTACTCAGCCGACCAGTGGAAGGGTCGATCACCCTCGCCCCGATAGGAACCTCCGGGTCAGGTATCGCCCGAGGAGTCTCAGCACCACGCTCACGGATCACCTTCCACCGCTCGATTTCCTTCTCGGCTACCTTGGTGAATACCTCAGGCGTGTAGTGGAACTCTTTAGCGATACGACCGACTTCGTCGATGCGCTTCTTGTCAGCCCGTTGCCTGCTGATGGCCTCGAGACTGAGGTAGATAAGGACCATACGCTCAGCATTCAGAGCATAGGCATTGACGCAGGCCTGGACGAAGTCTCCGTAACGAGGACCATTGTCCTCTTCCTGAATCTTCTTGAAGCCGAACCCGTTGATGGACTTCAACTCGAAGGCGATCTTCTCTTCAGGTAGCCACGCATCCACATGACCAGAGCTATCAGCTTCAGGAATGTGGACAACCTTCTCAAGCTCCGCCGTAGGAAACAGATTGCTGAGTGCAGACTGCCACCATCCATGCACCGCAGTACCCAGACCAGTGCTCCAATAGGCAGGCAGGTCGAACGGGTTCGTGATTCCTTCATCACCCACCGTCAGGTAGTAGTGAATCTGTCGGGCACACTTACCACTCATGCTGTGACGCATCGTGGTTCCCTCGACAGCGTGCTTCAGTGTGCCTCTCTCCTGGGCGAGGCGAGCCCATTCCTCAACTAACACTTTGGCGTACATAGCGCTCCTCTCTTCGACTTCTTTCATTGACTTCAGATGTGAGAGGTCACGCTTGAGTGTCATGACCTGATCATATATCGAGGGGAAAGCAAAAGCCAGGGACTCCAGTCCACCGTGATACATCAGCGTGGCGCCTTACGCTGGCTCAAGAGTCCTAAGTCTGTCCCTGGCCAATGCCCGACAGCGGTATGCCTACCACTGTCTGTTGCTGTGGGGTTAGAGGAGCTACCTCACTGGGCGCTGTCTATAGATTACTCCTGCAAGCAGAAGTCAGCACCACTCCCCAACATACCCTAGGTGCAGGTCGATGGTCTTGCTAGCCAGGTCGGTATCTGTCTTAAGTGAGGACAATCCCGACTAGCTCACCACCATTGCCCACTCTCCCTGTTACCACCCAGGGGTTCCCTTCTGACTGGTAGTCCATGTTCTTGGGAGGTCACGATAAAAGAACAGGGGAGAATCAGCCTGTCCTACCTACCAGCCAGAAGCCTTAGTGCGTGGCGATCTTCACTGCCAGCTTCACCGCTCTGGCCTTCTCCGGTTCATGGCGCAGCAGAGTACGTGAGATGTAAGCATCCCGACCACCACGGCCACCCCGAAGATGATCAAGGTATTCACCTGCGGCCTGAACAAGACCATAGGCAGAGTCACGGATACCATCCAGAGTCACCGAGTGCTCGATCAGGTGCTGAAGAGTGGCCCTATTCATGGTCAGGTTGTCAATCTGACGATCACTTATCTCCACGTGAGGTGGAGGCGTAGGGAAGAAGTCCAGTACGAACTGCTTCATCTGCACGGCATTCACCTTCAGACCAAGCAGATACTCCGAGTCTTCCTTCCACTTGGCAGCAAAGTTACGGGTACCTTCGATGACCTTCTTAGCTTCAGCTATGCGGTCCTTGACTCGCTTGGTGTGACGGAAAGAGAACTGTATTCCGGTGGCATCTCCTTGTCGGAGAGCCATCTGGAAAGTATTCCAGCACACAACTCGGACAGTTGTGGGAAGGACCTTGCACGCCGCTGTGCCATCGTGGCTGGTAAGCATGACCAGATAGGGGAAGCTGTACGATCTATCACCTGGAATGATGATTGGCTCATCAAGATGTGCCAATGCCCAGACTTGCCTGCCTTCACGCACACTACCTGCGGTATCAAGATATGCTCCCTGTCCCATCACTGCCCAGACAATCTCGAATGTCTCCTGATTCGTGATCATCTCATAGGTATCACGAGCAATGTTCAGGTAGAACCCATTGTCATTACGACGGATACCCTTGAATCCCTCAATCTGAGCACCCATCTCATTGTAGATGGGAGTGTATTCAGGCTCCCACTCAAGCCCAGCCAGACGGCGAGCCTCATCAATGGATGAAGGCGGGTTCTCAAGCAGGTCCTCAAGCCCATGCCATGACCGTTCACGAACACAGAATCCGGTATCAAAGTAAGCTGGTGACATCTTTCCTCCTTTCTCTTCCTCTGTTGTTATGTGCGTTTACTCGTCAACTGATCCGTCGATGTGTCGTCGGTAGGACTGGGCCAGACCGCAGACCCGGCACCATGCTCCGTAGACGCTTCGGACGAACGGATGGTTCACGTCCTGGGCATCGCCCATCGTGCCGTCGATGCCGAGGTAGAGCCGGTCAGGGCCACCTTCGTCCTCGGGATCACCCTCGAAGTCAGGGTCACAGACGGGGCACGTCCCGAAAGTTCCAAGACAGTCGCAACGCTTCCCTTCGAGCCGCTTGATCTCGGCCACGAGCCGCTCAGATTCGGCGTGCTGATCGGTCATTCCGCACCGTCCTGGCAACCGTCGTTGTGAGCGGTTGCCGAGGCCCACCGCTCGCCGCACCGGACACACTCATGGAGAGCGTCGTGGGCGTCTCGGATCTGGTCATGACCGGCGGGCAGCTTGCACCCATGATCGTGGTCGAATCGGCCAGGGCGAGTGTCGAAGATCGTGGTTAGAAGGATCGCTGGACACCCGGTCATGCGCCGTCACCGCCGTCGTTGCGTGCGGTGTGGCCTGGCCCACGGTGGATGTTGTGAGTTTCCATGTTCCAGCACTCGGAGCGTCCACAGATGGCTCGCAGCAAGTGATCGTGCGGGGTATCGCCCCAGGCATGGACGTGCGGACCACGGCCATGATCGTGCTCGACAGCCCGAACATCATCGGCGAACTGTGCGGTCACAGGAACCCGCCTTCGTCCTGGGTGACGGTCTGTCCGGTCTCGGGGTGGTACCAGACGCCGTGGCTGCAAACGTCGAGGTCGCTCACGAATCCCCCCGGCAGTCGGCGCAGCGCCAGTAGACGATCTCCTCGCTGACGCTAACCCGTAGCTGATCGACGGGCAGCACATCACCACAGAGAGAGCAGGCCCGCTCGTCAACGCCAAGCTCTCCGCTGGTCAGACGGCGTTCCCACTCGGGTTGATCCTCGAAGTGGGCGGCGTAGGTGTCGAGCGCCTCGACTTTGGTCTGCCCTGAGCCATGCCAGCCACAGAGGCAGCGGATCGTGTGCCGCTGGCCTAAACCAACCCACCCTTCAACAATGCCGTGCCGCACAGTCTCGGCGTTGTGATCATCCTTTACAGCGCACATAACCACACCTGTCTGTTATCTATTACATCCCACTCCGAACAGGACGTGAAGGATCACCAGCATCCAGACTGAGCCGATCATGAAGGCCAGAATATGCTGATCAATCTTCGGCATCATCACCCTGGCCTATCTGTTAATGGGATCAGAGGGGTCCAGAAATTTTCTCGCTGATAACAACCAGCCTTCAGCCTCATGAATTATGGGGTGAATCACTCGGGCTTCAGCTTCTGTCAACTCACCCTTCTCCAACTCCAGACTGAGGATGCGGGCCAGCGTCATGGTGGTGTAGGCCAGTTCTGTGGCCTTACTCATCCCACCCGCCGTTGAGCCAGAAGTCTCGGGCTTCAGCCGCTGTAGCTGGCTCCGCCCCTGAGCAGGAGGGATGAGGGATCAGCCCATCGGCAGGGTGCTGGGATACCAGGGGCTGATCCTCCGGGCTGCTGATCCCCCATTCAGAGGCCGGGTCATAGTCGTCATCGAGATTGAAGTTGGACTCACTCATCGCCGGGCGGATGAACATTGAGGGGAACTCCTAGGAGATTGTCACATTCTTCGACTGCTTCCTGTAGCTTCTCTGCTACAGAGTCCAGGCCTTCGAGACCAGCTAGCTGGGCGAGACCTTCGATGGTCTTCTTGATACCGGAGATGGTGTCGGAAAAGAGAATGATCTGTTCCTCTTCTAACTCCAGTTTACTGTTGATTGATTCGAAGCTGGAGGGCATGGAGGATACGCTCCTGATTCTTCTGATCAACTGAGAAGATATCTGCGATGCGGGCCGTGCCGTTACCATTATACAGGGCAAGGGCGACTTGCACCATGAGTTTCTCACCGCTGCTGAGCATGGGCATGGCCTCAGTCCAGATGTCCGACCACTCAGGAACATCCCCAGTCAGGTATTTACCAATGACTGGGTTGTCCTTCAGATGACCAAGTAGCTCTTCGTAAACAGCCTGCATTTCACCAACCTCACTCTGTAGTCGAGGAGAGGAATCCTCTTCTTCTTTGCATACTCCTTGAATCTACCATAGTCAGTGAACAGTACGGCCTTACCGCTGTCTGTTAATACTGACTGGGATGGCTGTTCGATGAGGATGAACCCGACCCTGCTCTTCTTCATGAATGACATGACCACTCTCCAAGCAAGGCCTCAGAGGTATTGGGCTCTACGTCACGATGCTTGGGGTGCCAGATGACACCGATCGTGATGCTGCTGCTGATGATCAGCGACAGGTCATCCTCGGCGAACACCTTGCCAGGCCACTGATACATTGTGCGGAGAGCATGAAGGTATGACCACGTAGCCTTCAGTGCCTCATCACTCTGAGCACCATAGTGGTTCTCCAAGTCCCAGACTCGGCGCTGCATATTCTCGAGGTTACGCTGAGCCCCATCTGTTAATACAATCGTGATGTCGTCAGACACCTAGCTCACCTCACGGTAGACCATCATCTCAGGGTTGGTGGTCCAGACCTCAGTCACCTGCCTACCCTGCTTGGCATACTCCCGGACGTAGCCGTTGTAGCCATCAGTCCCGAAAATCCAGGTGAGCCTGCGGTGCTGAGGATCACCCTTGATCCAGTCGGTGTGCCTGCTCCGCTTGGTCAGGTTCTGAGTGACGAAGCGCAGGTTGCCGGGACGCAGGTTGAGTGTGACGAACGAACGGGGCTTCTTGGCCCATAGCTTACGATGAATCTCGATACAACGTCGGGCGTTCATAGTTCTCCTATCTCACCTCCCCCATCTGTTATTGTTATTGCACCAACTTCAGGTAGATTTCCCTCAGTAGGTTCAATGCTCTAGTGGGTGGCATCTTCATGCTCTGGCTCAGGTCAAGCCACATCACATTCTCTGGCGGTAGCATGTGTGGTATCTGGAACAACAACTTCTCTAGTACCTTGGCTTGCTCATCCTCAAGCTGAAGTATCCTCATGAGTAGTCAGCCTGGTAGATGTGCCACTCTCCGGTCCACTGCTTGAACATACGCATCTTCTTGACACCGCTGTCTGTCTTCCATCCGATGGTGACCCAGGTGAGCGGCTTGTCTCGACGTTCCCAATAGCATGGAATCCACATGAGGCTGAATGCGGGCAGCATGGTTACTCTCCTTTGTCGGAGCTAATTGTTATCTCTGTGATGCTCACTCTTGTGCTGATAAGTAGCAGCCTTCTCAAGAAGCTCCTGAAGATGAGCGTATTCAGCAGGCATATTCTTCTTTAGCCATGCCTCTGACTCATCAAAGTCAGGCAGGATGTCAAGAGGCACTTGCCGCATCAGCATCATGAACCATGCTTCCGCCCTGTCCTTCATAGGATTCGCCATCTGTTAACCCTTGTCTGTTGAGAAGTGGCTAACTCTAGGTGGACGAGGGAGACTCGACCCTACTATTATCCCATCCCTTACCGGATCGCAGACCTAGAGTTAGTGTCCATGCAAGGTGGTAATGATCCCCTTGCTGTCGGCTAGGACTGAGCCGCCACATGGCTCTACCAGTGGGGGTACCATGCATATGCCGTGCATGGCCGGTGATGCAACGGTCCTCCTACCCGATGAATAGGACGACAAGTTGCAATGACAAAGGGCTGACCCCCGAAAGAGCCAGCCCTCTGTATATGTATGGTCTTTATCGACCGAGCCCAAAGCAGAGAAGCGTCATCATCATGAGGACCAACTCTGCTTTCCGCATCAGGCGAAGGACGCCTTATGACTGTTGCAAACGAGCCCTTCGTTCTTCATATCTCCTCCTCATACATGCTCGACAATAGCGGTGGCCTCGCCAACTCCGCCAGGTGTTCTCTTCTGTGAACTCATGACCCCAAATACAATGAGTCTTCTGTGACTCATAGCTTCTACCTTTGTCTGCCCGATCTGTGTTGTTGTCAGCTTTGCTGCCAAGGAACAGATGGTCAGGTCGGATGCAGGCACGATTGTCGCATGTATGAAGGACACATTGTCCTTCTGGGATTGGACCCACGAGGAGTTCGTAGGCAATTCGGTGAGCATATCTGCTTCCGTATCGCCCATAGCCATTCGACTGAATTCTACCTCTCCATTCCCAGCACATGCTCATGTGCATCACCTCCGCACCAGAAGAGGGGTGGTCCGAAGACCACCCCTCGTCTAGCTAAGGACCTCAAGCAAAGATGTCCTCTTCAGCACCCTCCACGTCAGCCTGCACCGGCTCAGCAGCAGCAGCACCACGTCGGACGCTGGTCATCTCCACAGTGTGGAAGCGGCAGGTACCACCAATCTCGTCGGCGGTGATGGTCAGTCGGCTCATGTTCTTGCCGGTGTCCTTGTCCTGCCAGCGGTCCTGCGTGACCCGGCCGGTGACGATGAGGCGGTCACCCTTCTTGAACGAGGCTGCGAAGTTCTCGGCCAGGAACTCCCAGGCGGCGATGTTGTAGAAGTTGGTCTCGCCGTCCGACCCGTCCGGCTTGCGGGGGGTGTAGGCCAGGGAGAAGTTGACGACGGACTTGCCGCTGTTGGTCTGGCGGAGTTCCGGCTCAGCGGTCAGGTTGCCGATGACGGTGATGGTTGCGGACATGGTGTAGCTCCTTCTCTGTGATGTGCTCTGTCGCACTTTGGCTGGTACTACATCAACGGAGACTTCTTTCATCTCCATTGACTCTTCCTTCTGCTCCTTGTTCGGGAGCAGGCTGTCGAGAGTAGCAGGCTCACTGTGTGCGAGCACTGTCTTCACTTTCTTCAAGAACTTCCCTGTGTTGGGGTCTCTCATTGCCATCTTCATTCACCTTCTTTCGTTCTGCATTCCAGATGGCAGCTTGTCTTTGAGCTTCTTGAAACTTCCTCTTATCTGCTCGCTCATCATCGAGGTAGGACTTGAGGTGCCAGCCCCACCACAACCAGATGGGTGAGAAGACGAAGAGGATTCGAAGCAGGGCTCCTATGTCACTTAGTAGTGACATGTCCCTTCTCTTTCGATCCGAGCCAGTTGCCCAGCTTGCTGGTGAAGGTGGATAGGAAGATGAGGTTGAGGGCCATAGCGGCGATAGCGGCGGTCTGCATCGTAATCTCCTTTATTAGAGTTATCTCAAGAACTTTCATTATCTAGTCTTCTGTGGGTGTCTCTTCCCACCACTCTTCACAGTCAGCGCAGTAGTAGCCGAAGGAAGTGGTGGGATCAATTCGTACGTCGTGGCTACCACAGACGGGACATTCCCGCTCGATCATGTCTTCCTCCTATTCAAAACCTTCCTTCTGGCCGTGACCCAGCGCTGTCTGTTAACCAGATCGTGTTCACCACCCGCCCCTGCTCTTGAAGCCTGTATGCAGGCTCAGTGAGAAAGGGAGGCAGGCTTGCGCCCACCTCCCTCTCCCTACCTAGTGGCCGTCGCAGCACGCACCATCGCTGCGACCCGATCGCTCGCAGACCCACTCGTTGCTCAGTTCGAGCAACTCGGGGTAGCACTCGGTGCAGTAGGGGTTTGAACCCTCCACTGAGCAGATGCAGTCGGACCACACGATGGTGGTCCCGTCGTCGTAGATCACAATCTCCATGCGTAATCTCCTTTATTGGAGTATCGTTAACTAGTCATCTGCCAGCACGTTGAGCATGTGCTGGATGTAAGCGCTGGCCCAGCACTCGCTGGGGTCGTCGTGGTAGCGGACCCAGTCCTGCTCCACAACCAGCATCCAGGCTGCATTCTCACCAAGCTCGAGGATTTCCAACTCGCTGGGACCCATCGTAATCTCCTTTGTCGGAGTAGCGCTCGTATGTGTTCACAGCCGAAAAGGGTGGGCAGCTATTCGACTCACGTCGAATAGAGAAGCGAGCAAAGCTCGCTTGACCCTTGCGCCACCCACCCTCTCGCTGACTAGCCCTCGTAACCCCTGCTGGGGTCCTCGGTGCTGCTGGTCGATGTCCAGGCGTTGGGCTTCGCAGCCAGGTACCCGTCCATCCACTCCCCGGTGAACGGGTAGCCGTGCTCGTCCCAGCCCATCTCCTCCTGCTCCGTCGTTGCCGACCAGGCCGAGCGGAGTTCCTTGGCCAGGTCCTCAGCGTCGTCGTAGCCGTGGGCCTTGGCGAACAGGACGGGAACCCAGTTGCTGAAGCGCTTCTTACGCCAGCAGTCGTGGGGTTTGACCGTCCAACCACGCTCCTCGGCGTAGTTGCACCGGTAGCAGTTGCCAGTCACCATCGTCGGCTCGCCGTTACCACCGATCTCCCGAGCGAAGACCACGTAGTGATCAACCTCGATCATGGTGCCGTCCACACCCTGCACCTTCTCACGCTTGGGGTGAGCGACGATGACGATGTCGTGGTCGGGCATCCCGGCGACAGTGAACCGACCGTCCTCAGCCTGGTGGTTCTGGCAGAGGTCCTTAGCCCGATCGGTCATCCGACCGGCGGGGACCTCCTCGAACCGGCCCAGCCCGTCACTGAGCATCCCGGCCGGGTCTCCCAGCGACCCGACCAGCGTGGCCTCCTTGCTCATCGCCTTGCGAGCGATGACGGCGGCCTCCTCCCGGCTCATTGCGGCAGGAACGAGTTCGTCCAGTTCAGCGTCCGACCTACGGAGCAGGTCGTCCAGCGTTCCATTCACGATGCGTACACGATTCACTTGGCGTTCACCTTTCGTGACGGACCTTTATCGGTCCTCTCATTGTCTATCTCTACTACTGTACCACAACCAGCTCTCAGTTGTCACTGAGTGGTTGTAGTTGCAGTTCACACATCCTGTCTACACCCAGTATGTATGTGCCCCCTTAAAGCATGGTGTACCTATCCTGACAATCTGTGCATCTAGGTGGTTTTCCTAGATGCGTAGATTGTCCCCGAAGGGCCGGGATAGGTGCCCATGCTACGATCAGGGGGCATATATACCTATCGAGGCGCCCCGACAGCCTCATCGTCGGGAATAGCGCCGGGCCTAGTACGAAGGTGAAGCACGACAGAGGGGTCGTAGGACAAACTGGACAACTTGTTGTCCACCCGAAGGGCCAGCCCCAGCTTCATCGGGGCTGGGTTTGTTCACTCCCCCGACCGAGTGCGGGCCTCGGGTTGCCTACTGACCGCAGTAGGTGTGTGGGGTAGGGGACCCCACCATAAGAAGAAGTATGAGCAGCGCAGTTTGCTGCTCATCCATAGCAGTGTTCTCTTGCGCAGAGACGCACAACACCGGGCTTGCGTGACTTGCAATGTTAGGTGTTACCTAGCTACTACGCAGTTCACTTGATAGTTAAGTAACGCTGACGCATCAAGGCCGCTCTTACGCACTTGGGGTGTAAAGGCGTTCATGGGAGCAGGTGGGCACTAGCACACTCGCTGAATTATATGTCTTTACCTCTGTTACGTGCAGAGCACCTTATCTTTAGCACCTCACTGTGCCCTACGGGCAACCAGTGCATGTGTCTTGAAGGCCGTGTGGTTACAAAGCTTTCCAGCACAGTGGGATCCGAAGCTTGGAATTCACGTGACTTGAAGTCGCGGCCGCACTGACCCTATAGTGAGTCGTATTAATTTAAATCATACCAACATGGTCAAATAAAACGAAAGGCTCAGTCGAAAGACTGGGCCTTTCGTT
>JADMIO011602870.1_pt1 | contig 45119 bp, 62 predicted proteins | sample 8958161 | NCBI WGS metagenome assembly JADMIO01 (sample SAMN16585339, study PRJNA669376) | soil metagenome | isolation source: Crop rotation soil | place: USA: Cullars Rotation, Alabama | collected 2011
GCGGGAGGAGGGGGCGACCGGGGTGGGTAAGGTGCCACCGTACGTGTATATATCTAAGCCCGCAAAGAAATCCTGCACCATAGGGTTTGACAGGGGGCTCGACCCGGGACCGTGACCCCAGCCTCATGCTGAGCGGCTACCCCGGGTGATCCCGTTGCCGGGATCTGAGCCTTGTCCCCGTCCTGAGCATGATACACCCGGGACCACCCACGGTATTGACCGCATCAGGATCGGAGGCGTTCACCCAGCCCAAGGCCCTCGGCTCTGACCCGGGTGCCCCGTCTGCCAGACGTGGGGAGCGGACGCTCTGTAGGGAATGTGACCTACAAGGGGGTTGGCGTCAAGGGGTGGTGGGGGAGACGGGGCCAGGCACCCCCCTTCCCAAGAGTGCGCCCGACCCCAGCCTCCCTAGTTGCGACCGCGTGGGCTGATGGCCTCCGGGGGAGGTGGCTTATAGCCCCAGAGATCGCAGGTGTCCCAATGCATTCGGACTCGGGAGAGGTATGAGTCCAGGGGTTCGTCAGAGGCGCGGTGTATCGCCATGCCGCATATGCACACCCACTGGTCGAACGCCATCTCAGCCCCGATCCGTGAACCAGTACCACAGACGGGCCAAGGCGTAGGCGATGACGAAGCAGGCGATAACCGTGACCATGCCGTATCCCACCCACGACCGTACTCCGCCCTAGACGCTAGGTCAAGCATGGAAGGGTGAAGCGTCGTTTCTACTTGTGGTGGGACTGGTACGCCTGCCACGCCATAGGCTGCCAGAGCTGGTTCGCCAGCCGATGGCAATGGCCCTACAAGCTTGTGTGCCACCGCATCCGCATCTGGTTGGAAAGCTAGATGCCGATCGACCCCCGCTCGCTCATGCCTGCTACGGCTGCGCGGGATGCCGAGTCCCGGTCGATGCGGCAAGACGCCTTCATCGCTGCGGTGAGACAAGGACGCACCCAGAAGGAAGCCTGCGAGTACATCGGGCTGGGGTTGCACACCCCGGAGAAGTGGGCCTACCAGCAGAAGGACGAATCGTTCCTGAAGCGATGGAACGAGGCCCGGGCCAAGGCCAAGCAGCGGGCCGAGGAGAAGGAGGGCATCTTCCCCGACTTCCTCGACTTCCGCTCCGATCACTTCGCGTACTACGACCTGCGGAAGACCGATGAGGAGGGGCCGCATCCCAAGACCGGGCTGCCGTGGATCTCCCGAGCTCGCACGTCCTCCTACGTCGCAGACGCCGCTCGCCACCTCGAGGAGTCCCGCCGGCTGCTGATGCTGATGGCTCCGGGCCACCTGAAGTCAACGGTCATGGGCGTGGAGCGCACGGTCTACGACCTCGCCAAGGATCGGAACCACCGGACGCTGCTCATCCAGAAGAACGCGGATGAAGCGTCCAAGCAGGTCGCGCAGGTGCAGGAGCGGCTGCAGCACGACTACTACCACTTCATGGCCCAGATGCTCGAGCAGCAGGGCGACGAGCCGATCGAGTGCGTGTGCTGCAAGTGGGAGTTCGGGACACCGTTCAAGCCCGAGACGCGCAAGCAAGACGCCAACACCAAGTGGGGGGCGGCGGGCTTCATCGTGAACGGGCGCACCTCCGGTGAGAAGGACTACTCGCTGCAGGCGCTCGGCGTCGGTTCGCAGATCCTCGGCATCCGCGCCGACCGCATCATCGTGGACGACGTCCAAGACCAGATGGGTGCGAAGAACCCGAAGGACTCCAAGGACAAACTCGAGTGGGTGCAGGGAACCCTGCTCGGCCGCATCACCGACCTGCAGCGGTTCACGGTCCTTGCGAACTACTTCGAGCTGGACGACTTCGCACACAAGCTGCAAGAGGCCATGCCCGACTGGCCGGTCGTCAAGTTCTCCGCCATCGACGATGCCGGCCGGGTGCGAGCCCCCGAGTTCTGGTCCGCCGAGGGTCTGAAGATGAAGCGCAAGGAGGTGGGGGAGCGGTCCTGGCAGATGACGTGGATGATGAACGACTACGCGATCGAGTCCGCTACCTTCAACCGCGACGCCGTCGAAGCCAGCCGCGATGAGTCCTACGCCCTTGGTGAAGTCCCATACGACGTGACCGACGTGTTCATCGGCGTGGACCCCGCCACCGCCGACTCCGGCTACTGCGCGATCATCGCCTGGGGCCTGAACCGCAAGACCAAGCAGCGATACCTCATCGACGTCTTCAACAAGACCGGGATGCGCAACTGGGACAACGTCACCGACCAGATCACCGAGTACGCCCGGGCCTACGGGGCACGTAAGGTCATCGTCGAGGTCAACAACACCCAGCGCGCCGGCCTCACCAACGCCCCGTACTTCATCCGCCAGATCACCTCAACCGGCGCGAAGTACGACACCTACCAGACCGTGACCGGAGTGGGAGGACGAGCCAAGCAGGCGAACTTCGACATCACCACGATCGGGGCCCTCTTCGATGCCGGAATGATTTCTTTGCCCTATGGGGGAACCACTGAAGACCGCGCTCGGATAGACGCCTACGTGGACCAACTGTGCAGATGGCGAACCGACGACGACGGCAACTCCATCAAGCACCTCACGAGGGACATGGTGATGGCGACCCTGTTCGCAGAGTCCGCCGCCTTCGATCTCGCCAACCGCAAGGCCGAGGCCATCCGCCAGAACATCCGCAACGCCCCCTACTGGGCGAGCCGCGCCTGGCTCAAGAACCCCCGCAAGGAGATGTCCACCTTCAACCGCCAGGACGCCCGCCGCTCCGCGGCGATGCGGGCCGTGGACGAGGAAAGAGAACTCGCCCTAGACAACAAGGAGTAACTGAGTCCGATGCCTAATCGAAAGCAGGCGGCCGCCAAGCGCGCAGCTCGCCAAACGGTTCGTTCTCTCAACAAGATCCCCAGCTACAAGCCCGTCGCCGGTATCAACACGGTCAGGGAAGTTAGCGCCAAGGGCCGGAGCGGGGCCGCCATCAGGACGGCCGTTCGAAGCGCCGCGGCCAGTGGAGCCTCGCGGGCACAGGTCCGAAACCTCAAGCAATCCCTTCGGACGCTCGACCGAACCACCGCCAGGTCGGCCACCCGCCGCACCGCAGCGCGAACAGCCGCTAAGCGCACCACCAAGCGCACATCTAAGTAGGAGGCTGCTTGGCGCTCAACGAGCGCGAGATCGCACAAGACCTACAGGACCGTCAACTAGCGGACCAAGTGTTCGACCGTTGGGGGTCTACTCGTGTTTTCTACGACGAGTGGCAAGACGCTTACGACAACCTTGCCAGGATCGCCCGCAACGAGTTCATCATGGAGTGGCCCGATGGCCGCCGTGAGCAGGTGGATCCATCTGTTCCGAACATGGTGGACATCGCCTCGAAGGACCGCGCCGCGGTCATCGCGGCCACCATGCCCCAGGTCTTGTGTCAGCCCGAAGGCCCCGGCGATGATGCCCGGGAGAAGTCCGACAAGCTCGAGCGGATCGTCGGCGCGTTCCTGACCATGAACCGCATCCAGGCGTTGTCCTGGGAGTGGGCGTTCGACGCGATGGCCGGGGGCCTCACGGTCTGCCGGATCATGCCCGACCTCACCAAGCCCGCCGCCGAGCGGTTCCCCGTCTTCAAGCGACTGAAGCCCCAGCTCTCCTACCCGGACCCTGCCTTCGCCCGTGGCCCGAACCTCGACAGCTTCATGTACTCCTACGAGGACTACCGCTCCGTCGTCGAGCGCGACTACGGCGTGACCCTGGACTGGGCACGCGACGGTCGCCCGATGCAGGAGAAGGTCCGCGTCATCGAGCGGTACGACGCCGACCGCTTCCAGGTCGTCGTGCGCTCCACGGGCGAGAACCCGCAGAACACGAAGACGGCGCTGATCGTCAACTTCGCGCACAAGCTCGGCGTCACGCCCATCTCCATCGGCACCTCGGCGAACATCCACGGCACCTACGCCGGCGAGTTCGACGCGGGCCTCGGCCTGCTCGAGACCTGGCACCGCGTGAACACGATGGTGCTGGACGACGCGGCCCGCAAGGTCTACGCGCAGAAGCTCGTCTACAACATCGTGAACCCGGAGGACGACGGCCCCGACGCGATGCTGGAGAAGGAGACGCCGGACGGCAGCTTCGAGTACGTGAACCAGCCGAACGAGGTCTTCTCCAACATGCAGATCCTCAACGCCCTGCAGGGCGCGGTGCGCACCGCCTACCTCATGCCGCTCGCGCGAAGCGGGAACCCCGACGAGTCCATCATCTCGGCGGCCGGCATCAACGCCTCGCAGACGCAGTTCAACACCGCGGTGCAGACCACGCAGCGTCTCGTCATCGGCCCGATGCTGGAGGCCGCTATCGAGATCGGGCTGAAGGGCGAGGAGATCTGGTCGCCCAACGCCACCAAGAACGTCTTCGGCGGACAGGGCCGCGGCTACCGCGAGACCTACACCCCGAGCAAGGACATCAAGGGCTACCGCAACGTCCGCATCGCCTACGGCCCGATGGGCGGACTCGACCCCATCAACCAGGCCGTGCTGATGCAGCAGTTCCACGGCCAGGGCGGCATGTCCACCCGCCGCATGTTGGAGCTCAACCCGATGATCGAAGACCCGCAGCGCGAAGAGAAGCAGATGCTCCGCGAACAGTTGGAGCAGGCGCTCATAGGTTCGCTGCTGCAGCGGGCGCAGCAAGGCACACTCGACCCCCACGTACTGGCGTACGTGACGCAGGCCGTCGCCTCGGACGAGGTCACCCTCGAAGAGGCCATCACGGCCCTGGTCGAGCCCGCCCCCGTTGTTGCGCCCGCTGCCCCCGGCCAGGCCGCCCCGGCTGCGAGTGCGTCGGGCTCAACGTCTCCGGGCATCCCCGGGGCGGCCACTGGCCCTCAACCCGAACAGGTGCAGAACACCGCGACGGCCAGCTCCGGCCTCGGCGGGGCCGCGGGCGGCGGCGTCCAGACCAAGGCGAGGTTCTAGTTGCCCGAGCCGGGACAGACTCCGTCTCCAACCATCAAGCAGGGCTCCGGCCCTGAAGCTTTGCCGTGGGGCGAAGCCGCGCAAGTCAACGATCTGGTCGGCTTGGTCCCGCCTCCCGATGAACAGCAGTATCAGCCACAGGGCGACGCGGAGCAGTTCATCTACGGCCCGTCCGATCGCCCGCAGGAGCCGTTCTCGCACGGTCTGCCGTTCGGCCCTGGCGCAGCCTTCACCCCGAACCAGGGCGAGGGTGACGACCAGTTCGTCAAGCGCATCGCCACCCAGGCACTCAACGACCCGTCCGCGCCCAAGCAGATGAGGCAGTTCGCCCAGCGTGCGTTGAACGGGATGTAGCCCGTGCCGTACGATCCGAACTACGACACGCCGGGGGAAGTACGCCGGCGTAACCAGAAGAACATCAAGCAAGCCCAGGCGCAGGGCTCCGGGCAGACTTCCGCCAGCGGCTACGACCCCGTCACCACGGTTGACTACTCCTCGCACGGCACGCTGCCGACGTCGACCGTCCTGTATCTCTCCGGCCTGAGCCCCGAGCAGAAAGAGCTTGCACGCCTCGGCCGACTGTTCGCCCGCAACTGGGCGATTCCCCCGATGTACGTCTTCGGGAAGACGAAGCCTGGCGACTACGTCTCGCCCATCACCGGCGAGCACTTGACCGTCAAGGAAGCGCGACTCTTCTCGAACAACTTCGGGGTCGTTCCGGTCACCTCGATGCTGAACCAGCAGCTCAACTACACGGAACCGGGCAGCGGCTACAAGACCGCGCGCGGGCAGCAGCAGGCGAACCAGGTCCACCTGGACCCGGGGCTTGTCAGCCACTTCGCCAAGGTCATCGCGGACCAACTGCCGGACATGAAGTTCTCCGACGCGATGGGGATGTCCGTAGCCCTGACGAAGATGGGGCTGAACCCCCGGTCCTTCAACAAGAACCTCTACTGGGTCCAGCAGTGGGCGAACGCCACCGGCGAGACCGACCCCCAGCACATCACCAACATCGCCATCGGCATCACCCAATCCGGCAAGACGGTGAACTCCGTGAAGCAGGCGGCGGACACCTACACCAGCGGCGGCTACTCGGCCAGCAAGAAGTTGCAGCGGCAGATCGACGAGTACAACAAGCAGCACGCCGACACGCCCGAGCTCCAGATCTCCACCACCGGCTACGACGTGCAGCAGACGCAGAAGACGGCGTACTTCAACGGCGAGGCCATCCCGATGCTCGGCGAGTCGGTGGGGACCGACTACTGGGACAAGGTCCAGCAAGAAGCCGACCGCATCAAGGCCGACCAGACCGCCTTCGAGAACTCCTGGTTCAACAAGTTCGTCATCAAGCCGATCGGCTGGCAGATGCACGTCTCGAGCCAGGTCTACAACGACGTGTTCGGCGGAGCGGTCGACATCCTCAAGTACCCGGTCGCTGGCCTCGCCGCAGCGGGCAGCGCGGTCTACGACCCGCAGGGGGACAGCCCCGGCGCGACCTATCGCTCGGCGATCTCCGACGCGCACTACCAGGCGCAGCGTCTCTACTCGCAGCAGGCAAGCCCCGGCTCGCTCATCGCCGAACCACTCGGCGACAAGTACAAGCATTGGGTCGGCCCCGCGCTGGACTTCGCCATCGGCTGGGAGCTGGACCCGCTCGTCGTCGCGGGCAAGCTGCGCACCAACTACCTGAAGGGCTTCTTGCTCCCCGGCATCCTCGAGCACGGCGGGTCGCTCGACCGGATCATCGAGAACGCCGACAAGGCGCGCGGCTACAGCTCGTCGCTTGACACGTTCCTCGGCCACCTCGAGAAGTTCTCCAAGTCGCGTATCTCGCGGAAGATGTTCGAGGGCGACACGTCCACCCTTGGCCGCACGATCTACCGCCTGCGCGGAAAGGTCGAAGCGCGCGGCACGCTCGACCTGCCGTTCATGACGGCCCTCAAGTCGAAGGTGGACCAGGCCCTCTCCGAGGGCATGAGCAAGGATGAAGCCTGGCGGGAGTGGCAGCAGGGCATCAAGGCGCACTACCTCGGCACCGCACCCGAAGGCTCCATCGCGCAGAAGGTCATCGACGCCCGCATCAACGAAGGCTTCCGCGCGAACAAGGTCGCGGAGGACTTGAAGCCAGGGCAGTGGGAGGACGTGCCGCTGTTCTACCAGCACAACGGAAGCTGGGTCTCAACGACGGACCACCAGGCCCTCATGGCCGACGCGATGGGGATTGTGCAAGACAGCCGCTCCTCGGTGTTCGCGCCAGGCTCGCTGAGCGTGGAGGTGCCAGGCTCCTCGCTGCTATCGGAGTTCGGCCCCCGCCGGCTGGTGCGCTCCGCGGTCACGTCTCAGCGGGTGACGGAGTCGGGGGTCGGAAAGCGCATCGCCGCGCTGCCGAACATGAACCCCGGGCGCATCCTCGACTTCAACAACCGCCCCTGGGAGTACGTCTACGAGCACGCCACCCGCTACTCGTCGTTCTCTGAGTCCGAGCTGCGGAGGTTCGAGGACCAGGCCGCGGAGATCCTGAACTCCGGCCGCGGGATCGAGGCTCACAACCAGGGCATCGAGAAGCTCATCAACGACATCAACGACCAAGCCTTCGAGCGCATCACCGCCGACTACGGCCTGTCGCCCGAGGACGCGCAGCAGTTGAAGGACGCCATCTTCGCGCCCCAGATCGAAGCGAACGCCCGCTTCTCGAAGCAGTCCTTCGGCGTCATCGGGGGCAAGGGCATCGACACCCCCATCCTCGAGTCGCAACTCCGCAACCAGATGGCCGTGATGGACCCAGTCGTCGTCCGCCAGGGCATCCGCCACTACATCACGATGCGTGACCGCCTGTTCTCTCTCTGGGATCGCAACGTCTTCGGCAAGGTGAAGAACATCGTGCCCGCCCTCGAAGGGGCCGACCGCGCCACCCGCGCCGCGTGGTTCGTGAGCAAGAACAGCGGCGAGGTCTTCCAGATGTGGCTCCGCTTCTGGAAGTCGCTCACCGTCGCACGGCCCGCCTACGTGACCCGCGTTGTCCTCGGCGACGAGAACGCGCGGTTCCTCGCCACCACGTCCTCGGTGCAGGACCGCCTGGCGTCGATCGCGTGGGGCCATCGCGCAGCGGAGGACAGGAACGCGGTCGCTTCGTTCCTTGACAAGCACTACGGGGCCGACATGCCCGTAGGCGACGGCACCATCCGTGTCCAGCGCGCGGGCGCGTACGAGTACGAGGCTGCAGCGTCGGGGCAGGTCAGGCAGTCGGACATCATCAACGAGATGCTCCGCGGTCGCAACAACTGGGGCAAGGCGATGAAGACGGACGGCTCCTGGGAAGTCATGGTGCCGACGCAAGGTAACGCCGGCGACCATCTCTACTGGTGGTCCCACGACCTGGCGAACCAGGCGCGCCAGTCGGAACCCGGCAGCATCGCCCTCCGCTCGGTGGCCGAGGGCGGCTCGGTGGATGACACCAGGCGGGCGCTGCTCGCGTGGGCGCGCAACGACCGCTACACCACGCTCCGCACTCGCATCGGCGTAGAGCCCGACCAGGTGGACGAGTGGGCGGACAAGCTCTCAAAGGTCATCCATTCGTACACGGCGAACAGCCCGGACATCGCGCGCCTCGCCCTCGAGGGCAATGTCACCAACCTACAGAAGGCGATGAAGCTGCACATCCCCGATGTGACGCAGCGGCCCGTCATCCACGCGCCGACGCTCATCGAAGCAGCAGACGGTGGCATCCCGACGAAGATCACCAACAAGTTCTACGACTGGTTCGTGCGACAACCGGAGGATGCGTTGAACCGACAGCCGTTCTACGCGGTGTGGAAACGCCGTGCCGAAGCGTCGATGTACGCCGCGCTTGGCAAAGACGCCAAGCTCACCCCCGAAATCATGCGCAACATCGACAACGCCAGCCGCGACTTCGCCCTCGGCCAGGTCCGCCGGGTGATGTTCGACTTCACCAAGCAGTCGCGCTTCACCGAGCTGATGCAGTTCGTGTTCCCGTTCCCGCAGCCGTTCTTCGAGGGCTTCCAGGCGTGGGGCCACATCGCCTACCGGAACCCGACCGCGCTGGTCCACGGCAAGCAGTTGTTCGACCTCGGCGTGAAGTCCGGCTTCTTCAAGAAAGACCCGGTCTCTGGCGAGTACATGGTGCCCGCGCGGTACGGCTACCGCTGGCTGACCGACCACCTCGCGCAGGGCTTCGGCCTCGACCCGAAGCTGGCGAACAAGCTGGCCTCTCCCTGGATGCCCCTGTCCAGCATGAACATGCTGTCCTCTTCGACGGTGAAGTTCGGGGCGCAAGGGCCGCTGGGCGCGGCGATCGGGGGAGTGCCGATCCCCATCCCCGGGATGCACCCGCCGATCCAGGCGTTCCTGCAATGGGCGAACAAGAACACCACCTCGCCGCTGGCGCAGGGCTATCTGTTCCAGTACGGACCGAACACGCAGATCTTCCCGCGGCCGGTCGTGGCCGCCGCGCAGGCGATGGGGCTGGACCTCTCGTTCGGTGCGAACGAAAGCAGCCAGAAGTCGCTGGCTCTCGGCATCACCGAGGCGATGCATCGCTACGGGCTGGACCGCGACGAGACCGGGCACATCATCCCCCTGAACGAGCAGAACCGACAGGAGCTTGCGCGGAAAGACCCCTACTACGCGGGCTACGACGGGCCAACGCTCGAGGATCTAGCGAACGAGCAGGCCAAGGATCTCCTGACCGCGCGCGGCATTGTCGCCCTGTTGTCCCCGACAGCCCCCCGCGTGGCCTTCGAGGGACAGCGCGAGGACTACGCCGCGTTCCAGACCTACATCGACGCCGCCGGCGGCGATTACCAGAAGGCCACCGACCAGTGGATGACGGACTACAAGGACGACCCGAGCAAGTGGTTCATCCCGGCCGGCAAGACCCTCGCGGGCGAGGGCTACGGCGAGGGCAATACGGCCGTGAAGCTGCCGCCGTCGGAGCTCGTCTACCAGATGTTCCGTATGCCGGGGATCGGCGACCTGATGCGCTCGAGCAAGCAGTGGGCCGCGCTGATGCTGGTAGGCACCGACCCGAGCGTGCAGTCCGAGCAGAACTTCATGGCGTTCTCCGACCTCATCGCCAAGGGCGACATCCGCTACAAGACTCCGACCGAGTACTACCAGTCGGCGACCGACGCTGCGGGCTGGCAGGCCTACAACGAGTGGAAGCAGTCGAAGTACGCGCACATCGAGCATGAGGTCCACAAGTACGGCAGCTACGAGTCGTGGCAGAGCCGCGACTCCTACAAGGAGTACGTCCAGCAGCGCCACGACTTCTTCAACCAGATGTACACGACGAACCCGCTCTGGGTCGTCCACAACCTCGCCTACTCGCCGGAGACCAAGTCCTGGGACTGGAAGAACGGCGAGGACGATCCCAACAACGTCATCTCCGCCCGCGCCGACCTACAACATCTTGTGGACCAGAGCACGCTCGCAGGGTTCCCCGGCGTGGACGCGATGCGGAACTACATCGACGAGACCAACAAGCTCAAGCAGAAGATGGACCGCAACTACCTGAACGACATCAACTCGACCCGAGCACAAGATATGGGGTTGTTCTCCAAGTACCAGAAGATCGTGCAGGACACGGTGGCCGCCGCGCCCGACACTGAGTTCTTCCTGTCGAAGTACTTCAACGTCAGCTTCGACGACAAGGGCAAGGTGCAATCGACCGGCGACCTGGTGTTCAACACCTCCGAGTCGGAGTGGCGCTGGAACGACGTGCCGCCCGAGCTGCGCAAGAACCTGGTCACGCTCGATCAGAAGCTCTACGACTTCAAGAACCAGGCCCGCGAGGGCGCGATGAACGCCTACGAGGTCGCCAACCTGTACAACAAGGCCGACAACCTCATCAAGCAGACCTACAAGCAAGACCCCAAGGTGATGAAGGCGTGGTGGAACTCGCGCAACGCCAGCGAGCAGCGCGACTACCGCGAGTACGCAGCCGTCAAGAACATCGAGTACTGGACGCCCTTCGACTTCGCCACGCTGCCCCACGACCCCATCAAGCTCAGCAAGCGGGCGCAGGGCTGGCTGAACTCCTGGGGCGACGCGCGGCTGCAGATCACCAAGTGGGACAACTCCGACCCCAGCTACTCCGCCGGCGACGGCTACAACCAGATCAACGCGCACATCCGCGCCCTGCTCGGCAAGGACAAGGGCTTCGACGCCGCCGTCCACGCCGCGAACACCTGGGGCTGGGGCATCGAGCACGTCCTCGGCTACGGGCAGAAAGACCCCGACGGCTCTTATCGCAGCGAGTCCGATGCCATCTGGGGCAAGTTCCTCAAGCTCTCGCAGGACGCGCAGGCGGCCGTCGAGCGCCAGCACCTCCACGGCTGGGACTCGTTCGACTCCGACTCAGAGCGCAAGACCTACCGCAACATCCAGAACAACGCGATCGCCTGGGTGGACGACCACCGCAAGCACAACGCGGCGTTCGATGAGCAGTGGCGGCAACTCCAAGAACTCAACGGCGACCCGATCATCGGCTCGCTCATCTTGCCGGACAGCTACTACGGACCACTTGGGAGCAAGGACTACTGATGGCTGACACGCGAAAGAACGTAGCCGGGCAGGTACGGCAGGTGCTCGACGACTGGGTGCAACACGACCCACCGCAGAAACCCCCACAGCAGCCGCCCCAACAGCCGCCGTCCAGCCCGCCTTCGTCTCCGCCGTCCAGTCCCTCGGGCAGCAGTTCGTCGTCCTCCAGCACCGCGGCCCCGGTCGACCCCCGCGTCTCGCAGCTTGAGTCGCTGTTCCGTAGCGCCTACATCCAACTCTGGGGCGAGCCGCCCACCGAGGCGTACGTCAAGCAGGCAGCGCACTCTGGCATGAACGTCACCGAGTTCGTCCACCGCGAGCGGATGAAGGACGCCTTCCAGTTCACCAAGACCTACAAGGACGAGGCGAAGGGCCTCTTCGACCTCCTGCGGCAGATGGGGGCGGCGTAGATGCCGAACAACAACCAGCAGAACAAGCAGAAGAAGAAGCAGTTCGAGTCCGAGGTCAAGCAGCTCTTCGGCGGCGACCTCACGCAGGAGATCCGCCAGCTCATCGACCTCGCCGTGCGCAAGCAGTTCAACACGCAGGACTTCGTGGAGCGGCTGACCAACACGCACTACTTCCGCCGCCAGTTCCCCGGCCTGCTCGAGAAGAACGGCACGATCGCCAACGGCCTGACGGGGGAGCAGGGCGTCGGCGTGTCTGCGGCCTCGCTGACCGGGGCCATCAAGAACTACCGCACGGCCCTCAACCAGAACCAGCAGATCGCCCAGCAGTACGGCTACAACTTCAACAAGGACCAACTCGCCAAGCTCATCCAAGACCAGACCTCACCAGATGAGTTCAAGGCGCGCCTCGGGGCCGTCGAGCTCGTGAACTCCAACCCCGCGCTGAAGGATGCGTACGAGGCTCAGCTCCGCGCCTCCGGTCAGAAGGTCACCCCTCACTCCGCGTACCAGGCGGCGCTGAAGCTGGGCGACAAGGGCTTCATGAACCTGTACGAGGGGGCGCAGTACCAGAACCAGTTGGGCCTGAACCGCAACGACGCCCACGCGCTGGCAACGGGCAAGGGCTCTCCGGTGGGCGCGACGTTCGAGAGCATCGACCAGGTCGTCCAGGCCGCGCGCCAGAACCTCCAGACCATCGGCCCGGAACTCGCCGCGCAGGGCATCACCACGCCGCAGTTGGTGAAGATCCTGAACAACCCGTCGGCCTACTCGAAAGAGATGGGCACGATCCAGCAGACCCTCGAATCGCGCAAGAGTCTGTTCGGTCGCCCCGTCCCCGGCACCTACCCGCAGCAAGGACAGTCCGGCGGCCTGAGCCAGTACCCGCAGCAGCGTGAGCAAGCCTATGGCTAGACCTCGCCCTAGACGCCTTCCATATAGGAGAGAGAGATGACTGACTACGCTTACATCAAGGGCGACCAGGGCCTCGACGGCCCCGCCGGCCCTCCCGGCCCGAGCGGCCCCCCCGGCTCACAAGGCGAGCGGGGCGAACAGGGCTACCGCGGCGACATGGGACCGGCGGGCCCCGCTGGTCCCGCTGGCCCGCAAGGAGAGCGTGGAGAGAAAGGCGAGGTCGGCCCCAAGGGCGACGCTGGCGCAGATGGCGCAGTCGGCCCAGCCGGTCCCCAGGGTGAGCGCGGAGAGCAGGGCGCGCAGGGCGATCGCGGCGACGTCGGACCACGCGGCCTCGCTGGTCCGGCTGGCGAGCAGGGGCCTCCGGGCATAACGCCCGCCGCGCTCGCCGCGCTGATCGACCGCGTCTCGGTGCTCGAGGAAATCGTCTCGACCCTGGCAGGCTGACATGGAGGGCGTCCGCAAGAACAGCGGGGCTCTAACCGGCGCGCGCAAAGAGCTGAACCTCATCGAGGGAACGGGCACGACCCTGACCCTTGCGGACAGCGTTGCCTACAACAACGCGATCGACGTCACCATCGCCGCAAGCACCGCCTATCAGAAGCTCACGGTCGGCGGCGTCTTCGTCGGCGCGCCGCCCTCGAACGCGAACCGCATGGTCTGGCGCGCTCCCTTCGCCTGCACGGTGACGAACGTGCGCGGCCACGCCAAGGGCGGGACCAACGCCGTCGTCAACGCGCGCCTCAACCAGACCTCCAACTTCCTGAGCTCGAGCCTCACGGTGAGCACGATGGACGCCTGGGCCGACGGTGGTGCGGTGCAGAACACCGCGGTCGCAGCGGGCGATGACATCGAGGTCATGCTGGTCTCCACCTCCGGCGCGATCACCGAGGTCAGCATCCAGGTTGACCTGACGAGGTCGTAAGTGGCGCTCGCTTTTACCAACCAAACGTCGAACACCAGCGTCCTCCAATCAACGACGACGGCCTCGGTCGCGTTCGCCAACGACACGCTCTACATCCTGTCCTGGGGCGCGAGATCGTCCGCCAACCCCATCCAGTTCGTCACGCCGACTGGTGGCGGGATCACGTGGACACAGGTCGCAATGTCGAACTCCGGACTCAACAGGATCGCTGTTTACTGTGGCTACGTCTCTTCGGGCGCGAGCACCGGAGGCGTGGCCCTGGACACCGGCCAAGCCAACACGACGCGACAGCGATGGTCGATCGAATCGGTCACCGGCTCAGCCGCCACGGCTGGTGCAAGTGGTGCGGACGCCTTCGGCACCCCGGGCTATGAACAGCTAACGGCAACACAAACGTCCTCGAGCGTCACCCTCGGCGCTTTCGCCGATGCAACCAACAACGCGGCGTTCGGGTTGGTGTGGGTCGCCATCACCACCGCCATCAGCCCCGAAGGGGGATACACCCAACTGTCAGCCGGGTCTGGCGGGTCCAATGGCTCACACCTGGTCGAGTATCTGATCGGCGAAGACCTTGCGGTGACCTCCACCTTCGCCTCGGGAACGGTTGTAGCCACGGCCGTTGAGGTGAAGATGGCAGCGGCATCCACCGGAAACTTCTTCCCAGTCGTGGTGGGGGCATAGATGGCGACCGTCTACCCCGGAGGCATCGACGACTGGCAACACCCCCTGGACTCTGATGCGTTGTCCACGTCCCCAGACGGACGCGACCACCAGCAGCACCACGCGGACCTGATCGACGTCGTCCTGGAGATGGAGACGCAGCTCGCCGGTCCTGCCTTTACCTCAAGCGGCGCGTATGAAGACGTCGCGGCCGAGGTCGTCCACAGTTGCGATGCGACCTCGGATGGCGTCGGGACATGGACCGCAGTCAGCGGTCACGGCGGAGACACGCCTTCTGTTGACACCAGCAATAAGACCGAGGGAACAGGCTCGATCACCTGTGACCTCAACTTCCCATCCGGTTCTGGCACGAATGGAAAGCTCTACTTCGACCTCGCCACCCCCCTCGAGGTAGGGGGCCACGGAGCCATGACCGTAGATGTCCGGTTCCATATCGGCAGCGGGAACGGCGCGCAGGGCGGATTCCGCGTCTGTGCGTCGGACGCGGCGGCGCTCGGCGGCACCCTCGTATCCAGCGACATCACGCAGGACAACGACAGCGCGGACCTCTGGTTCACCATCACCGTTCCGCTTGCGGGCCTTACCACGGTCGCCTCGGTCGGTATCGAGAAGCGTCCCGCCGGGTCGGGATCGTCCTCCAAGTGGGTGACCTGGTGGCTGGACAACATCAACCTACGCGAGGGCACGGCTCTCGACGTTGCCTTGGGCGAGGTGGATGGGGCTGTCGTCGTTCCCTCCGACTATGTTGCTTCGGTCGAGCAGTTCGCCGACACCTACAGCGACGTCCGCGCGGTGCTGGACCTTCGCCCCGCCCACGCGACGCACCCGGGCATCAACGGCACGTACAACCTCCGCGACTGGCGGCTCGATGAGACCGGAACGGAGGATGTCACCGAAGACCTGCAACGCATCGTGGACTCGTTGCCGGATGGAAGCACGCTGCTTGCGCCCGCTAGCGGCGTTTTCCGTATCGACGACAGTGTGGCGATCGGGGTCGGCAAGCGATACTTCACGTTCGACGGACAGGGGTCGCGTTGGGTACAGCCCACCGAGGTCAACTCTCAGTTCTTCAACGTGAGCGGAACGGAGAACACCATCCGCGGCGTACGCGGCTACAGTCTGAACCAATCCACGAGCACCACGTCGAACTGGGCTAGCGGCGACTCCACCCACCCCATCGTGGGCACCCCTGCGGTGAACGGGACTTCGGTGGATCTCGCCACCCTCAACGATCAGGTCGAGGTGCCGTGGAGGGGGGACGACGAAGTCGCCTACTGGGCACGGGACCACAACGGCGTGAACTCCTGGGACTTCGTGTTGCAAGACACGAACCAGGTCACCAACGACTGCAAGTTCACGATCATGGAACCAGACGGAACCGTGCTGCAAACCACCACGCAGACGCTCACGGCCATCCCGACGACATACACGGTCACCTACACGCCCACAAACCTCTATCTCCCGCTGCGTGTCGCCATCTCGAAAGCCACCGCGACGACCAACACGATCACCCTGAGCTCAGCGACGCTCTATGGGCGGCAGCGGTACGACGCGAGCCTTGCCTTCAACCACCTGGTCCTAGCCTCGGGCGACAGCGTGACCGTGAGAGATTGCTGGGGGGAAGGCTTCGGCGGCGACATCGTGACCACGGGGGGGGCTCAAGGGCTCCTCGTAGAGAACGTCAATGGCCGGGTGATCGGGCGGCAGGGGATGTCGTTCAACACGGGCCAGTACATCACCATGCGCAACTGCGAGATCGTTGGGGCCGCGCGGCACGCGGTCGACCTCGAACCAGAGACCAACAACGTCTTCGTGCAAGATCTCGTGTTCGAGAACTGTCGGTTCATCGACCCCGGGCTGGGCTTCTTCGCCTGCACCGCCTACCCCCATGTCCGCAGGGTTCACATGCGTGACTGTGATTTCCTGCGGACTTCCCGACGAGGCGGAGATTGGTTCAGCGGGGGCTGGTGGGAGGGTTCCATCGACGGCTGCACGTTCATCTCCAAGTTCGGCGGCCCTCATGGCCCAGTGGATGTAATCATGCGGGGAGTCTCCATCACGAACTGCACGGCCTCCGGGGGACTCAAGCTCTCCCTGGGGGGGCGCTCGGACGAGAACGGGACATCGGCCCCCAGCGACTACGTGTACGTCAGCGGGTGGCGCTCCTACGACCCCGACGTGCTCTTCGAGAGCGAGATCACCAACTACACCTTTGACGTGACGACGAACGTCGCGCTCGATGGCTCATACGGCACGGCATATCCCTAGGAGGCCACATGGCAACCTTTCAGCTCTACGGCAAGTTCGGCGCAAACATGATGGGCGGCGAGGTCTCCGGCGACACCTTCGCCATGGACTACCTTTCCGACACGATCAAGGCGTCGCTCCACACCACGTCGTACACGCCGAACATCGACACGCACGAGGTCTTCGCGGACGCGACGAACGAGCTCTCGACGGCCAACGGCTACACGGCCGGCGGCGCAACCCTTGCGTCCAAGACCGTCTCCTACAACGCGACGGGTAACGTCACCACGTTCGGTTGCGCGGCCATCACCTGGACCGCATCGGGCGCGGGGATCACGTTCCGCTACGTCGTGTTCTGGGACGACACGGTCGGCTCAGACCCGCTCATCGGCTACCTCGACTGCACGTCGCAGACCATCCCCTCGGGCCAGGTGCTCTCTATCGACCCGACTGGGTCAGGACTGTGGACGGCAACCGTCACGTAGATGGCCGTCGCATACGACGCCTCTAGCGAATCTCATACCGGAACCACCGGGAGTCAATCCGAGGCGTCCTTCTCGTGGACACACACGCCAGTAGGCTCCCCTACGGGCGCCCTCATCTTCGTGATGCAGGACACGTCGTCCACCGACAAGGTGTCGTCGGTGACGTACGGCGGCACGACCGTCCCGGCGGTGACCGGGGGGCGTGCCGCCGACACGGTAGGAGAGCCGCGCTCGTGTAAGGCGTTCTTCCTCTCCAACCCCCCCTCGGGGGCTAAGACCGTCCTGGTGACCCGGACGAACGACACCACCGTCATGTACGCGGTGGCGATCACCGTGACCTCCAGCGTTGCGAGCACCGAGGTCTATCTGCCGGGGATCGTCCTCCAGCAAGCTGACACGGCCCTGTCGGAGCAGTCCGTTGACGACGGCTCGCCCGGTTCAAACTCGGTCCGTTTCGCTGCCATCGCCTCCGCTTTGGGTTCGGCCCCTAACGCGGGGGCCCACTCCACCGCCATCCAGACCATCGACTTCGGCGCGAGCACGGCCAGGGTCGTGCGCCAAACCACTGCGGGACAAGGCTCCCTGCCGGTCGGCTTCAACGACTCGTCGGACGACGTGGCGGCGGTCTATCTCGCCGTGCGCGAGGCCGCCAACGTGGTCACCGTGACGGTCACTCCCGGCTCGATCACCCTGTCGAGCCCTGGTGGTTGGGGCGTGGAGCCCTGGGGCACGCTGCCCTGGGGAACGGGCGCTTCCGTTGTGGTCACGAGGACGACCTCCTTGTCACCCGCTGCGGTCACCTTCGCCGGTGCGGTTGTCACCATCGCCCGGAAGTACACCGTTACCCCCGGGGCGGTGACCTTCCTCGGCAAGACCATCATCCTCAGCGGCGGTACGACCTTCGTTGTGGACCTGCCCGGCTCCGCCTTGTGGGACGACCCCGTCGCCACATGGTCAGGGAGCGCCACCTGGGCCGGCGGCGCCGTGGCCTCGGTGGTCCTGGCGGGCCAGTCGATCACCGTCCAGTCCGCTCACATCCTGGTCACGCCGGGGGCCGTCACGCACGCCGGAGCTTCGATCGCCGTCCCCAGGGCTATCTCGGCCACGTCGGGAACGATAACGCTCGCGGGTCAGGAGATCGCCTTCACCGGCGTCACGACCTTCATCGTGGACACCCCGGGCGCTCTGACCCTGGCCGGGGCCGCTGTCGCCATCGGCAGGACGTTCCCCGTTACCGCCGGCGCAGTCTCGTTCCTCGGGGTCATCGTGGCGTTGTCCTCGCGCGTACCCGTCACGAACAACGCACTCGCCCTGCAGGGACAGGCCATCGCGGTCGCGATCCCCTTCTCACCCCCCGCCCAGACAGGAGGGCCGCCGACGCCGGCTCCCGGTCTCGAGCGACTGCACAAGCTGCGGAAGCACTACGGGCTGGTTCGCAGATGACAACGGAATGGAGAACTAGATGACCGATACCGGCTCCCCTCTCTCGCTTAGCACCTTTGCCATCGGAACATCCGGGGCGACCTGGGGCCCCGCGATGACGACGAACCTCCAAACCCTCAACGATCAGGTCGGTCGTGACCTGTACAACCTGCCCGACTACACCATCCACGCTGACGGGTCGGGGTACTACGCCCGCGACGAACGCGCGGGGACGCAGCCCTACACGGGGACGGACCTGTCGAGTGTCTGGAACAACGTCGCGAAAGCCCTCAATAACGGCCAGCAGTACGACGGAGCGGGCTCGGGGTACTGGGATTCCCTGTCTGCGGGCGGCTCTTGGGCGATCTCCCGCAAGAGTGGCGGGGGAGTCCTCTCGACCGATAACCCCCTGTTCGTCTACAACGGCCAAACCGTCGTCAACCTCAGTGCGGACAACATCATCCAAGCGTCGAGCAGCTTCCCGAACACGGGCACGCTGACGAATGGCACGGGTGCTGTGATCTCCTGCGGCTACGGCACGAACACTGGGGATACCTGCCTCCGTGTTCGGGTGTTCGGCCTCACGATCGACGGAAATAGCCGTGCGGCCCAGGGCATCCTGTACCGCCGCAACGTAACGGGGTCCGTTATCAGCCCCGGTTCGAGCGGCCTGAGCCGCTTCGCGTACAACGAGGCGTACGGCTTCACGAAGGCGGGCCTCCACAACGGACTCGCGGCCGACGCGGCTACTCAGACGGGCAGCTCGAACTCCTGGTGGTTCAACAACTTCATCCACGCTGGGGCCGCGGGTTCCTACGGCTGGTACAACGCGACCGGGGATGCACACGTTCTGTTCAACAACTTCGTGCAGGACCGGCAGACAGCCTCGGTTCCGGTCTACATCGACGAGCTTGGGGTGTTCATGCGAGAGAATCACATCGGCTGGCAGGGCTCGTCCGTTGCGACCCCGAACGCGAACATCATCGTCAACAACGGGAGTAGTCACTTCATCTTCGGCAACTACATCGACAACGCAGGGGCGAACGGACAGGCGGCCGTGTCGATCGACGGCGGGAACTCGGTCTATATCGGCTCCAACCACGTCAACTGGTCCGACTCCGACGGGACAGGTAAGGCGGCCTTCTACGTGTCGGGCTCCCAGGACTACACCCGTGTGGTCGGGAACCGGGTCCAAGGTCCGACGGCAACCGCTAACGGGGCCGAGATCTTCAGGGCCGTGGCCGGCGCGGCCACCGCTTCCCTCGTCGGCAACTTCGGTCGCGGGGTCAAGGGCTTCTACGCAGGAACCCAACCGGCTGAGTTCACCGGCAATCAGATCACGACCATCGCCGGTGTCACGCAGTCCAACGACGAGATCAAGGTGAAGGCCGGGGCTCCGGTCGATGGCGACTACATCCAGGCCTATAACGGCATCCACGCCTTCGACTCGTCCAACGTCCGAGACTACTGGCGGCTGAACGGCACCTGGCGTTATTCGGCGATGACGTAAGTCCGCCCTAGACAACCCCCGGACGCTTTGCAGGACGCGCACGGAGGTGCCGAATGTCTGACTACGACTCGGATGAGTTCACAGAACCACAGCAGCAAGCTGCACCGCAGGCCCAACAGAGCGGCCAGGATGCCGAGTACTGGAAAGCCGAGGCGCAGAAGGCCTTTCAGGCCAGAGACGCGGCCCGCCAGGAGCTGAGGACACAGATCCAGGCAGGGTACGACCCGCAAGTGGTCGAGCTAGTGCCGCAGAACCTCCCTCCGACGGAGTGGAAGCAGTACGCGGACAAACTCGTCGCATTTCGCGGGCAGACAGCAGAACCCGTTACGCCGGAAACCAGCAGCGAGGAACAACCACCGGAGGTGGACGTTCCCGAAGAGACGCTGGCCGGGATCGTGAACGGCCCATCAGGTCAATCGTCGGGCATCACGACTCAGGTGAGTCGGGCCGACTGGCTGAACCTGACCAAGTCCGATCCGCTCGAGGCCCAACGTCTCTTCCAGGCAGGGAAAGTGAATCTCTCCGACCTGCGGGAAGGGCTCGGCCCAGACCGATAGAGGAGTGATCCATGGCTGGTGGCGCATCAACCACCAACATGGACGACACGTTCGTCGCAGCCACCTTCGAGGCGCGCATCCTCGACGAGCTCCGTCCGTCCATGACGTCCCGCAACTTCCTTCGTTGGGCCCCCGATGGCCCTTCGACCGCACACTCGTTCTCGCTGCTTGGCGACCCCGGTCCCTCCGGTGCCATGACAGAGGGCACGGACTTCACGTCGGTCACCGACATCACCACGTCGAAGAACACCGTGACGGCCTCCGAGGTGGGCATCTTGTCCACCGTCTCGGACGTGCTCATCAAGGTGTCGCTGCTCGACGCGGTGAACACGGTGTCCGCCACCCTCACCCGGTCCACGCTGGAGAAGTGGGAGACCGACGTTGCCGCGATCGCGGACAACTTCGCCACGGTCACCACTGCGGCTTCGACGCTGACCCCGGCAGACCTGCTCGCGGCCATCTCGGCCATCGAGCAGCGCGACGCCGCCACGGGTCCGCTCGTCGCCTACCTCCACCCCAAGCAGACCGGCGAGCTCCGTCAGGAAGTCCTGGCGACCACGGCTCTCCGCACGGCCGGCGAGTCGATGGGGGTTCCCCACGGCGCGGTGGTCGGCAACACGAACGGGCGCGGCAACTTCGGCAGCCTGTTCGACGTCGACATCTACCAGACCTCGCTCGTGGCTTCTAGCTCGAGCCTGCGCCAGGGCAGCGTCTTCGTCTCCGGTCAATGCATCGGGGCCAAGGAGCTGTGGGGTCCGCGGATCGAGACCGAGCGTCGCGCCTCGCTGCGTGGCTTCTACGTCGTGTCGAGCGCCTGCTACGGCGTCGGCAACGTCGAGGTCACCAACCGCGGCCAGATGCTCAAGAGCGCCGCGTAACACAAGGCAAGCGAGCCGGGGGGCCGAGACCCCCCGGCCGCCCGTAACCGAAAGGTAAAAGATGCCCCGTTCAGGTGGATACAGAACCGACAAGGGCGGCAAGTTCGCGCATGTGGACAAGCCGCTCAAGCTGGTCGGTGCTTCATGGGTCGAGCCGATGGGCTCGACGGTGCTGTGGGAGGACTTCCTGATCGACGTCCTCGCAGACTCGCCCTGGGTCACGGCCACGCAGTCCGGCACCCCGCTGACGGCGGCTGCCATCGACAACACGGCTGGCGCTCCCACGGCGGGACACGGCGGCTGGGTCGGCGGCAAGACCGACGACGTGGCTGCTGAGATCGACGAGGTCGCGTTCGGTGGCCTCGGCACGGGTGCGGGACTCCCGCCCTTCTTCGCGGCTCGCGCCGGTAACGGCGTCATGGTCTCGGAGTTCGGCTTCGTGATCCCGACCGCGCTGACCGCCCGGCAGTACTACGTGGGCTGGTCGGACGACCCGACCGAGGGCACGACGGCCGCGCACCTTCCGCTCAACATCGCCACCGCGTACACGGTGACCTCGCAGGCGACCGACGCTGCGGGCTTCGTGTTCTCGTCCCTGGCGACGGCACCGACGATCTGGAAGTACGGTTCGGTCAACAACGACACGGACTCCGCTTGGTCGGCAGCGACCGAGGCCGTGACCGGAGTGGTGGACGCTTACACCGTCTGCCGCGTCGAGATCGACTCGGCCGGGAACGCCTACTTCTACCAGTCCACATCGGGTTCCTCGTCCATCGGACGTCAGGAGCCGGTGGCGGTTGGTAGCCAGGCGCTCGCGGTCCGCACCACGGTCGGCCTGCTCGGCTACTTCGGCGCTCAGCCCACCACCACGACCGGCGTGGAGTGGGAGCTCGACTACTGCTTCCTGTCGAGCGCGCGCTGATGGCGACCACCACCTGGACCTGCGCGAGCGGTCACACGCACGACTTCACCAAGCTGTTGCGCGGGCTTGAGCCCGACGCGACGCCCGGCGCGGAGTGCAAGGGCAGCGGCGATCGCATCGTTGCCCAGGACTACGGCTCTTCGGCCGCCACCAAGGACGCGAAGAGCAAGTGGACCGCTTCGAGCAGGACCAAGGGGGCCGTCACGTAGATGGAGTACCTGAAGAAGCACCCGCGACCGCCTGGGGCGGAGAAGGGCATGGACCTTGCTGGCAAGGCCCTGACCCCCCGCTCCGAGCGGCCCCGGTCTACATGGGGTTCCCTCGAGATGAGTCTCCAAACCTCGAAGGGCCTCTGTACCTGGACGCGCAAGTGCGTCCGCAAGGCCAAGCACGCCGGCGCGTGTTGGCCGTCCTAGCAGGCGAAAGGCGGCAGGAATGGCAAACATCAAGCGGCGCGACGTGACCATCACGTCGGGCGGTAAGCAGATCTACGAGGGCGCTGGCGTGCTCCTGGGTGCGGTGTTCGACCACAACGCTTCATCGTCGTCCAACGTCGTCACCATGTACGACTCGGGCAACAACGCATCCACCGCGATCCAGCTCTTCACCCGGTCCTCGGACACCGACGCCGGTACCACGGTCCCCATCCGCACCTACACGGACGCGGACCTGGTCGCTGGTACGTCCACCGGAAACGTCAGCCTGGGCATCCCGTTCGCCAACGGGCTGTACCTGACGAAGACCGGAGACACCACACACGAGGACAGCTACAAGTTCTGGATCAAGCCGTGCATCCTGAAGTCGGTCAACGTGACGACCGCGGGCTCGGCTGGTTCGGGCTCGGGTGGCGCGTCCGTCTTCGGGGGCACCGGCCTGCTCCACGGCTGGAACATCCTCGTGGACACGGTCACGCCCTCCACGGCTGACATCACCATCAAGGACTCACCGATCGTCGGCTCCGGCAACACGCTGATGACCAAGACGAACTACGGCTACGCGGCTCCGGCCACGCGCCCGGTCGTCACCACCACCAACACCGATGAGGGCGGCTCGGCGGTCACCACTGCGGCGACCGGCGCGTACGCCAACGACGGCATCCTGTTCGTCTCCGGCCTGAACGTGAACGTCGCACAGGCCAACGCGCAGGACGCCGCCTACCAGTTCAAGTTCATCATCGAGGCATAGCAACACGGTAACCCCTGCCGTACAGGGATCTATAGCTGGGTGCGCTGCCCAGCAGGAGGTGCAACATGCCAGAGCTCCAGCCCTATCCGTTCCACGACGGAGCGGTGAACGAGAACGCGGCCATCCGCATGATCCGCATGGCGAAGCCGTTCTGTCCGGTGACGACCAACATGGACGACCCCGGTATCAAGAACGGCACCAAGAAGTACGACCACAACGGGTCGTGCCAGGAGCGGTTCAAGTTCAACAACCAGGGCAAGTGGGACGTGGAGAAGTGCGTCGAACTGGGGCATGACCCGTTCTACACGACGTTCCGCAAGGTCTCCGAAGAGAACATCGTGGGCGAGGACGGGATCGTCACCGGCAAGCGCGAGGTCGTCATCAACGAGCGCCGGCTGAACATCGTCCAGGTTTCGGACAACCCGCGTCACTCGAACGGCATGGACGTGCAGCTCGAGCTCGCCAAGGGGAGCAAGTTCCTCGAGGACTTCGGGATCGAGTCCCCGTGCGAGTTCCGCAACTGCGTGAAGCCCAAGAAGGTCAAGACCCGGTACGGGGACTACTGCTCCGAGCGTCACGCGCGCCTCGTCGCCGCTGACCGCAACGAGATCTTCCTCCCGGTGGGCGGAGACCCGTACACCGAGGACAAGGCGATGCGAGAGCGGGAGACCGTGCTCGGGAACCTGAGCATCTACGGATGATCGTCGCCGGCATCGACATCGAGAGGAAGTACCCGATCGAGGAGATCATCTCGATGTACCACCGCGGCCTGCTCAAGCCCATCGCCCTCGTCGGGTACGGGGTGCGGGCTGACTCCGACGGCATGGTCGGCTTCGTCCCCTGGACGGAGACCGCCATGTTCCGTCAGGAGCACGGCAACAAGGTGCGTCAGGACGTCACGCCGGACCTGGAGCAGATGGCCGAGGACGTGGAGCGCGACCACCCGATCGTACGCACCACGCCGCAGGCCAAGCAGGCCCGCATGGCCAAGCGCATCGCCAGCAACCCGGTGCTGGCCGAGTCCGCGGTGGCCTCGGTGCTGGAGGAATCCTGGCGTCGGGGCCAGGCCGTCACCGGCACCGACATCCAGGCGGCGGCAGCGAAGCTCCTCGCCAGGGCAGAGCAGGACAACAAGGAGGCCGACTCACACCGCATCACCCGGGCACACAAGACCTAGCCAGCAGGAGACCGGATGAAAGAGGCCGGGGAAGGAAGATAGACAATGGCTGCCATCACACCAGTAACGGGGCCGCAAGGCTCCATGAACATCCTGCGCAACGTCACCGCGCAGATCGGCAACTCAGTCGCCGGAGCCCAGGTGGACTGGGTGGACATCCCCGCCTGGGTCCAGGGCATGACGGTGTACCTGAACCTCAGCGCCCTGGCGGGCACCACGCGAACCCTCGACTTCAAGATCCTCGAGGCCGACCCGGTCGCCCGCTCCGACTCCGCGCCTTCGCCCATCGACTTCCTTGGGTGGGACGGCATCACCCAGCTCACCGCCACCGGCTTCGTTGTGGTGGACGTTGCCTCGGGTGTGACCGGCATCGCCAACGACGACACGGGCGTCTTCTATCAGCTCAACGGCTCGCCCGCTGGGCGGCTCCTGGGCTTCCGTATCGCGACCGACCGCACCGACGGTGACGAGACCTACACCTACACGCTGGCAGTTGTCTTCCACAAGTAATGGGGTTCCCAGATCCCGCCGACCCGGTAAGCGCGCTTACACGGGCTGACGGCTCTACGGAGCCGCACTCGCATGACCACGGTCGGGTCATCGAGTTCGCCGCCAATCCCAAGTACCACGGGGCAGCAGGGGACTCCTCGGCGACGGGCGGGGGACAGGACGACACCGCCTACATCCAGGCAGCCATCGACGAGGCGCTGGGCGGCACGATGTCGAGCGCGATCCCCACGCCGGCACGGAGAGGAGCCGACGGGGTCGGGCGCGTCTACGTCCCGGCGGGCTACTACCGCATCACCTCGCCGCTCATCGCCCGCTCGCTACGCGGTCTCGTGTTCCAGGGGGCGGGTATCGACTCCACGGTGTTCGTCGTGGACGGCAGCTTCGATCAGGCCATCCAGTTCTACGGCGCGGCCCATATGCATGTCGGCGGCTTCTCCATCATGGGCGCGAACGGCTACGGCGGTGACGGCACCGTGCTCTACGGGTTCTCCTGGGACTGGGTGAGCGGTCAGGCCGACTCGTCGAGCTCGCGCTCCGTGTTCGAGGACATCTGGGTGCGAGACCTCACCTTCGCGTATGGGGTCGGTGTCGGCGTGGACTCCGCGAACTACGACGTGTCCAACGGCATGTTCCGCCACGTCAATGTCAACGGCGATCGCGTGATCGGTGACCCCGACCCGTTCCTCTATCAAGCGGCGTTCGAGGTGGGGAGCGGCACCAACGGCAACATCTTGAACCACGACTTCCAGGACTGCTCCCACGAGGGCGTCAAGACCTGCTACTACATCGACGACGTGAACCGCACCGCCATCACCGGCGGGCAGGCCACACACTGCGACGAGTACCTGTTCCGCCGTGGTCCCGGCATCGTAGCGGTGAGGGACGTGCGCGTGGAAGAGACGCCGGTCCTGGCCCGCTCCCTGGGTGGTGCGTCGTGGACCTCGGACCTGATCCTGGACAACATCCACTGGGACCCCGGCTCCAACGGGGACGACGATGGCCACTTCATCCAGTGGAACGATTCGGGGACCATCTCCATCCGGGGGATGCACACGCGCATCCCGTCGAACAACAGCCTGCAGCAGCTCATCTACTGCGGCAACGGCGCGGGCCACCCCATCTTCATCCGGGGCGAGGGCCTGTCCATCGGCGGCCTCGAACGGGTCGAGGACTTCGTGTCCACCTCCAACGTGAACGCCGACGTGTATGTGGACCTCTTCGGGCTGCAAGGAATCCAAGACGACGGAGCGATCACCGAGAACTTCCCCGCGCAATTCTTCGGCATCAACTCTGCCGAGGCGCGCATCAACCCGCATAGCATCCGCCTGGGTACGAGTGGGGGCCCAACCGTCACACAGGGCCTCGGCTCTCCCGAGGGCGCGCTGACCGCACCGAAGGGCTCCGTGTTCGCCTCGAGGAACGCGGGCTTCTTCTTCAAGTCCACGGGAACGAGCGACACGGGCTGGGTCAAGATGAGCTCCACCACGGCCACCGGCCCATACATCCCCTCGGGAACGACGGCTACGAACCTGCTCTGCTGGTACAACGCCGGCGATATCGACGGGCTCTCTGACGGGGACCCCCTCTCGTCGTGGCCCGACTCCACCGGGCAGTGTCTCCCACTGACACAGACCGATGCCTCGTCGATGCCGACGTACGAGACCGGCGTGGTGAACAGCGAGCCCGTCGTGCGGTTCACCTCGGGCAGCGAGCAACTGTACGCGCTGAGCCACGAGGCGGCTGTCGCTCTGGCGGGATCGGACCTGCCGATGACGGTGTTCATCGTCTTCAAGCGGGCGTCGAACCGCGTCACCGTGGAGACCCCGGTCTACTTCGCCGGCGTGGCACAGCCCTTCGCCAACCACTACCCGCTCCGTATCTCGGGCACGAACAACGACGTGGGCGTGCAGCGCGAGGACAACTCCGCTACCGCGGTCTCTGCCTCGAGCTCTGCGGGCGGCGACACCAACTGGAACGTCTGGTGTCAGAAGTTCACTGGCACGGCGGTCACGATGTACAAGGACGGAGGCTCTGGCATCACGGGGATTACGGGCGCGAGCCTCAACGTGGGAGCCACGACCCTCAGTACCTTGCTCGTCGGCAACCCCTGCATCGGAGACCTAGCGGAGTTCCTGGTCTATGACTCCGCCCTAGCCGACACGCCTAGACAAGAGATACAGACCTATCTGGGCACCAAATACAACATCACGATCTCATGAGCACGATCTACGCACCAGGGACGCCCGGACCGTGGTCCGCAGATGACGACAACGTCATCGTGGACAACGTCATCGCAACGGTGGACGGCCTGGGCGGGGGCGGCACGGTCACGCTGTCACACCCGAACCAGCGCCAGCTCGCACCGCTGCAGTTGAAGGGGAGAAGCATCTTCCCGGCCGAGAGGACTAAAGAGGACACGCTATGACCACAGTCGCAGCAGAAGTGAAGAACATCAGGCGGCTGCTGGACGACCAGCCTGACTCCGACGTCACCGCGGGGTCTGTCGCCTCTGGCTCCACGACGTCGGTGACCATGACCAGCACCACCAAGCACGCCGCGGGGACGTGGTGGGAGTTCGACGACGACACCGGAGACGTGATCTACGAGACCGTGTTCAACCCATCCACCGCGGTCGCCACCATCCGCAGGAACTACCTCGGCTCCACGGGCACCTCGCACTCCTCCGGTGCGGTCGTACTCAAGCAGCCGAAGTTCCGCTACGACATCATCTCCCAGGCCATCAACCAGGTGCTCGACATCGACCTGTACGGCGAGGGCATCTACGACCTGCAAGAGCATCAGATCACTTCGTCGGCCACCACGTCCTACTACAACTCACCAGCAGCGGACTGCCTGGAGTTCAAGGACGTCTACCAGTTCACGTCGCTGATGGTCGGCCCCGCGCGGGACAACCTCTGGTTCTCGCCGAAGCCCCGCAACGTGGACACCACGCTGTTCGCCGCAGGCAAGTACTTCGTCATCACCGGGAACTACGGGACCGCCGGCACCGCCCTCTACTACGTCACCTGCGCGCACAAGCACACCATCTCGACGCTGACGGCCGGGGCCACGCGCATCGTGCAATGCCTCGCCGCCGCCTACCTCCTCGAGTGGACCGAGCCACGCAGGCTGCAGGGGCCGACGACGCAGGGCGATCAGACCGTGCGCCCCGGCGCGTCGCTGCCCACCGCCGCGTACTTCCGCAGCCTTGCCGAGGAGTACATCCAGAAGGAGCGGCGCACAATCAAAGACCTCATCCCGTCGCACCGTCGCTTCGTTAGGAACGCATGAGCCTCCCGAACAACGCAGACGTCCAGATCGGCGGCATCCCCTTCTGGATCGACGAGTCCTACGAGTCCAAGACTGGCCGGCGCGGCTATGTCCACGGCGGGCGGTCCATCTTCGCCGGACGCACCGACATCACCGGCAAGCCCGGGGCGCAGAACCTCAAGGAGGACTATCTCGTCCAGGCCCACTCCCGGTGGGACGGTGAAGGTCAAGTTGTGCTTGACCCCTCCGACTCCGAGAGCCCGTTCCTCTTCTACCGCTCCGAGGGCCTGAACGCCCGCGTCCCCGGCCAGCTCTCACTCAACAAGTCCATCCTGTCGGAGACGGTCAAGACCACATCGAGCACCACCACCTGGCAGGGGGCCGCCGACTTCGCCGACATCTCCGGCACGGCGTCGACCACGACCGCAACCGATCGCGCGCTCACCGCCCTCAACACCAAGATCGGGGCATCGTCCAGCGTGACACCTGGCGCGAGCAACGTACAGATGGACTTCTACCTGTATGTCGCCCCGTTCTCCGATGGGGCCACCACCATCCAGGGCTCGGCCTTCAACAAGGTGGACGGCTCGCCCCAGGACAGCGGGACCGACAAGGTGCTGACGCGGGGCGACTCGGTGTGGAGCGCCAAGCTGTCCTCGGGGACGGAGCTCACGGCGGGGCAGACCACGCGCATCGAGCTGTACGCCTCGGTCACCAGCATCCGCGGGGCCTTCGTCAGATTCCAGATCGTCGACGTGACTCAGCCGAACGACTCTGCGCCCAACGTGGTCGCGGGCAACCTGTTCGACCTGTCGACGTCCTCGGGTACGCCGTTCCAGTCCCTCCAGTTCGTCCCGAAGACGAACCACGACTACCGGGTGAAGGTCTCGATCCCCGGCAGCATCGAGCCCACGCTGGTGCAGACGACCCTGGACAAGATCCTGTATGGCCCGGAAGTCACGGCCAACAGCGCGACGATCGAGGTCTACAACCAGACGGGCGGTGCGACCCTGTCCTCACAGGTCGTGGATGTGACGTACCAGGCCGCCGGCGGGTCGGAGCCTGGGGCCGTCACCGCGTCCATCTCGTTCACCGCGGCGGCGGCCACGGCCTATCGCGCGCGCGTGACACGAACCTCTGGGAAGCAGAAGGTTTGGGTGGACAAGGTCATCGCCAAGGTTCTCAGCGGGTCGGCATGGGTGATCGACACGATGGACCTGGGCCTCGGCACCCAGAGCTCCGGCGTGTTCACGCCGCTGGTCTACGCCGCCGCGCACGATGCTGCCAGCTCGGCCGACGACGTGCTGTTCGCTTACGACCCCTCGACGGACACCTGGGCCTCCAACACCACGCTCGACGCCACGGCCACCACCGCAGGCTTCACCATCCAGGCGATGGCCCACTCCGACGCCGCGCAATACGCCCTGCTGTCCAACGGCACGGTCTACTCGGCCACGGCAGCGGGGGTGGACACCCGGCGGTACACGACGATCACGGGGCCGGTCGGCATGGCAATCGCGCAAGACCGCCTATGGGTGCTGGACGAAAGCTCCAGCGGCACGACGGTCTACTGCTCCCCGCTCGAAACCACGGGCGGCGACATCACCGCCGACGCCAACACGCGCTCGACGGTCATCAACGCCAAGGCGAAGACGCCCGACCTGTCGCTGCGCCAGCGCATGTGCGGCTCGCCCACGGGCGCGCGGTTCTTCATCAACTACGGGGACGTCACCTGCAAGGTCTATGAGGTGGACGGCTCCGGCTCGACGCTCGAACCGCGCGAGCTCGCCGACCTGGGGGCTGGCATCAAGGGGACCTGCATCGCCTACGTGGGCGGCCTGACGTTCATCGGTGCGCAGTTCTACGGGGACCAGACCGCGAGCGACACGGACAAGAAGCCGCGCTCGGTCCTGTACGCGATCGACCAGAACGGGGTGCTGCAGCTCGTCGAGTTCTTCCGCGAGGACTCACCTGACGTTCGGCCCCCCCAGTTCCTCTTCCCGTATCAGACCGACCTGTATATCTTGCAGGGCAACTACGTCTGGCGGCACGACCTGCGGGGCGGCGGGCTGTATCTCGAGTACGAACTGGCTCCCGCCACGCCCGGGAACCAGCGTGCGCTCGCCGTCCTGTTCGGTCGTATCTTCGCCGCCTACACCACGGAGATCTTCGTCGCCGGTTCGCTCGGTACCTACCGGCGCTCCTCGGCGAGCGGCGGCAACACGGTCACGTCGAGCATCACCGACTACGGCCTTCCCTCGGTGGTGAAGGCGCTGGCGAAGATCGAGGTACAGACGGACACGATGCCCTCGAACACGCAGGTCGCCATCGAGTACCAGATCGACCAGAACGGGACGTGGACCCTCGCCGGCCAGATGACCAGCGGCCGGTCGCAGACCTTCTACATCCAAGACACGTCGTTCACGACGATCCAGATCCGCGCTCGGCTGTCCAGTTCGGACGGCGTGAGCACGCCCGTGCTGAAGGGCGTCATGGTCTGGGCGACCTCGGCGACCGACGAGGAGTACTTCGACCTGGTGCTCCGCTCCGACGACCAGGACAGCTACAACCACATCGCTGACGAGCAGGCGGACGGGGCCTCGAAGGCGCAGTCGCTTCTCAACCTCTGGCAGAAGAAGACGGTCACCACGCTCACCGACGGCTACCTCACCAAGTCGGGGCCGGGAACCGACTACCTCGGCACCATCGAGGACATCCGGGTGGAGAACCCCATCGGGGGTGACGGGCGCACGGTCCTCACATTCCGGGTGCTCCGATGAAGAAGAAGTACAAGTTCGCCCCGTTCGCCACCCGGCCGAACCTGAACCCGAAGGCGTTCGACCCGAACGACCAGACGTACATCCCCGATCGCTCCATCGACGACCCGAAGATCCACCACCTGTCGGTGCGACGCATCCAGATGCTCGGGGCCAAGGTCTACAACTCCGCTACCCAGAGCATCGCCTCGAACTCGTCATGGCACGACGTGACCTTCGACACCAAGACCTACGACCAGGGCAACCTGTGGAGGGCCAGCGACCCCACGAAACTGACGATCCCCTACGCCGGCATCTGGACGGTCTCAGCGTTCATCTCCTACGCGGCGGACCCCACGGACTACCGACAGATGCAGATCCTCGCCGGGGGGACGACCCTCATCAGGACCGTCGCCATCGCCGTCAACGGGTTCCAGACCGATGTGTTCCTCTCGTCTGACTTCAAGTTCGTCGCCGGGCGGGTGCTCACCGTACAGACCCGCCAGGCGTCGGGCGGGGCGCTGAACATCCAAGACGGAGAGGACGACAACTTCTTCTCCGCCGTCTACCGCGGGCCGATTTAGCCCTAGACGCGACCGGTATTCAGGTGCCGTGACCTTCTCCTTTACGTACCCGACGCCCCTACCCTCAACCAAAGGTTGGGGTCCAGGCTGGCCCAACTGCGTCGAGTCGAACATGGTCTCGCACCCGGTCTTCGTCCCCTCTGTCCACAAGCGGATCAAGAAGCTGACGGACCTGCTGGTCGCCGAGTGCAAGCAGCGGGGCTACGCCTTCGACCACCCTGGCTGCTGGGGTTACGGCTGTCGCGCCACCAAGGGCAGCACCGGAGACACGCCGAGCTTCCACTCCTGGGGCCTCGCGCTGGACTTCAACGCGCCCGAGAACGTGTTCGGCGGGGCTGCGTCGGAGTCGGACATCAACGTCAACAACCACTGGATCGTCCCCCTGATGAAGGCGTACGGGTTCTTCTGGCTCGGGCCTCCGATCGGGGACTGGATGCACTTCTCGTTCTGCGGCTCGCCGGCTGACGCCGACAAGATGCTGCGCAAGGCCAAGCGCAACGGCCTGGGCCAGCCGCCCCCGCCCGCCTACGCGGTGGGCACTAAGACGTTCCGGGTCTTGCGCAATGCGGTCGCCTTCCTGAGAGACAAGCTGCGCCATGCCAAGCCCGGAACCCGGCTTCGTCTCCGCGTTGTGAGGCGCAAGTGACTGAGACCAATGGCTTCTCGAGCAAAGAGATGCTCGTTCGTATCGACGCGAAGGTCGATGTCATCGCGGCGAAGCAGGCGCACTACGACGTGGAGCTCGCCCTGCTGAAGGAGCGGCAGCGGCAGCTCGAAGTTTCCAGTGTTGAGAACTCCGCCACCGTCGAGGTCGTGCGAGCGGGGCAGGAGCGCCTTGGCAAGAAGATCGCCTGGGCCACGGGCGCGCTGAGCGCCGTCGCGGTCGCCGCCAACTGGCTCGTGCCGGCTGCCGTCCGGCACTTCCTCGGGACGTAGAGATGTGTCTCCTCGTCGCAAGCCGCCCAAGGTTCTCGTACCGGAGGAGTGGTCTTGCAGATGGTGTGGCGTACTCGCCAAGCGCCACTGCCCCCGATGCCGGTGGTTCATCTGCCCCAACGCCAAGTGCAGCGTGGTCACCGTCCTAGACCTGGTCCTCGAGGAGAACACATGGAGATGGCGTCCCCGGTGGGTGAAGAGGGAGCCGAGGTACTTGTCCGAGTGACCTGGCGTGACGCGTACTCGGAACAAGACGAGGGCGAGTACGAGGGCGAGGACTTCCTCGTAGACACGGTCGGCTTCCTGCTCCCATCCAACGAGTACTTCATCAACGTCGCACAAGAGCGGTGCCCGGACGGCAGCTTCCGGGGCCTCACGCACATCCCGCGAGGCGTGCACCTGCACACCGAGCGCCTGACATCACAGTCCTTACAGATCGTAGGGACTCAGACGCAATAGGAGGTAAGTAGTGGACTTCAAGGACATCGGTATCCGCGCCCTGAAGACGGCGGTTCAGGTCTTCATCGCATCGCTCCCGTTCACCCTGCTGACCGACATCACGCAGCCCGCCCTGGTCTCGGCCGGCGTCGCCGCTGCCTCGGCTGGCGTGTCCGTCGTGATGAACGCGATCCTGCAGTGGTCGCAGTCCTAGGAAGGGCGTGCGCCCTTGGCAACAGGAGAGATCTGGCACCCCGAACCGGCACCTCAACTGGAACCGGGGGGATCACGAAGCCGTACAACGCTACCTCGAGCGGACACCCAAGGTGCTGCTAGACGCGCAGCGGGCGGCCTTCACCAAGGAGGGCTGCACGCCGGCACAGAAGCGGCTGCTGAAGAACTGGGTGACGGCCCGAGTGATGGATTCCTCCATCGAGATGACCGAGCTGTTATTGGCCCACCTCGACGCGAAGAGAAGAAAGTAAACGCGGCGGAGTGTCCTGACTGCCATGCGTATGCCACACCTGCCGTCGATGTTGCGTGCTGGAGTTGCGGAGCGTCGTTCCTCGGGGAGCACTTCTGGGACCACCTCTATGAGTGAAGACGCACTCGCCGCCACGGTCGCTGCATTGAACAAGAACATCCAACACCTCTCGTCGGTCATCGAGAACAACGGCAACAAGGGCGAGGTCGTGGGCGACATCATGTCCGCCCTCGGTGCGTCCATCCACTCACTCGCCCTGTCGATACATGACCTAGCCGAAGCGATCCCACCGGGGAAAGGGGAAAGCAATGGCACACCTGAGCAGCCAGGGTGAACCATGCTGCTACAAGGACGGCCACAAGGGCCAGCACCGCACCGCGCGCCCTGATCCCAGGGTGTGGAACCGTAGCCAGGGGGCACGCGATGCTGCGTCCCGCTACCGCAACCGGCATCCGGTCGAGCGGGCGCTGACCGTGGCTAAGCACAACGCGAAGACGAGGCTCGGCGCATGACGGTCGAGCGCACGTCTATCGAGCAGCAGAAGTGGGAGATGGTGAAGATCGCCCGCGCGGCTATCCGCCTGTCCCACAACCTCGCCGCAGACAGGGAGCTGAACGAGACCCTGCCCCGGCTGGAGCGAGAGTTCGACATCGCCATCCAGCGCGGCGAGCTACCCGACGCGATCGACGTTCGGGCCATCGTCAAGGGCGTGTTGGGTTGAGCAGGCGGCTCCGCTTGGTCCGCAACCATCGCCGTAAGTGGCGTCATGGCTTCTCTTTAGAATGGCGTGTTAGCGAGATGCCCCCGAAATGGAGGTTCCTTCGTGTCTACGTCCAGTGGTGAGTTTCGATGCCCCATCTGTGGCGCGGAGATGGAGTGCATAGGCAATGGAAGCCTGGCCGTTGGCAGCATCATCGCCCCCGGCGACATCTACGACTGCGCTGCGCGACACGTCTGGGTTCAGGTGGACCCGCCGTTGGTGATGGACCATGCCTAGGAAGTTCCGCAACTACAAAGAGGAGTACGAGGCGATGTCTCCCGAGGCGCGCGAGCGAGCCTATGACGCGCAGCGCGAGTGGAAGAGGCGGAACCCCGAGGCTACACGGCTGCAGCAGCGCCGGTACTACCTCCGCAAGAAATACGGCGTCACGCTTGAGTGGTACGACGCCAAGCTCGCCGAACAGAACGGTCGATGCGCCATCTGCGGTTCTACTGACCCCGGACTATGGAAGGACTTTGTCGTCGATCACGACCATGAGACGGCTAAGACACGCGACCTGCTCTGCACGTTCTGTAACTCGGCCCTGGGCATGCTTCGCGATGACCCCGCGCTGGCGATGAAGGCTGCGGACTATCTACGCAGGCATCACCAGCAGCGGCTGGAGGTGATCTGATGTCTAAGCGATTTGCTTGGCTGGACTTTTGACATCGAGAACAGGCCCATCTCCTACCTCGGTTCCGATTGGACGACGGCGGACATCACCGCGATCGCCGCGTCATTCGTGGATGAAGATGAGGTCGAGTGCTTCGTCCAGACCAAGAGGCCGGCGTCGCAACGCTCCATGCTGAAACGATTCCGCATCCTCTGGGACCAGGCCGACGGAGTAACCGGACACAACATCCGCAAGCACGACCTCGGTCACATCAACGGCGCGCTCATGGAGCTCGGCCTCCCGCTGCTCACTCCGAAGCTGACCTGCGACACCTACGGCGACCTGAAGAAGAAGCAGGGGATCTCCGCCTCACAGGAGAACCTGGCGGCGATGCTCGGAGTGGACGCTCCGAAGGTCGGCATGAACACGGCGACCTGGCGTGAGGCCAACCGCTTGACGCCCGAGGGCATCGAGGCCACCAAGCAGCGGGTCATCGGCGACGTCGTCCAGCACAAGGCGTTGCGTGCGGCCCTCCTCGAGCGGGACATGCTGCACCCCCCGAAGGTGTGGCGTCCCTGATGTGGAGCCCGATGGGCCGCCCCATCACGAGAGACGACCGGGGCGAGGAGCCGACCGGCACATGCAGGTGTTCCTGCTACTGCCGGGAGCCTGCGACGATGATCTGGACGGAGGGCAAGAAGCGGTGGCCCGTGTGTGTGGCCTGCTACGCCGACCTCAAGCAGGCGTCCTGGCTCTAGCGGCGTGGGCGGGCGCTGGAGATCCGCCAGCCCCGCCACACTAGGAACAGCCCGATCAGGGTGAACAGCCCGAACATGGGCAGCCCGGTCCAGTCACCGTAGCTCGCTGCCGCCACGATGCCGGAGGCCACCATGAACAGGCCCCAGACCGTGGACGGGGGGAAGTCTCGGTGGCGCAGGTCTCTGAGATCCACGGGTGTGTTCATACCACTTCCGCCTCCTCGATGTCGGCGACCCGAAGGTGGGAACCCTGCTTGGGCTGCCAGAGCTTGGCCATCGCCTCCTTGCGATCGCCCTCCTCTAGCGGCAGGTAGGACTGGGTCGTCTGCATCTTGGAGTGACCCAGGACCGCCTGGACCGAGCGCACGTCCGCCCCGTTCTTCATGGCCGAGCGGGCCATGGTGCGGCGGAACGTGTGCGGGGTGACGTGGAAGGGGATGCCCGCGTCCTTGCCGGCGGCCAGGGTCCAGCCCTCGACGGTCGCCATCTTGCGGTTCACCACCAGTTCCTTCTCGCCCGTGAATGTGTGCAAGGCCATGAGGATGCGCTCGAGGTTCCCTCCCTGATCCCAGGGCAGCATCCGGTCCTTCCCGCCCTTGGTCTGACGGAAGACGAGGCCCTCCGTCACGATGTCCTCCCGCCAGCGCAGGCGGCACACCTCGCCGATCCTGCCGCCGGAGTAGTACAGGAGCTCCACCACCAGGCCCCGGAGGCTGGACCGGCGGTAGGCCGCCGACTTCACGGCCTCGTACTGGTCCTCGTTCAGGGCCGGGTGCTCCTTGGACTCGCGCGGGGGGACGCGGGTCCAGGCGGTGGGGTCGTCGACCCGGTAGCCCTGGCGGAGGTAGAAGCCCGCGCAAGACTTGAGGGCCATGAAGTACGTGGCCCTGGCCGACGACCGGAAGGGGAACGAGGCGATCCACTCGTCCACCTGCTGCGGGGTGACCTCCGAGAAGGGGCACCCCGTGTACTCGAGGAACCTGCGGACCGCGCCGCGATACATGGCTACGGTCTTCGGTGCGAAGTTGGCTTCGAGGTGCTTATGCCACTCGGCCAACTGGTAGAAGCTGTCCATGACGGCCTCCTCTGCTCGTATCCCAGAGGAGCCTTCGGCAGGTTCTTCACCAACCTGTAGCGGGTAGGGAAGAAATGGATTTAGGGGGCGGCAGTCGGACTTTCTGCGACCCACCCGATCCGTACTAAATGGCACTACCTGGTCGTTCACCAGACCCTCCCCAACGTGTCACGCAGCCTCAGCATAGGCTGCGACGGCGCGATTCCCAGGATAAAGGCCCTTAGCTTCGCCCGTATCCTCTAGTTCTGCCTCGAACGACGTCAAGTCGAGCACGTCGACGTCCATCGCACGACACAACGCGATGAATCGCTCGGCACTCGGCACGGCGCGATCGTGCTCGTAATCCGAGAGCTGACTCTGCGTGATCCGGGTCTTGAGGACCAGATCAAGCTGGGTCATCTCCGCGTCCTTACGCCTCTCCTTCAGAAACTTTCCGACCGTCATCCCTTTTCACCTCCTTCCTTCCAGTACCCGGATTATCGGGCACCGCAACCCCGCTCCACAGTCCCACTTTCGGGGGAGTCAATCTGTCGTATTACCTAGGCACAACGGCAGGGGCGGAATCCCCCATCTGACCTGTTGATATGGCCTTGACTCCTTCCGACAAACCGGATATCGTTACCCGCGTTCAGGAAGGAGCAAACCCCATGAGCCTTTCAGAGGTCCGGTTCGAGCCAAAGATGCCCACCGCATCGCCTCCTTCCGTGGCGGCTCCCGGCCTAGGGGCGGGGGGCCATCACCCTCCCGTGGTCGGTACTCCCCGCCCCTTCTACTCCCACCGGATCGTCACCCTGGCAGACAACCAGGACTGGTGCGTCGGGTGTGGTTCTGAGCCGCGGCCCGAGGTCGAGTGCCGGCCCGGCACCCCTCGCTGCGACTCCTGCGAGCAGCACCCTGCCGACTACGTGGACTTCGGCTACCGGGTGTGCTCGTCCTGCTGGAGCGGAGGCCGCCGGTGATCGTCAGCCCGCTGTTCATCTTCCTGCTGCTGGTAGTGGCGTTCAGCCTTTGGAAAGCGGCTCGCGCTATGGACGACTGGGACGAGGACGAATGACCTGGGGCCAGATGCCGGAGCTCCCGTGCGGGTGCCGGCCCACGGCGTACGACGGGTCCAGCACGACCCTCGTCCACGCCTACTACTGCCCGACCAAGAAGGAGGAACCCCTCTCGGTCGAGGAGTTCTCGAACCTGCGGAAGTTGATCGTGAAGCCCGAGGTCGAGGCCGAGGCGCACTCGATGAACGCGCACCCCGCTCGCTACCGCACCAGGGTGAAGGCCCGGCCGCTCTACTGCCGGTGCTCGTCCCCGGTGATGCCCTGTCCCGTCCACAAAGACCCTGAGGACTGGTGGGAGTGAGCAACGTCACCGCCGTAGAGGCCAAGGGGGACAAGGCCGCGATCCTCGTCATGGACGACGGCTCCCGCGTCTGGACCCCCGAGAAGGCCAGGGCCGACGAGCTGGTCGGCAAGCCCATCCCCGCCGACTGGACGCAGAAGCAAGGCGACTACGGCCCGCAGGCGTTCCCGCCCAGGGAGAGGAAGGGCGGGGGCTTCGGCGGCGGTGCTGCGGCCTTCCGCAACACCAAAGAGGGGCAGGCCATCGAGCAACAGGCGATGAACCGTCGCACGGCGCTCATGCAGGCCGTGGTGGTCGAGCCCGTGATGTGGCAGGCCATCGCTGACGAGATGTTCGAGTGGCTTCAGGGATCGCCGGTGCATTCCGGCCAGCCCGTCGCACATACACGACCAACGTCTAGCACGGCCGAGGTTGGTATGAGGGGCGCGACGGGCACGGCGCAAGGGTCGGGGGACGGGGAAGCCCCTGACCCCTGCGCCACCATCGCCGACCACGCCTTCGTGAAGGGTGTGTGCAAGAAGTGCGGAGCGCCGCGGCCATGATGCTCGTCGCCTCCATCCTCGGCTGGCTCCTACTCATCGGCTTCGTATCGCTGTTCGTCGTAGCCATCTGGATCTCTCTCTTCGATAGGAGGGACTGATGAAGACGCCAACCAGGCCCGACACCCTAAACGGCATCAGCTCCTGCACGGTAGCTATCGCCACCTTCATCGCCACTGGCGACCGCGAGAAGGCACGGCTCGCCTCGAAGAGGTTCGGCGCGGAGCTGGGTGCCCGCAAGGTCTACGGCATCACCTTCGACGAGTTGTTCGACTTCCTTGAGGAGGGCCGATGATTTCCCCCGAGTGGGCACAGAAGCTCGAGGAACTGAACCACAAGGTGGACGTGACGCTCGCGTCAGTCCAGGCGTTCCGCTCCGGCCGCGCTGCGACCGACTTCATCCTCTGGGAGAAGGAACTCGATGAGGGCTTCGATCGCCGCTGGGAGTCGCTGTGGTGACCGCGACAGCGGAGTGGGCGTGGGAGGTGCGGCTCGAGTGCGGCTTCTCATGGACCGGACACGGCAGCACCGAGCAGAAGGAGTTCGTGCGAGAGCACAACGAGTTCATCTGCCCGGACTGCGACGTGCCACAGAGGGTCGTCTTCTACTCAGCGAGGGGTGCATGAACGACATCCTCCAGTGGGTCGCCATCGTCGTGCTGCTCGGCTGCGTGCTGCTCCACACCCACCCGACTCACTGGGGTCGCCGATGACCGGCTGGATCGAGTTCATCGCCCTCTACGGCACGGCCATAGCCGTAGGACTGTGGCTGAGTCGGAGGACGAAGTGAACCTGGTCCCCCCGCTGCTCAATATCCGCAAGCCCTGCCTCAGTTGCGGACACACATGGGCATGGAGAGACGACAACGGGAAGTGCCAGCACGAGCTTCAGGAGGAAGACGGCTCGTGGATCGTCTGCGGTTGCCCTTGGTTTAGGACCTGACTGATGAGCCTCATCTGCCCGGAGTGCGGTACGAAGCTAGGGCTTCAGGCCGTGCGGCAAGAGTCTAGGGACTCTGAGGCACATCAACCTGTTGTTGAGGCTCAGGATTCCGTTGGGGAATACATAAGCTCTAAAGCTAAGCGTCGTAAGTACTCTTACGACAACCCCAAGTTCAACGAGTTCTGGGATTTATACCCCAACCGCGTCGGCAAGCGAGACGCCTTTCGCAACTGGCAGGCGGCGGTCCACGACGGGGCCGACCCCGATCGCATCATCGACGCCGTCCGCCGCTTCGTTGCCTGGTGTGCCCTGAACCCCTGGTACACGCCCAAGTATCCCGAAGGCTGGCTGTCCGCTGGCCGCTGGGAAGACGAACTCAACATCCCCGCGGCAGTGGGTGCGACTGATCCCGCCTACATCGTCGGCACCCCCGAGTACGCCGCACGAATCCAGTCCGAGGAAGACCGAGCGATAGCGGAGATGCGATGACCCCCGACGAGACAGCCGCATGGGAAGAGTTCAAGTCGGCGCACGAGGACGACGAAGTGTGGGCCCGCCTCGCTGCTGAAGCTCGAGAGGATGACTTCGCAGCCTGGATCGACGAGCAGATCCTCGAAGAGGCCGCACGGCTGAACCCCTCGGTGCCCAGGTGCGCCGACACCCTGCATCAGTTCCATTCGTTTGACGTATGCGCCACCTGCGGATTCGTGACGGAGCGTGCGTGAGGCACCGGCCCTACACCCACGGCAACTCCTACTGGCTCCGGCACAACGCCTGCGGATGCGAGCTGTGTGAGGACGCGATGGAGCGATCTCGTGCGCGTCAGTTGAGACTGCCGGCGGACCCGCTCATCCGCCACGCGCCGGTCTTCATCCACGTCGGCGGGAACTACGGAAGCATGGGCGGGATCAGGACCGTGCTCACCCCGAACCAACAGCGCGAGTTCTTCCGCGGGAAGAAGCAGGGCTGGTACTCGTTGTGGAAGGCCGATGAGCTCGCCTGCGCACTCGGCCTGCATCCGGCGATGGTGTGGGGCGATGAGTTCTTCGGGTGGGACGAGTGAACGCGGTCTACCAGGAGATGGGGCCGTGCGTCTGCGGAGACGCTGTCTGCGCACAGATCGGGACCAAGCTGTCCAAGGCGCTAGACGAGAACACGCCGCAGCATCTCGTTGGCTGCCGCTGCATCCGTCACCGGAACCGGAACAACAAGCGCAAGGGCAGGGCGAGCGAGGCGCGGGCGTGGAAGCAGCTCGGCGGCGTCGGCATGACGCGCACCGACGACACCTACCATCCGTTCCCGCTGGAGTTCGACTACGAGAACAAGGTGGGCGACCAGATCCCGGCCAAGTTCATCGAGTTCGTGAACAGCGCGACCTTCGACAAGTGGATCAGGCAAGCCGCCAAGAAGATTCCGGTTGGTGAAAGTGCGCTGCCGGCGCTACGGCTGGAGCTCACGCCCTCCCGCGCCTATCTCGTCGTTGACATCAGTCCAAGGAAGAACGCATGACCCCATTCACCCTCGACTGGTACGGGTTCTGCGGCTTGCTGCTTCTGACGCTTGCCCTGACGTTCGTAGCAGGGGTCGAGTGGTGCAGATTCACACACCGCAGGCGCGGCCTAGAGGTAGACCGGGACGTGACACCACGCGACCTGTTGCCGATCCCGCCTGCGCCGACAGTGGTTCCAGATCAGATACCTGACTGGATGGATGCATGAGCGACAGGGCGGCGCTGATCGAGTTGTTGCTGCTCATCATGGACGAGGACTGCGCGTACGTGGAGGGCGGTGCCAAGCAGCTAGACGAGGCTGCGTGGCGAATCGCTCGGACGCTGGACAACCTGCCGCCCGAGATCGCCTTGTATCTCGATCCCCCCACCCCATCGGAGGTCTAGCGGAATGAGTGATGAAGCGGAAGTGATACTCAACGCGCTCGAATACATCGGGATTGTCTATGACCCCGGCCAGCCAGAGGACTTTGAAGCCAAGGACGCCGCAGTCAAAGCCCTCGATTCCCTCACCACCCGCCTATCCAGGTTAGAGGAGGCGTTGGAGCGGAGCGCACGTAGGGGCTTCCGTTCGGGGTCGTGGCACGCTGACAACGCCCGCACCGCCCTCGACTCAGAGACGAAGGAACGCGCCAGCTTCTCCAACGCCAAGAGTTGGCCCATCGAACCCGACTCAGAGACGAAGGGGGAGACCTGAGAACCCACGACGAGAAGACCGCGTGGATGGATCGCGCAGCCTGTAAGAACTGGGCTGGCAAGGTGTTCCTATGGGAGCAAGGCTCGCGGAAGGACTCAGACGCCCTCATCAAGCAGAAGCTACGCATGGCGAAGAACGTGTGCCGGGACTGCCCCGTACGCAGGGAGTGTCTTGAGTTCGCACTCACCAGCGAACAGGCTGGCAGCACGAGCATCGGCAGGGCTGAGTTCGCATGGCGTGAGCGTGATGCACGCGGCAACTTCTCAGGCGGCTACCGCTACGTATGGCGGCCATTCACCGTGTCGACCACGCCGGCATACGGGATCTGGGGGGGTCTCACCGCAACAGAGAGACACCGCAAGGACATCAAACACGAACAGCTCGTAGCGAATGTGTGTGTCAGAGGATGGAAGTGCCCAGGATGCCGCCCGGTATCTGAGTGGGCGGACAGATTGCTCGAGGAGGCCTCATGAGCGTTGTTGAAGCGTCATTCGGAGATGCACAGGAACAAGCAGCGTTGTTCGAGCTCCCACCCCTCGAAGGAGGTGGCGCGATCACCCTGTCTTCGGTGAAAGCAGTACCCCTCGAACACCAAGACACCGCGAACCTACTCAAGTCCCGACACATGGGACACGGCGCAAGGGTCTCAGGTGCCTTCTCCGGTGAGATCGTGGCGCACACCGTCAAGAACGGTACGGTGGTCTGGACCGTAGCCGTGGACACGCTCGAGGTGGAAGTGTGAGCAACTGGGAACAAGAGCTGATGATGGCCCTACCGTGGCCCAAGCTCAGGCTGCCTCGCGAGCACAAGGGCACGAACCAGCTCTACCACTTCGGCCTAGCTGATGGTGTGGTCGTGCCGATCACGTGCGACGACTCAACGTGCTGGTGCGGAGGCCACGAAGCCGCCGAGAAGGCCAAGCTCTCTGCCCCGCGCCCTCGCAAGCTCTCGTATTAGGTGCGCCGAGGCCGGCAGTGTGGGATACGGCAGAGGCCGTCACTAACCGACCCCGGCGCATGAGGTGAAACGTTTCAGCCTCAGCTTGCGCCAACCGCATCCCGGCCGAACGATACCCACCCACAGGATTCGAAACAATCACCCATAGTTCCTACTTGAAGAATGTTTCCCAAGGCAGATACTGGCTACGGCTGTAGGTGAGGGATCATAGCCTCGTCTGGGATACGGGCTCGGAGAGAGATTCGGGGCTGAACCGGGGCTGTGGTCCCTCACCTAGCCCGCGATAAGTCGAAGTAAGCGAGTGCCTAAGCGATCCTGAGCGCCCTGATGCTTTCCCAGGCCCGGTATACCGGATAAGGCTGAAAGTGGCTTAGAAGCGAGCTGAGAGCTTGGAAACGCCCTTATACGGGCCGACTGCCCGGGATTAGCCTAGGGCATTTTTTCGGGATTTCGCGCTGATCGTGGCAAGCGCAGGAGCAGCGGCCAAATACGCCCGGCTCGCATCCCCAGGAGCCGGGGCAGCTTGCGTGATCACCGGCGCAGGCATCCATCCACCAATCATCGTCCACACATATCCGGAAAGGAATATCCGGGAAAGGCTTGACTCTGTACGGTACGGAGCCGATGATGTGGTCGTGGGATACAACGGAAGGAGGCCCACGATGGCAGAGAGGATCACGCAGCGTGATCTGGACGGGCTGTTGGGCACGTTCGCCCGATGCTTCGGCAAGGGTGATCGCCCGTTCCAGATTCACTCGGAGTCCGGGCTAACGATCCTGGACGAGATGGAAGGCCCGAACGAGCCGGAGCGGTGGCGCATCCATCACCGCATCCACACGGCAGCGACCAAGCGTGAGCTTTACGACTACATGCACGCTTGGCTCGATTGCTACTGGTACCTGCAGCGCGAGGAGGTGTCCCAGGATGCCTGAGACGATCCGCTACCAGGTCGACGAGATTCACAGATTGCTCCGGCTGGCCGGGGCGCAAGCCTCGCACGTGCAGGGCCGCAAGGATTTGCTGCGCAATGACACTGCAGATCGCGACGAGACCATCCGCAAGGCACACGCCTTTGGAGCGACGTTCCACGAGCTTAGCCAGGCCACCTATCTCTCAAGAGCACAGATCCAACGTATCTGTGACCTAAGCAAGCAAGGAACCTGCGAGGATCGTAGCTACTCATGCTGCGAGACACTCACGGTGGAAGATCACGTCAAACGCTATGGCTACGCGCCTAGCTCTGTGGACCTAAGCAAGGGAGGGAGCAACGATGCATGAACACCGCTTCCAAGGTCAGACGCTCAAGCACTCACACCCGAGCGACCACGACCACGGCTACTTCGAGCACCCGGAGGACGGGTTCCCGTACCTGAGTGCTCCGAGCCTTGAGGCCATCATGGCCCGCCTGGCGGCCGGAGAGAACATCGCAGATATCGCCAACGACCTAAGCAAGGAGCGTGAAGCATGAGCGCAATCATAGTGGTCTGCGGCCGCTGCGGGGCCGAGTTGGCCTACGGAGAGGACGTCGAGGGGTTGGAGGGCGCGGGCGAGCACTTTGACCGCTGCACAATCCTCCTGGCCCAAGATCAATCATCCAAGGAGACAGGACGATGAAAGAGACACAGAGCATGACCGAGTTGCTCGAGGAGGAGCGTTACTGGCTGCGCCTCGAGGCTCGAGCACAGAGCGAAGGAATGACGGGAGAGACCTTCCGCCGTTGCATCGACAGCATCCGGGAGGAGATTGCCTACCGTGAGGCGCAGTGCTCCTGCGGCAGTCACGTCCACGCCTCGAGCTAGCACCAACCGAACCCCTGACGCTACCGAAGCCCCTGGCCCAGTGTCAGGGGCTTTCGGTATACTTGCGCTCCTGACGCTACCGTAGGTCAGGGGTTCATCCTTGCCCTGTGTCCTGACGTTATGAGTACACACTCACACCATCAGAGTAAGCACACACACAGTGGATGCTAACCAGACCAGCGTACGCTGTACACCACCACGATCCACGTACACCAGCATCACACGTACTAACAGCAACTAACACTGGTCATGTGCACATGACCCCTTGCTACCCCTCTGTGCGTGCGAGCGTGGGATTAGCTGTACCGCACGCGATCGGGGCGGGAGATCGGAAGA
>JADMIO011153596.1_pt1 | contig 45111 bp, 39 predicted proteins | sample 8958161 | NCBI WGS metagenome assembly JADMIO01 (sample SAMN16585339, study PRJNA669376) | soil metagenome | isolation source: Crop rotation soil | place: USA: Cullars Rotation, Alabama | collected 2011
GGGCCGCTCTCGCGGGTCGGCGCATGGGGCATTGTCAAGCGAGCCGCCGCCAGGGCGGGCATCCGGAAGCGCGTCACCCCGCACACGCTCCGCCACAGCTTCGCCACCCATCTGCTCGAGGGCGGCGCCGACCTGCGCGCGGTGCAGGAGATGCTGGGCCACGCCGATCTCTCGACCACGCAGATCTACACCCACGTGGACCGCGAGTACCTGCGGTCGGTGCACAAGCAGTATCATCCGCGCGGCTGACCATGAGCGACGCGTGTACGGGCAGCCGTCGACCCGGCTCCGGTGCCGGCCGGAGCTGCGGCCGTTTGGTCCTGGGCCTGCTGCTGGTGGGCTGCGCTCGCTACCAGCCGCGCCCGCTGGACCTCGCCGCGCATCCAACCGAATACCGGGCCCGCCGGCTCGACGATCCCAGATTGCTCGCCTGGGTCGGGAGGTGGTCCGCCACGCCCACGGCTCGCCGCTGGACCGGCCGACAGCTCGCCCTGGCCGCGCTGAGTATGCGGGCTGATCTGGCCCGGGCCCGGGCCGATTGGCGCGCCGCCCAGGCCGGCGAGCGCACGGCGGCCCGACGACCTCAGCCCGGAGCGCAGGGCTCGGTGGAGCGGGCGGTCTCCGGCAGTGAAGGCCAGTCGCCATGGGTGGTCTCGCTCGGCGCGCTGCTCAATGTCGAGCTCGGCGGCAAGCGAGGCGCGCGGGTGCAGCAGGCCCGGGCGCGGACCGCCGTCGCCGAGGCCGAGCTCAGGCTGGCCGCGTGGCGCGTTGCGCGCGAGGCGCAGGCGGCGGCGCAGCGGCTGGCCGGGTCGGAAGCCGACCTCGACGCGGCGCGGGGCGAGGTCGCCGCGCTGGCCGAGCTGGAAGCGCGCGAGCGGGCCCGCTATCAGGAGGCTTCCCTCTCGAGCGCCGAGCTGGCCCGAACCGGCACCGAGGTGCAGGCGGCGCGCGCCGATGCGGCGGCGGCGGAGGCGGCCGTCCTCGATGCACGAGCCGCCCTGGCCGGCGCGCTGGCCATGCCGGTCGGCGTCCTCGACTCGGTCACGGTGGCCGTGGATTCCGCCATGGACTGCGCGGCGCTCGAGCCGCTGAAACCCGACTCGATCGAAGCGCTGGCGCTCACCGCTCGACCCGAGATGGGACGCGCGCTGGCCGAGTACGCGACCGCGGAATCGGAGGTGCGGCTGGAGGTGGCGCGACAGTATCCCGATCTCGAGCTCGGACCGGGTTTCATCTGGGACCAGGGCGTCCACCGGTGGACGCTCGCCCTGGCCCTGCCGAATCTGTTCGGTTTCCGGAGCCGCGCCGCCATCACCGAGGCCGAGGCGGCCCGCGCGGCCGCGGGCGCGCGGGTGGCGGAGACTCAGGAGCTCCTGCTGGCGGACGTGGCCATGGCCGTGAGCGCCTGCCGCGGCGCACTCTTGGAGCGGGCCGCGGCCGACTCTCAAGTGGTGGTCGCCGCACGCGCCGCTACCCTGGCCCAGGCCGCCTACCAGCGTGGCGAGACCTCGGGGCTCGAGCCCGCGCTCGCCGCGCTCGCGGTGGTCCGGGCGGAGCGGCTCCGGAACGCCGCGCGCACACGCGCCACGGGAGCGGCGGAGGCGCTCGTCGCGGCGGCCGGCAACGCCGCGAGCCTGAGTCCCGAGCGGTGGCCTGATCCCCGTGAGGATCCCCCGACGGAGGGAGCCCAACGATGACCATTGCAGTGCGTCGCCTGATGGCGGGCCTGATCGCCCTCGCGACGGCCATCGTGCTGGTGGTGCTGTACTGGGGCCACCGCACCGCGGGCGCCCGCGAGGCCGAGCGTGACGCGCCCGTGGTGGCGCCGAGCCGAGTGAGCGGAGACACCGCGGCGGTGGTGGTGGCGCTCAAGCCGGAGGAGCGTACCCGGGTCGGCGTCGAGCTCGCCGTGCTACGCTCGGCCTCGCGCGGAACCGAGCTCCGGCTCGCCGGCGACGTGGTTCCCGAAACCGAGCGCGCGGCCGTGCTCCGCGCTCCGGTGGCCGGCCGTTTCACCGTGCCCGAGGGTGCGCGCTGGCCCACCCTCGGCGCGCGCGTCGCCCCACACGTCGCGCTGGCGCAGGTATCCGACGCTCGACCTCTCGCGCTGCCCATCGGTGGCATCGTGACCCGGGTGGGCGCGCAGCCCGGCGCGCTGGTCGAGGCGGGGCAGGTGCTGCTCGAGGTGGCGGACTACAGCCGGCCGCTGGTCCGGGTGGCCTGGCTCGACCCCAGCGGAAGCGCGCCGCCCGCGCGGCTTCGCGTGGGACCGGCCTCGAGGGCCACGCCGGTACCGGCCCGCCTGGTTGGCCCCGCGCCGGATGCCGATCCGGTGACGCGCCGGCCGGCCTACCTGTATCGGGCCGAGCGCGCCTGGCCGGGCGCCACGCCGGGAACGCCCGTCATTGCGTATGCCGAGACCCCCGCGCCAGGCGTCGGTGCCGCCGGCGCCCTCGTGCCCAACGCCGCGGTGATCCAGTGGGAGGGGCTCGCCTGGGCCTATCGCGCTCGGGGCCCGGGCCGGTTCGAGCGGGTGCGCGTCATGACCGATCACCCCTCGTCGGGCGGCTGGGTGGTCGAGGGACCGCTCGCCGCCGGAGACTCGGTCGTCGTGCGCGGAGCCCAGGAGCTGTTGTCCGAGGAGTTCCGCGCCCGGGTCACCGTGGGCGACGAATCGGGCGAGTGAGCTGACACCGCGCCGATGCTGACCGGCCTGGTTCGCCAATCCATCCGCCATCGCGGGGTCGTGATCGGGCTCGCGCTGGCGCTGATCGTGTATGGCGCCGGCGTGGTGGCCAACGCCAGGCTCGACGTATTCCCCGAGTTCGCACCCCCCCAGGTCTCTATCCAGACCGAAGCGCCCGGCCTCTCGCCCGAGCAGGTCGAGGTGCTGGTCACGAAGCCTCTCGAGGATGCGATCAACGGCGTTGAGGGCATTGCGGCCGTGCGCTCGCAGTCCATTCAGGGTTTGTCCGTGATCACCGCGGTGCTGGCCGAGCATCAGGACATCTATCGGGCTCGCCAGTCGCTGGCGGAGCGCATGGTGGAGGCCAACGGGCGGCTGCCCGCCACGGTCGAGCCGCCGGTGCTCACGCCGCTCACCTCGTCGTCCAGCACGGTGCTGGTGATCGGCGTGACCTCCGCCACCCGCTCGCTCATGGAGCAGCGGACCTTCGTGGATTGGGTGATGCGACCGCGGCTCCTCGCCACCCCGGGCGTGTCCAAGGTCGCGGTGTTCGGCGGCGAGGTGCGCGAGCTCCAGGTGCAGCTCGATCCCGAGCGGCTTCGGCTCTACGGTCTCGGCGTCACCGAGGTGGTCGAGGCCGCGCGGCAGGCGACGGGCATCCGCGGGGCGGGCGTGCTCGACGGCCCCAATCAGCGGATCACGGTGCGAGCCGAAGGACAGGCCTTGACGCCGGGGGAATTGGGCCAGGCGGTGGTACGCGAGCGCGACGGCTCGGTGCTCCGCCTGGGAGACCTTGGTCGCGTGGTCGAAGCTCCCGCCACCCGCTTCGGGGAGGGCGGGGTGCAGGGGCAGCAAGGCCTGGTCATCGTGATCTCCGCTCAACTGGGCGCCAATACCAAGGTGGTCGCGCAACGGGCGGAGGCCGCGCTCGCGCGGCTCGAGCCCACTATGCGGGCGCAAGGCCTGGTGCTCCACGGCGACATCTTCCGGCCCTCGAAGTTCATCGACCTGGCGCTCCGCAACATCGTGAGCTCTCTCCTGCTGGGCGCGGTGCTCGTGGCGGTGGTGCTGCTGGTGTTTCTCTCCGACGTCGGCGCCGCCACCATCTCACTCACCGCCATCCCGCTCTCGTTGCTGGCCGCGCTCATCGTGCTCGACCGGCTCGGCTTCGGGATCAACACGCTCACGCTCGGTGGCCTCGCCATCGCGCTCGGTGAAGTGGTGGACGACGCCATCATCGACGTGGAGAACATCGCGCGGCGGCTGCGCGAGAACCGGCTGTCGCCGGCACCGCGGGCGACGGGGCAGGTGGTGCTGGAGGCGTCGCTCGAGGTGCGGAGCAGTGTCGTGTACGCCACCTTCGTGGTCGCGCTCGTCTTCGTGCCGGTGCTGACGCTCAGCGGCGTTCAAGGCGCGCTGTTCCGTCCGCTGGGGCTGGCCTACATTCTGGCCATCCTCGCGTCGCTGCTGGTGGCCCTCACCGTCACGCCCGCGCTCACTTTCCTGCTGCTCGGCTCGCGAAAGCATCGCACGCACGAGTCACCTGCGCTGGCGTGGCTCAAGACCCGCTACGGGCGCGTGCTCGCCTGGCTGGCCGACCGGCCCGCCTCCGTCATGGCGGCGACCGCGCTCATCTGCGTCGGCGCGGTGGCCACGCTGCCGTTCTTCGGCGCCACCTTCCTCCCCGAGTTCCGCGAAGGGCACTACCTGATTCACATGTCGGCGGTGCCCGGTACTTCGCTGGACGAGTCGTTCCGCCTGGGGGCGCAGGTCACGGAAGCGCTCAAGCGCGATCCACGGGTGCGCTCGGTGGCGCAGCGCATCGGCCGGGCCGAGCTGTCGGAGGACACCTGGGGCACGCACTACACCGAGTTCGAGGTGGATCTGGTGCCGCTCACCGGCGACAACGCCGAGACGGTCGAGGACGACCTGCGGCGCATCCTGGCCGGGTTCCCCGGCGTCAACTTCGCCATCCGCGGCTTCCTCGCCGAGCGGATCGAAGAGACCCTCACCGGCTCGACCGCCGAGCTGGTGGTGCGCGTGTACGGCGACGACCTCGACAGTCTGGATATCGCGGCGCGTCGGGCAGCCGAGGCGCTGGGACGGGTGCGCGGCGCCATTGACGTGCAGTACGACCCGCCGCCGGTCGCGCCCGAGGTGACGGTACGCCTCCGGCTGGCCGACCTTCCGATGTACGGCCTCCGCGCCGACCAGGTGCTGTCCACCATCGAGACCGCCACCCGCGGCACACGCGTGGCGCAGACCTTCGAGGGCAACCGCGCCACCGACGTCGTGGTCACGCTGCTCCCCGAGCGCCGGACCCGCCCGGAGGACCTGCGGGCGCTGCCGGTCACCGCCGAGGGCGGGCGCCAGGTCGAGCTGGGCCAGATCGCGGACATCGCGCGAACCACGGGCCGGTTCGCCATCTCCCACGTTGGCGCGCGCCGGGTGCAGACCGTCACCGCCAACGTGAGCGGGCGCGACCCCGACGGCGTCACCCGCGACTTCGAGTCCACGCTCGGGCGGACGACCATCCTGCCGGCCGGCGTCTATGCCGAAGTGGGCGGAACCGGCGCCGCCCAGCGGGCCGCCCGACGGGAGCTGTTCCGCGACAGCCTCCTCGCCGCGGCAGGAATCGTCATGCTGCTATCGGTGGCGTTCGGGGAAGGGAGCCGGCTGCTGCTGGTCCTGGCCAACCTGCCGTTCGCGCTGGTGGGGGGCGTGCTCGCCGTGTTCGCGACGGGCGGATTGTTGAGCCTGGGCTCACTGGTGGGATTCGTGACGTTGTTCGGCATCGCCACCAGGAACGCGGTCATGCTCATCTCACACTACGATCATTTGATCACGGTGGAGGGTGCCGAGTGGGGAAGGGCCACGGCGCTGCGTGGTGCGCTGGAGCGCCTGGGGCCGATTCTGATGACCGCGCTGGTGACCGCGCTCGGCCTCCTGCCGCTGGCCATCGGCAGCGGAGATCCCGGGCGCGAGATCGAAGGCCCCATGGCGATCGTCATCCTGGGCGGGCTGCTCACCTCGACGGCGTTGAGCCTGTTCGTGCTTCCCACGCTCGCGCTTCGCTTCGGCCGCTTCCACTCGGCGCCGCCGCGCGCGGACGACGTGCCGGCCGCCGGCCGCTAAGCCGCGATCTCGGCTCCGGCGGGATCGGTGGATTCGAACATCCGGCCCAGCCATCGGAGCAGGACCGCCGCCTCGACCGCGAGGCCGGTGAGCAGCACCGCGACCGCGGGAATCACCGCCCACCAGCCCGCCTCGTCCCGCAGCAGCGCGAACACCAGGAGCCCCAGCATCCCAGGCAGGACCAGACCCGCGGCCAGCACGGCGGAATACGCCACGATGATCAGCATGTTCTGGCCCAGCGCCTCGACGCCGCTCGGCCGCCCGCTGCCCAGATGGACCCAGGCCGGAAACAGGATGGCGGCGCCGTTCTGGATGAGCATGCCCAGGTAGTTGATGCCGGGCAGGCAGGCGAGCGCCGTGAGCAGCGCGACGGTTCGGAGACCGAGCGGTGGATCCATCTGATCATTGCCGAGAAACGCGAAATAGGCCACCAGCAACAGGCCTGTCTGAAGCGCCGTCAGGACCATCGTGGATGCCGCGGTCTCGGCCGCCACCACGGCTCGTCCCGCCAGCGGATAGCTCCGCAGCAGATCCAGCTTGAGCAGGTCGCTCCGGAGATCGTTGCGCACCCACTGCGGTCCGATCACGACGGCCAGGCCGGCCCAGGTCACGGCCAGCCAGCCGACGACCTCAGCGATCGAGCCCTGCACCTGAAACGAGAGCAGCGCCGCCACCACCGCGCCGACGCCGAGGGCACCAGCCACGTTTCGGGCTCGGCGGGTCCGCACGACGGCGAGCAGGTTCTTCCAAAGCAGGGCGTGCGCCGGCCAGCCCACCGGCGCCAGTCGCAACAGGGCCGGGAGCCGGCGGTGCGCCAGTCGAGGCGCTCCCGGCTCACGGCTCGAGAGCCGCGCGCGGCGGAGGGCGGCTTCGGCGGACGCCTCCTCGAACGCGGCGTCGGCGCGGATCACCCATATGTAGTGCAGCACCAGCAACCCGAGCGCCGGACCGGCCGCCCGAATCCAGTCCCCCAGGGTGTGCGCGGCCAGCGGCCGCACCATCGCGCGGAACGGGGCCAGCAGCACGTGCGGGACCGGCCGCTCGGCAGCCTCGGTCAGGGCATCGAGGAAGGTGGTGAGCCCACCGGCCCAGCCGGCCGCGAGATCGGGCATCGCATCCTGGATGCTCCAGGCAACACCGATCACCAGGGCGCCGAGCAGGACCAGCGAGACGACGCGATGGCGCAGCGCGATCCGCCCGTGCTCCAGCAGGCTGGTCCGCACGAACGAAGCACCCAGCCGGTGAAACGAGATGGTGGTGAGCAGGACCCAGATGGACAGTGCGCGCAGCCAGGGTGACGCCCCGAACCGCTCGCGCGCCAGGATCAGCGTCCAGAGCAGCGAGTTGAACAGGATGAGCACCTGGTTCCGAAGCAGCTTGTACTGTACCAGGCCGCGCCGGGTGACCGGACCCGAGAAGAGAAACGTCACCTCCGCGGGTGTGAACGCGAGCACCCGACGCTCCACGCCGAAGATCCAGCCCCAGAGCAGCGCCCCGATCACGCCGATGGCCGCCACCAGCTCGAGCCAGCGGGCGCCCACCAGGATCTGGGGCGGATGCTCGGGCCGCTGGTCCACCGCCACGATCCACAGATACGTGAGGCCGAACGCCAGCGCCGCGAGGTAGCGCGGGTTCCGCAGCTGCCGCGCTTGCCGCGCCACGCGATTGTAGGTGGAGCGCCAAGCCAGATAGAGGAAGACCCGGATCACTCTCGCGGATTCCCGTCGGGCGTGATCAGCGCGAGGAAGATGTCCTCCAGCCGACGGCCGCTCAGGGCGGGGCGGCTGGCAACGATGTCGGCCACGGTGCCGATGGCCACCGTCTGGCCCCGGTTCATCACCAGCACGCGGGTGCAGATCTCTTCGACCAGGTGCAGCAGGTGCGAGCTCAGGATCACGGCCGCGCCCGCCGCGGCCCGGCGCACGATGGTGGCCTTCATGCGCCGGATGCCGACCGGGTCCAGGCCGGTGAGTGGCTCGTCCAGCAGCAACGCCGCGGGGCTGTGCAGCAGGCCGCAGGCGATGGCAAGTTTCTGCTTCATCCCGCGCGAGAGCTCGCCCGGGAGAGCGGTCCGCTTGTCGGCCAGGTCGAGCTCCTGGAGCAGCCCGGGGATGCGGGCGTCGACGTCGGCGACCTGGTACAATCGACCGACGAACCGGAGATGTTCCTCGGCGGTCAGGTACTCGAACAGGTGCGGCTCGTCCGGGATGAACGCGAGCAGCGACTTGGCAGCCACCGGGTCGGTCGCCAGGTCGTGGCCCCCGATCCGGATGGTGCCGCGGGTGGGGATGATGATGCCGGCGATGCTTCGGATCGTGGTGGTCTTGCCGGCCCCGTTGGGGCCCACCAGACCCAGCACTTCGCCGGGCTTGACGGTAAAGCTCAGTCCCCGAACGGCCGGAACGTCGCCATACTGCTTCTCGAGCCCCTCGACCTCGATCACGGCCGCACCGGCCGGCGGGACTGCCGGAAGGCGGCCACCAGGTGAAACTTTCGACGGCCGGTAAACGTCTCTAGTTGGAACATTTGACCCCTGAGCGGGTGTGGACCCCCTGCGAGCGGCCCGGAGGCCGACCATGCGAAGCTACTGGCTACGGATCCTGTTGGGCGCCTTCGGGATTTTCTGCCTCGGAATGATCGTGATCTCGATCTTCCGGCACGGCAGATCCAGGGTGGAATCGGTCATCGCCAGCTCCGAGCCTCTGAGCATTCCGCTGCCCTTCGTTCCGTTTCAGGTCAACGGCAGCAAGCTCGGCCAGCTGGAACGATTGACCGTGAACCGCGAATCCCCCAAGAAGGTGTCCTCGATCGAGCTTCAGGTGAAGATGGACGATTCATTGGTGGCCAAGGGACTGGCGGGATGCCGGCTTGCGGCCAACATCGAAGCCGACTCGGCCAAGAAGCACGGTGACGTGAACATTCACATGAACCGGCTGGATGAGAAGACGTTCTTCTTCTGCGTGAAGCAGGACTCGGGGTACGAGGAGATGGGTACCGCGACGCTGACTCCCGGGGACATAGAGCTCCCCCTCCTGCTGCCGGAGTCGCTGGCCGACCACCTCCGGAACGGCGACTGGGCTGACGACGCCGACTCCTCCGCCGCCATCGAGGAACGGGCCGACTCCATCGCCGAGGCGGCGCAGGCCATGGCGGATTCGGCGGAAGCCAAGGCGCAAAAGGCGTCGGCAAAGATGCAGCGGGAGGCCCGCGCCCTGAGCGAGCGCCAGATCCGTCTGGGCGATTCGCTCCGAGCGGAGGGGCTCAGGCGCGGGGACTCGATCCAGCGCGCCATGAATCGCATGGCGGACTCACTCAACGCGCGCTAGCTTCGGGCATGCTCCTCGTTCTCGACAACTACGACAGCTTCACCTACAACCTGGTGCAGTACGCGGGCGAGCTCGGGGCCGACCCGGTCGTCTACCGGAACGACGCCCTCGATGTCGAGCGCGCGCTCGGGCTCGATCCGGCGGCCATCGTCATTTCGCCCGGTCCCTGCACCCCCCGCGAGGCGGGCATCAGCGTGCCGCTGGTGCGCGCGGCGGCGGGGGCGGGCATCCCGCTCCTGGGTGTCTGCCTGGGGCACCAGTCCATCGGCCAAGCCTTCGGCGGCCGGGTCGTACGGGCCGAACGGCTGATGCACGGGAAGACCACGATGGTGGCGCACACCGGCCATCCGGTGTTCGCGGGCCTGCCCTCGCCCTTCGAGGCCATGCGCTATCACTCGCTGGTGGTCTCCCCCGAGGGCCTGCCCGACGAGCTCGAGGTCACCGCCTGGTCGGCCGATCGGGCACCGGGGCGGGAGATCATGGGACTCTGTCACCGGAGCCTGCCGGTGTACGGGGTCCAGTTCCATCCCGAGTCCGTGGGGACCGTCCACGGCAAGCGGATCCTCGGCAACTTTCTGGCAACGGCAGCTCAGCGGCTCACCGCGGTCTAGGCCGGCGCGCGCCCACGCTGTAACTCCTTTCCAAATATCGCCATAGGACGGTGACGGCGGCCCGGCACGCGTTTTGACTCATCACCGACGTCCGATTACTTTTGGTGATGCGCGTTCTGGGTGTCATTCCGGCTCGTCTTGGCTCGACCCGTCTCCCCAACAAACCGCTCCAGCTCTTGGCCGGTGAGCCGCTCATCACCCGGGTGATTCAGCGCGTCATGGAGCACGACGTCCTGCAGGACCTGGTGGTAGCGACGGACTCGCACATGATAGCCCAGGTGGTGGAGCGCACGGGCGTGCGCGCGATCCTGACGCATGACGGACACCTCTCGGGCACCGACCGGGTAGCGGAAGCGGCGGCCCGGCCCGAGTTCGCCGGGTTCGACGTGGTGGCCAACGTACAAGGCGACGAGCCGTTCCTGCCGCGGGACGCACTGGCCGGGGCGATCGAGCGAGTCGAGATGGGGGATGACATCGGGACCGCGGCGGCGCCGCTCGCGGCGGAGCTCGCCGATGATCCGGCGCGGGTGAAAGTGGTGACCGATCCGAGCGGGCGGGCGCTCTACTTCTCGCGCGCGGTGATTCCGCACCGGCGCGAGCCCACGGACCCCTCGGACGGGCTCTACTGGCAGCACCTCGGCATCTACGTGTACACCCGCGACGCGCTCTCCCGATGGGTCGGCTCGCCGCCCAGCGCAGCGGAGCAGGCGGAGCGGCTGGAGCAGCTCAGGGCGTTGCACCTCGGGCTCACGATCGGCGTCTCGCGATTGTCCGAGGCGGCGCTGCCGGGCGTGGATACGGCGGACGACCTTCGACGGGCGGAAGCCCACTGGCACGCACTTCAGGGGTAACGGCTATGACTTCGGCACCAAGCGCGACCAAGTACATCTTCGTCACCGGCGGCGTGGTCTCTTCCCTCGGGAAAGGCATCGCCGCCGCCTCGTTAGGACGACTGTTGGTCGAGCGCGGGCTCAGCGTGACCATGCAGAAGTTCGATCCCTACATCAACGTCGATCCCGGCACCATGTCGCCGTTCCAGCACGGCGAGGTGTTCGTCACCGACGACGGCGCCGAAACCGATCTCGATCTGGGACACTACGAGCGGTTCATCGACCGGTCGCTCTCGCAGCAGAACAACGTCACCACCGGCCGGATCTACCAGACCGTCATCAACAAGGAGCGCCGGGGCGAGTACCTGGGCTCCACGGTGCAGGTGATCCCGCACATCACCGACGAGATCAAGAACGCCATCCGCCGCACCGCGCCCGGCCACGACGTCGTGATCACCGAGATCGGCGGCACCGTGGGCGACATCGAATCGCTGCCGTTCCTCGAGGCCATCCGGCAGTTCCGCCAGGAGGTGGGCCGCGACAACGCGATCTTCATCCACCTGACCTTGGTGCCGTTCATCGCCGCCGCGGGCGAGCTCAAGACCAAGCCCACCCAGCACTCGGTCCGCGATCTCATGCAGATCGGCATCCAGCCCGACATCCTGATCTGCCGGAGCGAGCAGCCCATCTCCGCCGACATCAAGCGGAAGATCGCGCTGTTCTGCAACGTGGACTTCGGCTGCGTCATCGAGAGCCCGGACGTGCGCTCGATCTACGAGATCCCGCTCCGGTTCCACGACCAGGGCTTCGACGCGGTGGTGTGCGAGCGGCTCCGGCTCGAGACCAAGGAGCCCGATCTCCGGCCCTGGAAGCAGATGACCGAGCGGATCCTGCATCCCACCCATCGCGTGCGAATCGCCGTGGTGGGGAAGTACACCGCGCTGCACGACGCCTACAAGTCGGTGAGCGAGGCGCTCACCCACGGCGGCATCGCGCACGACGCGCGGGTGGACGTCGAGTGGATCCCGAGCGACCGGTTCACCGACCAGGCCGCCGCCGGCCGGCTGCTGGGCCAGTACGACGGTCTGCTCATCCCCGGCGGGTTCGGGGAGCGCGGCGTGGACGGCATGCTGGAAGCCGTGCGCTGGGCCCGGGAGAACGGCCTGCCGTTCTTCGGCATCTGCCTGGGCCTCCAGGTCGCGATCATCGAGTTCGCCCGCAACGTCTGCGGGATGCCCGACACCAACAGCACTGAGTTCGAGCCCGATTGCCCCACGCCGGTCATCGCGCTCATGCAGTCGCAGCGCGACGTGAGCAACCTGGGCGGGACCATGCGGCTGGGCGCCTACACCGCCCGGCTCCGGCCCGGCTCGCGTGTGGCGCAGGCCTACGGCACCCAGGAGATCAGTGAGCGGCATCGGCACCGCTGGGAGGTGAGCAACGCCTACCGCGACGTGCTGGCCGAGTACGGGCTGCGGCTCTCGGGCCAGTCGCCCGACGGCGGGCTGGTCGAGACCATCGAGCTGCCCGACCACGCGTGGTACATCGGCTGCCAGTTCCACCCCGAGCTCAAGTCGCGCCCCACCCGGCCGCATCCGCTGTTCGCCGGGTTCATCGGCGCGGCGCTCCGGCACCAGGGCGGGTCGTCGGCCCCGCTGCCCAAGGAGCTCGCCGAGATCGTGCGCTGATGGGCGGAGGCTGGAGCTTCACGCGCGTGCCGTTCCTGATCGCGGGTCCGTGCGTGGTCGAGCCCGGCGACGTGCTGCCGCGCGTGGCCGAAGCGCTGGCCGGCATCAGTCATCGGCGCGGTGTGCCGGTGTGCTTCAAGGCCAGCTTCGACAAGGCCAACCGGGCGCGCGGCGCCGCCCCGCGCGGACCGGGCATGGAAGAGGGACTGCGGGCGCTGGAGCGGGTGCGCTCGGCCAGCGGCCTTCCGGTGCTGACCGACATCCACGAGGCGGCGCAGGCAAAGCCCGCCGCCGAGGTGGCCGACGCGCTCCAGATTCCGGCGTTCCTCTGCCGCCAGACCGACCTGCTGGTGGCGGCCGGACGCACCGGACGCCCGGTGAACGTCAAGAAAGGCCAGTGGATGCAGGCCGAGGCCATGGCCGGTGCGTTGGACAAGGTGCGGAGCGGCGGCAGCACCGACGTCGCCGTGACCGAGCGGGGCACTTTCTTCGGCTACGGCGACCTGGTGGTCGACATGCGGAACTTCGCCCGCGTCCGCGCCGCGACCTCGGCGCCGGTGGTGTTCGACGCCACCCACGCGGTGCAGCAGCCGGGGCACGGCGCCGACGGCGCAAGCGGCGGCCAGCGGGAGCACATTCCCGCGCTGCTCGCCGCGGCGGCCGTGGCCGGCGCGGACGGGTTCTTTCTCGAGACTCACCCGGAGCCGGCCCGGGCGCTGAGCGATGCCGCGACGCAGTGGCCCCTCGACCGGCTCGACGAGCTGCTCGGCCGCACGCTCGAGCTCTGGGCCCGGGCGCATGATTGAGACGGGACTGGCCTCGAGGATCCGCCTGCTCGCGCTGGATGTCGACGGCGTGCTGACCGACAACGGCATCTACGTCGGCCCGGTGGACGGGCAACCGGTCGAGCTCAAGCGGTTCCACATCCAGGACGGGCTGGGCCAGGTGCTCATGCGCACGGCCGGCATTCCCGTCGTCTGGGTCAGCGGGCGCCATTCGGAGGCCACCACCACGCGAGCGCGCGAGCTCCGGGTGGAGGAAGTGCTCCAGGTGCCCGGCCCGGAAAAGCTGGAGGCGTTCGGCGGGCTGCTCGCGCGGCGCGGCATCGCCTGGGCCGACGCGGCCTTCATGGGCGACGATCTGGCGGATCTCCAGGTGCTCCGGCGTGTGGGCCTGCCGGTGGCACCCGCCAACGCGGTGGACGAGGTGAAGGCGGTCGCCACGTACGTGACCCGCGCGCACGGAGGACACGGCGCCGTGCGCGAGGTCATCGAGGCCCTGCTCAAGGCCCGGGGCCTCTGGGCCGAGCTGCTCGAGCGCTACTTCACCAAGCAGGCCGTTCGTGCGGTTTGAGCCGGCCGTGCTGGTGGAGCTGGGGCGCCGCGTGCTGGAGGTCGAGGCCAAGGCCGTGCACACCGCCGGCGCTCGGCTGGACCAGGGGTTCGCCCGCGCGGTGGAGCTGCTCAAGGAGGCAACGGGCCGGGTGATCGTCTCGGGCGTCGGCAAGTCGGGGATCATCGCCCGGAAGCTGGCCGCCACGCTCACCTCCACCGGGACCACGGCGACCTACCTCCACCCGGTGGACTCGCTTCACGGCGACCTGGGCCTGGTCACTGACCGCGACGTGGCGATCCTGCTGAGCAAGAGCGGCGAGTCGGAGGAGCTGCTGCGGCTCGCAGGGTCGCTCCAGCGCATGCGGACGCCGATCATCGCCATCACCGGCGGCACGCAGTCGCCGCTCGCGCGGGTGGCCGCGGTCATCCTCGACGCATCGGTCGCCGAGGAGGCGTGCCCCCACGATCTCGCGCCGACCACGAGCACCACGGTGGCCGTAGCGCTGGGCGATGCGCTCGCGGTGGCGCTGCTGCAGGTGAAGGGGTTCCGGCGGGAGGACTTCGCCGAGCTGCATCCGGGCGGATCGCTGGGCCGGAAGCTCCTGCTCCGGGTGCGCGACGTCATGGTACGCCCCGGGCACGTGCTGGACTCGGGTGCCACCATGCGGCAGGCGGTGGTGAGTCTGGCCCACGACCGAGGGCTCGCGCTGGTGGTGGACCAGGGCCGGCTCGTCGGGGTGCTCACCACCGGCGACCTCACCCGCCTGGCCGAGCGAGACCCGGGCTTTCTGGAGCGGCCGGTCACCGGCGTGATGACCCGCGCCCCCAGGACGGCGGCACCCGACGAGCTCGCGGCTGCCGCGGTGGGAACGATGGAGCGGCACGGGGTCATCGCGCTGCCCGTACTGGACCAGTCGGGCGCCGTCGTCGGGGCGGTCCACCTGCACGACCTCATGCGCGCGGGGGCCGTCTGATGCCGGGCCGGCCGGTACGGAGCGGGGCAGGGTGGCTTGCGCTGGCAGTGCTGGTTCTGGTGCTGGCGTGCGAGGACCCCGGGGCCAAGCCGGTCACCACGGTGCAGGCCACCGACAGCGCCGACCAGGTGCTCGAGGGGTTCTCCCACTGGGTCACCAAGGACGGGATCCGGCGGAGCCAGGTCCAGGCCGACACCGCCTACTTTTACGAGAGCAGCCAGGTGACGCAGCTGCGGAACGTTCGCGTGGTGTTCTACGACCTGCGCGGGAAGGAAAGCTCCACGCTCACCGCCAAGGCCGGCACGTACCGGTGGCAGGATGGCTCGATGCAGGCCAACGGGAAGGTCGTGGTCATCTCGCCCGACGGGCGCAAGCTCCAGACCGACACGCTCAAATACGACAACGCGACCAACACCATCTCGACCAACACGCACTTCATCATGGACCGGGGGACCGATCATCTGGAGGGCGAGAGCTTCCGCTCCGATCCGGACTTCAAGAACGTGGTGACCAACAAACCGGTCGGCCGGGCAGGGGACGGCGTGCTGCTTCCCGGCCAGGGCGAGCAGTCGCCGTGATCCGGGCTCGTCGGGCGCTCGCGGCGGCCGCGTTCGGTGTGGTGCTTGGGCTGCTGCCCGGCGCCGGGCCGAGGCTGCTGGAAGCCCAGGTGCCGGCCGGCAAGCCGCCGGCGGCCAAGCCGCCGGCCGTCAGGCCCGCGCCCAAGGACAGCGCCAGGGCCGGGACGCCCGCTCCCAAGCCGGCCGGGTCCGGGCAGCGGTGCGTGTTCCAGATCGACAACGTGGACCGCCAGGGTGCCGTCAACGAGACGCCCGCCGGCACCAACTACTTCGCCGGAGGCAACGTCCAGCTGAGCTGTCGGGGCACCCAGATCTCGATGCGGAGCGACAGCGTGGCGGCGTACGCCGGCAACGTCATCCAGTTCATCGGCCACGTGCAGTACCGCGACTCGTCGCTCACGATGGATGCCGACCGCGGCACCTACTACAAGGTCGGCGAGCGGTGGGAGGCCCGGGGCAACGTGCAGACCCGGAACCTGGTCACGGGCTCGACGCTGACCGGACCGTCGCTCGACTACTACCGCGTGGTGAAGGGAGTGCGGGACACGCTCGAGATGTATGCCGTCGGCCGGCCCACGATCAATTACGTCGAGTCCGACAGCGCCGCCGGGCGCAAGCTCGAGCCGTACGTCATCGTCGCCGACCGGGTGCGCTTCAAGGGCAACGACCAGATCTGGGCCGGCGGCAAGGTGACGATCGATCGGAGCGATTTCGCCGCCCGCAGCGACTCGATGCGCCTCGACACCGGCGCCGGCAGCGACGGCACCCTGCTCGGCGGCACGCCCGTCCTCCATGGCATCGGCGCCGACAGCTTCCAGCTCACGGGTAAGCGGATCGATCTGGCCCTTCAGCAGCGCGAGCTGAGCAAGGTGGAGGCCAAGGGCGAAGGCCATGCGGTGAACCGCGACTGGGATCTCACCGCGGACACCATCGCCATCGATCTCAAGAGCCGGAAAATCGAGCGGACGCTGGCCTGGGGCACCGGTACCCGGCCGTACGCGGTCTCTACCAGCTACGCCATGCGGGCCGATTCGCTGGCGCTCGACTCTCCCGGCCAGCTGCTCCAGGAGGTGCGTGGCTACCGCAAGGCGTGGCTCGGCGGCACGGTGGACTCGGTCACCAAGGACCGCGACTGGATGAAGGGCGACACCGTGATCGCGCACTTCACCCCGTCGGACTCCGCGGGCAAGAAGCGCGCGGTGCTGAGCCGTATCGAGGCCCGCGCCGCCGCCCAGTCCTACCATTTGGACAAGAACGCCCAGGCGCCTCGTCGCCCATCGATCAACTACGCCCGGGGCGACGCGATCGTGGTGACGATGAGGGACACGCCGAACGGCGGCGTGGACCGGGTCGACATCCACGGCAAGGTCGACGGCATTCAGCTCGAGGCCACCGCCGACTCCACCACCAGTATTCCGGCCGACTCCGCGCCGCCGGTCCGGAAGGCCCGCGCCGATTCTGCTGCACCGCCCCGGAAGCCCCGTTCATGACCGCCCCCGAATGGATCTCCTCGCTCGGCGATCGCGATCCCTCCGTGGCGATCGCGCTGGCCGCGATCACCAAGGCGGCGGGGCCGGGGGACGTGTGCGCCTTCGCCGACCTGGTGATGACCTATCGCGAGGCGCACCTCGCCTGCTACAACGCGATCGGCGTCCTGCAGGAGCCCGAGATCAGCGGCGACGAGGTCCGCGATCACCTCCGCCGGTCGGTGCTGCCACGGCTCGCGGTCGAAGGCTGGCTGATCGACACCTCGGCCACCGACTGGGATCCGGTGACCCCGCGGGTGGCGTGGTGGGGCGCCGGCGGCGACGAGCGGCGCAACCTCATCTATCAATCGCTGTTGGCCGCGGCCCAGCGCGCGGCGCAGCGCTCGGCCCGCCAGGCGCAGCAGCCGGCCGCTCCCAAGCGGACTCGGGCCAGCGTGCTCGAGGGACTCCACCTGGTCAAGAGCTTCAAGGATCGCCGGGTGGTGAACGAGGTGAGCGTCAAGGTGGAGCAGGGCGAGATCGTGGGGCTGCTGGGGCCCAACGGGGCGGGAAAGACCACGACCTTCTACCTTATTACGGGGCTGATCCGGCCCGACGCGGGACAGGTGCGGCTCGACGGTCTCGACCTCACCCGCGCGCCGATGTACGAGCGGGCCCGGGCCGGGATCGGCTACCTGGCGCAGGAGCCCTCGATCTTCCGAAAAATGACGGTCGAGGAAAATATTCTGGCGATCCTCGAGACCCGCCGGCTCGGCCGCGAGGAGCGCCACCGGCAGCTCGACCGCATGCTCGACGAGCTGTCCATCAAGCACCTGCGGCGGAGCCGGGCCTACAGCCTGAGCGGCGGCGAGCGCCGGCGGCTCGAGATCACCCGCGCGCTCGTGACCGAGCCCAAGTTCATGCTGCTCGACGAGCCGTTCGCCGGCGTCGATCCGATCGCGGTGCACGACATTCAGACCATCGTCGCCGGGCTCCGGCACCGCGGCATCGGCGTCCTCATCACCGACCACAACGTCGAGCAGACCCTCGACATCGTCGATCGGGCGTACATCATGTTCGAAGGCAAAGTGCAGGCCGCCGGGAAGGTGAGTGAGCTGGTGTACGACGATCGGGTGGCGCAGCTGTATCTCGGCCCCACCCTCACCGCGCGTCTCCGCGCCCGCCTGGAGTCGGTGGCATGAGAACGGGTCTTTCGCAGCACACCAGCATGCGGCAGGAGCTGCGGGTCAATCCGCGGCTCTATCAGGCCATGGACATGCTCTACATGCCCATGATGGACCTGCAGCAGCACCTCAAGCAGGAGCTGCTGGCCAACCCCTTCCTGGAGCTGCTCGAGCCCGAGGACGAGACGCCGGAGCAGAAGGACGCCGAGCAGGAGAAGGAGCAGAAGGAAAAAGAGGAGGAGATGGACTGGGAGGAAATCCTCCTCAACGGATTCGAGGTGGGCGGCACCCGCGAGCAGTACGAGCAGCTGGAGTATACCGAGCCGGTCACGGTCGAGACCAAGGATCTGATCGACTACCTGCGCGAGCAGCTCCAGATGATGACCCTGACGCCGCGCCAGCTGCTGCTGGCGGAGGAGTTCCTGGGCAACATCAACGACGAGGGCTATCTCGCGGCCTCGCTGGAGGAAATTCTCGGCTCGGTCAATCAGCTGGTGGCGGGGCACGTCGATGGCGCAGACGAGGGCGAGGACGAGGAAGGCGCCCCGGCCGCGGACGCCGGCTCGAGCCCGGCGGCGACGGGTTCGGAAGCCGACGCACCCTCGTCGGGCTCGCCCGCGAGCAACTCGACGCCGTTCTATACCATGGACGAGGCCGAGGAGATGCTGGCCGTCATCCAGCGGCTCGACCCCCCCGGCATCGGCGCCCGCGATCTCCGTGAGTGTCTCCTGATCCAGCTCGGCGAGCAGGCCGATACCGAGTCGCTCACTTACCGCCTGGTGCACGACGCCTTCCCGGACCTCATCGCGCACCGCTGGAACGATCTGGCCAAGCGCTTCGGCGTGGAGCCGGCCGCGGTCCAGTCGGCGGCCGATGAGCTGGCGCGGCTCGACCCCAAGCCGGGCCTCAAGCACGCGAGCCAGAGCGACGGCTACATCATTCCCGACCTCATCGTCGAGAAGATCGGGGGACGCTACCAGGTGTTCCTCAACGACACCGGGATGCCGCGCCTCCGGCTCAGCCGCTCCTATCAGGAGATCGCCCGCGACAAGAAGAAGATGACGCCGGAGAACCGCGAGTTCATCGCGTCCAAGATGAACAGCGCGAACTGGATGATTCAGGCCATCGAGCAGCGCCGCCAGACCATGCTCAAGGTCATGAACTTCATCGTGGACCGGCAGCGCGAGTTCTTCGAGAAGGGCATCGAGCACCTCAAGCCGCTCACGCTCCGCGAGGTGGCCGAGGTGATCAACATGCACGAATCGACCGTGAGCCGGGTAACCAACGAGAAGTACGTGCAGACGCCTCGCGGGGTGCTGCCGCTCAAGTTCTTCTTCTCCAGCGCGCTCGCCACCGCCTCGGGCGAGGACGCCAGCGCGCGCTCCATCCGGGCCAAGCTGCAGAAGATGGTGGGCGAGGAGGACAGCGGAAAGCCGCTCACCGACCAGCAGATCGTGCACCTGTTCCAGGAGCAGGGCATTCAGATCGCCCGCCGCACGGTGGCCAAATACCGGGACCAGCTCGGGATCCTGCCGGCGCGCATGCGGAAGCGGGTATGACCCTTCCCGCCGCCGAGACGCTGGATGTCAGCGTCCTGGTTCCGGCGAAGGACGAGGCGGCCAACCTCCCGGAGTTCGTCCGGCTGTGCGCGGAGGCGCTGGGGCCGGCGGGATTCTCGTTCGAGGTGGTGATCGTGAACGACGGGTCCCGCGACGAGAGCGCGCGGGTGCTGCGCGAGCTCGAGCGCGCCCACCCGTTCCTCCGGGTGGTGACCCACCGGCGCCAGCGCGGCATCGCCGACGCGCTCCGCTCCGCCGGCGACGTGGCCCGCGGCGATGTGTTCGTGTTCTACCCCGCCGATCTCCAGTATCTCCCCGAGGATATCCCCAAGCTGGTGGCGCCCATCCTGGCCGGCCGGGCCGACATCGTGACCGGCACCAAGCAGGGGAAGTACGAGAAGGCCTTCGTGAGCAGCGTGTACAACGCGCTCTGCCGCTGGCTGTTCGGGGTGCGGGTGACCGACCTCAACTCGGTCAAGGCCTACCGGCGCGAGGTGATGCAGGGGGTGCCGCTCCGGCCCGACTGGCACCGCTACATGGTCGTGATCGCCGCGGCGGACGGGTTCCGGCTCGACTCGCTTCCGGTGCCGCTCCACCCTCGGCGGGCCGGACAATCCAAGTTCACCTGGCGCCGGATCCCGGTCGGGATCTTCGATCTGCTGAGCGTGTGGTTTCAGCTGCGCTTCGGCCGCAAGCCGATGCTCTTCTTCGGCATCGGCGGGGCCACCCTGTTCATCATCGGCCTGCTGGCCGGCATCGTGGCGCTGGTGCTCCGGTTCGGCTACGGCATCGGATTCCGGCCGCTGCTCAATCTCGTCGAGGTCATGGTGATCAGCGGCATCGTGCTGTTCGGCTTCGGCCTGCTGGGCGAGATGGTCGCGGGCCTGCAGGAGGAGACCCGGGCCGTCGCCCGCGGCCTCGATCGCCTGGACAAGCCCGATCTGCGGGACTGACGGGTGCGGGTCGTTTTCCTGACCCACAACTATCCTCGCTGGCCCGGGGACCTGTCGGGCGCGTTCCTGGCCACGCTCGCCGCCGCCCTGGTGCGCCGGGGCGTCGAGGTGCGGGTGGTCGCGCCGAGCGACGAGGGGAAGGGCGGGGAGGAAGAGCGGGACGGCGTGTACGTCCGGCGGGTGCGCTATGCGTCGGCCAGGCGCGAGACCATCGCCTACCGAGGCACGATGGCGGCCGCGCTCCGCGCGCCGGGAGGGTGGCACGCCCTGGGCGGGCTCTGGCGTGCCCTCCGGCGGGCGGCCCAGGAGGAGCTCGCCGCGGGCGCCAATCTGGTCCACGCGCACTGGTGGGTACCCGCCGGCCTGGCCGCGCCGGCCGGGGCGCCCCTGGTGGTCACGGTGCACGGGACCGACGCGGCCCTGCTCCGAAGCTCGCGGGTCGCCCGGCGGCTGGCCCGGCCGGTGTTCGCGCGGGCCCGGGTGGTCACCGCGGTGTCGCGCGAGCTGGCCGGCTGGGTGCAGACCGCCACCGGACGCCACGTGGCGCCATCGCAGGTCCATCCCATGCCCGTGGCGAGCGAGACGTGGCCCTGGACCAGCGGCGGCGGTGGCACCATCGTCGTGGCTCGGCTGACGGCGCAGAAGCGGATCAACCTCGCCATCGAGACGACGGCCTTCCTCGCCTCGTGCGGCCATGATCTGCCGCTCACGATCGTGGGCGACGGGCCCGAGCGCGAGCGACTCGAGCGCCAGGTCGAGCGCCTAGGCATCGGTGCCTTCGTGCGGTTCGTGGGCGCGGTGGCGCCGAGCGACGTGATCGGCTATCTCGCCGCCGCGGACCTGATGCTGTTCCCGGCCCAGGGCGAAGGGTTCGGGCTGGCCGCCGCGGAGGCACTGATGGTCGGTGTGCCGGTGGTGGCGTGCTGGGACGGCGGCGGCCTGCTGGACGTGGTGCCCGAGAACGGAGCGGGCCGTCTCACGTTGCCTTCGGCGGAGGCACTGAGCGACGCCGCCCTGGATCTGCTCCAGGACCCGGACCGGCTGGCGGTCGCGAAGCTGGTCGGAGAATCGTGGCGGGCCCGGCTCTCGCCGGACCATGTGGCCGAGCTGTGCGAGGGGTGGTATCGCGAGGCGCTGGGTGCGTAGCACCGAGCGTCCCCGCTGGCTCCGGCTGGCCCAATGGGTGGTGGGGCTCGCGATCGTGGCCTTCGCCGCGCGCAGCCTGGTCAACAACTGGGAGGCGCTCCGGTCGCAGCCGCTCGAGTTCCGGATCGCGCCGGGATGGCTGGCGCTGAGCGCGCTCGTGGTGTGGTCGATGTACGCCATCCTGATCGTGGCGTGGCGGGTGATGCTTTGGGGATGGGGCCAGCGTCTCGATGCCTGGGGCGCCGCGCGAATCTGGACCGTGTCGAGCCTCGGCAAGTATCTGCCCGGCAAGGTGTGGGCGGTCGCGGGCATGGCGCTGATGGCGCAGCGGGCCGGCGTCGCGCCGTGGGCGGCGACCGGGTCCGCGGTGGTGCTGCAGGTGCTCGCCATCGGCACCGGGGCGGCCATTGCGGGCGTCACGGGCCGGCGCGCCATCGAGGCAGCCCACCCGGGCGCCCAGGCGGTGCTGCTGCTGCTGGTGGTGGCCTCGGTGGTCGGAGTGGGACTGCTGCTCTGGCCGCCCGTGCTCCGCCGGCTGCTCAGGCTCACCGCTCCCGACGCCGAGCACCGGGGCGCGCCCCCGGTCGGCGGCATCGCGGTCGGCATCGTGGCCAACGCGCTGGCCTGGGCCGGGTATGGGGCGGCGCTGTGGCTGCTGGCCCGGGGCATTCTGCCGTCGGTCGGCCTCCGGCCGGCGCTCGCGGTGGCGGTGTTCACCGCGTCGTACCTCGCCGGGTTCCTCGCGCTGTTCGCACCGGGCGGCATCGGGGTGCGCGAGGGACTGTTCATTCTGATGTTGCAGGGTCCGCTGGGCATCGGCGCCGCGACGGCGCTGGCGGTCGCCTCGCGCCTGCTGCTCACGCTGACGGAGCTCGGGGCCGCGGTCCCGTTCCTGTTACTGCCGCAGGGGAGAGCGCGTGTCGCACCCTGAGTCCCCATCGGTCCCGCCGTTCGAGCCGCGCCGGCCGGTGCTGATAGCCGGGGTCGTGTTCCTGCTGGCCGCCCTCACCTTGTGCTGGCCGATGCTGGCCGGCCGATGGCTCCTGGGCGACGATCAGTACGTGACCGGTTACGGCTTCCGTCTGTTCGGCGCCGAGATGTTCCGGGCGACGCACCACATCCCGCAGTGGAATCCGTATCTCTTCGGCGGCCTGCCGTTCATCGCCGCGATGCACGGGGACATCTTCTATCCCACCGCGTGGCTCCGCTGGATCATGCCGGTGGACACGGCCATGAACCTGGGCTTCTTCGCCCACATCGTGCTCGCCGGGGTCAGCCTGTATGTCCTGGTGCGGGCGCTGGGCGTGAGCTGGGTTGCCGGTGTCACCGGCGGGCTGGCGTATGAGCTCACCGGCATCGTCGCCTCACTGGTGCGGCCCGGACACGACGGCAAGTTGTTCGTCTCGGCCCTGGCGCCGCTCGCGTTCCTGGCCTTGCTGCGCGCGGTGCGGGACCGGCGCCAGGGCGGGTACGCCGGACTGGCACTGGTGGTGGGGCTTGCCCTGGTGAGCCCGCACTACCAGATGACCTACTACCTGCTGGTTGCGTGCGGACTGTGGACGCTGTACCTGGTGTTCCTGGACCCCGACCGGCCCGCCGGCCTCCGCTGGTCGCTCGAGATCGGGAAGGCGTTCGGGGCGGTGGCGCTCGGCGTTGGCATCGCCGCCATCCAGATCGTCCCGTTCGTGGAGTACATCCCGTATTCTCCACGCGGCGCCGGCGGGCCGAGCACCGGCTGGGACTATGCGGTGCTGTTCTCGATGCCGCCGGAGGAGATCGTCACCACGGTTCTGCCGCAGTTCAACGGTGTGCTGGACCACTACTGGGGGCGCAATTTCTTCAAGCTGCACACCGAATACCTGGGGGCCGTCGTAGTGGTGTTGGCGTGGCTCGGGGTCGCCGACCGAAGCCGCCGGCGGCTGGTGCAGGCCTTCGGAGCGATCGCCATCCTGTTCCTGCTGGTCTCGTTCGGCGGCCACACGCCCTTCTACTACGTCTGGTACGAGCTCATGCCCATGATGAAGAAGGTGCGCGCACCGGGCATGGCGTTCTTCCTGGTGGCCCTGCCGATCACCATCTACGCGGCATTCGGCACCGATCGTCTGCTCAAGGGCGAGGTCGCGCTTCGCTCCCTGGTCAGCCCGCTCGCCGTCCTCGGCGGCATTGCGCTGCTCGGCGCCGCGGGCGTGCTCCAGGCCGTGGCCACCGTGCTGGCCAGCGCGGAACAGGCCGCGCGAGTGGCGGCCAACGCTGACGCGCTTCAGAGTGGTGCGCTCCGGCTGCTGGTGGTCGTCCTGCTGGGCGGCGGCATCCTGTGGGCCATCTGGCGCGGGCGTCTCACAGGCGCGACGGCCGCGGCGGGGCTTGCCGTCGCGGTGGTCGGCGACCTGTGGAGCGTGGATCGGCTGTTCTTCGACTTCCGGGATCCGGCGGCGGTGACCTTCGCCGACGACGCCGTCACCAGCCGGCTCCGTGCGGTGCCCAGGCCCTACCGCGTGCTCGACGCGGGCGTCTATCAGGGCTCGTACCTGATGGCGCACGACATCCAGACGGTGCTGGGCTATCACGGCAACGAGGTCCGGTTCTACGACGAGCTGCTGGGCGGGAAGGGGCAGTGGCGTTACGCCGGAAACCCCAACCTGCTCGACCTGCTCGCCGTCCGTTTCCTGCTGCTGCCGGAGGCCCAGCCGGTGCCGGGCTATCACCAGGTGCTGGGACCCGTCACCACCACGCCCGGAGCACCGGCGGTGCTGTTCGAGCGCGACACCGTCCCCGCCTACGCCCGGGTCGTGGCCGGTGCCGCCAAGCTGGCCGAGGATCAGATCGTGCCGACGGTGCTCGACCAGCGCTTCCCCTACGGCCAGCTTGCGCTCTACAGCGACAGCGCCAGCCTGTCGCCCGAGAAGATCCGGCCGGGGCAGGTACCCGGGCCGGCCGGGGTGACCGCCAACGTGGCGGCGTGGGCGCCGGGAGAGATGCGGGTTACGCTCTCGGGCTCTTCGCCCACGCCGACCTATCTCGTGATCGGCGAAAACTGGTATCCGGACTGGCACGCCACCGTGGACGGCAAGCCGGCGGCCGTGCACCGGGCGGACTACACGCTCCTGAGCGTGGTGCTGCCGCCCGGAGCCCGCGAGGTGCGGCTGTGGTTCGCGTCGAGCTCGTATCCCTTGGGGAAGATGGTCACGGCGGTGGCGCTGCTGATCACGCTTGCCTTGTACGCGGTGCCGCTCTGGCGCCGCCGGGACAGCTCCCGTGACTGAGGGCGCGGTCGTGCCTGACACCATCCATGGCGGCGGGCCGGCGGCTGAGCGCGCGTTGGCGGCTGAGCGCGCGTTGGTGGTGATTCCGACCTACAACGAGCGCATCAATCTTCCGCTCATCGTGCCCCAGATCCTGCAGCAGGATCCCCGGCTCGAGGTGCTGGTGGTGGACGACAATTCGCCCGATGGAACCGGCGAGCTGGCCGACGAGCTCGCCGCCGCCGATCCGCGGATCCACGTGCTCCACCGGCCGGGGAAGGCGGGGTTGGGCAAGGCCTACCTGGCCGGCTTCCGCTGGGCGCTGGATCATGGCTATGACCTGATCTTCGAGATGGACGCCGATTTCAGCCACGACCCCAAGTTCCTCCCCGATTTCCTGCGAGCCATCGAGCACGCGGATCTGGTCCTGGGCTCCCGCTACGCGGCCGGGGTCAACGTCATCAACTGGCCCATCAGCCGGCTGCTCCTTTCGGTGGGTGCCAACGAGTACGCCCGGCGCATCACCGGGCTCCCGATCACCGACTCCACCGGCGGCTTCAAGTGCTTCCGGCGGCAGGTGCTGGAGGCCATCGATCTCGACCGGGTGCGGTCCAACGGCTATTCCTTCCAGATCGAGATGAGCTTCCGGGCCTGGAAGAAGGGGTTTCGGCTGCTGGAGATCCCGATCGTCTTCACCGATCGTGTCGAGGGGCAGAGCAAAATGAACAAGCGGATCGTCCGCGAGGCCATCTGGATGGTCTGGTGGCTCCGGCTCCAGTCGATGACGAGGCGCCTGTGAGAGGCACCATCGTCTACAAGATGACGGGGTCGGGGAACGACTTCGTGGTGCTCGACGGCCGGTCCGCGGATCGGACCGAGTGGACGCCGGAACGCATCGTCCAGCTGTGCGATCGCCGCATGGGCGTCGGCGCCGACGGGCTCGTCATCCTCTCGCCGGAAGCGCCGGACGCGGTGCGGATGGACTACTGGAACTCGGACGGGTCGCGGGCCGCGATGTGCGGCAACGCCGCGCTCTGCAGCGCTCGCCTGGCCGTGTTCCTGGAGCTGGTGGAGCCGGGCGAGATGCGTCTCCTGACCGACGCGGGCGTGGTGCGGGCTCGGAGCCTGCCGGGCAGCGACCGCGCCGAGATCCGGGTGCCGGACTTCGAGCTGGCGGCGGCGTTGCCGGAGTTCGAGCGGATACCCGGCGAGCGCTGGATGGCGTTCGCCACCGTCGGAGTCCCGCACCTGGTCATCGGCGTGGACGATATCGAGAGCATCGACCTCATGGGCCGCGGCCGCACGCTGCGATACGACGCCCGCCTGGGGGCCGCCGGTGCCAACGTGAACTTCGTGGCGGAGCCGGCTCGGCCGGGCGAGCCGTGGCGCATCCGGACCTATGAGCGGGGTGTCGAGGGGGAGACGCTGGCCTGCGGAACCGGGACGGTCGCGTCCGGGGTGGCGGTGGCCGCCCGTGGGGCCGCTCACTTGCCGACCCGGTTCGCCAGCCGGGGCGGCGAGGAGCTGTTGGTCCGGGCGGAGCTCAGGGGCCGCCAAGCCTCGGAGGTCTGGCTCGGCGGGCAGGGGAAGCTGGTATTCCGCGCGGTGTGGGAGGGCTGAGCCGGCGGCCGACTCCCCTGGGCAAGCTCCAACCGTGGCTGTTCTTCAAATCATTGACCTGCAACGCACTATAACGGGATTTCCGGGTGGGCGGCCTTCCGGCAAGGGAAGGCCAGTGGATTACTCCACAGTTCTCCACAGTTATCCTCAGGCCAACTTAACATAACATATCTTATACGTCGTTACTTGTAACCAAGTCGGCCCCACAGCCCTGTGGCTCGCGACGAGGTCATCTCGCCACGAGCCCACGGGCGTTCGGGCCTACTTGTTCTGCCCGTCCTTCGGCTCGCCCTGGCCCTGCTTCGTGTCGGGCTCGCCGTGCTGCGGATTCCCCTGGTTCATCTTCATGCCCTTCATCGCGCCGGCCATCATGTCGGCCAACCGTATTTCCTTGTACCCGGGCGGCACCGCGAACATGTCGTCGCCCAGAGCCTTGGGCTCGATCTTCACGGCCTCCATGTCGGTCTTGACCTTGCCGTCCTCGTAGCTCTTGGCCTTGAGGATCCCCTTGTTCCCGGCCACCAGCTGGCGGAACTGCTGCATCCGTCCCGCCGCGGCGCCTCCGCGCTGGATCATGGGGTTGTTGAACGTGACGGCATCGAGTCTGAAGCCGACTCCAGGGGCGACGCACGCATCGCCCTCGTTCTTCTCACCGTCGTCCTCGACGTACACGCCGTGGTAGATCTCGCACGAGACGCCCGCCACGGTCTCGGTCTTGCCGGTCTTGGTGAATGACGCCTTGCCGGACGACTGATCCTCCTTGTCCGGGTGCTTCATCATCGAGCCCATCATCGCCTGCATCTGTTTGGCGTCGTCCTCCGTCATGGTCATGACCTGTTTCTTTTCCGGATCAACCATCATCATGACCTTGGCGTCGTTGTCGATGATCATGGATCCGTGAGTCGCGCCGAACCCGTCGAGTCGAACCTTGTTGCCCTTGGTGTACTGCACGAACGTATCCTGCTTGCCGGACTCACGGGCATTCAGGAATGTGATCACGCCGTTGAAGCTGGACTGAGCCGTCAGCGCGCCAAACGGCACAGGTGAAGCGACCAGCAGCACGGCGACCGTCTTCCACGACCTCCGCATTCGTCGGCTCTCCTCTCGTAGTGGTGCCTCAGGTCCCGCCGTCGCAGCGGTCGGGGTCGGTCTCCTGCAGCCAGGGCGGCCGGCTCCTCGACAACGCGGGAGCGGCATCCAGGCGGAGCAGTATTCAAGGGCGACAGGAGATGCGCGAGGCCGGAGCGGTCTCGGGCAGGATATTCCATCGGCGAGTGATCGTTCCCTGGGCATGGAACGGGTTCGCGGCTTTCGGTCGGTTGGGTGACTCTAATATGCGGTACGCGGGGGCCGCCGCGCCATGACCGCCGGAACGACCAGCGGGCCAGCCGATGGCTGGCCCGCTGGGGACTTCCCCGTCGTGACCCGTGACCGACCCTACATCTTGCCGTCGGTCAGCTCCGCCAGCCGCACCTGCGCCTCGGTGAAGCTGGACGACTTGGGATACTTCTGGATCACCTCGCGGTAGGCCGCGATGGCCTGCTGGGTCTTCGAGCCCTCCCGGTACGACCGGCCCGCGTCGATGAGATACCGGGCCTTGAGGTACTGGAGATCGGCGGCCTTGGACGCGTTGGAGAACGCGTCGCCGGCGTCGCTCCACTTCTGCGCATTTTCCAGTGCGGCCCCCAGCAATCCGTACGCCGGCGCGGCGAACTTGGGATCCGGCTTGGTGGCCAAAAAGTCCTTGAGTCCCACCGCCGCGAGCTCGCTCTGCCCGTTGACCATCCGCACCTGGTTCAGCGTGATGACCGCCTCGCTGGCGGCGTCGGTGCCCTTGTAGGTCTGGATCAGCTTCTGCAGCTCGCTCGACGCCAGCGGCAGGTTGCCGGACTCCGCGGCGGTGCGCGCCTGATTGAGGCTCCGTGCCGCGAACTCTTCCTTGCGCCGGCTGCTGGTGACCATGAACCAGGCGATGACAACCGCGACGAGCGCCGCGGCTCCGATCGCGATGAGCTGCCGGGTACGGTCCCGGTACCAAGGGGTGGCGGCCGCCGGCGGGCGGGTGCGCTCGCGGGGCGTGGTGGGTTGTACGGTCGTTGCCATGTCCATCCATCTCGAAGGTGGTCCTGCCCTGCCCTGCCAGTGCCCCCGGCGTGACTCGAACACGCGGCCAACAGTTTAGGAAACTGCTGCTCTATCCATCTGAGCTACGGGGGCCGGGCTTTGCCGGAAAATACCTTACCCGTCCGACTTCATGTAGCCTGTGAGGTCCCCGCGGGCGCTGTCGGGCCAAAACTGCGGCCGGTATGGTAACCCCTTGGACCAGCGGGCGAAAGCCCAATGCGTGGCCTCAACGACGGGCCACGACATGGGTTGGCGCCCCGGTCAGCTTCTCGGCGCCGCCCAGCCCGGAGATCTCGAGCAGGAAGGTCCACCCGACCAGCTCGGCGCCGAGCCCCAGCACCAGCTGCCCGGCGGCTCGGGCGGTGCCGCCCGTGGCCAGCACGTCGTCCACGATCAGCACCCGCGCCGGAGCCGGCAAACCATCCCGGTGAGCCTCGAGGGCGTCCTTGCCGTACTCCAGCTCGTAGGTCTCGCTCACCCGCTCCCAGGGAAGCTTGCCGGGCTTGCGGGCGGGCACAAAGCCGGCCCCCAGGCTGGTGGCCACGGCCCCGCCCAGAATGAACCCACGGGCCTCGATGCCGACCACGTGGGTCACCCCACTGCCAGTGAAGGGACCGGCCATGTCTTCGACGACGGCACGCAACAGGCGGCCGTCCCGGAGCACCGGCGTGATGTCCTGGAAGATGATGCCCGGCTTGGGATAGTTGGGGATGGCCCGAAGGGTCTCGAGCACGTGGCGCGCGAGCGGGGTGACGAGCGTCATCGGATGTCGAAGCTCCTGGTCGGGACCCGTAGGTCGTTGATCTGATCGGCGCGCTCGACGCCGGTCACCTGCGCGTTGGCCGGCCCGCTTCGGAGCAGCTCCTCCAGGCGAACCAGGGCCGCCTCGTCGCCGGTCGCGACCACCTCCACACGACCGTCCTCCAGATTACGGGCGTAGCCCGCCAGGCCCAGGCTCCGCGCGTGGCGGGCCACGAACCAGCGAAACCCCACGCCCTGGACGTGCCCCGTCACGGTGAACCGGCACGTCATCGGCTCGGTGTGCTCCGCCGCCACCACACGTACACCGCGACCAGCACTATAGCGCCGGGAAGGACGTAGAACAGCAGGGTGTGATGCACGTACGGTCCGATGGCCCGAGCCACGTCGCCGCCGTGCCGCCCGATCAGCCAGCCGAGATAGGTCAGGATGCCGCACCAGAGGCCCGCGCCCAGGGCGGTGAACGCGACGAACCGGCCGAGGGCCATGCGCGACATGCCCGCCGGGATCGAGATCAGGTGCCGGATGACCGGCAGCAGGCGCCCGATGAAGGTGCTGATCTCGCCGTGGCGCCGGAAGAAGGCCTCGGTGCGGTCGAGCGACCGCCCCGACACCAGCACGAACTTCCCGTAGCGTCGGAGCACCGGCTCGCCGACCACCACGGCCAGCAGGTAGTTGAGCAGCGCGCCGAGCACGCTGCCCAGCGTCCCCGCCGCGACCGCCAGCCCCGCGTGCATCTGGCCCTTGGACACCAGATAGCCGGCCGGCGGCATGACCAGCTCGCTCGGCAGCGGCAGCACCGAGGATTCGATGGCCATCAGCAGGATGATGCCGGGATAGCCGAGGGCGAGCACACTGTCGGCCAGCCAGTGGAAGAACGACGTCAGCATGAGAGACTCACGAGGTGAAGCCGAACTGGCCGAGGAGAGGGACGAAGCGCACGTCGGCGACGGTGCTGATCTGAAGCTGATCGCCCACGTGACGCGCGACGGTGAGCACCTGGTTCTCGCGATCGCCCAGCGGGATGACCAGCCGCCCGCTGGGCGAGAGCTGCTCCACCAGCGGGGCGGGAATCTCGGGCGATGCGGCCGCGACCAGGATGGCGTCGTAGGGCGCGAACGGCCGCCAGCCCAGGGTCCCGTCGCCCACCAAGACGGTGACGTTCCGAACGCCGGCCGCCTCAAGCGCGGCCCGCGCACCCTGGGCCAGCGCGGGAATGCGCTCGACGGCGAACACCGCATCGGCCAGCTGGGCCAGCAGCGCGGTCTGATAGCCCGAGCCCGCACCGACCTCGAGCACGCGTTCCCGGCCGGTGAGCTGCGCCAGCTCGAGGTAGCGGGCCTGGACCCACGGCTGCGAGATGGTCTGCCCGCCCCCGATCGGCAGCGCCACGTCCTCGTAGGCGCGGTGGCGCACGCTCTCGGGCACGAACAGATGGCGGGGGACGGTGCCGATGGCGCGCAGCACCGCCAGGTCCCGGATACCCTTCTGCTGGAGCGTCTCGACCAGGCGGGTGCGATAGCCGCCGTAACTGTCGCCGTCCCTCATCCCTCCAGCGACCATCCCTTGACCGTCTCCAGCAGCGCGTAATTCGTGAGATCCATGTGGAGCGGTGTGATCGAGACGTAGCCTTCGGCGACGGCCAGGTGGTCCGAGTTCTCGGTCCCGGTCCAGGTGATCGTGCCGCCGCCGATCCAGAAGATCTCGCGCCCCCAGGGGTCCTTCATCCGGGTGAGCGAGTCGGAAAAGTAGCGGCTTCCGAGCTTGGTGACCTGGATCCCGAGCACCTCGGACGCGGGCACCCGCGGCAGGTTGATGTTGAGCAGCGTGTGCTCGGGGAAGTCGGGCACGCTGGTGATCTGCCGGACCAGGTGCACCAGCGCGTCGCGGTAGGTGCCCATGATTTCGGGCTGGGTGCCCCCGACGAACGAGATGCCGATGCCGGGTACGCCCAGCGTCACGGCCTCCATGGCGGCGGAGACGGTGCCTGAATAGAGCACGTCCTCGCCCATGTTGGGCCCGTGGTTCACGCCCGAGAACACGAAGTCGGGCCGCTCGGGCATGAGCGCCTGAATCGCCAGCATCACGCAGTCGGTCGGGGTGCCGTCCACCTGCCAGGCCCCGTCGGGGCGGCGGGTGGGCCGCAGCGGGCGATGCAGCGTGAGCGAATGGGAGGTGCCGCTCTGCTCCCGGTCGGGCGCCACGACGGTGACCGTGCCGACCGCGCGGCACGCGTCGGCCAGCAGTGCCAGCCCCGGTGCGAGGATGCCGTCGTCGTTGGTGACGAGAATGTTCATCCGCGCGGCCCGTCCGTGCGGCCGTCGAGGATCTTCACGACCTCCTCGATGGCGGCCCGGACCTCGGTCGCGAGCTCGGCCTCGAATGCCTTGCGCGCCGACGCCCGGAGCTCGCCGGTGCGCCGATACTGGTCGATGCGCTGCCGCGCGCCGTCGATGGTGAACTTCTCGGTGTAGAGCAGGTGCTTCACCAGCATGATGAGCTCGACTTCACGGCTCTTGTATACCCGGTTGCCCGATCGGTTCTTGGCCGGGTTCAGGAACCGGAACTGGCTCTCCCAGTAGCGCAGCACGTGGGGCTTGAGATCGGTGAGGGCGCACACCTCACCGATGGAATAGAACTCCTGCACCGGCCGCGTCGTCGTGGTCATCGCCACTGCTCCGCCTTGAGTTCGCGTCCCATGAGCTCGGCCACGGCATCCCGGGCCGGCTTTGCCTCGAACAGGACTTCACTGACTTTCTGAATGATCGGCAGCTCCACGCCGTAGCGCCTGCCCAGCGCGACACCGGCCCGCGAGGTGTTGGCGCCTTCGGCCACGGTGCGGTGCGTCGTTCGATGATGCTCCAGCGTCTCGCCCCGCGCGATCGCGAGCCCCAGCTGGCGGTTCCGGCTCAGGCTGCCGGTGGTGGTCAGCACCAGGTCGCCCATGCCGGCGAGGCCCGCGAAGGTGAGCGGGGCCGCGCCCATCGCGACGCCGAGCCGGGTGATCTCCGCCAGCCCGCGGGTGATGAGCGCGGCGCGTGGGTTATGCCCCAGCCCCAGGCCCTCGAGAATCCCCGCCGCCACCGCGATCACGTTCTTGAGCGCGCCCGCCAGCTCGACCCCGACCACGTCGCTGCCGGAGTACACCCGGAAGCTGGAGGTGGCGAAGAGCTGCTGCACCTCGAGCGCCGCCTGCTGGTCGGCCGCGGCCGCCACCACCGCGGTCGGCTGCCCCTGGGCCACCTCGATCGCGAAGCTGGGGCCCGACAGCGCCACGAAGCGTGCCTGGGGGACGCGCTCGGCGAACACCTGCGACATCAGCGCGAGGGTGTCGGTCTCGATGCCCTTGGTGGCGCTCACCACCAGCGTGTCCGGCGCGATCGACGAGGCGACGCCGCTCACTACGGCGCGCACCACGTGGCTCGGCGAGGCCGACACGACTACCCGCGCATCACGCACCGCCTCGGCCGCGTCACCGTACGCGCGCAGCGATGCGCACAACGGCACGCCCGGCAGGAACAGCGGATTCTCGTGGCGCCGGTTGACCGCCTCGACCACTTCGGCCTCGAAGGCCCAGAGCCGCACCGTCTGGCCCTTGGCCGCGAGGAGATGGCCCAGGGTGGTGCCCCAGCTCCCGGCGCCCAGGACCGCGATGGCGCTCACGCCGCCCGGCGACCGAAACGGTTCTCGGTTCCCTTGAGCAGCCGCTGGATGTTGCCGCGATGGAACCAGATGATCGCCCCCGCCACGGCCACGTCGAGCCACAGCATGCCCGCCTCCGCCGGCGGATCGAACAGCATCACCGCGACCGGAAACACCGCCGCGGCGGCGATGCTGCCCAGCGAGACGTAGCCGGTGGTGAACACCAGCACCGCCCAGACCCCCGTGGCCACCGCCAGCGCGATCGGGGCCAGCCCCAGCATGACGCCGGCGGCGGTGGCCACGCCCTTGCCGCCCTTGAAGCCCACGAACACGGAGAACGCGTGGCCGAACACGGCGGTGAGGCCGCACACCAGGGCGAACAGGTCGGACGAAGACGCGCGGGGCGCCAAGACCGTCACCGGGATCAGGCCCTTGGCCGCGTCGAACAGCCCGACCGGAATCGCGTAGCGCCAGCCGAGCACGCGGTACAGGTTGGTGGCCCCCAGGTTACGGCTCCCGTGTTCCCGGAGATCGATCCCGCGGAACAGTCGCCCCGCCAGATAGCTGGTTGGTATCGCGCCGAGCAGGTACGAGGCGACCAGCCAGGGGAGCGCGGCGGTCACCGCTTCGATCCGCGCGCGGTGAACCGGAGCCGGAGCGGCGAGCCGGCGAACGGCCACGCCTCGCGGAACCCATGCGCGAGGTAACGCTGATACGCGTCGGGCACGTCGTCCGGCCGGTTGCTCACGATGGCGAACGTGGGCGGCGCCACCGCGATCTGCGACGCGTAGAGCAGCTTGACCTCCTCACCCGGTTTCTGCGGCGGCGAGTTGCGCTCAAGCAGCGTGGCCAGCACGCGATTCACCTCCGCCGTCGGCACCCGCTGCGCGCGCGCCTCCGCCACCTCGAGAATCAGCTCCAGAATCCGGCGGACCCGCTGCCCCGTGAGCGCGCTGGCATAGACGAACGGCACGTAGCGGAGAAACGGCGCCTTCTCGATCAGGGCGTCCTGCCCCCGGCGCGCGGTGTTGGCGTCCTTGGCTTCGACCAGGTCCCACTTGTTGACCACCACGATCAGCGCGGCGCCCTGATCCCACGCCTGGGTCGCGATGCGGAGATCCTGGTTGTGGAGCCCGACCGTGGCATCGACCACGAGCACGCAGACGTCCGCCCGCTCGATGGCCCGCTCGGTCCGCAGCGTGGCGTAGAACTCCAGGTCATCTTCTACTTTAGCACGACGGCGTAAGCCTGCAGTGTCAATGAAGTTGAGTGATTTGCCGTTGTATCGCAAGAGGGAGTCGATCGCGTCGCGGGTGGTGCCGGCCTCGGGCGCGACGACGTGGCGCTCCTCGCCCAGCAGCCGGTTCACCAGCGAGGACTTGCCGGCATTGGGGCGGCCCACCACCGCCACGGCGATCGTGGATTCGTCTTCGGCCGCACTGCGGGGCGGGAGCCGCTCGACCACGGCGTCGAGCAGATCGCCACTGCCCTTCCCCACCGCGGCGCTCACCCCGTACGGATCGCCGAAGCCGAGCTGATAGAAGTCGTACTGCGCGGTGCTGCGCTCGAGATCGTCGAGCTTGTTCACCGCCACCACCACCGGACGATTGGCGGTCCGGAGCCGCTCGGCGATGGCGGCGTCCACCGGGTTCATCCCCTCGCGCCCGTCCACCACGAACACCACCACGTCCGACTCGTCCAGGGCGAACTCCACCTGCTGCCGGATGGCGCGGTCCATTGACTCGTGCGATTCGGGGATGAGTCCGCCGGTATCCACGACCCAGAAGCGGCGTCCCTGCCACTCCGCGTCGCCGAAGTGGCGGTCGCGGGTAGTGCCGGGGCGCTCGGAGACGATGGCGGGCCGCCCGCCGACGATACGATTGAACAGGGTGGACTTCCCGACGTTGGGCCGGCCCACGATCGCGACGGTGGGCCGGCTCACGCGGCGACCGGCTCGTGCAGCGCGTCCACGAAGTCCTTGGACAGCCGGAGCTCCATCGGTACCGATGCCGACAGAAGCGCGAGACTCATGCTGTCCATGAACAGCCCATCGTCGTTGACTGACTCGCCGGGCAGGAGCGCCAGGTCGAGGTCGCGCCGTCCGGCGAGCGCGGACTGCAGCCCCGTGCCCGGCAGGAGACCGGCCGTCGTGACCGACGGGCCGAACAGGGAGTTCACCACCGTGATGAGCTCGAACCGCGCGCCGGTCGCCTGCGCGAGCGGCTCGAGCACCATCGGCATCAGCGGGCTCATCGCGGTGCCGGTCACCACCCCGATCCGGCGCCCGGCCCACCCCTGCAGCGCCGCCGTGCCCTCGGCGATTCGCTGCTGAAGCCACCGCACGCTGCCCACGCCGTTCTCGACCTGATCGAATCCGTCGTAGATGGCCGCCGGCGGCAGCTCGACGCCGGCGCGAAGATAGAGCTCGTCGGCGCCGAACGCCCAGTGCACGCCCCGCTCCCGGAGCGCGATGGCGGCGCGGGCCTCGACCAGTCCGATGGCCGCGCGGCACTCGTCCGCCGTGGGCTCCCGCACCAGGTGGTGCTTGCTGTACTCGGTCAGGCCCACCGGCACCACCGAGCAGCCCAGGATGGCGGGCCCGAACTGGTACAGCTCGCGCATGGTCTGCTCCAGCACGGCCCCGTCGTTCACTCCGGGCGACATCACCACCTGGGTGTGAAACTGGATTCCGTGATCCGCGAAGTGGCGCAGCTGCGGGATGATCTCGGGCGCGGTGGGATTGCGGAGCAGATAGCGGCGCACCGTGGGGTCGGTCGCATGCACCGACACGTACAGCGGGGACAGCCGATACTCGATGATCCGCTCCACGTCGCGCGGCTTCAGATTGGTGAGTGTGGCGAAGTTGCCGTAGCGGAACGAGAGGCGGTAGTCGTCGTCGCGGATGTAGAGCACCTCACGCAGACCGTCGGGCAGCCCATCGACGAAGCAGAAGTCGCACCGGTTGGCGCAGCGACGAATGCGGGCCGGCTCCAGCGACACGCCGAGCGGCTCGCCCAGCGGCCGCTCGATGTCGAACTCGATCTCCTCGCCGTCGGGCTGCCGCACATGGAGGAGAAAGGCCTCCTCGGCCGTGAGAAACTCCCAGTCGAGGAAGTCCTCCACGGGCCGGCCATCGACCTGGAGCAGCTCGGTGCCCGCCACCAGGCCCAGCTCGTCGGCGATGGAGCTCGGCTCTACCGCTGTCACCCGAATCATGCGCACACCTTCCCGGTCAGTCGCTGGCCACGCGGCGGGAAAGATGGCCTTGAAGATTGGTAAATTCAAGAACGAAAATCACTTCACGCAGGTAGCGCGAAGTGACTTGTGAGGCAGGTCAGGCCAGCAGCTCGAGCAGCGGCTCGGCGTAGGCCTCGAGCTTGGCGGGGCCGATGCCCCGCACCCGCTCGAGCCCCGCCCGATCGCGCGGGTGCACCGCGGCGAGCTCCTCGAGCGTGCTGTCGTGAAAGATCACGTAAGCTGGAAGGCCTTTGCGCCGCGCCTCCTCGCGACGCCACGCCTTGAGGCGCTCGAGCAGGGCCGGGTCCGGCACAGGCGCCTCGAGTGACGTTTCCGAGTGATCGGCGTCCGGGCCTGGAGGTCGCGAGAGGTCGGACGGCGCGCGGCCGGAGCGGGCTCGCGGCTGCGGAACGGTCTTCGCTCGCCGCGCCCGGCGGGGCGCCGCCTGGGGCAGCGCAAGCTCGGGTCGCACTTCTCCCTTGGCCACGCGCCGGCCCTCCGGCGTGAGGGCGAGGACGAACGCACCGGGACGTCCGCCTGCGATGCCGTGGCGCTCGATCAGCCCCGCGTCGGCCAGCACGTTGAGCAGATCCTTCACCTGATCGGCCGGCATGCCCGCGAGCTTGCCGTAGGTCGGGATCCGGTCGAGCCCGCGGTCGAGCACTTCGCGCACGCTGCTGCCGGTGAGCACCTGCGCGATGCGCTCGACCCCGAACCGCCCCGAGAGGCGGCCCACGCCCGAGAGCGCGATACGGACCCTCAGCAGCTCGTCGTCGTCCAGCGGTCGACCGGCACTCCGCCCCCAGCCGAGGCAGACGTCGCAGGTGCCGCAGCGCGGGGCGACGCCTCCCCGCGCGGAGCCGGCGAAATAGTCGTAGACGAACCGGGTGCGGCAGCCGCGGGAAAATGCGTAACGGACCATCAGATCCAGCCGCTCGCGGTCGCGCCGAGCCTTGTGCCGGCGCACTTCCGGATCGAGCGGCATCGGGCCCGAGCCCGGGCTCAGGGCCAGACTCTCCGCCGTCCGCCGCAGCAGTCGGGCGGCCGTGGCGGCGCTCATCGAGGCGCCGGCGTCACGCCCGAGCCGCTCGGCGATCTCATCGTCGGTCAGGCCCTGGCCGAGCAGCTGCCAGGCGGCCGTGAGCATCTCGGGCGAAGGATTGGCACCGGCGAGAAAGAATTCCTGGGTCCGCACGTCGGCCGGCGAAAACAGCAGCGTGCAGCGCGCCGGGCCGCCATCGCGGCCGGCGCGACCCGCCTCCTGATAGTACGCCTCGACGCTTCCCGGAATCTCCACATGGATCACGAACCGGAGGTCGGCCTTGTCGACACCCATGCCGAACGCGTTTGTGGCGACGATGACGTCGAGCCTGCCCGCGACGAACTGCTCCTGCATCTCGGCCCGGTCCTGGTCGGTAAGACCGGCGTGGTATCGGCCGGTGCGGAGCCCGAGGCCGGCGAGATGGTCGGCCCACAGATCGACGCTCTTCCGTGTGGCGGCATACGCGATGCCCGGTGTGCCGCCGGCGGTGACGAGTCGCGCGAGCGCCGCCGCCTTGTCCTCCCGGCTGCGACAGGTCTCGACCGCGAGCGTGAGGTTGGTGCGCTCGAAGCCGGTGATCAGGTCGAGCGGATGTTCGAGGCCGAGCTGGGTGGCGATGTCGGCACGGACATCGGGGGTGGCGGTGGCGGTGAATGCGGCGGCGGGCACTCCCAGCGCGGCCCGCACGCCGGCGAGCCGCCGGTAGTCGGGCCGAAAATCATGACCCCACTGGCTGATGCAGTGGGCCTCGTCGACCACGAGGCGGGCCGGTGCCGCGCGCTGAAGCAGATCCCGGAAGCCCGCGTTCCCGAACCGTTCGGGCGCGATATACAGCAGCCGAAGGCGGCCCGACGTCATGGCGCGCTCGACCTCGAACCGCTCCTCCGCCGCCAGGCCGGAATGGAGCGCAGCCGCGTCGATGCCTCGGGCGCGGAGCTTGTCCACCTGGTCCTTCATGAGAGCGATGAGCGGCGACACGACCACGGTGAGGCCGGGAAGCAGCAAGGCGGGAAGCTGGAAGCACAGCGACTTCCCCGCCCCGGTGGGCATGACCGCGACGAGATCGCGACCCTCGAGCAGTGCGAGGGCCGCCTCTCGCTGGCCGGGGCGGAACTCGCGGAGGCCGAAGCGGTCGTGAAGGGCGCGCTCGAGGGCCTGGGCCTGGTGAGCGGCGCGGTCGGCAGTGCTGGTTGTCACGCGAGGTAATTTAGCGGCTGCCGAGGGGCGGCTCGCAAGCACGAAATCGTGCCCGCGGGCGCCCCGCGGCGCGCGGTGCTACTGGACCCTGATGACCTTGCCGGTCGAGGGAACGCCGTTGCGGTTCAGGATGAAGACGAGGTAGTGCCCGGGCGGCGCGAGCTTGCCGTTCTTGGGCGCCGTGACTCTGACCTGGGTGGCTGTCTTGGTGAACGCCAGGGTGTTGGCACGCTGGTTGGCATCAAAGGCGTGAGTGACGGAACCCAGCCGGATCCAGCGCACGTCGGTGATCTGGAAGCCGTTCGGCGTGTTGATCGTGAACTTGGCACCGTAGGCCACCGTGCTCTGCGAGAGGCTCGTGATGGTCGGCCGGGCGCCCTTGAAGAGGTACGGCGGTCGGAACAGCTCGCTGTTGGTCTGCCGCGGGTACAGATCCGGGCTGCCGGGGACCGCCGCATCCCCGCTCCCGCCGTGCAGCACTGTGCCGTCGGGCATGAGCAGTGAGATCGAGTGATAGGCCCGGTCGATCGTGTTGCTGGCGAGCTGGGTCCAGTGGCCGGTCTTGGGGCTCCACACCTCGGCCGCGTGGACCGCGCCTGACAGCGTGTTGAATCCACCCGCGCTGGTGCCGCCGGTCACCAGCACCTGGCCATCCGGCAGGACGGTCGCATTGAGGTGCCGGCGACCGAAGTTCATCGGGTCGGTGTTCTGCCAGGTCGGCGAGGCGAGGTTGAGGTCGATGATCTCCGCCGTCGGGGTGGGCGCGGGCGCCTTGGGATCGGGAGAGCCCCACTGCGTGTAGCCGCCGCCGCCGGCGTAGAGGATCTTGCCCGTGTCGTACATCACGGCCGAGCCGTAGTCGCGGTTGAACGGCCACACGTGGTTGAGCGCCGAGCTCCAGCTCCAGGTCCCGCGTCCCTTCGTGTTCACCGCATCCGGGTTGAACCAGCGCGACGTTACCCGCTCCCCCGCGTAGAACACCTTGCCGTTGGGCGCCACGAAATCCCGCGGATAGTACGGCAGCACCAGAGTCGAACCGGTGAGCTGGACCCAGCGATTGTTCTCCCAGATCTCGGGTGCCGTCACCACGGTGGAGGTGGTGTCCCGCCCGGCCACGGTGAGCATTCGTCCGTCCCACAGCGTCGTCACGGTCGGATACCAGCGGCCCTTGGCCATCTTGGGCAGTCCCGAGGCCCAGGTCTCGCTCACCGGGTCGAAGATGTTGGTGACATCGAGGCCGCGGTCATCGGCCTTGTGTCCCCCGCTCACCATCAGCCGGCCGTCGGGCAGGAAGGCATGGCCCGAGCAGAACAGCATGGTGTCGACCTGGATCATCCGCGCGGTGCTCGGCGGCCCGACGGTCGGATCCCACAGCCGCGGCATCGCCATGGTGCCGTTGAACTCGAACTTTCCCCAGGCGAGCACCTTGCCGGTCGGCAGAAGGTGGGCGTGCAGCGGGACGATGGCCCAGTCGACCGGCGCGTCCCACTTGCCGGTAGTCGCTTCCGGCGGGAGCGCGTTGATCGTCACCGTGCGGGAGGTCTTGGAGACGGTGCCCGTGGTGAACCGGAGCGTCTGCGCCCCGGGCCCCGCAATGCCGAGATCCGCGAAGGCGGCGGTGCCGTTGGTCTTGGTAGTGGCGGTGACGGTGCCCTGAAGGGTGCCCGATCCGGTGGCGATGCTGGCGGTGACTACGACTCCGGGAACGACGACGCCAGCCACGTCCTTCACCAGCACGATCGGCTGGAGCGTGGGAGCCCATACCTCCGAGTCCAGGGCGCTCGTCGGGGGCTGTCGGTTGATGTTGAGCGTAGCGGGCGCGCCGGCCGTGGCCAGGCTGGGTGACGCTTCGTCGGGCCGCGTGACGTTGTCGCCGTTGCAGGTGAGCGACGCGGCCGCGAGCGTGAGCGCAAGCGCGATGCGGAGAACCGAACCAGTTCGAGCCATAGAACCCGGCAATAGGGGGACGGTGCTGGCGGTGCAGGAACCGAGCCACCAAACGAGCGTTCACTCAACAGCTAAGTCACTGGCGTCGAACGCCTTTCGAGAGGCGCAGGAGTCGCCCTGTGGCGCTCGGACCACACGACTGCGGCAGCCGATGTGGGGGTCGGAGCATTCTCGACTCCGACGCAGGGCCAGTCAAGCGAGGCGGCTTACGAGCAACTGGGATCCGGCGAGCGGGTCCGGCCGGTAGCGCGCGCCTCGGCTTCGGTCCGGAAGTACAGCAGATCGGTGGCGCGAAGTGCCTTTGGACAGCTGCTGGAGAAGTAGACCCGACCCTTGGGCTCCGCTGCCCAGGGATGTGAGCGACGAAACGGACTCAGTGCCGCCGTCGGCTCCCGTGCGCGGCGCCGGACTACCCCGTCCCCCGAGCTCGAGTCGTGAGGAGAGGCGCTTGCGATCGGATGTCGGCCCGCCGGGACGCGGACCGAATCCGTCCGTCGAGCAGTCTTGTTCGAGGCCGGCACCGAATCCGCGCGTCGCCTAGCCTGGCTCGCACCCGCGACCGTATCCGCCCGCCGGCCGGTTGCGCTCGCGACGAGAGGCTGGGAATCAGGAACCACTTCCTGTGTTCGGGTGCCCACCTCGGTTCTGGCCTCCGCGGACTGGTCGAGGATCCTGGTCCAGCCGAGCCAGAAGCCGGCTGCCAGGAGGACCACGCTCGCCGCCAGAGTCGAGCGCACGATCAGGCTGCGGCGGGAGGCGCGCGGCCGTCGCGCAGCGGCGGTGGCCTGTCGAGCCAGATCGTCTGCCAGCGCGGCCATGGTGGGATAGTGGCGCCCATGACCGCCGAGGCAGCGGTCGATGATGCGGGCGAGCGCTGCCGGCATCGGGCGGCCGCTCCGCTCACCGTCGGGCGGCACGCCGGTGAGGAGGTAGTGGAGCAGCACGCCTACGCCCACGATGTCGTCGGTCGGGTCGAGCCGGTCATCGGCCCACGGAGTCTCGGCGCGCGGGTCGGCGGCCGCGTCCGGTTGCCGGGTGAAGTCGAAGCGGATCAGCTTGACCGTCAAGCGCTCGCCGCCGCCGGTCACCAGCACGGTCTGGGGCGACACGCTGCCGTGCACCACGCCGGCTGCGTGCGCCGCCCGCAGGCCCTCCGCCACCTGCAGGCAGATGTCCAGGGCCGACGGCGGCGGGATGCCGCCGCTCACGGCCAGGATGTCGGAGACGAGCTCTCCGGAGAGCAGCTCGGCGACCGCGTAGGCGGTCCCGTCCGGGGTTTCGCCCACGTCCAGGAGACCGGCCACATTGGGGTGCTGGATCAGGCATGCCCGCCGAAGCTGCTGCCAGTGGCGGTCGCTGAGTGCGGCACGGTGGAACGCATCGGACGACTCGGCGGGGACCCGGAGCAGCGTGACGGCCACCGGCGGGCCCGTGGCGGCGTACTGGCCGCGATACAGCGGCCCCTCGCTGGTGGCTCCGAGACGCTCCACCAGCCGGAGGCCGCGGAGCAGGACGCGGCCAATGAGGGGATCGGGATTTTCAGGCGAACCGATGTTCTGCATACCACACCCGCGACAACTGACCTGCAGGAGCCTTTAGGCGGCCCCGAGATCGGATCCGATTGAAAGTGCCGGCAAGAAGAACCCCGCCTCAACGTGGTCGAGACGGGGAGGGCCAGCGCGAGAGCGGGCGACCGGACTCGAACCGGCGACGTCCAGCTTGGGAAGCTGGCATTCTACCACTGAATTACGCCCGCAGATGTGGGGGTGAATGAAACCGGCCCGCCACGGGGTGTCAAGCTGCCGGTGGGCATCGCTATTTGGCCCGCGAGGCCTCGAGAAAGCTGCGCAAATCGGGCTCGCTCACCGCCGGCTCGCCGGGCGAGACATTGTCCAGCCGGCCTTCGCGCATCCAGCGCTCGAGCTCGCCTACCAGCTCGAACAGGTGGTCGAACGAGTCCACCACGAACAGCAGCGGCTGATAGTGGTCGATCTCGAAGTACTGGTTCACCACCCACTCGAGCTGCATCGGGTAGCGTTGGACCATCGGCGAGTCCACCGAGTGGGCGATCTCGCCGTGCGAGCTGAGCAGCCCGCTGCCGTAGACCTTGATCCCCTTGCCATCCGGCGCCCGCATGAGCCCGAACTCGATGGTGAACCAGAAGAACCGCGCCAGTGCCTTGAAGATGCTGGTGACGCGGCGGATCTGCTCCTGCTCGTCCTTGATGCCGGCCACGATCTCCGCCGCCGTGTGCGCGCAGTCGCCGAACCGTACCAGGGTGTCGGCGAAGGCCCGATCGGTGTGCATCGGGACGTGCCCGGCGATGTCGTGAAAGATGTCGGGCTCCGGGAGGTAGTCGAGCGTGGCGCCGTCCCGGATGGTGATCGTAGTGGGGAACTCGCGGTTGCGGAGGCAGTCGAAGAAGAGGAAGGATGGAACGTACCCGCTCACCGCCTTGGCCTTGAAGCCGGTGAGCGGGCTGAGAAATCGGTTGACGTCCTCCAGCTTCGGCACCCGCTGGGGATCCAGGCAGAGATTGTCGATTCCCTGGAGGAAGCGGGGGTTGGCGTAGCGCCGCCAGCGGTCCTCCATCCGGGTATAGAGCCGGCGCCAGGCCTCGTGATTGGCCTCGGAATAGAGGTCGTAGGGCTGGTGGATGTACAGCCGCCCCTCGGCCTGGGCCTGCTCGATGAACGGCGCCTGCGTCGTCGTCAGGCCGGCGCCGTTGGTCCGGTGCGCGTGCACTCCCGCCATGGTCTCCTCGCTCCCGCGGAGTCTACTTCCGCTTGTACCGCCAGGCCGCGATCCCGGCGCCCTGCGCGTCCACCTTCACATCCTGCGACGCGCCGTCCTTCACGGCCGGGATGGTGGCGTCCTGCGTGGCCACCGGCTGGCCGCTGGCGTTGATGAACTCTACCGTGATCGGCACGGCCGTGGGCGCGATCGGCTTGCCGGCGGCCGTCTGGGCGGCACGGCCGGTGGCCGTAAGGGTGAGTGACGCACCGTTGCCCTGGGCGGCGAAGTTGGCGGCCCGGACGTTGGCCGGCAGGGCCAGCACCTGCTCGGCGGTCTTCACCGCGTCGTCCACCTTCGAGCTCTGCTTGTAGCCTTCGCCCAGCAGCTTGAGCGCGCTCTCGCTCATCGGCTCGATCGCCACCAGCCGCTGGGAGGTCTCCAGCAGCTTCGGCCCGTTGCCCAGGGCCAGGTAGGTGTTGGCGAGGCTGGAGAGCGCGTCGCGGTTGTAGGGCTCCGCCGCGACCACCTTCTCGAAGGCCCCCGCGGCCTCGGCGTACTTCTTGTCCTTGAACAGGCTGATGCCGGCGCTCATGATGTCGTCGGTACCCGCCGCGCCGCCGCCGCCCGCGCCGCCGGCCCCTGCCCCACCGCTGGACGCCACTTCCTTCTCCAGCGCCGACGCCTTGTCGTTCTGGCCCAGGCCGCGGTACGCCGCGGCCAGCCCGCGCTTGGCCTGCGCGTCGTTGGGCACCCACTTGAGGTATTGCTCGAACACCGGCGCGGCCTGGTCGAACTTCTTCGCGTTGAGCAGCAGGACGCCCTGACTGAACGCCGAGTTGTTGCGGTACTTCACGTCGGTGGTATCGGTCGCGTCGGGCGGGACAGCCGCGGCGGCCATGCCGAAGTAGAAGGCGGCGCTGTCCGGCTGTCCCTTGTCGTTCCAGATCGAGGCCGCCCGGTAGAAGCCGATGGGCGACGAGCGATAGATCGAGTTCGCCTGCCGATACAGCGCGAACGCCGAGTCGGTGTTCTTGTCCTCCTCGAACTTGCTGCCGGCGTTGATCAACGCGACCCACGCGTTCCGCCGGTACAGGTCGATGTCCTTGGCGCAGTCGGGTGCGAGCTGCTGGGCCTTGGTGAGCGCGCTGTCGGCCGGGGCCAGCCTTCCCTGCATGAGATAGATGCGCCCCAGGTAATACCAGGCCGCCGGATTCTTGTCCTGGCCGTTCTGCTGCATCGCCTCGAGGTCCACCTTCTCGGCCTGGCCGAGAATACGCACCTTGCTCTCGGGCACGTCGGTCTCGATGGCCGCTTTCACGTAGCCCGCGGCGCTCGCGACCTTGAAATGGTTCGGCTTGATGTTGCACTGGGCGGGCTGATACGACGTGGGCATAGCCTTCGCCACGCGATCATTCACGGTCGGCTGCTGGGCGGCCGCGACCGTGGCGCCCACCGTAAGCAGCACGAAAGCCGACGCGATCTGTGCGTTCACTCACGACTCCTTGTTCGGGGTCTGATGCCGGGCGGCTGTGTCGGAACCCACCAGGCGAAAGGCCCGGTCACGCAAGTCCCTTGCCACCTCATGAGCGGGCCGCCCGGTCCGTTTCGCCAGGGCCGCCACGTCGTCGTACTCCGGTTTGATGCGCGGACCATCCGGCGCCTCCAGCACCTTGACCCGCACGCGGGTGCCGTCGGCCGCCTCCACCTGGACTTCCCGCCGGGGGAGCGTCAGGCGCTCGGCCGGCTGCCGGCGCACGCCGGCGGTGGTACTGTGTCGGAAGAACGCGTCGGCCACCCGCTCCGCATCGGCGGCCGCCACGACAGCCTCGACCCGGAAACCGGTCCGTCCCTTCTTCATCTGGGTGGCCCACACCTGCACGTCCACCGCGCCGGCGCCCAGGAGCGCCTCGCGCAACGGGTCCAGGTACTCGGGGCTGAGATCGTCCAGGTCGGTCGAGAGGACGACCACCTCGCCGGCTTCGGCCACCGGCTCGGCGATGACCAGGCGCAGCGCGTTGGGATAGTTGCCCGGGTTCCGGCCACCCGCGCCCCACGCTCCGCCGGTGGTCGCGCGCCAGCGCGGCGGTGGCGGGCC
>JADMIO011627938.1_pt1 | contig 45111 bp, 31 predicted proteins | sample 8958161 | NCBI WGS metagenome assembly JADMIO01 (sample SAMN16585339, study PRJNA669376) | soil metagenome | isolation source: Crop rotation soil | place: USA: Cullars Rotation, Alabama | collected 2011
CCGCTGGAAATTGATGGGATGGTCCGGTACAAAGAGACTCATTAGGATTTATTCCCCTGTGGGCCGCGCGCAACGTACCAAACCAGCAGCCGCGCGAGACTGTTCAAAACGAGCGTAATCACAAATAGGATCAGCGCCATCAAGATCAAGACACTGGTGTGCATCTCGCTGTCGGCGTTGGCTAATTCGCTGGCAATGAGAGGCGCAATCGAGATACCCGCGGCGAAGACGCCTTTCGGAATGACATTTTTGACGCCGCCGATGACAAGTAGCGCCGCCATCGTTTCGCCCAGCGCCCGTCCTAAACCAAGCATCACGCCACCGACAATTGCGGCACGGCTGTAAGGCACCACGGCCTTCCAGATTGTCTCCCAGCGTGTAGCCCCCAGCGCTAACATTGCCTCGCGCTGGTGTTGTGGCACAACCACCAACACATCGCGTGTAATCGCCGAAATTGTGGGCAAAATCATGATCGCCAGGATAATACCGGCCACGGCAATGCTGCGCCCGCTTGCCACAGGGCCAGCCAGAAAGGGCGCCACTGCGCCGATGGTGCTGGTAATTGGCTTGGCAACGTCATCGCGAAACCACGGCACAAAGACCACGACACCCCACATACCATAGATGACGCTGGGAATGGCGGCCAACAGTTCAACCAGAAAAGAAAGGGGTTGGCGCAATTGCAAGGGCGCCAGTTCCGACAGAAAAATTCCAATAAAAAGACCCAGCGGCGTAGCCAATACCAAGGCCACCGCAGCGGTCAGCAAGGTTCCATAGACGGCAGGCAAAGCGCCAAAAATCAATTTGTTAGGCGCCCACCCTACTGTCCATAAAAAGTTCAGTCCGGCAGCTGCGCGGGCGTCAGCCGAGGCATTCCAAGTAACAATACCAACGGTAAAGACAAGCCCAACTACCACCAGACCAAAAATAATGGCAAGAAGTTGGAAGATTGGGTCACCAAAACCGGCTCTGCTACGTGATCCTGAAGTTCGGGTCAGCGATGCGGTTTGTTGATCAGACATAAAATTTCCTTAAAACAGTACCCCTTAAAAATTCTTTACTTCATAGACAGTAACAAGGAGAACACAACGAGCAACAGGGATCAATCGGCCCCTGCTGCTCGCTAGAACTGCACCTTTTGAGAGACTCAACGTTATTGAAAAACAGGGTTGCCACCAGCTATAACACCAGAAAGATTCTTATACGCTTGGTTCTTAACCACATCGGGCAGCGGCGAATAATTCAGATCCTTCGCCGCCTGGTCGCCTTGGGTATAGGCCCAGCAGATGAAATCGGCAAGCGCCTGAGCAGTGTCGGCCTTGTCATATTTCGCATGGACCATCAACCAAGAGAGACCGGAAATCGGGTAGGCATCATCGCCGCTGGGCGGGTTGGTGATCGTGAACTCAAGGTTCTCCGGCAAGTCAGCCAAGAAACCGTTAGCCGCCGCGCTGGCGCTGTCCAAGGAAGGCACGACATACTTGCCGGCAGCATTCTTGACAGCCGGGGTCGGCATGTTGTTGGAAAGCGCATAGATAAGCTCGACATAACCGATGGCGCCGGGCGTTTGTTGCACAGCGGCGGCAACCCCGTCACTCTTCTCACCGGCAATACCCACCGGCCATTCCACAGCAGTACCGCTACCGACCTTGTCCTTCCAATCCGCCGATACCTTGCTCAGATAGTCGGTGAAGATAAAGGTCGTGCCAGAGCCATCGGAGCGATGGACAACGGTGATGTCCTGATCAGGCAGGGTGACGCCAGGATTGTCGGCGGCAATAATCGGGTCATTCCACTTGGTGACCGTGCCCAAGAAAATACCGGCCAACGATTCAGGCGAGAATTGCAGATTGTCAACGCCTTCCAGATTGTAGGTCGCCACGACAGCGCCGACTACATCCGGAATAAAGAGGGCATCGGCTTCCTTGCCATGCTCTTCATCAGTAAAGAGGGCATCGGTGCCACCAAAATCGGTGACGCCGCCAAGGAAGTCGCTCTTGCCCTGACCGGAGCCGGTGCTTTGGTAGTTGATGGTGACGCCAGGATTGACAGTCTTATAAGCTTCGATCCAGCTTTGCATAATCGGATTGACGAAGCTAGAGCCTGTGCCATTCAAGGTGACCGTCAACGGGCGGGGGGTGCAGCTGGGCATCGCTGCGGCAGCTTCACCGGAGGCGGCGGCTTCGGTCGAGGTGGTTGTTTCCGTCGCGGTTGTCGCTTCGGTTGAAGTCATGGCTTCGCTGGAGGCAGGGGCTTCGGTTGCAGCGGGAGCTTCCGTCGCGGCCGGGGCTTCCGTCGCCGCGGCGGCAGAAACTTCCGTGGCTGCCGGAGCCGCTACCGGGGTTGCTGGCGCCCCACAAGCACTGACGACAACTGCCAGGATCAGGGGCAATACCAGGCTTAATTTCTTTGATACGGCAATTCGCATCGAATCTTCTCCTTGTTACCGTCTTTGTTTTTTGCTTAGATGAGCATTTCCATAAACTACAAAAATCAAATTCGTTCTTGATACTTCTTTCGTATTACGTTCCTACCGCTCTAAGCTAAACAGATCATTGGTAACGCCATGTCAATATGTTATTAACGGAGTGTTAACACTCGGTATTGGTTGTTGCAGTTGGATAAAGTAGCTGGATAAAAAAGTGACCCCAGATGAATACGGGTCAACGTGTTCATCTGGGGTCAAGTTCCCTACTGATGCACCAGTGGCATGAATAGGTACATATGCGAACCGCCCTGTCCTGTCGGCGGCTTATAGCCGTTTGGGTTATCAAACGGCACTCCTATCTCAATGCTTAGGAGTATCTTCTCCGTCTGCGCGCCGCTGCCACCTACTCCTGGTGTGGTCACAGTGAGTGTCCCTGTGCGCGTTTTGCCGTTGGCAATCCCTGCCGGGTCAGCAGTCACCGTTAGAGTTGCCGGTGACGTCCCGCTGACCGCGCTCAACTTGATCCATGACACATCCACACTAGCAGTCCACGTCAGCGTACCACTGCCCGCATTGCCAATATCCAGTGTCCTCGACTCTGTTGTCGGCGGGTTCTTGGGAAAATCCCAGGCCAGGGATGCTGGCGCCACCGTCAGTGTTGGCCCCAGCAAAGCTAAATCATCGTCCACATAGACCGTGACCTTTGCCTCAGCCGTCAGGTTTAGACGATTGGTCGCCCTTAATGTGATCACATTCGTCCCTACCAGTAGATTGTCGATTGACAAGAGCGGGCCTGTACCCAACTGACCCTGCTGGCTCGACCAGACCAGTCCTTCGGGCAGCACACCGTCATCCTGAAAATCGAGAGCCTCACCACTAAAATTCACCAGTTGACCATAGTGGATATGCACCCCATCACCAGGCGTGTGGATCATCACTAGAGGCGGCTTGCCTGCCATCACAAACGCTGGGCTATCGGCTTGCCCTGTATGAAAGCCGTCGCTCGCTATCACGCGCAAGAGTGCATTGCCGCCGCCCAACATCGTCGTGTCGATTTGGGCACTCTTCGCCGTGACATGCATCCGCACCGGCTGCACTGTGGCACCGCCATCTCTACTGTAAAAGATGTCATATTGGAGCGTGTCGCCGTCGGCATCATTGGCATCCCACTGCAACCGTACTGTTCCGGTCACAGGGTTCTGTGCGTTTATTAGCTTGACATTGCTGACCACCGGCGCATGTGCGCTGATGGGCGCTGACACAAGTATCTTGTGATCGCTTCGGCGTGTGACATGCACCGCGCGTGCTCCTGGCTTAAACTGAACAATCTGACCAAAAGTCAACATCTCTCCGCCACCTTCGCCGGCGGCATCTGCTGTAAATGGATAGGAGGCTAACACCTTGTTGCTGCCATCCACCAGTTCGATCGCATAGTCGCCCGCTGTAATCGGCGGAATCTGCGCCGCACTGCTTAAATGGCGTAATACATTGATGGTCGCCGTGTTACTCGCCGGGAAAATCATGCCATAGATAGAGAGCAAGTCCCCCTCAACCCGCGCGGTCGCGGCCTGTGTAGTGGGATGTGCAATCATATAGTCATACATCCCATTATAGGTATAGTCGCTGATCCACTGGTAGTCGCAGTAACTCATCAGATCATGCCATTGTGTGCCAGGGTAGACCGCTTTATCAATTTTGAAAGTTGGGTCACCGGCATCAAAACCTTCGGTCGTGTCGTCTTTCCCAATATGTGCGTAATCCCAGGGGTCGGAGTTATCTGTGCTGCTGCCCTTGTCATAGGTACTACAGCCATCTTTGGTCGTGTTCCCCTTGCTGGGATGCCCGCGCCCCAAGGTATGTCCGATTTCGTGCCCGGCGTACCAGTCGGCATACGAGTCATCCTTATCCCAGGTATAGACTGTAGCTGTACTTCCCGCCGGCCCTGTTGATACATTCGTGCCACAACACGCCTGCCCACGTGGGAAGATTCCCGCCGCATCCGAGAGCATCCCATAGATAAAGATATTTGAGCCAAGCTCATTTTCATCGCGCATCGCATCCATCTGTTGGTTGGTAAAGGTGCTGGCGCATAAACTCTTGTCTGTCATCGTCTTGCACGACGGGTCTGTCTGGGCCACGCGTCCCCCCAGCGAGTCATCCCCTACAAACCACAATCCAGGGCGGAAGCCAGGCGAAGAATCATCTTGAAAGCCTGGTGTGCTTGCTAGAGGATAAACCCGGCGGATCCAAGAGATGGTCTGAATGGTATCTGTGATCAAACGCGGCACATAGTATTTATTGTTGAGTACATAGCCCCATTCCACAAGCCGCATCTCCAAACGAGGGGATGGTGAGAAGGTAAATGGCCCTTGGGTCAGGCTATTGCCGCTATAATCAGCCTGTGGCGGTGCGTGGTAGGGATTCAACTCCGCCCGCAATGTCAGCGGCCCCGAAGTCGTCCAGCCCCACGGTAGTTCAAAGACAAAGCTTTCATTGATATTGGCCTGTAGGGGTGCCGGATCTACAGTCAGATTTGTCCCTATGCTGTTCACTGGAACCAGATCACCTAATAGCTTGTCTCCCGACATGCCAATCAGGTTGGCCGTCACACCTGGTATGGGTGGCCCATCCGACTTGACATAGACCCGCACAAAGGTGCGTTTCTTCTCGATCAGGCGTATCGAATTGTCTGGCCGCTGGATGCCTTGCGTGATCTCCATGCCGGTAATCCGCATATTCGTCAAGGGCAAGATGCTTGCGTTCTTCGGCAGCCGCAACACGGCGCCTTTTACGGCAAAATAGAGATAGACATCGGCCGTCTTTAGCAATTGTACGGCATGTGGCAGAGTCAGATTGTCACCCACCGAGGTAAACAACGGGTCGGTCGGCCCGCTGTCGCTGCGCCCACGCCGGATCACATAATCTGTAAACGGCCCTCGAAAACAGTTCGGATCTCCCTGGCAGGTCGAACCATCGTGTTCTTGTAAGAAATAGAGATTGTCTTGATCCGTCACCAGGCCATAGATCTCATCGCCGCCACTGTCATAGAGCAGTACAAGTTGGCCTGAGCGATTGTCATAGGTGACGATCTGATGGCCGAAACTCAAGAAAATGAGGTCATCATTGCCACAGCCAAAGACGAAATTGCAGACGGTGTGCTGACCTTCGGCATAATAGGCGATGACACCAGTTGCCACATTATCAAGTGAGCCATCGAGCAGATTGTAGCGGTGCAACTGGCCTCCTTGCAGCCAGTACACATAATAGCGTTCGGGCACGCCGGTATTGAAGCTGTGGCTGCTCGAAAGGGAGAAGGGAATTGGCGAATCTCCCCCGCCCGCTAGGTCTGTCGTTGTGCCATCAGATTTTTGTACTTTGAACAGTTCGCTACCATCCGCATTGTCCGGCACAAGGGCAAAGATATATTGATCGTCGATTGCCAACTGCGCCGAGCCGGCAAGCTCAGTGGTCACCACTTTTGGTTCATCGCCCGGATTCGCCTCGCTGGAAAGCCGCACCAGACCATTGGCGTTGGTAAAATAAATGTACTTGTCGTCAGCAACAATGTTCGATTGAATCGACGACGGGACACAGTAGGCATCATTGCTGTACAACTGACGGGGGCTACTCCCATAGATCGATACCCGGTCAATTGTCTCAAAATGCGACTGAGTAGCTGCCGGTTCGCTGCTATTGGTGGCATTGGCTTGGGCCGCGCTGGGCGGGCAAACATCTGCCATGTCTCGCCAATACAACTTTGGCGCCGCCAGTGTATAATCCGTCGCTCCAGCCGGTACCATCGTGTCCGGGTTCTCGTTGGGTGCATCCGGTGTGTTTTGCCCATTCGGCGCGGCTAAATCGAGCGCCGCCACGGGTGCCGCCACAAACCCGCTGCTCGCCACTGTCCACAAAATCACGATTGCCGTCACAATGCGGTATAGCTTATTCATTTTCATACGAGTTTCTCCCATCCCGACTCTCTATCCAGGTAGTTCGCAAGATGATTGCCCCGCTACTTTGCCCTCATAGCCAGCAAAGCGTTTAGTCGTTGAATCTTTCCGTCCATCAAGCGTGCAATCGCCGACGAAATTGATCCTAGTTATGTTGGCCGGGACAAAGTTGCCATTTCTTGCCAAATGGAAGATATATTTTCTTGTCAAATCGAGTGTCGAGGTCTAGAATCAGCCCTAACACATCGACGCTACTTCCTGCCGAGGCGAGGCTCACATGAGCTTTCGGTAGTCTAGGATGGAGCAAGTCTATGACAACAAAATCCCCTGACCTTCCTCTCACATCATTTACCTCCTTTGGCGCCCTGTTACGCTACCTGCGTCGCCGGGCGCGTTTTACCCAGCGCGACTTGGGTATTGCCGTCGGCTATAGTGAGGGGCATATTTGCCGGTTGGAACAAAATGAGCGTCTACCCGATCTAACCGCGCTGGCGGCGCTCTTTGTGCCGGCGTTGGAACTCAATCATGAGCCGGAGACAGTGGCATATCTGCTGAAATTGGCGGCTACCGCCCGCGGGGAAAGGGTGACCGACCACTTTGTGGCAGACGTAACCGTGGATCAGCCGGGGCAAATATCGTCCAATGGTAAGTACACCTTGCCCGACTCCACACTTGCTTTGTCGCCACAATCTCCGCGGCCTTTGCCCTATAGCTTGCCTTTTCCCATCACCACGCTCTTTGGCCGTGCACACGAAGTGGCAGCGGTCTGCAACAGCCTATTACGACCGGAGGTTCGGCTGCTTACACTGACTGGCCCCCCTGGTGTGGGAAAGACCCGCCTAGCGTTGCGCGTCGCCGAATTAGTACTCGATCATTTTCTCGATGGAGTCTTTTTTGTCACTCTTGCTCCCCTCAATGACCCGCGTTTAGTTGCCAGCGCCATTGCCCAAGCGTTTGGTGTGGCTGAGACCGACGCGCAACCTCTGAACGAACGTCTCAAACAACAACTGAGTGGCCGGCAAAGCTTGCTTGTGCTCGATAACTTTGAGCATCTCCTCCCCGCCGCCTCATTAGTGACAGAATTGTTGGCAACGACTTCTCTCAAAATTCTAATCACCAGCCGCACAGCGCTTCATCTTTCCGGCGAACATGAATACCCGGTGCCGCCGCTTGATCTCCCTAATATGGCGCATCTACCTGCGCTGGAGTTGCTGGCGCAAAATCCGGCAGTAAGCCTCTTTATAGAGCGAGCACAAGCGGCAAATCCCCATTTTGTGCTTAAAGAGACGAACGCTATTGCCGTGGCGGCGATTTGCGTACGGTTGGACGGCTTGCCCTTGGCACTCGAACTAGCTGCGGCGCGCACCAAACTTTTAGACCCGCAAACATTGCTGACCCGGCTACATCGCCGTCTTCCCCTGCTCACGCGTGGCCCGCGCGACCAACCTGCGCGCCATCAAACGCTCAAAGATGCCATTGTCTGGAGCTATGATTTGTTGCCAGCCGACGCCCAGCGTCTCTTCGCCCGCCTGGGCGTCTTTGCCGGAGGGTGCTCGCTCAGAGCTATCGAGACTATCTGTGGCGAGGTGGCAGCAGACGCCGTTTCCACTAGCGACACACTTATAGATCGATTGCAGGTGCTGCTCGATTCCAGTTTGGTGCAAGTCCATGAGCAAAATGGCGTACAGCGTATCATACTGCTGGAGACTATCCGTGAATATGCTCTGGACCGTTTAGAGGCTAACGATGAGGGTGCCTTCATGCACAGGCGCCATGCCGCCTACTTTTACAAGTTGGCCGAAGAGACGCTTAACCAGCAGGAAGGGAAAAATACCAAGGCCTGGTTCGACAGGCTGGAATGTGACCATGACAACATGCGCGCCGCCTTGCAGTGGTTGCTGGCGAACGATGTTGAAGCCGCACAACAGTTGGCTGGTGCGTTAGGTGAATTCTGGCATAAGCAAGGCTATTGGTGTGAGGGACGCTCTTGGCTGGCGCAGACATTGGCCCACAGCCAAAAACCGACGTTAGTGCGGGCGCGGTCATTGCTCGCTGCCGGGCAACTTGCCTTCGCACTAGGTGAGAGGGGTGAGGCACGTCTTTTGCTCGAAGCGGCTTTGCAACTCTACCGCCAATTGCAGGACGTGGAAGGCACAGTCTCGACACTCCAAGCTTTGGGCTGGCTTGAGTTTGTTGACGAGTTATTTCCGCGCGCGGTAGAGCTCTTTGAAGAAGGGCTGCGCCTCAGCCGTCTGCTCAACAAGCCGGCCAAGATTGCTAACTTGCTCTATGCCGTTTCTCATTTACATATTATGAACGGCGATGAACCTTTTTATCCTATCGCGGATAGCTATCTTGAAGAAGGTCTAGGCTTATATCGTCGCCTCAATGATCCCGATGGCATCGGCGCAATCCTGGAGGCGAAAGCTGGTTTGGCGCTGATGAGTGCTGATTATGCCCGTGCCGTGGCCTTTCTCCGTGAAGCAATGGTCATTCACCGCAAGAATGACAACAAATATACAATCCCGCTGACGCTCTACGCTTTGGGTGATGCTGAACGGTTACAAGGAGACCTAGAGGCAGCCGCCAATCATTGGCAAGAGGGTCTGCAACTTTACCAGGAGTCCCAGATTGCTTCTGGCATTATGGTTGGCAAACACCATTTGGCCCGGTTGGCGCGGCTGCTCGGCAATCTGGAGGAGGCTGTGCAACTCTATCAGAGCAGCGCGCAAATGAGTTTGGAATTGAAGGACAATAAAATATTAGCTTGCTCTCTAGTAGGGCTGGCAAGCATAGCGCTGGTGCAGAGCCACTATGAAGATGCCGCCTCTTTGTTGGCCGGGGCACAAAAGCTCTTTGACCATTTGCCCCCATTCCTCGCTCCCGCAGATAGAGAGGAATACGCACAGTCAATCGCCCTCGTGCGTACAAAATTAGGCGTCCCTGTTTTCACCTCCATTTGGCGGGCGGCACAGATGCTCGCACCAGATGAAGTACTGTGCCGGTATCCTTGCTCGCAATAAAGAGCGAATAAAGACGATCGCAGGAGAAACTACTCTCGCGACGGGCGGCCCGGATGGTAGAATTGATGACAAAAGGTCTACAATACTCTCCAAGAGCTTTTGATCAAAATTTAAGCAACACCTCCTTTTCTCCCCGTAAACCACTGAATGGAAAGCGTATTGGTCATGACAAAGCTAAAGGTTGGCATTATCGGTCTGGGTGGGATCGCTCGTTCTCATTGTGATGCCATTGCCACACTGGACAATGTGGAGATTGTCGCGGTCGCCGATCTCTTTGAGGAAAAGCGCCGGGAGTACATGACGAAATATGACATTCCCCGTGGCTATCCTTCGCATACTGAACTGCTGGCAGACCCCGAAGTTGAGGCGGTGGCAGTTGTGTTAGGTCACCAACTTCATCACCGGCTTACCGTTGACGCCTGCAATGCCGGCAAGCATGTTTTGGTCGAAAAGCCGATGGCCCTCAGTCTGGAGCAGTGTGACGATATGATCGCGGCGGCAGCCGCCAACCATGTCAAACTGATGGTTGGCTATTCCCAACACTATTATGGAACCAGCCTGAAAGCGAAGGAGATTCTCGACTCAGGACAATTAGGCCCTGTCATTACTGCTGTCTGCTATATGTCAAAGAACTGGGGCTTTTCTGGGCGTCGCCCTCAATATCGCAGCCGCTATCATGGCGGCGGCATGTGGATGACCAATGGCGTGCATGTCGTAGACCGGCTCACCTGGATGCTGGCTTCACAGGCCGTCTCTGTCTCTGCCGCCATCGGCACGCGTGCTCACTATCAGGCGGCGGATGATTCGGCGACAGCCTTTGTGCGTTACAAGAATGGGTTGGCCGGCGTTGCCGTTGCGGTGGGCTTTGCCGATGGCGCGCCCAATTATGAATGCCAAGTCATCTGCGCCAACGGTTCACTGCGCTTTAGCCAGCATGGGGGGAAGTATGTCCAAGTTGGACGCAACGACAAGTGGGAGGATGTACCCTTCGAGGATTCACCGGCGGAGATGCACGGTGAGTGGAAGGCATTCGCTGAGAGCATCGCGCTGAATATCGAGCCGCCCACGCATGGTGAATACGGACGGCATATTATGGAAATTATCTTTGCCGCCGAGCAATCGGCCATCACAGGGCGCGAGGTGATGTTGCCAAGCAGCCAGTCGTGGCTCTACCAACAATCCGGGGAACCTGTCACCATCAATCATGGGTGGATTTGAGAGGTTGGGAGGGTGGAACGATGAAATTAGCTCTTCTCTCCTACAGCCATCATGGGCAAGGAATGGCCCGCGCCGCGCGCACGCTTGGTCATGAAATCATAGCCGTGGTGGATGCGGAAGAAGCGCCACGCCAACGCTTGCAGGCCGAATTTCAAGCACCCGCTTATGTGTCAGCAGACGAATGTCTTGACGCCAGTCGTCCGGATGTGGTGTTGGTCGCGGGCAAGCACGTTGAAATGCCAGGGTATGTTCAAGCCTGTGTGGATCGGCGACTTCCTTTTCTTTTGGATAAGCCCTTTGCCGATTGTGCCAGGCGGTTACGCCCCGCCGCCGAGGCGTGTATTGAGCAGGGAGTCTTTAGTGCATTAACGTTGCCGAATCGTGTAAGTCGGGTTGTCAGCTTAGTGCAGCAGATGGTGGCGGATGGTACGTTGGGCGAGTTGATCCTCTACAACAGCCGTCTCAACAACGGCCCTCCTTCACGCTACGATCCAACGCCATCAGCTTGGCATAACGATCCACAGGTGTCGGGGGGCGGCTCGTGGGCGGTCGAAGCTGCCCACGGCATTGATACCTTCCTGCAATTCGCCGGAGGAAGTCCTGTCACAGTTGTTGGGGCTGTCGTCTCCAACGCGCTCTATGGCCGAACAGTCGAGGATATGGCCGTGGGTGTACTGCGCACGGATAATGGCATAACCGGTATCATTGAATCCGGCTATAGTTACCCGTCAGGAGTGCGTAGCGGGGATCACTTCTTCCGCTTTGTTGGCAGCAAGGCATCCGTCTTTGAGGGCTATGATCAACAGGGGAATCCGCTCATCGAAGTTCATACGACGCAAGGCGTGACTTTTCACGAAGACATCCCCAATAATGCCAGGTTCGTGGGTGTGATCGATGCTGCTCTGACCGCACTTCAAGAAGGGCGCGCCTTTGCGCCGAATATCGCCGATGCCATCCGCATTCTTGAAATTCAGGATGCTGTCTATGATTACGCCCGCGCAAATCCTATTGCTAACGGCCCCCATGCACTGGGTAAGCCACTAGCCTTTGACGCCGGTCACAACGATGCCCTGAATAAAGCGTCCCTGGGCGACGATAAAGACAACCAGCACCGGAATGATCGAGACTAAGGTCATCGCCATGATTTGCTGTACGGGGACTTGCACCAGCGTATCTTGGATCATGCGCAAACCGAGCGCCACCGGGAAATATTTGGGGCTGTTGATGTAGATCAGGGGGTCGATAAAGTCATTCCAATCAAAGGTGAATTGGAAGATGGCAACGACCCCCAGCGCGGGCGCTGATAGCGGCACAATAATGCGCCAGAAGATGCTCCAAAAGCCGCAACCGTCGATCTTGGCGGCGTCATCTAGCTCCGGCGAGATGGTCATGAAATATTGGCGGAGCAGGAAGATGTTAAAGGCGCTGCCAAAATAGACCGGCACAATCAGCGGCAGCAAACTATTGACTAATCCTAACCGGCTAAAGAGAAAATAGGTTGGGATAAGTGTCACCTGGCTTGGCAGCATCAAGGTACTGAGGATGAGCAAAAACAAAAAATGCCTACCGCGGAAACGCAGACGGGCAAATCCATAGGCTACCATTGCGCTGGAAAGCAGGGTGCCGACCTGGTTACACAGGACGATAATCAGCGTGTTCTTATAGAAGGTGGGAAAGGGCGCTAATACCCAAGCGTTGCTGTAATTCTCCCAGTGGAAAACAGAGGGAATCCAGACCGGCGGAAAGAGGTAGACCTGATCGGATGTCTTGAACGAAGTCGAGATCATCCAGAGCAAAGGCACGGCAAAAATGAAAGAGCCAAAGACAACGATGAGAAAGGAAATCGCTGAACTCAGCCAGTTGCGAACGCGGTAATAGGCGGGGCGGCTCGTAGCAATGGCTGGAGAAGCACTGGCAGTTGTCATGGTTATTTCTTCAACTCACCTTCATAGTAAACCCAAAAAGAGGAACTTCGGATTACCAGCGCGGTGAGCGCCAGCAGAATCACCGTCAGCACCCAAGCCACCGCCGAGGCATAGCCAAATTCCAGTTGTTGGAAGCCCTTCTGATAGAGGTAGAGGACTAAGGTCGAGGTAGCGAAGTTGGGGCCGCCTTTGGTCATTACCAACGCCTGCGTAAAGACCTGAAACGCGCCAATGAGGGTGATGATGAAGCTGAAGAAGATGGTCGGCGAAAGCATCGGTAGGGTGATGCGCCAGAAACAAGTCCACCGGTTAGCGCCATCGATGGTAGCGGCTTCATAGAGGATGGTGGGAATACTTTGTAGCCCACCCAGATAGAGCAGCATATTGCTACCGCTGCTCCACAGCCCCATGATGATAAAGGCAGGCATGGCCCACGTTTCGGAGAAAAGCCAGCGTGGGCCTTGGATGCCAATCAGTTTTAATCCCTGATTGATCAACCCAATATCCGGGTTAAAGACCCACATCCACAAAATCGCCACCGCCAGCCCAGAAACCAAGGATGGCACATAGTAAAGTGCGCGCCACAGAGCGCGTAAGGGCAATTTTTGATTTAGCCCCACCGCGATAGAGAGGCCAAGCGCCATACTGAGCGGCGCAATCGCCAGGGTATAGTAGCTGGTGACACCCAGGCTCTTTTGAAAGAGGGGGTCGCGGAAGAGTTTGGTGAAGTTGCCCAAACCGACGAATTTGGCTGGGGTCAACAAGTCGGCCTTGAAAAAGGTCAGTCCAAGCGAGAAGAGCATCGCCCCAACAGTGAAGATCAGGAAGCCGAGAAGCCAAGGCATGATAAACAAATACCCTGCGATCTCTTCCCGCGTGCGTTGGGAAAGACGCAGGGAAAAGGGGCGAGAAAGGGAGAAGCGGCTACGCATAGGTTGTATCGAAGCCCCAACCGCAGGGTATTTTGTTTTCATGCGAACATTCCTCTAGGCTGCATTAATCCATCAAGGGCGTTTAGGCTTCATGATTGAGTGTTGTGACCTGCTGGCTCACATCATCAAAATAAGTAACAGGCGTATCGCCCACTTGATAGATCTTCTGCAACGCTGCCTCGATGGTCTGTTGCGACTCCGCCTGATTCTTGAACTCCTCAGTCAGCATCGGGTAGCCCTCTTTGAGTGCTTCGAGAACGGCGTCGAGGTTTGCTTCTTCGAGGACGGGGAAACTGGCAATGGTCTTGTCTTTCCAACCGGGAACCAACGACAAGCGGTTGGGAACGCCACCCCATGTCTCGACCATAAGGTTTTGTAGATCATCGCCAACCAACACCTTCATCAAGTCCCAAGAGGCTTCCGGCTGCTTTGTCCCTTTATAGATAGCCCAACCGTCGGTGGTGCCGAGGGTGGCGCGGCGCTTGGGGCCTTTGGGCAGGTGGGTCATGGCGAACTTAAACTTGGCTTCTCTGGCATAGAAGGCGATGTTGCCCATGCCGCCTTCAAGGGTTGAGGAAAGGCCGGTGGTGAACATTTGTGAGTCGTTATGTTCGCCTAATTGAAGCTGTTGGGCAATCGAGTTGTCATCCCACATGCGCGCCCGCATCCACTCCATTGCGTCTTGCGCTTCCGGCTTGTCGAGCCAACATTCCGTCCAATCGTCCGGATTGCTGACATGCCCGCCATAGGCTTGCACATGGAATTGGAAGCGGTCATATTCCCACGCAATCACCAAGCCGCCCCAGCGTTTGATCTCATCACCCTCTTTTTTGGTTGCCGCCTTGAGCATTTCGGCGTAACCGATGTGATCCATATCACCGGTGGGATATTCCACACTCATCTCGTCAAAGGCATCTTTGTTATAGAGCAACATGATGACATTGACATAGTAGGGCATGGCAAAGCGAATCCCCGTATCCTTCGCCACCATGCCTGCCCACTGGAAGGGGTGGAAGTCGGCAATCTGCTTATCTGTAAAGGTTGCGTCCACATTGGCCTGCAAGTCCATCAATTGGCCTTTTTCAGACCATTTGCGGAAGACAGGCCCCCAGCCGGTCATGACATCGGGTGCAGTGCCCGCCACCATCATTGTCAAGGTCTTGTCTTCAAAGCCATCGGCCAGCGGCTCAAATTCCACTGTAGTGTCAGGCAACTTCTCCTTGAGCAGCGCCATCAACTTATCCATGCCCGGATTCCAGTCAGCCCAATCTTGCCAGCGCACAGTCGCGCCTGCGCCGGCTGGGGCTGCGCCTTGCGTACCGGCAGCCGCACCGGGCGCAGTGGCTTGCACACAGGCAGTGACCGCTAAACTGACAGTTGTAAAGCCGGCCAATTGCAGGAAATTGCGCCGAGTGAGTAACCCATTTGCCTTCATCTAAAGCCTCCGTTGGTGTGGTAAGCGTGAGATATAGATAAACTGTGTCGCAGACTCAAAGCCTAGAGGAAGAAGTGGAACGATAGCGGAAAACCATTGAACGGCATCGTGTGAGGTGAATTTGGCCGGAGTATAGCATGGCTGTCTACTTTGTACAATAGAAGATTTAAACAAAAGTTAAGGTGACCTCACCTCCCTTTAACCATAATCCGCAGCACTCAATGTAGACTGACAAGTGTCTTGCCGAGCACGCATGACAAGAAATTCGGAATGACTTCATGATTCTCTAACATTTATTTTCTAAAATTTGTGAAATAAGGTGTTGAGAATTGTTGTATTTTGCGCTGATTAGGGGAAGTTTAGTGTCTAGTTTTGTGCGATTGATCAGAAAAATCTTTGTTTCCGCCTTTGTGATAGTCACCTTTGCGGCCTATGTTCTCCATGAGCGTGTTACAAATCCCGGAGATCAAGCCGCTAGCGCGCCGGCGCCAATTGCCGTTTCATCGCAGCAAAGCCTACCCCCGGCACGCGGCAGTTCAGCAATACAGGGCAATTCTGTGCCTACGCCCTTTGTCCTGCCTACCATTACGCCTTTGTCTACACCTGCGCCCGAAGCCCCACCTGTTGAAGTGCCGTCAAGAGATTCTTCACAGGAGGCGTTCTCTACGCCGCAGCTTCCAGCCCTGCAACCCCCAACTGAGTTTCCAACGCAAGAACCACCAACCGAGGAGCCACCCACCGAAGTTCCTACTGTAGAGGCGGCGGGGCAGTATAAGGATGGAAGTTATACGGGGCCAGAGGTTAACGCCACTTACGGCTGGGTGCAAGTGCAGGCCGTCGTCCAAAATGGACAACTCGCTGACGTTCAATTCTTGGAGTACCCACGTGATCGCCGTACATCGCAGCGGATCAACTCGCGCGCCGTTCCCGAACTGCAAACGGAAGCGATCCAGGTACAAAGCGCGAATGTGGACATTATTTCCGGTGCCACGCTCACTAGCCGCGCCTTTATCGAGTCCCTTAAGTCGGCGCTTACATTGGCGTCGGGGTGATTATGCGCGAAACACGAATTCTGATGGGGATGCCGATCACGGTAGAGGTGCTGGACACTTCGGTTTCTGAGAAAAGCACTGATAGAGAAGATATCGCGGCGGCCATCGACGCTATTTTTACCTATTTTGACTACGTTGACAAAAAATTCAGCACTTATAAGGAAAACAGCGAGATATCTCTGATCAACAGAAAAGAGTTGGCAGTCGAACGAGCCAGCAGCGACATGCAAAAGGTCTTTGCCTTGTGCGAAGAGACCAAGCAAAGCAGCTATGGCTATTTTGATATTGCCCACAACGGCAGCTACGACCCGTCCGGCCTTGTCAAGGGTTGGGCGATTCAGAACGCGGCAAGCATCTTGCAGCAAACAGGCTTTGCCAATTTCTATGTCGATGCAGGCGGCGACATCCAGGTAGCAGGCAAAAACCATCTTGGTCAGAAGTGGCGGGTAGGCATCCGCAACCCCTTTGACATTCGCCAAATCGTCAAGGTACTCGCCGTCAGTAATTGTGGTGTGGCGACTTCCGGCACTTATATCCGCGGCCAACATATCTATACTCCAAGAGATGAAGGCGTTCCCCGGAGTAGGATTGTTAGTTTAACCGTAATTGGGCCAAACATTTATGAGGCGGATCGCTTTGCTACAGCCGCTTTTGCAATGGGGCGCGAGGGAATCTTTTTTATTGAAGAGTTAGCGGGTTTTGAAGGCTATCTGATCGACGGGCAAGGGCAGGCAACCTTTACCAGCGGCTTTGCGGAGTATGTCAGCCATGATTAGCCTCGTGGATCGCCTGTTGAACCGGATCACCATGTACCGGTTGACGCTTTATTACTTGATCTTTCTGCTTGGCGCTGCGCTCACCCTCGCCTTTGCCGGTGTGCTGCACCTCGATCCCTATGCCCTGCTTTTCTCCACTGCCTTCTTGCTGGCGGTTTGTGTCTTCACGAATTGGGTCTTTGCCAAAGCCTTTGCTGTAGCCGCCAACACCGAATCGGTCTATATCTCGGCCTTGATTCTGGCCTTGATCATTTCCCCCTTGGGGGAATATCATGACCTCTGGTTTCTGGGTTGGGTAGCGGTCTGGGCAATGGCTTCCAAATATATCATCGCAATCCATCGCAAACATCTCTTTAACCCCGTGGCCTTTGCCGTGCTCTTAACCTATTTTGCGATAGATCAATCGGCAAGTTGGTGGGTGGGCGATGCCTCCATGTTGCCCTTTGTCTTGCTTGGCGGCATCCTCATCGTCCGCAAAATCCAGCGTTTCGATCTGGTTTTGAGCTTTCTGCTCACCGCCCTAGCCACCACAGTACTCTTTAGCCTTGTTGGTGGCAACAATCCCCTAATGGCGCTGCAAAGCACCATCTTATACTCGCCGCTTGTCTTTTTTGCCTTCATCATCCTCACCGAGCCATTGACAACTCCTCCCACCGCCAAATTACGCCTGGCCTATGGCGTGCTGGTGGGCTTTCTCTTTTCTCCCCAGTTCCATATCGTCTCTCTGTACCTGACACCGGAAATGGCAATTGTCATCGGCAATCTCTACTCCTATCTTGTCAGCCCCAAAGCCAAGTTGATGCTTACGCTCAAGGAAAAAGTGCAGATTGCGCCCAATATCTTCGATTTTATCTTTGAACCCAATCGCCCGCTTGCCTTTGCGCCTGGACAATATATGGAGTGGACGCTCGCCCATGATGAGCCTGACAATCGTGGCAACCGGCGCTACTTTACGCTTGCCTCCTCGCCCACCGAAAACGCATTACGCATAGGGATCAAGTTCTATGAAAGTTCAAGCAGCTACAAACAGGCCATGCTTGCCATGAAGCAAGATAGCCAAATTATGGCAGGACAACTGGCCGGCGATTTTGTCCTCTTGGATGATCCCTGTCAAAAGTGTGTCTTTATTGCGGGTGGCATCGGCATCACGCCTTTCCGCAGCATGATCCAATATCTGTTGGATCGGCATGAGCGTAGACCCATTGTCCTCTTCTATGTCAACCGGACTGTCGATGAGATTGTCTATACCGATGTTTTGAATCGTGCTTTGCGGGAATTGCGAATTAGAACAATTTACATCCTCACCGACCCCAATCAAGCGCCAGCCTCATGGCGATGGCGGGTTGAGCACATTACGCCGCAAATGTTAGCAGAGGAAGTGCCTGACTATCGTAACTGCATCTTTTATATTTCCGGCCCAAGTGGCATGGTCAATTCTTACAAGAAATTGCTGCGCCAACTCGACCTGCCGGATTCACAGATCAAGACCGACTTCTTCCCTGGATTTGCCTAAATCATCAGCGTATAGAAATGGCGCTCGTCCCTTTCACCACAGCAGTTATCTACAGGATAAGGAATAGCAAGAGTCAGTTGTATGAAGCGAGACAACACGATAGACTAAGGGATACTGCTATCATTGATATTTAGGGTACCGGAATTCTCGATATGCTCCTCTCTGTCACTAAATCAGTCATCTGCCCTATTGTCGTTGGTCGCGCCCTACATCTTGCCACCTTAAAGGAGTTTATCGCGGGGGCGCAACAGAGCCGAGGTATGACTCTCATACTCAGTGGCGAGGCGGGGATTGGTAAATCGCGGTTAGTGGCGGAAGCCAAAATCCTCGCCACCACAATGGGCTTGACTGTGCTGCAAGGCCGCTGCTTTGAATCAGATAGTAAGATTCCCTATGCCCCTCTACTTGATTTATTACGGAGTGTTTTTGCCGCCTATTCTTCTCGCGAATTGACAGAACTCCTTTCTCCGTATGCAACTGCTCTGATCAAATTGCTGCCGGAGTTAGCCATTTTATGGCCTGAACTTACTTTGGCAGCACCCATTGATCCGGAGCAGGAAAAACGGCGTTTGGCACAAGTGTTGACACAATTTTTCATTGCTTATGCTTCACCTCTCCTTATTGTTATTGAGGACCTCCATTGGTGTGACGACACCAGCCTAGAATTCTTGCTTTATCTCGCACGACGGCTCAGTAATCATCCAATAGCGCTTTTGCTAACCTATCGGAGTGATGAAACCCATGTCGCATTAGAGCGTTGTCTGGCATCGCTGCAACGTGAGCGACTGGCGCATGAGCTTGGACTTGAGCCGCTGACACCGACAAATATGAACGAGATGCTCTGTGCCATCTTTGAGCAGTCGCGCCCTGTGCATCCGGAGTTTAATAAAACTCTCTATACCCTGACGAATGGTAATCCCTTTTTTATTGAAGAAATACTTAAAGCCCTTGTGACAGAGGGTGATATTTACTTTGAACAGGGTATATGGACGCGCAAGCCCCTGAGTGAGTTGCGTATTCCGCGCACGCTTCAGGACGCTGTCCAACGCCGCATCGAGAAGTTAGGAAAATCAGCGCGTGTGGCGCTTACCTTTGCCACGGCGATCGGTCAACGTTTTGACTTCACATTGCTCGCCGCTGTAACTCAGCAGAGTGAGGATGCCCTCCTCAAGATCATTCGTGAACTCGTAGATAGCCAATTGATTGTCGAAGAATCAGCAGACCACTTCGTTTTTCGACATGCGCTCACACGCAAAGCTATTTATGACCAATTATTGGAACGCGAGCGTCGCCCATACCACCGGCTGATCGCTGAAAGTCTTGAGCGTCTTTATGCAGGCCAAATCGACCGCGCCGCAGATTGTGCCTATCAGTTCCACGCGGCAGGCATATGGGAGAAGGCGTTACTCTATGCGCAGCAGGCGGGCGAGAGAGCGCAACAACTTCATGCACCGCGTGCTGCCGCTGAGAATTTCACGTTGGCGATTGCTGCCGTGCAAGCACTGGCAACCCACCCCTATGCACCAGCAGACCCGCAAATTACATCGCTTGTAGCGTTATACTACGCGCGTGGCAAGGCTTATGATCTATTAGGCGAGTTTATTGAAGCCGAGGCTGACTACATCCGAGCAGTCGAACTGGCCCACAACAGCCAGGATGCTATCAGCGAATGGCAAAGCCTGCTGAGTCTAGGCTTTCTCTATAGCAGACGTGATTACGCGCAAGCACATCTCTATTTACAGCGCGCCTTGGCGCTTGTACGAACGATCCAGCAACCGGCGCTCCTGGGGGAGACACTCAATCGCTTAGGCAATTGGTATGCAAATTGTGGTCAACCCGAGAGGGCGATACCGTATCACCACGAAGCCCTTGCCCTTTTCCAAGCCAACGACGACAAGCGCGGTTTGGCGGCAACGCTGGACCTACTTGGCTCGATGCACCTACTCAATGCTGACAGCATTGCTGCGGCTCGCTGTTATACCGAAGCCATTAAGCTTTTGCGCGAGTTGGGTGATGACATTGCGCTGAGTTCGGCTCTAGCCATGAATAATATGACGCGCGGCAGCTATCTTTCTGAAGCAGTGGTATCGCTATCAGGGACGACTGTGGGATGTGTACGGGAAGGTGAGGAATCTCTACGATTGGCGCGACGGAGCAGTTCGCCGCCGGTGATAGCCTATTCCCTATTGCAATTTGCCTTCTGCCTGGGCGCCCGCGGCGACTTTGACCGCACCCTTGACCTCGGCCGCGAATGTCTGGCAATCTCAACCGAACAGGAACACACTCACTTTCTGGCCGCGATCAACTATGTTTTAGGCTCTCTGTATCTTGACTTTCTCGCTTTTGAGCAGGCAAAACAGTATTTTGCGGTGGGATTGCCATTTGCTCAAAGTGTTGGTTCGCCCATCATGATGGGCATGTTGAGCGGCGGTATGGCTTTGGCGCTGATTGCCTGTCGTGAATTAGCAGATGTGGAGATTGTGCTTGATGGTGTCCATTTTCCTCCGGCGGAGTTGCATCACCCTGGTATTCGCATTACTTACCTTGCCCGCGCTGAATATTATTTTGCTCTGGGTAAGCCGCAAATAGCGCTCGATCTTACGCAACAGCTGATCGCCTCCACGCCCAATGTTGCCACAGGGGGCATCATTCCCCGTCTCTGGCGTCTCAAAGCGGCTTGTCTTATTGCCCTCAAACAAACAGATGAAGCTGAAGTGTTGCTCAGAGAAGCTAGCCAAGTCGCGCGGGAACAGGGTCTGTTACACAATTTGTGGCGCAGTGAGGTGGCCTTAGGCAATATCTTCCGACTGCGCTCGCAACGTCACCAGGCCGAACAGCATTATGGACAAGCATCCGCTGTGATTCAAACCCTGGCCCAGAAAATAAGTGACGATTCTATCCGCACTTGCTTCGTTGAGCGCGCAACTTCTCTCATTCCAGCGTTTCCAACTCTGTCGCCTGCTCAAGTAGAAAAGGCAGCCTTCAATGGTTTAACCCCACGTGAGCGTGATGTAGCTACTTTGCTTGCACAGGGACTCTCAAATAAGGCGATTGCGACAAAGTTGGTCCTCAGTGAGCGTACAGTTGAGAAGCACATCGAAAATGTGATGGGCAAACTCGGTTTTACTTCACGCGCCCAGGCTGCCGTATGGGCAGCAGAACATGGTCTACGCTGATAAAAGATCTTACGTACTGCATCTACGTACTTCCCCTCTGTCCGGCCTCCTCCTTTTCTCCTACACTGAGTACAGTTCAAGCGAGCGGACTCAACAGATAAATCAACAAATAAGGAGAAACTGAATATGGCTACTGAACAAATCAAGACACTTGCCCGCCGTTATTTCGATGCCTTGGATCGGCAAGACCTGGATAGCGCCATCGCTATGTATGCGCCTGGAATCAAGTTTTATGGGCTGGCGCCTATGCCTCTTGATGCAACTGGGGTTAGACACGCCATGAGTGCCTTCTATATGGCATTCCCAGACTCACGAATGCCGATTGAGGAAATGGTTGCCGAAGGGAATACAGTAGCAGTGCGCCACACGTTCCGTGGTACCCACCAAGCCCCTTTTCAAGGCGTGCCCGCATCCCAAAATACGATTGTTGTGCCATCTACCGTGACCTTGCATTTCGAGAACGACAAAATCGTGGAGGCGTGGTTGAATGCCGATATGCTAGGTTTGTTGATACAGATCGGCGCCATCCCGCAGCCAACCGGTCTCTAGCAGAGGCTGCTCACTATCCTCCTCTGCATTGAATGGGTTTGAGGGGTTAGACACGAAAGAGGGGGAAGCACATGCAAGCTTTTACCTAATCGTAGCGGCTCTTTGTGTCAATCTTCCTATCGCACCTCTATAGCTTGATAGATAGCCCATTACGTTCACAACTATACAATAGAGCGAGGTATCCATAGCGCCTTGGGCCTACGGATACCTCTTGGGTTCTAACCAAACTTTCAGTGGACAAGCCATCCCTTGAGCTTGCACTGAACTATGCACAAGTGAGTCAATCATGATGAAGACAAGAAACTTGATCGGATTAACACTTGCTGGCGTTGCCGCCATAATGGTGATGCGGAAAATGCGCCCATCTCCCGTTAGTCTCAGCGGGCAAGTTGTGGTGATCACCGGCAGTTCGCGTGGACTTGGCTTTATTCTGGCGCGTGAGCTAGCACGCCAGGGATGCGATGTGGTTATCTGTGCGCGCGACCAGAATGAGCTTGAGCAAGTGAGCGCCGAGCTAGCCAAGATCAGGGCAGGCATCTTGGCTGTACGCTGCGATGTCTCGGATCAACAACAGGTGATGCAGTTGATTGATGCCGCAACCGAACGTTTTGGCCGCGTCGATATTCTTATCAACAATGCCGGAGTCATTCAAGCTGCGCCGCTCAAGGCAGCGACGGTGCAAGACTTTGAGGATAGCCATGCGGTTATGTTCTGGGGAATGCTTTATCCTACGCTCGCCGTCCTGCCACAGATGCGGGCGCGCCGGAGTGGTCGTATTGTCAATATCACCTCCATTGGCGGCAAGGTCAGCATTCCTCACCTTTTGCCCTATAGCAGCGCCAAGTTTGCCGCAACCGGCTTTTCCGAAGGACTGCGCGCCGAATTGCGCCGCGAAGGGATTACTGTCACGACTATCACCCCTGGCTTGATGCGCACAGGTTCCTATCTCAAGGCACTCTTTAAGGGCAAGGAAGCCGATGAATTTACGTGGTTTGCCTTGAGTGACAATCTGCCGATTTTGTCGATGGACGCCGAACGGGCTGCCCGCCAGATTATTGAGGCGATCAAACGGGGTGAAGCGGAACGGGTACTCACCATACCTGCTACGTTGCTCGCCCGCCTGCATGGTCTATTTCCAGGGCTAACAACAGACCTGATTGGCTTTGCCACTGGCTGGCTGCCAAGGGCAGACAGAGAAGACACGGAAGCAATTCCTGGTGAGGTCGTTCGGCAGCGCATGTCCACAACACGGCGCAAGGTTGTCGATGCGCTCACCGTCATGGGACGCCGCGCCGCCGAACGATTTCAACAATAGAAGAGATCAGGTATTAATTTGCGCTAGTTGTCCTGCAATACTCGCTTCATCAGCGCCAGCGTCTTAATCACCGCCGATTCTTCGGCAGCGGCGCCCTCATTGGGTGTACTTTCGATGCCCCATGTGCCTTGATAGCCGCTATCTTTTAGCAGCCGCAACACTTTCGGCGCGTCATGCGTTGTTTCATTGCCCTGGTCGTCAAAGGCGTAACTCTTAAGGTGGGTGAGCCGCGCATATTTGACAACTTGCGGCCATGCTTTCTCCGCTGTCCCTGGCGCCCAGTTCAAGGAATCAAAGAGTAGCCCCAGGCCCGGCACAGCCTCCAATACCTTTACCACATTGGCGGCATACTTGGTCGGCCCCCAATGGTTTTCCACTAACACTTCCACGCCCCGTTCTTTGGCATAGGCGATCACATCGTTATAGCCTTCCACGATGATGGCAAATACATCGTCGGGCCAATAATCTTCCCTGCTTCCGGTATCGATGCGGACTTGTGGCGCACCCAAGTATTGGCAAATATCGATCCAGCGATAGGCGCGGTCGCGATTCGTCTTGCGCGCTTCCTCTGTCGGTTCGTAGATATGTGCACCATCCACAGCGACACAACCGAAGGGCAAGCCTGCTGTCTCGCCCGCCTTCTTCACTCGGTCCAAATAGCTGTTGTCGTTGTACCCCGCTTCGATATGTTTCATCCACGGATCAAGTTGATCAAAACCATGATCTTTGCTCCACTGGATATAGCGGAAAATATCCATTTCGGGGCTGCGATGGAAACTATACGACATTACGCTGTATTTCATAGAGATACCCCCTGACTGGGTTGAATCTTTTGATGAATTTTTTGAGTGGATAAGGTAGACAAACTATAGCATTGACCCGATCTCAGCGCAATCGCTTGGTTACTCTTAGCAAGCAAAAGAATGACGCGCCTAATTCACCAGCACCGCCGGTTTGAGGCCCCAGCTTTGCAGCCGCACATGTAAGGCTAAGAGATCGAATCGCAGACTGGGGTCATGTGGAGACCAGCCCGGTAGCGGCTTATAGATGCCTTCTTCGGCCAACTCTTTCGCCTGGGGCGGCTCCTCAATCCCTGGTGTAAAGACAACCTGACCGGGATTTGCCTCACCACCGAGCGCCATCGCCGCAAGACCACGCAACAGCGCGCCTGGCCCTACCTGTCTGCCGACAACGTCCAATGCCGTAGGCAACTGCCCCTTCTCCGTGATATGCGTCAGCAAGCGTTGGCAAGCGTTCAAGGCCACTTCTCCGGTTACAGCTAGCGGTGTCGTCAACTGCGGCGGTTCTTCCACGGGGCCAAGCACACTCCGTTGGGGCAAGTACGCCGGTAGCTCACCCATTGCCCGCCCAAGCACCGCCCGCGCTAGCAGATCAAGCGTCTGAGCCGGTGAGACCATCGGGTAATCCGTTCCTATCATTCCCTGATCCAGCACCATTTGGGCCAATTCGCGGATTGCCGCTACCGGCACCGGATGATTTTCGATGCCAAAGCGGTGTGTCAGGTCACTTGCCCCAATAATTTCCACATCCGGCAGATCGCGCAAGGCGAGCATCAGACGGTGCAGGTTGCGCAGGCTAGTTTGATATTGTTCATCTGTGCGCCGCGGGGCAACTTTATACTCGGCGGGCGGTGTATTCTGTCCACGGTTATAGTTGAGCGCGTCCCAAAATTTGGTATAGCGCAGCCGTGTCGGGTGGGCGACAAAAAGGCCAAGGCAATCCATCCCACGCTGTTGCGCCGCGCTCACTTCATCGAGCAACTGGGGCAAAGCCGCTTCAAAGCGGGCATCGTCCGCATAAGCATCTTCGCCGCCAGGGAAATAGATGAAATCGGTATAGTTAAACTCACCGGCAAACCAGCAAGCGCCCCCCTCGCCCGCCCGCACTTGGGCGTAGACAGTGGCGGGTACGCCGACTTCGCGCATCGCCGCCGGAATTTGCGGCCCCCAACTGGAACCAGGCGTCGCCCATGCCGACGGATAACGCCCAAATATGCGCGCGAGGTCATGCACGCCTGACTCCTCCTGGCGCACCGCCTCTGCCACGCCATCCTCCCAACCCTTGTCGGCTAGATATTCGGCGATAGTCGGGTGAATGGAGTGGGTGTTGGTATGATAGCCAACATCGTGATAACCCACCGCCGAGATGACATCCTTGCGCCCGCGCCGTTCCCACAAGCGCGCCTTCTCGCCGACCACAAACATCGAGGCGACAATGCCATCCGCGGCCAACACATTGGCAATGTCCATCGCAATATCATCCGAATCCGGATGTACCAAATCTTCCACATCAAAGCAGGCGTACAGGTACATGAGAGGGTTCCTTAAAGTGGCGATATCTTATTTGTCGTAGCTAGAGATGAATGACAAATTGACTTATGTATCGTATAGTTAGGTTGAGAACAGATTCTATTGTTTTCAAGGTATAGAGATAAAGGCTAAAAGATCATGCCCAATGCGCTTATACAAGAAGTTGTCGAACATCTGGAAGCATTGCCAACGAATCTGCAAGAACAGGTATTCGCGCTGGTGCGGTCACTCGACTCGACCACACCACACGGCGTTCCTGGAAGCGACTTGTTAGAATTCGCAGGCACAACCCCTGTTTCTGAATTGGAACTAATGAGTCAGGCGATTGAAGAAGGATGCGAATTATAATTGCCAAAATCTAGCGAAGTAAAGCTAGGAGGGTAATTACAAATCCTTATAATACCGCACCAAGGGTAAACCGGTATATCCCGCCTTCTCATATGATCTACGGGCCGGCGCGTGGCCCGGATCGCCCCCTGTACCCACGACAGCCAATTTCATACCCCGCTCTTTCATCTGCTCCAGCGCCATCATATTTAGCTCTGTACCGGTTCCCCGGTTTTGATAATCGGGATGGACGGCAAGTAGCATCACTTCGCCCGTTTTGCTTTGATGGTTGAGTTCATAGGTGAGAAAACCAATCGGGCGACCATCCGCCTCCGCCACCAATAAGACTCGATCTTCCTGCGCTTTACAATAGGTTTCAACCGTTTGCTGTTGCGCGGCTAGCCAGTCCGGATAGGCAAGTGGAAAGATGGCTGGCCCCATAATTTGCCGGAATGAATCAAAAACCGGTTCCCAGGCCAACAAAGATAACCCCACCAGCGCCTCTATATCGCGATCATCGCCAACGCGAATCCGATACCCCATAAGCTCCCTTTCTGTAAGGCGGGCTGCCTTGTCCGTTTTCAGGTAGGACACCGCGCCCCATTTTGTTGCCCTATCATACCCCATTTATCCCGCTTTTTATCCCGCTAATCGGGTGTAACGCGTTCTCCATTTCTTGTTCAATGGTGCCAAGCGCAAACAGCGCCATGCAAAAGTAAATGCAGATTGCATGTGGCACAAATGTGCCCAAACCAATGTACAAGGAGACGCCAAAAAATGCGACACCCAAACATTCTCAATTTCCCGTCACTCACCTTTTTTCTGACTGTTTCTTCGATCTTTTCACTCGTCATGGTGGCCTCAACCCTGCTGGCGTTGGCGCCAAAAATCGCCATGGCCGCGCCTGCGCAAAGTTACACGATCAGCGGCACAGTTCGCAACTATGACGGTACGCCGCTACAAGGTCTGCTGGTCAGCACAGATTTGCTAGACCCAGAGATCGCCACAACCAACACCGATAGTCAGGGAAAATATACCTTCACCGTAGCCACGCCTGGCGCCTACCATATTAGCGTGAATTATTACTATAGCGCGCTAGACCCAGCGGTGCAGACCGTCACCATCCCACCGAGCCACACGAAGGTTGATTTCACCTTCGCCCAGCATGACATTATTAGCGGCGTCGTGAAAGACCCAAAGGGCAATCCGGTGGCGGGGGCGAACATTACCACCGATATTATGGATTCCTTGTCCACATCCACCAGTACCGATGCCAATGGGGCCTACTCACTCGCCGTCCTTCCCGGCATCTACCACCTTAGCGCCAGCCTGTCCGGCTATGTCTCGCCGCCGGCACAGCGCATTGTTGTGCCGCCTAGCCATACCGAGGTCAACTTCTCCCTCCTCGACGCCTATACCATTCAGGGCAAGGTACTCACCTTTGACGGCCAGCCGGCGAGCGGTATTACGGTCGCCAGCTCTGAGGATGATGTGATGACAGCCTACGCCACCACCGAACCGGATGGCTCCTATATCCTGTACGTGCGCGCGGGGACATATCATCTCTACGCCACCTTTGTAGGCTTGGGCACGACACAGACTCAGGTTGTCACGGTACCGGCCAACCGCACCGGTGTTGATTTTGCCATGCCGCAACAATATCTCGTTCATGGCACCGTGCGCGACGACTTGGGCCGGCCCGTCGTTGGTGCGTTTGTCAATGAAGGCGGGGCTGCGTCGGCGACCACCGCGGCGGATGGCAGCTATACCCTTTCCCTGGTTGCTGGCGACCATTGGATCAATGCCTTCAGCGACGTACAGTTCTACAATGCCTATGACTCAGGCGACCAGAATATCAAGCTGATTTCTGTGCCACTTGCCAAGGATGGATTGGATTTCGTGCTGCGCGTCCGCAACCGCACCATTGTGGGTCGCGTCGTCGATGACCAAGGACAACCTGTCGCCATAGCTGACGTTTATGCCACAAACCCCCTTGATTCCAGCGGACAAGTGCGAGAAAGCGATGCCAATGGCTTCTATACACTGACCGTTGCTGCCGGGGTCTATTGGGTCAATGTGGTGAAGCAGTTCAGCCCTTTCGACCACAACCCAAACCGGCTGACTCCTTTTAACCCATCGTTCTCGCAAGAGATTGATGTCACCTCCGATTCGGCGCAAGGGGTGAATTTTGCCCTCGATCCGGTCACGGGCCTGCAAACGATCCAGGGCAAGGTGCGCGACGCCCTGGGTAATCCTGTCCAGGCCATAGTCTCTGCGACATCAACCGATCCCAACAGTTGCGCCCTCGGTGGACGCGTCTTGACCGATGAATCGGGCAACTATACGATTGCGGCCAAGCCGGGCGAGTACATGATTGGCGTTTGGAGTGATGGTCTGCCCGTCCTGCCGGATCAGCGCGTGCATGTCCCCTCCACAACCGGTGTCGACTTCACCTACCCACCCTTTTACGTCATCAGCGGGCGCGTCGCCACGGCGCAGGGCAACCCTATCGCAAATGCCTTAGTCCAGGTCCGCGCAAGTGGCTCTAACGGAATTTATAACTCGCGCTTGAGTGAGCGTGATGGTTGGTACACCTTGATCGTCGCCGCCGGAAGCTACAACGTGACTGCCTATCATGAAGCGTTTGCCCAGCCGTCCTCCCAACAAGTGACCGTTCTGCCGGAGCGTAACGACATCAACTTTACTCTCTCGCCCATCGCGCCGCCGACGCAATATGTCCAGGGTAAGGTGGTTGACGAAACCGGCGAACCGGCGGGAGGCGCGCTCATCTCCCTGCCAGGGGAAGTGGGAAAGACGGTCTATTACGACGGCACGTTCAGGCGAGCCTTCTATCCGGGAACCTATACGTTGACCGCAAGCGGCAATACCTATATGGCCTCGGCTCCGCAACAGATTACGGTGCCGCCCAATCAGACAGGCCTGGTTTTTACGGTGCGCCGCGCCGACCAATTTATCTTCGGCCAAGTCGTTGACGAGGGAGGCGCTCCCCTCTGTAATGTCACCGTTGAGATTAGCGGCGAAGCAGCCGCCGGGAATATCCGCACCAATATCAGTGGCCGCTTTGCCGTGCGCGTCCCAAGCGGCGTCTATTCAATCCGTGCTTTGAAAGACGGCAACCCTGCCACTCCGGCGCAGACGGTGACTGTCCCGCCCACCGCCGCCAAAATCAAGCTGGTGCTCTCATCTTCCCAGACCCCTGTTGAGGGGAATTCGGTGAAGGGGAGTGTGGTGGACAACAACAATGCAGTTGTGGCAAATGCCCTTGTCATCGCCACAAGCGCCGGGCAGACCATCTCCACCACAACAGATGCACAGGGTAACTATACGCTGAACCTTGCCGATGGCAATTGGAGAATTTCCGTCAGCGGCGATCCCGTCAGCCGCACAGTTAGCGTCCCACCGCAACAAGAGCAGGTCGATTTCCAGGTCAAGCGGGTCGTCGCCACAACCTTCGTCTATCTACCGGCTGTCATCACAAACAGGTGATCAACGCGGCCCATTCTCTGTTGCCGCGGAGAATGGGCCACTCATCCATCATTTCGTCTCAAAAATTTACCAAACAAAAGGAGCATTCCAATGAGAGCATTCGCCTTGGTAGTCGTGCAGGAACGCAAGCCGCAGAGTCTGCCCGCGTTTGTCATAATGCTGGGTGTCGTCCTTGCCATCGCCGTCACCTGCGCTTGGTTAGTCAGTCTCAGCGCCATCTAAGTTGTTACGCGTTGCGGTGATAGGAGTACAGGAGGGCTATTGCCATGAAACATTTCCGAGGTTTTCTACTCTTCATTTCTATGCTTTTGGCGACCATCCAACCGTGGATGGTCGCCCTGAGCGCCACACCTCCCTCTGCCGAGACGGCTGCCGGCGCGCAGGGAGAACACCATTCGATTTCGCTTGAATGGTCGTATACCACTGATAAAGAATCTACATGGGAAGGCCTCGAAGTCGTAGAGTCAGACAGCGAGCATGCGTCGCTTTATGGCTCGGCGATTGTCACCTATGACCGTATGCCTTCCTACACAGAGCCAATCACGAATATACAGATTGTCAATTTTCAACTAATCGTTCGCTACAACATGGAGCATGTGGACAACGGCTATTGCAGTCACTTTGTCCAGCGCAGATCACTTGCTAACCCGGCAGCCAATTCGGGCAACATCGACCCGCTCCGTGAAGGTTGGAATCTCGACCGGCCCAATTTGTGGCCTTTCCAACCCTATCAGCACGATGATGGTTCTTGGTATATGAAGAATCTGTTTACCTTCATGAACTATAAGCGCTTCAGCTATGTCATGCGGGAGGAGGATGACTCGGTTACTTGTAACCCTGCCAGTACCTATAAAACTGAATCAATCTTAGGGTACGTACTATCCCCAGACATAGCATACTTCGCGCCGGAATTGCAAGGTGACGCTGACGGCAAGGTTTTTCACATTGATAAATTCGCTCCCGTTAGCCCTGGAAGTCCCATTGTCCACTTTCGCGCCACCGTTCGCCTTCTCGACGGTCAATGTGCCGGCCATGCAGGGCCTGTTGACGCCTCGGACTCGTCCATCAGCAATATGGACGTTGCATTGGATGCCGACAAAGATACCATCCCGCCCAACAAGCCTGGGACGCTAAAGCCGCCCGACCCCGTCACCTTGACCCTGCGCGTCACCTGTGAAGGGGTGCCGGTCACGAATGCCAATGTCAATATCGAAGTGGAGGCCAAGGGCGGCGGTCACAATCACAACGACGCCAGCCACCCGCGCCCGCGTGGCTATCTCAACGACCAGCAACTCACAGAAGAGAAGCCAAAGATTCAGGTACACACTGATAAGAACGGCGTTGCCACCATTACCTTCCTGCCAGGCAGAGACACGCTGACCGCCGAACGCGGCATCGCCGGCACTTATATTGTCACCGCTGCGTTGGATAATGAACGCTTCAAAAATCGCAAGGCAACGCGCGCCATTCAGGTCAAGCGCACGGAGTTTGTGAAGTTGCCCGCGGGCGATAATTACGTAGTGGTGCGTGGCGGCGGGCAAAGACACCATGATGCTTCATGGGGAATGCCCCTTACGATTGATGCCATCGCTACCCTGGCGGATGTCTTTCAGGTCGCCCAGGAGCAACACAACCAACAGTTAGTAGCAAAAGGCAAGAAGCCCTGGCCGGTTGCGGAACTTTCTATCAACGACATCTCGCTTCAAGATGGCGGTCTTTTTGATGTGACCGGCTTCGACATTGTACGCAAAAAGGTCGTTGGGCAGGATTGGCAGCCGCCGCACTACTCGCATCGCGACGGCACGGGCATTGACATCAATTCCTTCCGTGGCAACCCCCACCGCACATGGCTGGTGGCAACTTTGCGGAGTCTCGGTAATCGCTATGGCAAATGGGAGAAGCGGGAGCCGTCGTTGCATCTCGAGGTCAAGGCCAAGGCACAAGCTGTTGCCGCCGCCAGCAGCGCCGATCCCGGTGTGGTCGCTTTTCTGAATCGAGAGAGTGACCTACCAACCGCTGCCCCAGGGCAGGTGGTCAGCTATACGGTCGCTGTTGACAATATGGACGGCACGCTGGATGCAGGTGCTGTCACCCTCTCTAGCCATCTGTCCGCGGGCTTGACCTTTGTCAGTGCCGACCCACAACCTACCGGTCTGAATGACCAACAACCCTTCTGGACGTTGGATGCGCTAGCGGCAGGAGCCTTGCCGGAAACCTTTGAGATCGTTGCCCGCGTCCAACCGCAGATCGCACCGGGCAGCGTCTTGACCGTAACCGCCGAGGCGAACGGCACTGGCGCAGATGCCAATCAGGAGAACAACCAGGATAGCTTTGGACTCATCGTGCAGCAACCAGGCGCCGACCTTGTTGTTGATTCCAACTTGGATTCGGTAGCCATGACCGCCGATCATCCGGTTACAGTCAGCCTCAACGTCGCCAACTGGGGCAATGCGGTCACACCCGATACCCGTCTACAGTTGACCATTCCGCCTTCAGTGACGGTCAGCAGCGTCGATCCGGCGGCAACTACAAAAGAGGCAGGCAAATTGACTTGGAAGCTCGGCGACTTGGCTGTCGATGCAGAGCGTCCGATTACCGTTGTCCTTGATCTCACGGCGGCGATGCCCTTGCTCGTCTCCGCCAATCCGGACGAGGAGGCGTCTGCGCTTCTAACCTATACCTTGAGCGCCAGCAGCGCAGCCTCCGATATTGACGCCGATAACAACCGCCAACAGGTCGCCGCTCCTCTCACCCTGGCAGGCAGCGATCTGCAACTCTGGTTGGATGCCCCGGCGGTCGATGGGCCAAGCGCCCTTGCTGATGGGCAAGCCGTCACCTATACGCTCACTTATGCCAACTTCGGCAACCAAATTGCCAGCGCCGCGACCATTACTATGTCGCTCGCCCCTGGTCTCACATTGATCGCAGCACAGCCGTCACCCAACCAAAGCGTGGTCGCGTCGGCCTCTACGGGAAACGTCCTCACTTGGAATGTTGGCGACCTACCTGAAGGGGCAGCGGATGTAATTCAGGTGCAAGTACGGGCAGATTCGCCAGCCGCCGGCGCGCCTCTTTCCGTAACGGCGCAAAGCTCTTCGTGGGAACTCGACCCCCTAGACAACTTTGCCCAGGGAGCAATTGCCGAGAAACCAGCGGTAGTGGTGCAAACAAGCCTCTATTTGCCCATGATCCAAAACTGAGAGGGGTAAACATGCGACCGCTGATGGCTTAAAGCGATTGGGCATAAGCCACTACCTCTTCCAACGTCATCCTCTCTCCTATCGCCCGCGCTGCCGCCCATTGCTCCTCACCGAGCAGGGCGCACAGCGCGGCGCTATTCTCTTCATAAATGGCCCGCTCGGTTGCCTCCAGCAAGCCACCCATCGCCACAAGCAACGCCTCTGCTGCGCCCAAAAGCCGCGCCGCGCGTTCCGGCTGTTGTGCCATACGAGCCACTCCGGCAAGACCAACCAGTGTCTCGGCAATGCCTTGCTTATTGCCCATCTCGCTCCGGATCGCCAGACTTTCGGCAAAGAGAGTATGCGCCCCTTTAGGGTCATCCTGATAATAAAGCACCTCTCCTAAGTTGTTGAGCGCCAGTGCCGTTCCCAGTTTGTTACCAATGGTTCGCTGTAGAGCAAGGCTCTCTTCAAAAAGTGGGCGCGCGGCGGCGTAATCGCCCACGGTAAGCTCGATGTTCCCCAAATTGTTGACCGAGGTTGCAATACCACGCCTGTCGCCCACCTCGCGTTTGATCGCCAGCCCTTCGGCGTGCAACGCCCGCGCCGTCACAAAGTCGCCTCGGTTCAAGGCAACATTGCCCAAATTATTCAAGGAGGAGGCAATGCCCTGCTTATCCCCTATCTCCCGTTTGATAGCCAAACTTTCGGCGTGCAAGAGTCCCGCTGTCTCGTAATTGCCTTGTTCGATGGCGACATTACCCAGATTATTCAGTGAAGCAGCGGTACCCCATTGATCGCCTATCTCACGAAAACGAGACAAACTCTCCGTCTGTAGAAGGCGCGCCTGCTCATAGTTGCCCTGATTGAAGGCCGCATTACCTAGACTGTTAAGCGCAAAGGCGATGCCCCAGCGATCCTCTATCTCACGATAGATCGCTAAACCATCGACTTCCAATATGCGCGCCGTCTCATAGTCTCCTTGGCTGTAGACTGCATTGCCAAGATTGATCAGTGAAAAGGCAATTCCTTGTTTTTCTTCCAATTCTCGATGGATGCTAAGACTCTCCTCATGATAGAGGCGCGCCCGCACATAATCCGCTTGGCCTACAGCTAGCCTGCCGGCTCCTGCCAATGCCCTAGCTCGTCCGCGTGTTCGCGTTGTTGTCTTTGCTAGCACGCGTTCTAGCCACAAACGTCCTTCGCCAAGATAGCCACGTATTTCCCAAAAGCGCCATAATGCGCCGCCCAAGCGCAAAGCGACTTCAACATCGTTTAAGGTCATGGCAGCTTCCAGTGCGGCGCGCAGGTTATCATATTCCCTCGCAAGACGATCCAGCCAGACATATTGCTCTGCGCCAGTCAACTTAGTTTCGGCTTCTTCAGCCAAGGCTAAAAAGGTAGTCGCAAAGAGGCGCCGCACACTTGCCGCCTCGCCGCTCTCCTGCAGCCGTTCAAGTGCGTATTCACGAATCACCCGCAGCATGATAAAGCGCGGCTCATCGCTCGTTCCCTTGGCGCGCTGTACCAAGCTTTGATCGCATAGCGACTCTATTTGCATCAAAAGATCAGGTAGTGCTCCATCGCCATTGCAGACCGCCTCTGCCGCCTCGAGAGTGCAGCTACCAGCGAAGACTGCCAAGCGTCCAAGTAACTGTTTTTCCGCCTGATCCAAAAGCGTATAACTCCAACCTAAGGTCGCCCGCATCGTTTGGTGGCGCATAGGCGCGTCACGCACCCCCCCTGTTAGCACACCTAGTTGAGAGTCCAGTCGCTTAAGCAGGGACGCTGGTGGTAGCAACCGCACGCGTGCCGCCGCCAATTCAATCGCCAGCGGCAGCCCATCCAAACGGTGACAAATCTCGGCGATGGCAGCGGCATTATCGGAATCGAGGGCAAAGAGAGGGTCTACTGCTTGCGCTCTTGCCATAAAGAGGTGGAAGGCGGCTCCGCGCGGTTCCCCGTCATGTTGGGCCAGGTCGGGCAATGTTAACGGTGGTACGGCAAAGTGGAATTCGGCGCGCAGACGCAGTAGAGAACGACTGGTGATAAGCACCTTAAGGCGCGGCGCTGCTTGCAACAGCTCACTGACTAGCGAACTCGCTCCCATCACCTGCTCAAAGTTGTCCAAAACTAATAGTGTCTGCTTATCGCGGAGATAGCTCTCCACACGTTGGCGTAGCGGAGTCCCTTGTCCTTCCCACACACCCAATGTTTGCGCCAGTGAGGAGAGGACGAGGGCAGGGTCCTCGATTGCGGCCAGAGAAATGAAATATACGCCGTCGCTGAAGTGTTCTTGTAGCTTGGCGGCTATCTCCAAGGCCAGGCGTGTCTTGCCAACCCCACCAGGGCCAGTCAGTGTCACCAACCCCACAGTCGCCCGCAAAAGCAGATTTTGTACTGTCGTTAGTTCCCACTCGCGGCCAATCAAGGGGTCGCGGGGCAGGGGCAGCGAATGCGAACGTTCACTCACCGGTACGGGAGGCAACTGGACTACAAGTGTGGGCATAGGCAGCGGCGCTAGATCGGCGGTCTTTTCGTCGCGGGCAAAGCGGATAAAGCGTTCCTGCTCGTCAGGGGCGATATTGAGGGCTTCGGCCAAGCGTTCCGCCATCTGTCGCGAAGGACGCAATTCGTCGGACTCGACTTTGCGTACGGTTTCACTGGCATAGCCAATCTGCTGACCCAACTGCGCTTGGGTCAGACTTAGCCCGCGGCGGCGCGCCTTCAGCCATGCTCCAAAGGTTACTTCCCCTTCCATCGCATCTCCTCGTTTCACAGCGCGGCTATGGTATCGGCCAGAGAGCACACAGCGCCATTATACCAAGTTCTTACCCTTCTATCCCGCTTTTTACCCCGCAAAGCGGGTGTAGCAACGAATGTCTTTGTGATTCAATGGAATTAACAGCAAAAGTTTGCAGAAGTAGGTTAGGCCCTCATCAATCAGTTCGGTCTGTTTATGTAAGCAGTGATAGTAAAGGAGAAACTCCAATGACGAAGCGAAACAATCTAGTGAATGAAGCGCGCTGGCAACCACAGGCGAAGAAAGAAGGGTGTTATCCCAACAAGAGAGGGAGTTGGCTGGTTTTCACCGACAGCCAGGGGGTCGGACAGGCGTTGGTACAACACCTAGAGGCAGAAGGCGAATACTGTATCCAAATCTCCCCTGGGCAGACCTATCAAGCGTTGAAAGGTGAACAGTGGTACTGGCTCAACCCTGCCCATTGCCAGGATTTTTATAGCCTCTTTCAAGAACTACGCGCCGGCCACTATCCGCCCTGCCAGGGGGCGCTTTATCTGTGGGGGCTTGATGCCTTACCGCCGGAAGAAATCAGCAGCAACGCCCCAGAAAGCGGCTTGGGGTTGACCACGCTCATGCACATCATCCTAGGCTTACATCGCTGCGGCTGGAGCGAACTGCCGCGCTTGTGGGTTGTAACAAGGGGAGTGCAGCGCATTGGGTCGCAATCCGCCGAGATACCGTCCGCGCAATCCTTGCTCTGGGAGTTGGCGCGTGAAATTGCCACGCCAGAACATCAAAAGCTCTGGGGCGGCATTGTCGACCTGGACCCGTTCGCTCCCCGCGACGAAACATCGCTTTTATTCGCCGAAATCTGGCAACCTGACGGCGAGGATCAGATCGCCTTTCGGCAGGGGCAACGCTATGTGCCGTTGTTAGTAGCCACATCAAGATCGCAAACGAGCGACGCATAATCCCATCGGGATTATGCGTCGTCTCTACCATTGACAATTCTTCCATTCAGCGCCTTTTTTATCACAGGCTGAAAGGCTAGCGCTCTAGCGACTCGAATTATGAAGAGTCGCCGGAGCCATCACTGGGTGGGGCTCCATTGTCATTGGTATTTAGGGCTTGTTTCAACGCGACCTGCTCAAAGGCGGGAGTGACCCAAGCCCGCTTTGGCAGCCGCGCTCCTTCCGGCATCTGATTGCCGGTTGGAATCTGGTCCGCTCTATCCATGCTCGTCTCCTACTATTGATGAATTGTGATAGGATTTTTGCTTTCCGGATAGGAAGCAACTACAAAATACCGATCTTTTTGAGCGGTATGGTACCCAATAACACCCTCTTCTCCATCTTGTACCCAGGCGTGCGTGCTTAACCGCTGGCCTGGTTTCTTGAGCGCGCCGAAGTAAAGGGTCGTGCTGACGCCGCGTCGCCGTAACATGACTTGGGCAGCAATCGCGCGGTGCAGGCAGGTTGTTTTGTCGCGCCACCGTCGTCGTATGACGAAGATCGCCTGTCGCACATTCTTGCGCTTATGCAAGCGTTCAATACCGATCGCTTCTATTCCTCGCGTCGGGTGAGAGACGAAACGCATCAAACGCGGGAAGGGGATAAATGCCAGCATAATGCGAGCCGAGAGGAGATAGAAGCCAGCCTCAGCCAACATCAAACGAGTCTCGATTCTTCTACGCCACCTTCTATGATCTGGCATCGCTGCCTATCCTGCTCCCGTTGTCGTGATCAGTTGCCGAGCCGTATCAACCCCGCCCCACGTAACTGGTGCAAAACTGCGGTCACTTCCCCTAGACAGATTTCCTCATCTACCTCATATTCGCTGCAAAGTTGTGTACAGATGGTATTGAGCGATGTAGGGTTTGCAATTAACGCCCAAATGCGCCCTGCCGATTCATTGAGTGAGAAGCAAACGCTTGCCTCCGCATCTACGGCCAACAACTCATCATCGAATTGCTGGAAAACGATCTCCTTGGAGCGTCTGATGATTGTATCTGGGTCTAAGATTTCTGGATTGGCCGTTTTCTGGCCTAGCGTGTGGGTGTTACTCATCACAAGATTCCTTATCTCAATATAGCTCAAGTCTAAGGCAATTGCAACGGTCGGTTTTCAGGGGCAAGTTTGGCTTCTGAGTGCCATGAAGCGACCAAATTGTGCATGGCGGTAGCCATCGCCGGCCATGCTTGTGGGCGTGTGAATCGAAAGATAGGAACGCTACGCGCCAGGGTAGCACAGCGTTGCCAATGGGGGGCAAGCTCACCCATTGGCTCCAGCAATTCGCCACGATAGGTGGCCGATTCGATCAGTTGAAAAACCGCCGTCAACCCCTTGAGTCTGACAATCGCTGCTTCGCCCCATGCTAACAGATAGATAGCGCGCACTGGTAACGGGGAACCTATTACACGTCTCTGCTCGGTGTGTTCCCCTCTGTCGTCCCGCAATTGAGACTCAACCAATGTGTCAATGTGAAAGCTTCCGATATGAAATTTTTCCATCCGAAAATGATCGCGTTCCAGATCGTCCACCTGCCAACCCAATTGATCAAGTGCATCCCGCCACAACTTCAAGCGTGGCGCTGAGGGATAGACGGAGGGCTGCAAGCCGCTAATATCGAAGTGGCAGAGATCATCACCAATCAGCGGATAGCCTCGGGCGACAAGCCAAGCCGCCGCTGACGATTTGCCGGCCCCGCTAGCGCCGCAGAAGGCAACCGCCTCTCCATGCACTTCCACTACACTGGCATGTAAGGCCAAAAGACCGCGTTGATAGCAGAGCGCACCCCAAGCAGAACCAAGCAAGAAGAGGCGCACCTCACGCAGCCCGGCATTTGGGCTGATGGCGATTCGGATCAATCGTCCGTCCTGTATCCAATATTCGCCGATGCCTTCAATGCAAAAGTAGCGTTCCGTGGCATTCAGCACTGGTGTATGCGCCCCATCTACCGCGTCCTCAAGCCGAATTTCAATATCGGAGTCCTGAGATGGCTGTCCGATTTCAAAAGCCTGCCACTCCGGTAGGTAGAGTTCTGAAGCGACCTTCAGGCCGCTATAATGGTAATGCCAGCGCGCCAACCTAGCTTCTCCCTTCGACCCAACGGATAAAACTACCCGTCATTAAGCCTCGCTCTAGGATGCCGCGGTATTCGGCCATTTGCCACTTGGCATTGGCGCCATTGAGTGTCATTTGCTCGACCATCGCGCGTAAACGGGATAGGTCAAGGGCGCGACGGGCTAGAGCGCACTGCTCGATGTGTGCCAGTTCATCTAAGATTCGTCCGCGCGCCTGATAGAGCCGTTCATACCAATCGGCTGCCTGCAAACCGCGTCGCTTATTCTCCAGCACTTGGCGGGGCAGATGATCCGTCATCGCGCGGCGGATAAGCCGCCGCGTGACGCCATTATGTTGATATTGTTCTTCAGGCAAGGCAAGACAGAACTCGACCAAACGAAGATCGCGAGTTGGATCGCAGAGTGTAACTCCGTAGAGCGCCTGATAGGCGGCTGCCAAGCCATCACTGCGCCGGACGCCAAAAAGAAGGGTGCTCAAGCGCGATGACCGTGTTTCTTTTGTAGGACGATTGCTTAGATGCGTTCCCTTGACACAGGCGCGCTCCTTCACTCGATATGCGGCGGCAAAATCCGGATGGATCAAAGAGCGTTCGCGCCAATTGCGCGCCAGGGAGTCTGCCTCGTTGCGGCCAACTGCACGAATGTGCTTCATAGTTAGATAACACCAGTCGGGCATCAGGGGCATGATGCCCCCCATGAAGAGGCTGCGGAACAAGGATAGACTATTTTTACGCCCCGTCATTGCCTGCGCCTCCCGCCATGCCTGTGTCCAGCGGCCCGCGCCGACAAGTTCTGCTAATAGGCCATCACCGCGCCAACTGATAGTCAAATTACCACCACCGCCCTCTAGGAGTACACTAACACCTTGCATCTGCGCTGCTTGCAGGATGGCCTCATACCAGACACGATTTGCTGCATTAGGAAAGGGCGTTTCAGCGGCGGCAAAGAAGCGATCAGCGTCGTCGAGATAGAACTGACCATCGGTTTGAATGAGGTTGAGGTCGAGATTTGGCTGTTGCCGTGCCATTGCCTGTACATAGGGGGTTTCGTCGGCATAGCGACCGTCGATAATGGCGCCGTCAAAGCCCGCACACGGCACCTCGGTGAAGGTGGCAAGTCGTTTGCCCGTTGTTTGATAAAAACGCGCAGCCACAGCGGCAATAGAAGTCGAATCCAACCCGCCACTCATCATCACACCAACAGGAGTTCGGCTACGCAGACGATCCTGGACAACGCGTTCGAAGATTTCGCAAAAGGATTCGACATATTCTTCATCGCGAGTGAAGTGAATCGTATGTGTCAATTCCGGCTGCCAAAAGGTTTCTACCGACCACTTTTCACCTTGCGCCAAGAGCAGTTGCCCAGGCAGCAGACGCTTGACATTCATATAGAAAGTGCCGGTTGCTTCGGTGCTAGTGCGAGCCAAATAGTCTGCCAGGTACTCCTCATCTATTGTGTGTGCAATGAAGGGCAAGGCAAAGAGCCCCTTCGGCATTGTGGCAAAGGAGAGCGTCTGGGGCGAGGCATGGTAGAAGAGGCTGGGACTGGCAAGCGCCGAGCGTGCGATCATCAACTGCCGGCTGTGCTCATCCCAAAGCGCAAAAGTGAATGCGCCAATGAGATGGCGTACACATTCTCTGCCCCAACGCTCGTAAGCGTGGAGGAGAAGCACACTGTCGGGCGTTTCGGTTGCGGGCGCGCTCAATTTGAGCGTTTCGAGCACTTCGCGACGGTTATCAATTCTGCCATCACAGACCAAGTACACCTTGCTATTTGCGCTCATCAGCGGTTGCTGCTCAAAAGCGTCTTCGGGTGTTACCTGGAACAATCGCTGGCCTAGCCCAACCGCGCCCTGCTGCCACTGCTCGCCGCCGTCCTTCCCATACATCGCCAGTGCATCTCCCATACGCGCCAACTCTTCGGCGGTAACGGGTCGTTTGTCCAAATGCAGAAGCCCAAAGATGGCGCTCATTAATCAACCCCGAACCGGCTGTGCGATGGATTCTGTCGCCGCTGCCGTGGTCGCCAGCGGGCGAGTGTTATAACGTTGCAAAGACCCCCAACCAAGCGACTCCGGCGCCTTCCGCCAGGTCGCCTCTAGAAAGGCCACGTATTGATCCATGAGGCTATTGATAACTGTAGGGGAATCGCCATCCGGCGCAACCAATGCCGGCAGGATCGTCAGATAGACACAGCCAGCCTCGTCAAAAGTGTAATATGTCGGCAGGATGGTTGCGCCGGTGGTTAAAGCGAGTTCAGCAAAGCCGGCTTTTAGCTGGTATTGTCGCCCGCCAATCTTCTTGGAAAGGGAATTGGGGGCGTCATAGCTGACATCATTGACGATGCGTATGACACCGCCCTTTTGCAAAATGCGTTGAGCTTGCAACGCATAGCTGGCTGCCCAGCCCGCAGACACGTTCTCCATGTTCTCCTCATCCTCATCCAGTTCTCCATTCGCCATTCCTTCGGCGCGTACCAGGCTGATGGTTGGGATTTTTCCCAGGTTTGTCTGTTCCGCTAGGATGGCATTTGCAAGGGCGCTGGCGTTGGCGTGATAAGTGAGGAGGATAGTGCCTTGCCCGCGTTTCTGAGCATGAATAAGATGTTCGAGGCCGCTAAATTGAAGGAGGGGTGCGCTTTTGTCTTGAGCAGTCTGCTCAAATCGTTGGGCAAAAGTGCGCCAGAAGCGTTCGGGCGCGTTCCGCATGGCTTTCATGAGATTGCCATCCGCTGGTCGTTGCCGCGACCAGCGTCGTAGATAATTATCGCGGATTAGATGACTGAGAACACTAATAGAGAAAGCCTTGTCCGTGGCTGCTGACGGATTATCCAATTCTTCGGCTAAACGCCGAAACATTTTGCGTTCTTCGCCGAACAATCGCTCGGCAACGGGAGGTTGTCCAAGCCAAGCCAGCCAGCGTACCCCTTGGACATAGGTGAGGCCGAGGAGGCGCTGGTAGATCATCCGGTGCAGCAGGGTCTTGGTCGTCACCTGTCCATTGGCAAGCCGTCCGATGACGCCACTTCGCTGCTCCAAAGCCGGCTCCTTCGCCACAGAATGGCTAGACGGTTGGGTTGGCGTGGCGGATGGCTCGGCCATGCAATAGGCGACTAGCGCAGCAACGGTTGGCCCGCGAAAATAATCCTGGGGTATGGTTGACCCCGTGAGGCTCTCCACCTTCAGGATCATCCGCATGGCGCTGATCGAATCACCGCCTAGATCGAAGAAATTGTCGTTGACGCCAACCTCGTCCACAGCCAGAAGCTCTGCCCAAATGGCGGCGATTTGTTCTTCCATGTCGTTGCGGGGTGCGACAAAGGGTGTTTCTAAATCGGGTCGCGCTGTGTCCGGCATAGGCAGCGATGGGCGATCAATTTTGCCTGAGGCTGTAATCGGCATTGTCGCTAAGAGAACAATGCGCGCCGGCACCATATAGGCAGGAGCCAATCGGTTCATCTCTGCGCGTACACTTGCCACTGTGATCTGAGCCTCTTTCGCTGATGTTACATACCCCACCAAGCGGTTGTCGCCGCTGGCGGTGCGGAAGGGTTTAACTGCGGCTTGAGCTACACCGTTCACTTTTAGCAGCAAATTTTCCGCCTCGGACAACGCTACACGGTTGCCACGCACCTTCACCATATCATCCTTGCGTCCCAAATAGATCAGGCAACCATCTGGGCGTAGGAGGCCGAGGTCTGAGGTGCGAAAGAAGGAAATGTTATCCTGATCACTTCCCGGCGCACCGCCTTTGTTGCTCGCCTCTGCAATATTCGCATAGAGATTGCGCACCGCAATCTCCCCAGGCTGATCAAAACCAAGCTCGCGCCCCTCTTCATCAACGATCAAAAGCTGGCGGCCCGGCAAAGCATAGCCCAAAGGGACTGTCTCCCCTTCAAACTTGGTGTCATGATCGATCAGATAATGGGCCAGGCTAGAAGTTTCCGTCATAGCATAGGTGGTACCCATCAACGTCCCTCGGCAGAAGCGGCGCTGAAAAAGTTCCGCATCCTGGCGATAAACAGTCTGGCCGCCGGTTGATATTCTGCGAACTGATGGGAAGTTACAGCCATCGGGTCGTGTTTGTAGCAACTCGCGAAAGGCGACCGTCGGCATGTTGATCAGCGTGATCTCCTGTGCCTCAATCCAGTCCGCCCAACTGCTCATGTCATAGTTCACCCCTGGATGAAGGTGGACAGAACCGCCGGTCAGCAGAGCGTTATAGGCAGCGCGGGTCGCTACACCGGTGCTGAATTGGTAGACAAAGGCGTGGTGATCCAGCGGGCTGAGTAGATAAGCATTCGACTGTTGCCAAGTACCATAGAGATAATTGCGATGGTCTTTCAGACCAGGCTTTGGCGCGCCGGTTGAACCGGAGGTAAAGCCCAAGCGCGAGGGCTGTGCGGGGCTGATTGGAATATTCAGGTTCTGCGTCGAATCTTCCATAACCACTTGATCCAGCAAGAGCCATTCGTTCCCATCCGGCGCAACCTCGTTAAGATAGGCGGCGTGGGCGCTGGTTGTGAGGATCATGCGCGTTGCCGAACGGTTGAGAAGATCGCGGGCGCGCTGAACCGGCAGAGTTGGCTCCAAACAGAGGAAATAGCCGCCCGTCTTGAGAATAGCCAGTGTACAGACAATCGTATCAAGGCTACGATTCAGCAGGATTGTTGTTGGTATCGTGACAGAGAGACCCATTGCCAGCAGATGATGGGCAAGGCGGTTGGCAGTTTCGTTGAGTTCTTCATAGGTCAGCGAACCTTCTTCCGCCACAACCGCAAGACTTTGGGGAGTGCGCTCCGCCTGCTCCTCAAAGCAGGAGACAAGCGACTTCTCTAAAATCTTCTCAGATAGAGGAGTCGCCGCTTGGATAATGGCGGCATGACGCGGATATGCCATCTGCTTCGCCAGCATCATCGCTGCCATCGTATCGCGATCCATATCACTTCGAGTCCTTCAACACCTGATTGGCGTAGTCGACAAAGCGAGAATCCCAGAACATGTCGGCTGTTACCGGTGCATCGACTAATTTTCTACTGACTGCCCAATTGCCAAAGTCGATGATGCTCTGTGCGTTGATGGCGCCGTCAGTTGGAATATAGGGGGCACACATTTGGCTCACCAGACCACGGTCGAGTTCAAGTTTATCTGCCATCAATGTCAGCGTTTCATCGTCCATTCCTTGCGCAAAATCACGTACACCCTTCAAATAGGCGACCATAAAGCGCTTGCCCGCATCAGGATTGTCCTTCAGGATGGTCGGGCCAAAGGCAACGACAACATTTTGCGTGTTCGGCGCCACATCATCAACCGACATCCAGACATCTCCTGCTCCTGATGTCTTTGCTTGGGTAATAAATGGTTCCTGCAAACTCGTGACATCAAGGCCGCCTTGTTGCAAAAGTTGCAGGGACGCGGCTGTATTGGGCGGCGTTACCGGCGTAATATCGTCCAAAGAAAGCCCATACTTATGTAAGAGTGTATCAACCTGATAGGCCGAGATATTCGTGGGACTCACATCCCAACGCAGCGATTTGAGTAACCCTGGTGTCACCTTGCTGGGATCGTTGAGGTCGAGTCCCTTGCGTACCACGAAACCACTGTAAGTACACTTGTCCTTGTCATGACGCTCTTTTGAGGCAACAATCTTGATCCCACTCCCGCGTACGATGGCGTTGAGCAGTCCACTGGAAACAGGGAAACTGGCTACATCCAGATCGCCTTTGGCTAGTGTCGCAACCGCATCCGTTGTGCGAGCCACGCGCATCAGGCTGACGTCAAGCCCTTGCTCCTTGAAATAACCCTTCTCCTCGGCGATATAGAAGGGAGTGTAGGAAAGATAAGGCCCAACCGAAACTTTGAGCGGGATCAGGGCAGTGGACGCCGCTGAGGCAGCGTTGCCGCCCGCTGTCTGGACTTGGGGCAACGCGGTGCAACCTATAAGAGTAAGGACAAGGATGACAAAGATCATCACAGGCTTTATGCGGAGAAAAGTCATGCGGCTAATCATCAAAGTGCTCTCCCTTGATAGGTGATAGTGTAGATATAGTCGATTGCCGACCTTTGAGTTGTCGCTATAAATGTGCCATGAAAGTGATTTGTGAGCTTCGCCTAAGCTATTTTTCGAGCGCGCCGGTCAGCGGCGACCAGGGCATTAGCCGCCGCGCCAAACGTGTAAGCAGCCAGTTGATCGCCAGCCCAATGGTGGCGATGACGATCAGCGTGGCAAAGAGATTTTCTGTGCGGAGAGTTTCCCAGGCCATCCAAATGCGTGCGCCCAAGCCATTTTGTGAGGTGAGCAGTTCGACGGTGATGGCAATGGTCATGGCCGTATTGGCGGCGATGCGTGTGCCGCTTAGGATACCAGGCAGGCTGGCGGGCAAAAAGACACGACGGAAAAGGTTGAAGCCCCGCGCTCCATAGTTAGCTGCCGCTTCCAGCAGGGTTGGCTCAATGCTACTCACGCTATTCATCGTATTGATCAGCAGTGGGAAGAAGGCCGAGAGAGCTATCAAGGCCAAGCGTGGTTTTTCGTTGAGGCCCATAAAGATGAGCAAGAGCGGAAAGAGGGCTGTCTTGGGGATGGGATGGAGGGCGGCGACAAAAGGTTCCGCCACGGAGCGCACACGAATAGACCAGCCCATCATCAGCCC
>JADMIO011124142.1_pt1 | contig 45106 bp, 35 predicted proteins | sample 8958161 | NCBI WGS metagenome assembly JADMIO01 (sample SAMN16585339, study PRJNA669376) | soil metagenome | isolation source: Crop rotation soil | place: USA: Cullars Rotation, Alabama | collected 2011
CCGCGACTTCAAGTCACGTGAATTCCAAGCTTCGGATCCCACTGTGCTGGAAAGAGCCTCGGCATCGTTCAGGAGATGTGTGCCCGCATGGGCGCGGTGACGGGCAAAGGTCTTGCCGATCTCATTCGCGAGCGCTTCGGCGTGCGCTGGACCGCGCTGGTGATGCTCGCGCTGCTGGTAGCGAATGCGGGCGTGACGGTTTCCGAGTTCGTTGGTATTGCAGCCGCAACCGAGCTCTTCAACGTGTCGCGCTTTATCTCCGTACCGCTGGCGGCGATGCTCGTCTGGTGGCTCGTCGTGAAAGGTTCTTACAAGCGAGTCGAAAACGTGTTTCTGCTGATGTCGCTCGTGTTCCTTGGTTACATCGTTTCCGCGTTTCTCGCGCGACCCGATTGGAGTGCGGTGGCGGTTGGCCTGGTGAAACCTGAGTTCAAATTCGAGGAGGCGTTTCTGTTCACGGCGGTGGCTGTGGTGGGTACAACTATTTCGCCCTACATGCAGGTTTACGTGCAATCGTCAGTCGTCGAAAAAGGTGTCACACCTGAGGATTACTTCAAAACGAAGATTGATGTGTGGGTGGGGACAATCTTCGCAATACTCGTCGTGTTCTTCATCGTGGTCTCGACAGCGGCAACTCTTCACAAAGCAGGGATTGAAATATCAAGTGCGGATGTTGCTGCTCGCGCGTTGCGGCCGCTCGCCGGAAGGTATGCGGAAGTACTCTTTGGACTCGGACTCTTCGGCGCGTCGATGCTCGCCGCGGGCGTGCTGCCGCTGGCGACGGCGTATTCCATCAGTGAAGCGCTGGGTTTCGAGAAAGGTGTTTCCAGAAGTTTCCGCGAGGCGCCAATCTTCCTCGGCACGTTTACTTTTCTCGTCGCGGTCGGCGCGGCCATCGCGATCGTTCCGAATCTGCGGCTGTTCCGAGTGTTGCTCGTCACACAGGTGATCAACGGGCTCCTGCTTCCCGTGGTGCTGTTTGCGGTGTTGCGGCTGGTGAATAATCGAGAGCTGATGGGCAGGCACGTCAATGGACCACTCTACAACATCGCCGCCTGGTTGACCGCCATCGTCGTCACGATTCTTTCGTTACTGTTCATACTGATCAGCGTCTTCCCAAACCTGAGCCGGTTCTAACACACCCAGCGGTTTAGAGTTCAGCCTTTAGGCTGTTCTTCGCGCGGCTAGCTAAAGCTTGAACTCTGAACGTATTTCTGCTCGTCAATTAGCTGCTTTTGATGTAAAAAGTGCCCTGTGGCTCGCTCCCGGTTCACTAACAAAGTCGTTCTTTTCCTGGTGGCGTCGGCAATCGCGTTGCTGGCGACATACCTGTTCTGGTCTCTCAGTCCCGAAATAAAAGTACTCCTCAATGAACGAATGGGCGCGAGCCCCTCTCCTTCCGCCGACACGATCGTCAATGTCGTCAAGCTGTTTCTCGTCGGAATCGTCGGGTATCTCTTTGTTCGTGCGCTGAACGCTCTCTTCTTCGGACTCGCGTTTCGACTCAAACGCATCGACGCACCGACGCTGATCAGAAACATCTTCACCATCGTCGCGTTCACGATTCTGTTTTTGATTGCTTTCACTTTTCTGTTTCCAGGAGTCAACCTCGGCGCGCTCTTTACGACTTCCGCGATCTTCGGCGTCATCCTCGGACTCGCGCTCCAGGACACGCTCGGAAACTTCTTCGCCGGAATCTCACTGCAAGCCGACCGGCCGTTCCAGGTGGGCGACGTCATCACGGTCGGCGCTCACCGGCACACGGGAGTCGTGGAAGAGATCAGTTGGCGAGCTATTAAGATTCGCACTTTCCAGAATCATGTCGTTCTGATCGCTAACAGCAATGCCGCGCGAGAGCCGATCGAGGTTTGCCCGCGCGACAACCTGAACGCACGTGTCGTGTTTTTCAATACGCTCTACACCGACTCGCCTGCGAAAACGATTCACGTGGTGCGTGAGGCGGTTCGCGAGGCTGACAATGTTTCAGAGAAGGTCACGCCAATTGTCAGGATCAGGGATCTTGGCGACAACGGCGTCGACTATGAAGTGAAGTACTGGCTCGAGGATTACGCCAAATACAACGATACCGACGCGCTCATTAGACAGCGTATTTGGTACGCATTCCGCCGCGCGGGATTGAACTTCGCGTTTCCGACCCGAACGCTGCACGTCGAGCGCCGGCGCGGCGGGGAGCTGCGGGATGGCGACGGGGGCGCGATTGCCGAGCGGCTCTCGGCCGTGGATATCTTTGCGCCGCTCTCGGGCGATGAGATCACGATGCTGGCGCAGGCCGCTGTCAGACACGTCTTTGCCCCAAGTGAAACCGTGATTCGCGCCGGGGAGCCGGGTTCGTCGATGTTCGTTGTACATAAAGGACGGGTACGGGTCCAGGTCAGTGAAAATGGCCGCCCGCGAACGGTTGCGACGCTCAACGAGGGCGACTTTTTTGGTGAAATGGCGCTGTTTACGGGCGAGCCCCGGACGGCGAACGTGCTCGCGCTCGAGGAGACGGAAGTGCTTGAAATCGGGCACGCCGCGATGAAAAGGGTATTCGATACCAACCCGGACCTGGTTGAATCCCTGAGCTTTATTATGGCCGAGCGCCGCCAGGGCCTGGCCTCACAGACCGACTCCACCACTATCAGTTCAGACTCCTCCGCCGGCATCCTTTCAGCCATTAAGCGCTTCTTCGGCCTGCATCAGTAGCCACAAAACGGCACAAAAAAACGTAAACAGGCAGCTTGCGCCAATACTTGACAGACGGGCACTCAACCTTTATTATGACGGCACGCTCAGCTAGGTAGAACAAGTCGCTGAGAAGCACCAACAAGGAATATAGGAGGAAGAAAGGAAGTTATGGCTATTGTTCGGTATGACCCGTTCCGCGATCTGCGGACGTTGCAAGAAGAAGTAAATCGCTTGTTCTCTACCAATCTAACCCGTGCCTTTGACGACGAGGGCATTGGCCGCGGCGCATGGGCGCCCAGCGTCGACATCTATGAGAACAAGGACCACATTGTCCTGGAGGCCGAGCTCCCGGGAATGAAACAGGAAGACTTCGATCTTTCGGTCGAGAACAACGTCATTACCCTCCGCGGTGAGCGGAAGTTTGAAAAGACGGATGAAACTGACAACTACCATCGAGTCGAACGCTCGTATGGCGCGTTCACACGTTCTTTCACTTTGCCGCAGACAGTTTCCGCCGAGGGAGCAACCGCCGAATACAACAACGGTGTGTTGCGCGTGACTTTGCCGAAACGTGAGGAGACCAAGGCCCGGCGCATCCAGATCTCAGGAACTGGAACCGGCCCCTCGAGCAAGACAATTGAAACAACATCAACCGACACCGGAAAAGCTAAAGAAGCAACTGGCGGGCGATAAAACAGCTTTGATGGATCGGTAGTTGCGAGCGGGCTCGTCGTAGTTTGGGATACGAACATCGAGCCCGTTCGAGCTTTTTAGCAGAAAGAGTTTTAGGTTTTTAAAGGAATGCGTTTAGATAAATTCACCCTACGGGGTCAGGAAGCAATTCAATCCGCGATCGAACTCGCTGAAAGGAACCAGCACCAGCAGGTCGAGCCCGAACATCTGCTTGTCGCAATGCTCGAGCAACCTGAAGGGATTGTGAGACCTGTTCTCGGCAAGCTCGGAGCCAACGTCGCCGTCATTCTCAACGACACGCAGGCGGCCGTGGCTCGTTTTCCGCGCGTGCAGGGCGGCCAACAATATTTCAGCCCGCGTCTGAGTCAGATATTCACCGCGTCGCAGAAGCAGGCGGAGAAGATGCAGGACGAATTTATTTCGACCGAGCATCTGTTGCTTGCAATCGTCGAAGAGAAAGACGGCGACGCCGGCAAGATTCTCCGCCAGCATGGTGTCGCGCGAGACGATCTGTTCAAGGTAATCGAACAGATGCGTGGCGGCGTGCGCATCACCGATCAAAACGCCGAGCAGAACTACCAGGCACTTTCAAAATACGCGCGCGATCTGACCGAGCAAGCTCGCAAAGGAAAACTCGATCCGGTGATTGGTCGCGACGACGAGATCCGGCGCACGATTCAGGTGCTGTCGCGGAGAACGAAAAACAATCCCGTTTTGATCGGCGAACCTGGTGTAGGTAAGACGGCAATCGTCGAAGGCCTGGCCCAACGAATCGTTTCGGGAGATGTTCCCGAAACGCTGCGCAACAAACGTCTGGTCGCACTCGATCTCGGTTCGATGCTGGCCGGCGCGAAGTATCGTGGCGAGTTTGAAGACCGGCTCAAAGCAGTCTTGAAAGAGATCGAGAACGCGCAGGGTCAGATAATTCTTTTTATTGACGAGCTGCACACGCTCGTCGGTGCGGGCGCTGCCGAAGGTGCGATCGATGCTTCCAATATGTTGAAGCCCGCACTTGCTCGCGGCGAGCTCAGGTGCGTGGGCGCGACGACGCTGAACGAATATAAAAAGCACATCGAAAAAGATGCCGCGCTCGAACGTCGCTTCCAACAGGTCTACGTCGGCGAACCGACGGTCGAAGACACGATCGCGATCCTGCGTGGCTTGAAAGACCGTTACGAAGTCCATCATGGTGTGCGAATCAAAGACTCGGCGATCGTCGCCGCAGCAACACTTTCGAACCGCTACATCACCGATCGTTTCCTGCCTGACAAGGCCATCGACTTGATTGACGAAGCAGCTTCGCGACTCCGCATCGAGATCGATTCGCTGCCGCAGGAGATCGATCAGTTGGAGCGTGAAATTATTCAACTCGAGATCGAGCGACAGGCGCTGCAAAAAGAAGAAGACGAAAAGTCGAAGGCGCGTCTGAAAGAGATCGAACAGCGCATTGCCGATCTGAAGGAAACTTCTTCGGGAATGAAGGCGAAGTGGCAGTCAGAAAAAGAAGCCATCGATCACATCCGCAAGAGCAAAGCCGAACTCGAACAGCTCCGGCTGCAACTGGACCAGGCGCGCAATGCCGGCGACCTGGGGCGCGCTTCTGAGATTCAGTACGGCCAGATTCCGGAATTGGAGCGCAAGCTCAAGACTGAGCAGGACAAGCTCGCCGCGTTTCAGCAGGATGGCGTGATGTTGAAAGAGGAGGTTGACGAAGAGGACGTCGCGGTGATTGTCGCCAAGTGGACCGGCATTCCGGTTTCGAGAATGCTCGAAGGCGAGATGCAGAAGCTGGTGACGATGGAAGGACGACTAGGCCTGCGCGTTATCGGGCAGGAAGAAGCGCTGGGTGCAGTTGCAAACGCGGTCCGGCGCGCACGCGCGGGATTGCAGGATCCGAATCGTCCGATCGGCTCGTTCATTTTTCTTGGTCCAACGGGTGTCGGTAAGACTGAGACTGCACGCGCGCTGGCAGAGTTTCTGTTTGACGACGAGCGCGCGATGATCAGGCTCGACATGTCAGAGTACATGGAGAAGCACGCAGTCGCGCGCATGATCGGAGCACCTCCTGGATACATCGGTTATGAGGAAGGTGGACAGCTTACCGAGGCAGTTCGGCGTCGTCCGTATTCGGTGATTCTCTTCGACGAGATTGAAAAAGCGCACGCGGATGTTTTCAACGTGCTGCTTCAGATCCTCGACGACGGCCGGCTGACGGATTCGAAAGGCCGGACAGTCGATTTTAAAAATACCGTTCTGATCATGACGTCGAACCTGGGCTCGCGCGAGATTCAGGCGGCTGAAGGCGATGAAAAGCAGGTGCGCGAAGCGGTGCTGCAAGAGCTGCGGTTGAATTTCAAACCCGAGTTTCTGAATCGCGTGGACGATGTGGTCATCTTCCATCAGCTCTCGCGCGAACAGATTGGCAAGATCATCGAGGTGCAACTCGAGCGGTTAACTTCGATGCTGAGCGAGCGAGGCGTCAGGCTGGTGCTTGATGAGTCAGCCAAAGAGCTGTTGATGCGCGAAGGGTACGATCCGAGTTATGGCGCTCGTCCTTTGAAACGCGCGATCCAGTCGCTGATTCAGAATCCGCTCGCGATCAAGTTGCTCCAGGGTGAAATTCTGCCGGGTCAAACGGTCAGAGTTTCAGCGAGCGGCGACACGATGGAATTTAAGACGGAAGCGGCTTTTGCAACCGCGTAAAAAAGAAGGAGCAGGTGCAGGAAAACAGGAGCAGGACATCGCCTGCCCCTGCCTCGTGCCACTGCTCCTCATGATGGAGATTGAAACATGTCACAACAATGGAACCCTTTGCAGGATCTGGTGGTGCTACAGGATCGGATGAACAGACTCTTTGAAGACGCAACACAGCGGCGAGCTCATGCAGATGCATCGAGCGGCGATCAATTTGAGCGGGGTGATTGGACTCCCGCTGCCGACATCTATGAGACTGAAACCGGATACTCGATCGCAATCGATCTGCCCGGCATCGATCGCGAAGCGCTCGAGATCGACATCGACGACAGCCGTTTGATGGTTAAAGGCATTCGCGCGATTGAAGAGTCGAGACAGCATCGCAGCGAACGGCCGCGCGGCAGGTTCCTGCGCACTTTCAGCGTTCCTGCCTCGGTCGAGCAGGGAAAGATCGCGGCCGAGTATAAGGACGGTGTTTTGCAGATTCGTTTGCCGAAACGCAGCGAGCAGAAGTCGAAGAGAATTGACATCAAGATTTCGTGAGAGCATGGGGGAATGATGAGTACTGAGAACGAATTACGTGTCACGGATCGTCGTCGCATCAACCTTAATGACGACACCGGCGAACGTGTGAACGAAGAGATCGAGCAGCCCAACCTCAAACCGAGTTACGTCGAAGAGCTCGAGTCGCGAACTAAAGCTGCTGAAAGACAGGTGCAGGAAGTCCAGGCGCGCTTCGATCAGTTGCGACAACAACTACAACGCGAAACTGACGAGACCCGCCGGCGCTTGAATCGTGCCGCTGACGAGCGCGCTGAGAGTGAGAAAGCGAGGTTCATTGCAGGCTTGTTGCCGGTGATGGACGATTTGAACCGCGCCATCGAGGCTGCTTCTGCAAACGCTTCTCGCGAAGCAATATTGGAAGGCATCCAACGTATCGTTACGAGCTTTGAATCCGCGATAACCAATGCCGGTGTCGAGCCGATCGCGGCGGTTGGTGAAGAGTTCAATCCCGAGTTTCATGAAGCTGTCGATACCGAAGAGACCAGCGCCGATATGGACGGAAGGGTAATTGAAGAATATAGTCGCGGTTTCCGCATGGGAGATCGGTTGCTGCGTCCCGCGCGAGTCAAAGTCGGGCGCGCCGTCGAGCAGGCCTCCCACAAAGCGTGATCTGTGTAATTTGTGAACAAACTGATTAAGGAGAAACGAGAGTGCCCCCGAAAGAGCTGAAGTTTAGAGAGGAAGCACGCAAGGCGATGCTTCAAGGCGTGGATGTACTCGCGAACGCGGTGCGCGTGACGTTAGGACCAAAAGGTCGCAACGTTGTTCTGGGAAAGAAATTTGGCTCGCCTGTGATCACCAAAGACGGCGTCACGGTCGCCAAAGAGATCGAGCTCAAGAACAAGTATGAAAACATGGGCGCGCAGATGGTCCGTGAGGTCGCCGTCAAAACAAACGACAAAGCCGGCGACGGCACCACCACCGCGACGGTCCTGGCCCAGGCAATCTTTCGTGAAGGTGTGAAGAACGTCACCGCGGGCGCGAATCCGATGTCGCTGCAACGCGGCATTCAGTTGGCAACCGATCAAGTGGTTGCCGAGCTGGAGCGCATGTCGAAAAAGATCAAGAGCAAGGAAGAGCTGACCAACGTCGCCACCGTCTCTGCCAACAACGATCGCCAGATCGGCAGCTTGATTTCTGAAGCGATGGACAAGGTCGGGAAAGATGGCGTCGTGACGGTCGAAGAATCCAGGACGTTGCAAACCGAGCTCGACATCGTCGAAGGCATGCAATTCGATCGCGGCTATTTGTCACCTTACTTCGTTACCAATGCGGAGCGAATGGAAGCGATTCTCGACGAGCCGTACATCCTGCTTTACGAGAAAAAGATTTCCGCGATGCGCGACCTGTTGCCGTTGTTGGAACAGACCGCGGGCGCTGGACGTGCGTTGCTGATCATCGCCGAAGACATCGAAGGCGATGCACTCGCGACGCTGGTGGTGAATCGACTGCGTGGCACGATCAAAGTGTGCGCCGTGAAAGCTCCAGCCTTCGGCGACCGCCGCAAGGCGATTCTTGAAGATCTGGCGGTTCTGACCGGCGGCAAAGTCATCACCGAAGATCTCGGGATTAAACTCGAGAATGTAACGGTCGATGATCTGGGAACGGCGAAACGCGTGATCGTTGACAAGGAACACACGACGATTGTTGAAGGCGGCGGCGACAGCAAAGCAATCCAGGGTCGTGTCGGGACGATTCGCAGGCAGATCGAGGAAACAACATCTGATTACGATCGCGAGAAGCTACAAGAGCGACTGGCAAAGCTCGCCGGCGGAGTGGCGGTTGTCAGAGTAGGCGCGCCGACAGAAACGGCGATGAAGGAGATCAAAACTCGCGTGGAAGATGCGTTGAACGCAACTAAAGCGGCGGCGCAGGAAGGCATTGTCGTGGGCGGCGGGCTCGCTCTGCTGCGAGCATCCAGAGTTCTCGACAATCATGAATACGACGATCCTGATGTGCGCACAGGTGTAAACATTGTTCGTCGTGCGTTGCAGGAACCGATCAGGCGCATCGCTGAGAATGCTGGTGTCGAAGGCGCCGTGGTTGTTGGTGAAGTGGAACGGTTGAAAGGAAACAAAGGCTTTAATGCGGTTACGGCCCAGTTCGAAGATCTCGCAGCAGCGGGAATCATCGATCCGACGAAAGTGGTGCGCACTGCTTTGCAGAATGCAGCATCAATTTCGGGATTACTGTTGACAACGGATGCGGCTGTTACTGAATTGCCTGAGAAAAAGAAAGCCGGTCCGCCAATGCCCGGAGGCGATGATTACGATTACTAATCGACAAACCGCCACAAAACGCACAAAAGTTTTTCAGTAAATCATTTTGACTCTTTTGTGCTTCCTTACGGCAGCAAAATTGCAGGAGAGGCCGCGCCGGGAATGTTATTGCATTGAAACGCAACGGCGCTTATGCTGACAACATCCAAGTGCAGCAAACTTGGATGAAGTATCGGTCGTAAAAGAGACATGGTTGACTTAGGTTCATACAAAGACAAATTTGGCGACAGCGGTCAGCGCATTCTTGAGCACGCGCTGAACGAATCGCGTCGCCGAGACCAAAATTTCGTCTCGGTCGAACATATTCTTCAGGCTCTGACTGTGGAAGAGCCCGATATGTTCAACTCGGCAATGCGAGAGTTATCGCTTGACCCGATCGTGGTCAAGATGGCAATTGAAAAACGTCTCACCAACAGCCGCCAGCAGCACGTCGGTAAAGGATTTAGAATCGGCCCCGACACCACCGACCTTTTCAAACGCGCCATGGAGCGTGCCCGGAGTCAGGGTCGCAAAGTAATTGAAGCTACAGACATCTTCGACGCACTGAGCAGCAACGATGGTCTGTTTGTCGACGTCTTAAGAACAATGGGGGCAAACCCCGAGGCGGTCCAGGAAAACGTGCGCGCACAAGTTCAAAAACGCGAACAGGAAGAGGAACAGAATCGAAAGAAGTTTGAACTTCCGCCTTACCTGAAACACTTCGGAGTTTCACTCAATCGCCTTGCCCGTGCGGACAAGATTCCGCCCACCATCGGACGCGAAAAAGAGATTCAACAGATAATCGAGATCCTCTGCCATCGTGAGCGTGCCAACTCACCGATGCTGGTTGGTGAACCAGGTGTCGGCAAAACCGCCGTCATCGAAGGACTCGCTCGTCTCATTGAGTTGGAACCGGAGAAGGTTCCGGCACGTTTGCGTGCCTCTCATATCGTTCAACTACAGATGGGCGGCATCGTCGCGGGCACTATGCTGCGAGGCATGTTTGAGGAACGGATCAAAGGCATCATCGATGAAGTAAAAGAACGAGATAACCTGATCCTCTTCATCGACGAAGCACACACGATTATCGGCGCGGGCGCAGCGCTCGGCACTTCTTCTGATGCTGCCAACATGTTTAAGTCGGCGCTGGCGCGCGGCGAGATGCGCATCATTGGCGCCACTACGCTTTCCGAGTACAAGGAATACATCGCCGACGACGAAGCTCTCGCACGACGTTTCCGTATGGTGAAAGTGGTCGAGCCGTCGATCACCGAGACAAGAGAGATCCTGCTCGGTCTGCGTCCACGATTGGAGCGCAATTACTCAGTCAAAATTTCCGACGACGCCATCAACACCGCTCTTGAGATGGCTCCGAAGTACATCCGTAATCTTCACCTGCCTGACAAGGCCATCGGCTGGCTCGACACGGCCGCGGTGAAGGTTGAGATCAATGAGCCACAGACGATGGTCGTGAAACCCGAGCACGTCATCGAGGTTATCTCGCAGGAGTCGCGAATTCCGCGCGACATGATCTTCCGCGACACGAGCGATCGTTTTGCGATGACCGAAGCAATGCTGGGACATCGCGTGATCGGGCAGAAGGACGCGATCAAAGCAGTCGCGCAGCGCTTGCGCTTGAACAAAGGCCCGCTGAAGGAGTCGCATTACAAACCTGACGGCGTGTTGCTGTTTCTTGGTCCAACCGGCGTCGGCAAGACCGAGCTGGCGAAGGCTGTCGCTGAGTTCATGTTTGGCGACGAAGAGAAGATGGTCCGGATCGACATGTCGGAGTACAGCGACGGCACCGTCAGCATCGAAAAGCTAATCGGCATGCCGCGCGGGATCGTCGGATCCGAACGAGGCGGCATCCTGACTGAGCAACTGCGCGAGAATCCGTACACGGTGCTGCTGCTCGACGAAGTTGAAAAAGCATCGCCTTATCTGATGAACCTGTTCTTGCAGGCATTTGACGAGGGCTGGCTGACCGATGGGCGCGGCAAAAAGGTTTACCTCTCGGATGCCATCATCATCATGACTTCGAATCTCGGTTCCGAGAATTTCAAGAAGTTTGAGAAGCCGCTTGGATTCGGCACCAAGACCGCCGCGGATTTTCGCGCGGTGAAGAACGAAGTGCTGAAAGCTTCAGAGCAACGCTTCTCGCCGGAGTTTCGCAATCGCATCGACGAGATCGTCGTGTTCTCGCCCTTGACGATGGATGAAGTGCGACAGATTGCGCGACTCTATCTCGAGAAACTTCGCCGGCAGATGGAGCGACAAGGCAAGCTTGTCGATATCACCGAGGCGGCTGTGAACCTGCTTACGGAAAATGGTTTCAACACAGCTTACGGCGCGCGCTTCCTGAAGCGACACATCGATGAAAAAGTGAAACTCCCCATTACCGGTTTGTGGAAAACGTCTTCACGGTTCCGCGTCGACGTCGAAAACGGCGAAGTCGTCGTGAAGCCCGACGAGGGCCTCAAACCCGAGTTCAACTGAGACAGGGTTTGCAGAATGCTGCGAATCCTGTAATCCTCTAAATAATGATTTTCCTTTTAATACTGTCGTTAGTATTCGCGCAGACCCCTGCCCCAGCTCCCTCTGCATCCATCGATGAAAAGTCGCAACAGATCATCGACCACGCCATCGAGGCGCTCGGCGGTCAGAAATACCTGAACACCCAAACCGTTATCGGCAAGGGTTTCTACACCACCTATCGTGATGGCATCTCTCAGCTCCCCGCGCGCTTTCTCGATTACATCGAATGGCCCAATCGTGAGCGCACGGAGTTTAGCGGTGGCGGCATTCGCACGATCCAGACGAACGATGGCGATACCGGCTGGTTGTTTGACGGGGCGGTGAAAAAGATCTCCGATCAAACTCCGAAGCAGGTCGAAGATTTCAAGTTCACGCTGAAAACCGGGATAGACAATTTGCTGCGCGGGTGGTGGAAAAAAGAAGGCGGAAAGATCACCTACGCCGGGCGGCGCGAAGCCGGCCTCGCGAAACGAAACGAGACGATACGGCTCACTTATCCTGACGGTTTCTGGATTGAGTATGAGTTTGGCGCGAAAGATTTTCTGCCGGCGAAAGTTATTTACAAGCGCACGCGAAAAGATCCGGACAGCGGCGATCAGGTTGAAGGAACCGAAGAAGATCGGCTACTGAAATTCATCGCCATCGAAGGCGTGACGTCGCCCTGGATCATCGACCACTTCGTCGACGGCAAGCAAACCTCGCGGATTAATTACGAGTCGGTGCAGTACAACCAAAGGTTTGCGGCGAATCTGTTTGCGAAACCAGCAGACGTGAAGAGTATCAAGTGAAGTGGGCGTTCGTTCGGAGTTCAAGCTTTAGCTTGCAAGTGTTGGACTCGATCAGCAAGCTAAAGCTTGAACTCCCAACGAGCGTCCATTTCTCTTTACATCGCCAGTCCGCCATCGACTTGAATCACCTGGCCGGTGATATAACGAGCGTCGTCGGATAGAAGGAACGCCGCGATGCGAGCCACCTCGTCGGGCTCAGCAAACCGGCCCAGTGGAATCTGCTCGCGAATCTTTGCCTGGTATTCCTCGTCCAACTTGCCGGCCATGTCAGTCGCAACCATACCCAGCGCTAATGCGTTGACCGTCACCTTCCTGCTCGCGACCTCTTTTGCGAGTGCTTTGGTGAGACCAACCATCCCCGCTTTCGATGCCGAATAATTCGACTGCCCCGCCATGCCGACTTCACCGCTGATGGAAGAGATGTTGACGATCGAACCGCCTGTGTCCTGGCGCAGCATAGTTCGCAGTGCGGCTTTCGCGAAATTCCATGCGCCCTTGAGATTGGTGTTGAGCACTTCGTCCCAATCGTCTTCCTTCATTCGCAGGATGAGATTGTCGCGGGTGATGCCGGCGTTGTTGACGAGGAAGTCGATGCGCCCGTACGCATCCTTTACTTGTTTCACCATCTCGGCTGCTGCTTCCGTGCTGGCAACGTCGCACTGCACGGACAATGCGCGCACACCCAGCGACTCGAGCTCAGCTTTCAGCGTCTTAGCAGCCTCCGCGCTCTTGGCGTAATTGAAAGCGACATCAGCGCCGCGTCTTGCGAGCTCGAGGGCGATCGCCCGCCCAATACCACGTGTGCCACCCGTGACGATCGCCACTCGGCCAGCGAACTCTTTTTGATCCGTCATGGATCTCTAAATAACACAAGCCACATAGAAGCACAAAAAGATAGCAGGCAGGGGCAGAGGACAGGAGCAGGTATTTCGATGAACTGCTCCTGCTCACTGCTCCTGCTCCGCTTCTTAGCGGTCGTACTCCTGGCTCAGTCGTGCGAGTGCGAATGCGGCGAGCGACAGTCCGAAGTCGCGCAGTGCGACGTCGAAGTAGCCGGGTATCATCAATAAATTGGCGATGATCAAGAGCAGCCACGCCGCCACGACATAAGCGAAGATGCGCGGCTTGAACGCGACTCCGAGTCCCGCCACGATCTCGATCACGCCGACCGCGAGCATTAACTGGTGACCGTGACCGCCCGTTAGATGGTTGACGAACCCCGGAAGATACTGGTCCCAGTTCACCAGCAAATGAAAGAATTTGTCGAGCCCGGCGATGATCGGTGCGGCGGTAAAGCCGGCGCGCAGGATCTGGTAAGCCTGGTAGCCGGGCTTGGTGGTGCTGACGCTGTCAGTGCTGAAGGAATTGATTTCCGCTGAATCACTTAATACGTGTGCCATCTGTAACTCTCCTGAATAAAATTTTCCGCTATTCCGCGTGAAGTATTCCTAAAATACTCTTTTTACACAATAAGTCAAGGTATTATTGTGTTTATTGTGTTTTCTCTCGCAAACGGCTAGAATCGACGTGTTTTGAAGATGGAAATGAAGTTGGACAAACGGTTTTTCGAAAGCACGCGCGGGCAGATCGTCACGATTCTGCGTGCGTCCGCCTGCACCGTCGACGAGTTGGCCGAGCGGCTCGATCTCACCGACAACGCGATCCGCGCACATCTGCTGACGCTCGAACGCGACGGGCTTGTGCGACAGAGTGGCCTGCGCCGTGGCCCGCGTAAACCGCATTTCACTTACACGCTAACTGCGGAAGCCGACCGGCTCTTTCCCAAAGCTTACGACGCACTGCTGAATCAACTCATCGCGGTGCTCAAGCATCGCCTGGATCCGGCGGAGCTCGAAGGCGTGCTACGCGAAGTCGGGCGCGCCGTCGCGAGCAACGAGCCGGCGCGACAGAACGCGAATCTCGCGAGCCGGGTGCAAACCGCAGTAAAGGCACTCGAGGCAATCGGCGGCGTGGCGGAAGTCGAACAGCATGACGACAAGCTGGCGATTGTGGGCAACGGCTGTCCGCTGGCTGCCGCCGTGACAGTCCATCCGGAAGTCTGTCATCTCGCCGAGACTCTCGTGGCTGAAATTGTTAAAGTGCCTGTCGAGGAGCACTGCAACCGCGAAGGAACACCACGGTGTCGTTTCGAAATAAGCCACCAAGAGGCACCAAAGAGCTGATAGATGCTGGACCTTAATTACGTTCGCGAGAACATCGACAAGGTACGCGAAGCTTTGCACGCGCGCCGGGCGGACCCTGCGGCGCTCGACGACTTCAGGCGCGCCGATGAAGAGCGCCGGCGCGTGATCGCCGAATCCGATCAACTGAATGCAGAACGCAACGCATCGAGCCGCGAAATCGGTGCGTTGATGAAGGAAGGTAAAAAAGACGAAGCAGAGAAACGCCGCGCTGAAGTGGCCGGACTCAAGGATCGAATCGCAGAGCTCGATCAATTGCGTTCTCAAGCCGAGATGCGTATGCACGATCTGCTCGCGACGCTCCCGAACGTTCCGCACGACAGCGTGCCTACCGGCGACGACGAGTCAGCGAACGTCGAGGTGCGTCGGTGGGGGAAGCCGCCGGAGTTTAGTTTCGAACCGAAGGACCACGTCGATCTCGGCACAGCACTCGGCATTCTGGATCTCGAACGTGCGACAAAGATTGCGTCGGCACGTTTCGCAATTCTGAACGGCGCGGGCGCGCGACTCGAACGCGCGCTGATTAACTTTATGCTCGACGTTCACACGCGCGAGCACGGTTATCTCGAAACACTGCCGCCGTTCATCGTCAATCGCGCATCACTGTTCGGCACCGCGCAGTTGCCAAAGTTTGAAGCCGATCTTTTCAAGCTGGAAGACGAGCGACAACTCTATTTGATTCCCACCGCGGAAGTGCCGGTGACGAACTATTATCGTGAAGAGATCCTCGACGCTGCTCAACTCCCGATGAGATGGGTGGCGTACACACCGTGTTTTCGTTCCGAGGCGGGGAGCTACGGTCGCGATACGCGCGGAGTGATCAGGCAACACCAGTTTGAGAAGGTGGAGTTGGTGAAATATTCGTTGCCTGAGAATTCATACGAGGAACTCGAATCGCTGACCAGGGACGCGGAAAGGATCCTGCAAAAACTCGGTATTCACTATCGCGTAGTCGCACTTTCAACCGGCGATCTTGGTTTTGGCTCAGCGAAGACGTACGACATCGAGGTGTGGCTGCCGTCGCAGAATACTTTTCGTGAGATCTCTTCGTGCTCAAACTACGAAGCGTTCCAGGCCCGTCGTGCGCAGATTCGTTTCCGTCGCCCGGGCGGCGCGAAGCCGGAGTTTGTGCACACGCTCAACGGTTCCGGTCTCGCGATTGGCCGCACGTGGCTCGCGATCCTCGAGAGTTTTCAGCAGGAAGACGGCTCTGTGATTATCCCTGAAGCGCTCCAGCCGTACATGGACATGGACAAGATTGGGCCACAATAAAGCACAAAAAGGCCTTATTTGATCCGGAGGTCGAAGGGCATCAGCAGCATCGTCTCGCCGTCCTTCATCCGATCCATCATCTGCATATACCGGAACGCGCGGCGAGCATCCTCCGGCAGCGCTGAATAAACGGCGCGCTGCTGTTGCACCTCGGTGTTTGAATTCTCGCCACCACCGTTCATCAACTCCTGAAGAAATGTCGTCGGATACGGCAGAATCACGCGCTCGACGCCTTTGTCAGCGGGAATCTTCGCGAGCTGTTTCGCAACCTCGATTGCTTTATCGAGTCCGCCAAAGTCATCCACCAATCCACGATCCTTCGCCTGCGCTCCGGTCCAGACGCGGCCCTGACCGACGGAGTCGATATACTGCGCATCCTTGTTGCGGCCCTTGGCTACTTTCGGGATGAAGTCGCGATAGTAAGTCGTCTTGATCCAGTCCTCGAATTTCGCTCGCTCGTCGTCGGAAAACTTTTCCGTCTCACGAAACATGCCCGCGTTCTTACCGCGCAACACGTACTCATTCGAGATTCCCAGCCAGTCGTAAAACCCACGCATGACTGGTTTACCTGCAAGCACTCCGATCGACCCGGTGATGGTCGAGGGCTGAGCAATGATCTTCGCCGCACTCGCCGAGATGTAGTAACCGCCTGACGCGGCCACGTCGCTCATCGACACCACCACCGGCTTCTTCTGATTCGCTGTTTCCACCGAGCGCCAGATGATGTCAGATGCGAGTCCTGATCCACCGGGACTATCGACACGCAAGACGATCGCTTTGATCGACTTGTCGGCAGCGGCGTCGTTCAGCGCTTTCGAAACCGTGTCAGAACCGATTGATTGCTCGCCCGAGGGACTATTCTCTGAACTACCTGAACCGATGTCTCCCGTTGCATAAATTACCGCAACGCGCTCGCCTTTGTTCAAGCCGAGCGACTCGGGAGCAACGTCTCTGTACTCCGAACCGCGCACGGCGACGAATGTGTCGGTGTCTTTGTATCCCAACAGTTTCTTGAACTGCTTCTCGACTTCATCTCTGTACATCGCCTCGTCAATCAAGCCGGCAGTCTTCGCCTGTTCTGCGTTGTAAGGAGCATTGTCGATCAACGCCTTCACTTCGTCGGGAGTCTTGTGACGCGCCTGCGCGATCGCATTGATGTAACGACCGTAAAGATCGTCAAGCAGCTCGTCGATGTATTGCTTGTGCGCGTCAGTCATCTTCTTTTGCGTGAACATGTCGCCCGCGGTCTTGTATTTTCCAATCTGGTAGATGTCAGGATAGATGCCCAACTTGTCGAGTGAGCCGCGAAAGAACATCACATCGGCGGCGAGCCCGTTAATGAACAGCTCGCCTGGTGGCGGAACAATGATCTTGTCGCAGGCGGTGGCGATGTAATACTCCTTGTTCAGACCAAATTCGATGTACGCGTAGACAGGCTTGCCGGAACTACGAAAGTCAGCGATCGCGTCGCGAATCTCTTCCGCCTTTCCCCAGCCCACGCCCGACATGTTGACGTCGAGCAGGACGGCTTTGATTCGCTTGTCGACTTTGGCTTTCTTGAACTGCATCACGAGGCCGGTGAGAGATTGATCTGGTCCACCAAAAAATCTCTTAAAAGGATCGTCCGGGCTGTAGTCCGGGAGCGAACCGGCGACGCGCAACGTGAGCACGCTGTTGTCGCGAATGGACGGTTCACCTTTGCGCAGAGCGGCCCAGAGCAGCGCGATTCCGATGCACGCAACCAGAATCAGGCCGGCTAAAATTCCGAAAATGATCAAAACTGTCTTTCGTGTTCCTGACATTGTTATTCCTCAGTTTTATTGTGAGTACGCACGTGAGCGTCTAAAGGTTTACAAGGGGCAGGAGCAGTAGTCAGGAGCAGGTTTGTCCTGCACCTGATCACTGCTTCCTGCTCCTGATTATCCATCCACCGCCGACAACTTCATCACCACGATAAAAGACAGTCGCCTGTCCCGGGGTGATCGCCCGTTGTGGCTCATCGAAGAGTATACGCGCACGGGCGTTGGGTAGAGGAGTAATTGTGGCCGGCGCCGCCGTATGGCGGTATCGCACGCGAACGTCAGCACGCACGGGGCGGTCCGGCGTGTCGAACGCAATCCAATTGACGCCCGCTGCCGTGAACTCATTGCTCAACAACTCATCCGCCGAACCCGCTGTCACACGATTCGCCGTGGCATCGAGCGAGATCACGTACAAGGGTTTCTCATCGGCGATTCCAAGTCCGCGACGCTGCCCGATGGTGTAGCGATGAATACCTTCGTGACGTCCGATCACGCGGCCAGACGTGTCGACAATCTCGCCCGCGCCGGGTAAACGCTCGGTGGCCTCTTCAGCTTCGAGATAACGATCGATGAAGCCCGCGTAATCGCCGTCAGGCACAAAACAAATTTCCTGCGATTCTTTTTTTTCGGAGACGCCGATCAAACCGTGTTGCCGGGCTGCATCGCGTGCTTCCGGCTTCGACATTTCACCGAGCGGAAATAACGCGCGCGATAACTGCGCCTGCGTCAGTTCCCACAGAAAGTACGACTGGTCCTTGTCGTAGTTTTTTCCGCGCAGCAGTTTGTAACGATTGCTGTTTGGATCGAACTCGACACGAGCGTAGTGACCCGTCGCGACCTTCTCGCATCCGAGACTTAACGCAAGCCGATCGAGCGAGGCAAACTTCAAACGACTGTTACACGAGACGCACGGGATCGGTGTCTCACCGCTCAAGTAGCTGGTGATGAATGGTTGGACCACGTCACGCTCGAAATCACGTTCGAGATTCAAGACGTAAAACGGAAAGCCGAGTTCTTCCGCGACGCGCCGCGCGTCGTAGACGTCGTCGAGCGAACAGCATCGTGACGGCAGCGGGTCGCCGTTTTCGTCCACGTTGATGCCGCGCCGCTGATCCCAGAGCTGCATCGTAAAGCCAACCAGTTCGTGGCCTTGTTCCTTCAGAATTGCCGCGGCCGCGGAAGAATCCACGCCGCCACTCATTGCTACTGCTATCTTCATTTCATTTCGGTAGCGTTCGGAGTTCAGCCTTTAGGCTGCTGGTTTTTGCGAAGCAAGCTAAAGCTTGAACTCCAAACGGGTGCCAACTTCCCTTAATTTGGTGCCCTTCCAACCGAATGTTAAGATGCCGAGCACCAAGACGCAAAGATGCCTGAAAGCGCAATCCAGGATTACAGAGTCGCGAATGAGCCTTATTACTTGCCCGTCGGGCGTGAGGTTGAGCTCTTCGAAGCGGCTCATTCAGCCAAGCTGCCGGTCATTCTCAAAGGCCCGACCGGCTGCGGTAAGACTCGCTTTGTCGAACACATGGCGTGGCGGCTCGAACGGCCTTTGATTACTGTCGCGTGTCACGAAGACCTGTCGTCAACCGATCTCGTCGGGCGTTTTCTTTTGGAAGGTGAAGAGACGATCTGGCACGACGGGCCTCTGACGTCCGCGGTTCGCAACGGAGCGATCTGCTATCTCGACGAAGTGGTCGAAGCGCGGAAAGACACGGTTGTAATCATTCACCCGCTGACAGATCACCGCCGTCGTTTACCGATCGAAAAGCGTGGCACCATTCTCGAAGCACCTTCGGATTTCATGCTGGTCGTCTCGTACAACCCTGGTTACCAGTCGATTCTGAAGGATTTGAAACAGTCGACGCGGCAGCGCTTTGTCGCGATCGAGTTTGACTATCCGCCGCCGGAGATGGAGGCCGAGATCGTCGCGCGTGAAGGTGGAGTTGACGAGGGCACGGCGCGGGATCTGGTTCTGATTGGACAGAAGGTGCGCAACCTTCGCGGCCATGGTTTGGAAGAAGGTGTCTCCACGCGACTCTTGATCTACGCTGCCCAACTCATCGCGCTCGGCATTCCTCCTGTCGACGCCGCCGACGTGGCCATGTGCTCGCCCATAACCGACGACCGCGAACTCCAGCGCAGCATCCGCGAGATCGTGACGACGGTGATTTAGACAATCGTTCGGAGTTCAAGCTTTAGTTTGCTTGCGTCAGACAACCTAAAGGTTGAACTCCAAACGCTACCTGGAAATGTCAGAAGATCAACACCATTCCGCTGAGCGACAGTCGTTTCTGGAACTCACGCGCAGCATCGCGGGGTTGCCGCTGGACCAGACAGCGGCGGTCCTTGAAACGAGTGCGGCCATCGCAGGTGTTTCATTGCGCGCCGGCATTGAATTCCTGCGCGCGGCGCCGGCAGCTGCGCACGTCTTACAACCCGCTGAATTGCGCTCGTGGGGGGAGATGGGCCGGCGGCTGGCGATGGCGGATTACGAGTCGGCCGTTAATTTCTTTGCTGATGGAGTTGAAGCGCTTCGCACTGTTCCGGCAGAACTTCGTCCCGCAATCTTTGTTTTGTGCACGCGTCAGATGATCTTATCGACAGTTGTCGGTCGCGAGACGCTTCACTCCTTGCCTGCCCTGGTTGCTGAGATAAACAACACCGAGGTTCTCAGTTCGATACTTGACGTCGCGACCGAGATCGCGCGGCGGTCCGCAAAGCACAGCGCCGAGTTCCTCAACGCCAGTGCAACGGTTTCAAGAGAACTCAGCAGTTTTGCAGATCACAACGTAACGTCGGCGGCTTTGTCGCTCGCGGGTGCTTTTGCAGCGCGTGCGGGCGGTATTGCCGCGGATGCATGGTCCGTCATACCTGAAGCACTGGCGGAACTCTCCGCGGCTGACGCAAGGCGGTTACTCACGCGCGCCAATGACTTTCTCGAGCGTGGAGGCGGAGCAGCGCTCCACATTCTCATCGCCGGTGGTGAGATCCTGCGGCGCGCGCCGGAGATATTCGAGGAGTGGGTTGAGCTGTTGTGGGTTGTTGCCGTGCACGGCAATGCCAGCCTGGTCGCGTTCGTTCGTAGCAGTCCCGGTTTCATTCGACTCGTCAACGCGGAAACAAATCGTGCGACCGCGATCGAGCTTTCGCTGCGTGTGCTCGCACTAACGAAAGAGATCGCGGCAGTCGATGGTGAAGCAGCGTTGGCGTGTTTTCGTTCGAGCGCGCGCGCCTTGCGCAGCGTTTCGATCGAACAGTTTGAAGCGTGGGCGCGACGCGGCCTGACGTGGGGACGCGCTGATACGCGCGCGCGTCGCAGTTACTTCTCGTTGGAAACACGCGGCAGTTACGAAGCGCTGCTCAGTGGCAGTGCCGGTCTGGCGCTCGATTCGGTGCAACACCTGCTCCGGCTTTACGTCGAGGCGCTGACAGGACGCGAAGTCGATATTGCTCCGCTTGCTGCCGTGCCTGACGAGGCCCGCATCGACGATGGACGCACGATTCACTTGCCCTCGCTCGTGAATGAATTTGGTGACGAGGATCTCGATTTCAGGCTCTACAAAGTGTTGGCGGCACACGCTGCGGGACAGATCGAGTTTGGCACTTACGAGCGCGGTGGAATTTTACACGCCGCCCATGCTGCGATCATTGAAAGGTACGCGAAGGAGAACGTCGACGCGCTGGACGCGTTTGCGATTGCCGACGAGTTGCTGCAAGTGGGCCACGAAGAGGCACAAAAGGAGACAAAAGAAGCAGCGGAGTTGGGATATCGAGAGGTATTGAAGCTGTTTCCACAGCCACAGCTCGCGCGTCGCGTTTTCGGAACGCTCGAGAACGGCCGCATCGATCGCACGCTGCGCCGCATTTATCGTGGATTGAATCGCGATCTCGATCTGATCCGGCAGCACCTCAGTCGCAGCCGTCCGCGCATCACCGAATTGCCGGGTGCGCTGGTTCCGTTTGAATTGCTGTTTCAGGTGACGATGCTCGGTGGAGCGCGTGAAGACGCTCGCATCGCGCATGGACAGATCGTTTCCGAGCTGGAAACAATCGTCAGCGATTATCTCGCACGCGAGCACTCAACGGTGGCCGACACGCTCATGGCTACGACCCGCGTTTACGATCTGTTTCAATCGGTAATTCCTGTCGACGATTCCGTGCAACAGGTCGAAGCGCCTGAAGATCAATCGGACTCTGACGAGTCCGATTCCGCCACTGAGAGATTGCAACAACAGCAAACGCAGTCGATGCCGCAGCGTCGTGACGCGCGCGAGCTATTCAACGCCTGGAACGATCCTGCGTCAGAGGGCGACCCTGATGAGCTCGCGGGCGCGGAAGCGTGGTCTGAGGCCGAGACACCCGAGCAGGTGCTCGCGGAAGGCGAAGTTGCTTACAACTACGACGAGTGGGACCGCGAGTTGATCGATCACCGGCTTGGCTGGTGTCGCGTGGTCGAGAAGAAGGTGAAGCACGGCGACAGCAGTTTTGTGGAGCACACGAAAGAACGGCACAAGGGAGTTATTTCGTCGATACGACATCAGTTTCAGTTGATGAAACCTGAAAACCTCACGCGCGTCGCGAATGAAGTTGACGGCGAAGAGTTTGATCTGAACGCCGTGATCGACTACGTGATCGACCGCCGCGCCGACGGGCAGCAGTCGGAACGCATTTACACGAAACGTCTGCGACGACGACGCGATGTGGCGGTGTCGTTTCTGTTGGACCAGTCGTCGTCCACCGCGCGCACCATCGGACGCCATCCACTGCAACCATACACGCGCCCGGGTCGCCGCATCATCGAGATTGAAAAAGAGGGCCTCGTGTTGATGAGCGAGGCGCTGGAGGCGGTCGGGGATGTGTATTCGATCAATGGTTTCACTTCCGAGGGACGGCGGAATGTGAAGTTTTATGTCGTGAAGGACTTTGATGAGAAATATAACGACGAAGTGAAACGACGCATCGGCGGCATTCACTATCAGAACAACACGCGACTCGGAGCCGCGATCCGTCACGCGACGGCGAAGCTTGCGAAACAGGATGCACGCACGCGATTGCTGATCGTGCTTTCCGATGGGCGGCCTTACGATCACGACTACGGCGACGCTCGTTATGCGCGTGAAGACACGCGCGAGGCGCTGCGACAGGCGAAGAACGAAGGCATCACGCCGTTTTGTATCACGATCGACCGCGAGTCGGAGGCTGAGCTGAAGGATCTGTATGGCGAAGTCGGGTACACGATCATCGACGACGTGCTTTCGCTCCCCGAACGCCTCCCCGGAATCTACCGGCGCCTGACGACATAGAACTTGCGTTCGGAGTTCAAGCTTTAGCTTGCAAGTGTTGAAATCGAGCAGGCAAGCTAAAGCTTGAACTCCGAATGCGCGCCTTACAAATCACCCCAACCGCCGCCGCCGGGCGTCTCGATTCGAATTCGATCGCCGGATTGAAGTTCGTGCGAGCCCTTCGCGGCAATCTTTTTTACGCGGCCCTGGCGAATCACAACGTTAACTCCAGAGGCGCCGTCGGCACCGCCTCCTAATCCGTACGGCCCACGCTTGCGACGATCGCACAGCAACGACATCCGTGCCGGAACAAGCGTTTCGATCTCACGCACGACTCCGTCACCACCGCGTTGCTTTCCTTTGCCGCCCGACCCCTTCCGCAGACGGTACTCGCGCACGCGCAGCGGATACGCATACTCGAGCGCTTCGGCAGGCGTGTTCAGGCTGTTGGTCATGTGCGTGTGTACACCGCTCATTCCATCGACTGCGGGCCGCGCGCCCATGCCGCCCGCGACCGTTTCGTAGTACGAAAACTCCTGACCGTTGCGTGAATCGATGCCGCCGATCGTCAGATTGTTCATCGTGCCCTGGCTTGCCGCGGGTATGCGATCGGGCAACGCCCTGGCAAGCGCTCTGAACAACACGTCGACAATGCGTTGCGACGTCTCGACATTTCCTCCCGCAACCGACGCAGGCGGATTCGCATTCACAACCGTCCCTCGCGGTGCGATCACTTCGATCGGTTGCATCAAACCCGCGCTCGCCGGAACTTCACCACCAACCAGACAGCGAAACACGTAAGACACCGCCGAAACCGTAATCGCTTCGACCGCATTGATTGCTCCAACGACCTGTGGCGCGCTGCCGGCAAAGTCAACCAGCGCGTGCTCACCCTTGATTGCGATGCGCACTCGAATCGTCACCGGACGATCTTCGACGCCGTCGTCATCGAGCGCGTCTTCCGCTTCATACACACCGTCAGGTATTGAAGCGATCGTGTGTCGCATGAGGCGCGCCGAGTAGTTGATGAGTTGAGTTGCATATTCGGTCGCTTCACGTTCACCGCGGCGCTCGACGATTTCCAGCAAACGAGCGGCCCCAGTTTTCAACGAACCAATCTGCGCATCAAAATCTCCACGACGCTCGACATTCCCGCGAACATTAGCTAACAACAACCGCATCGTATCGCGATCGATAACGCCTTTGCGCACGAGTCGAATGGGCGGGATGCGAATCCCTTCGCCGTAAATGTCAGTTGCGAGACCCATCGATCCCGGCGTCGCGCCGCCGATATCAGCGTGATGGGCGCGATTGGCGACATAAAACAATGTCCGCTGACCACTCACGACGGGCATCACCAGCGTCACGTCAGGCAAGTGGGTGCCACCTGCGAATGGATCGTTCAAGGCCACGACATCACCCGGAGCGAGCTCGATCTCGGCGAGTGCGGCGGCAACAGCCATCGGCATCGATCCAAGATGCACCGGCATGTGATCACCCTGTGCGATCACACGGCCGGCAGAATCGAAGACGGCGCACGAGTAATCGCGCCGCTCCTTGATGTTTGGTGAAAACGCAGTGCGGCGCAGCGCGACTCCCATCTCCTCCGCGACCGAAGTAAAGAGCGCGCGATAAATCTCTAACGTTGTAGGATCAAAACCGTGCATCGTTCAGAGTTCAAGCTTTAGCTTGCCTGCGTTGAACCCGAGCATGCAAGCTAAAGCTTGAACTCTGAATCAGGTTTGTGATTATTACGTTGCCGAATTCGTCGACGCGCGCAGTGCAGCCTGCGGGTATCAGCGTTGTCGCTGAGTACTCAGCAACGATGCAAGGCGTTTGCAATTTCGCGCCGGCAAGAAGTTCGTCTCTCTGATACAAGTTAACTTCGACTTTACGTCCATCGAGATGTGCCATGACGCGCCCGGGTGAGCTTGATTTGCCGCGCGAGAGTTTTTCCTGTGGCAGCTTGTCGACCACGCCAAACGATCGCAGCCGCGCGCTCACTATTTCGATCTCACTGTTTTCCTGCGTATAGCCGTAACGCTCGCGATGCGCACGGTGGAAAGCCGGCGCAAGCTCACCGCTCGTATGCTTCACTTCCAACTCGAACGACTGCCCGCGATATCGCATCGCCAGCGAGCGTTCGTGTCGTTGGCGCGATCCAACAAATCCTTCAGCGCGCAACACCTTCGTCGCTTCTTTTTCCAGGTCACGAAACACTTTTTCCAGTCGCGCAACTTGCTTTGGCTCATTCGTAAACATCACCGTGCGACTCTGGTCCTTGATCACGTCCGCAACCAACACTCCAACCGCCGAAAGCGCACCGGGCGCCGCCGGCACGATAATCGTCGGAATCCGCAGCGCGCGCGCAAGATCGACCGCGTGCAAACCGCCCGCGCCGCCGAAGGGCAGCAGCGCAAACTGTCGCGGGTCGTGACCACGCTCGACTGAAATGTGTCGCAGCGCACGCTCCATGTTTGTGTTCGCAACCGACAACACTCCCTTGGCAGCCGCAGTGACCGTGCATCGTTTACCCGAAACACGGCTCAGATCTCCGGCGAGATTCGTGATCGCTTCCCATGCACGCTTTTCGTCGAGTTTGAATTCTCCGCCCAGCAAACCATTGCTGCCGAAGTGACCAAGCACCACATGCGCATCGGTGACGGTCGGCAACAGTGAACGACCGTAGCAAGCCGGTCCTGGATCGGCGCCGGCTGACTCTGGTCCAACTCGCAATGAGCCACCTTCGTCAACACGCGCAATCGATCCGCCTCCTGCTCCAACCGTGTGAATGTCCATCACGGAAACCGCCACGGGCAGTCCCGCAACCGTAGCTTCGTTCGTCGTTCTGATGGCGCCGCTGTCGCACAAGGCAACGTCGGTTGAAGTGCCTCCCATGTCGAACGTGATGACGTTTTGAATTCCGGCCGACTGAGCAGCGCGCAGCGCACCGACCACGCCGCCTGAAGGCCCGGAAAGAATCGTGCGCACCGGTTCAATTGCCGCCAGCTCAGCAGAGATGCTGCCGCCGGAGGATTGCATCACGCGCAGGTTGTTCGCGCTGCTGCTCAATCGCTGCAAATAGCGACCCATCAATGGTTGTAAGTAAGCGTTGATGACTACGGTGGAAGTGCGTTCGTATTCGCGATATTCGGGCAGAATGCGACTCGAGATCGACAACGGTACGCCGAGTGAACTCAGCTCCGCAGCAACGCGCTCTTCGTGTTCGGGATGCAAAAAAGAAAACAGCAGCGAAATCGCGACGACTTCCACCTGCTCGCGCTTCAACTTTCGCAACAGCGTTCGCAGGTCGCGCTCGTTGAGCGGCTCGATCACTTCGCCGGAAGCCACGACTCGCTCGCGTACTCCCAACCTCAATTCGTCGGCAACAAGTGGCGGAGGTTTGACGGCGTTGAGATTGTAGAGCTCGGGGCGTGCCTGGCGGCCGATGGCCAACACGTCCTCGAAACCTTTCGTGGTGACGAGCGCCGTGCGCGCGCCTTTGCGTTGGAGTAAAGCGTTTGTTCCGACGGTGGTGCCGTGGACCACCTCGATGCGATCGAGTCGAGCGCCTGTTTCGTCACAGATGCGCGCGAGTCCCTGTTGAATAGCTAACGAGGGATCCGAAGGTGTGGAGGGAACTTTGAAGAGATTGAGACGGCCATCTCGCTCGAAGACGAAATCGGTGAACGTTCCGCCGGTATCAACGCCGACGCGTATGAGTTGTCTAATGACCAACTGTCACCCAGCACCCATTCTCATTTGAAGCGCGTAGCGCATCCAGCACGAGCTGAACCTGATAACCGTCCTCAAACGTTGCCGCATCTTTGACCACCGTCTTCCCGGCTCTCATCGCTTCGCAGATCGCGACGGCAAACGCCGTGAAGCCTCTGGACCAACTGCCTTCGCGCATACCCTGGGCCATGTGGTCCTGGCCCACCTGCACCGGTCGCCACACGCCCGAGCCGGTCGGCGATATCCAGAGCTCACCGGTCTCTTCCACCATCAATGCGCCCTTGGTGCCGTAGATCTCGAGCCGGTTTTCGTACTTGCCTGATTCCACCACTGAGATAGAAGCGGCACCCGTCGCAGCTTGCGTGTATGGACCATCGGCGAACCGGAAGAGCAGCTTTGCCTCGTCATCGGTGGTGACGTCGCGCATGGCGCCGCCGGCGGTTTTGTCGGGACGCTGCTTGATGTGCGTGGAGAGCATGCCGAGGGCCGCGGTGACTTCGGTGCTCATCATCCAACGAAACGAATCCACCACGTGCGAGCCGATGGCGCCGAGCGCGCCACCACCCATCGCTTCGTCCGACCACCAATCCCACGCGCGATCGGCAATGCCGCGATAGTCGGAACGAAAAACGTAGTTACAGTGACGTACCACGCCGATCGCGCCCGTTTGCAGCATTCCGTGCATCATCCGTCTGCTGTTGAGAAAACGAAGCTCGTGATCGATCAACGCCAGCACACCGGCGGCGTTCGCCTTCTCAACCATTTCCGCGGCCTCGGCAGCGTTCAGGGCCATCGGCTTTTCGCACAGGACAGCCTTACCGTGCTCCAGCGCCGCGAGAGTGATCTCTTTATGAGTGGATGGCGGGGTAACGACGCTGACCAAATTGACGTCCTGGTGAGTTACGACGTCGATCCAATCAGGCGTGACGTATTCGATGCCAAATTCTTTTGCAACTGCTTCGCCGCGTTCGCGCGTGCGGCTCGAGAGCGCCACCACCTTGACTCCCATGCAATCGCGGAAGCCCGGTATCTGCGTCGTGCGCGCAAACCCGGTCCCAATAATTCCAATCCCTATCGGCGCTTTCTTCATGGCCTGACATTTAATCACAGACTACATTCGGTTGGCAGCAGCAGGTAGCAGGAGCAGGTAAGATGTCCTGCTCCTGCTCACTGCTCCTGGCACTGAATGGTTAACTGTCGCGGCCGGCGAGACGAGCGATCATGGTGACGAGTTGGCCGGCGCCTATTGGTTTTGCGATGTGCATTTGATAACCCGCCGCAAGCGCCTGGCGACGATCCACGTCTCGCGCGTAGGCGGTCAGAGCAGCGGCGGGGGTTTCGCCGCCTTTTTCTCTCGGAAGCGATCGGACCTTATTGATGAAGCTGTAACCATCTTCGTCAGGCATCGCGATGTCGCTCAGGATCACATCGGGCTTCCATTCCGCAAGATTGGCCAGAGCCTCGCTGGCACACGTGCAGGTTTTTACTTCACCGCCAGTACGCGTAATGACCGTACTGATGATCTGGCGCGCTTCAGCTTCGTCGTCGACCACCAGCACGCGCAAGCCATCGAGTGAACGGATCTCGAAAGCAGTAATCTCGCCGCTGTGAGCCACAGCGATCGGCTCCGAACGTTCCGCGCGCAGCGGAAACGTTGCCGAGAAACTGGCGCCTTTGTTGACGCCATCGCTGTGCGCCGAGACTGTGCCGCCATGAAGTTCGACGAGATGACGAACGATTGCCAGCCCCAGCCCTAACCCTCCAAAGCTCCGCGTCGTAGAACTGTCGGCCTGACGAAACCGATCGAACACGCGTGGTAAAAATTCGGGATCGATTCCCTGTCCGGTGTCCTGCACGGTTACGCGCGCATCCGATCCGTCCCGCTCGAGTCGCACTGAGATTCTGCCACCGTGTGGAGTGAACTTCACGGCGTTCGACAAAAGATTCCAGGTGATTTGTTGCAGCCGTGCCGAGTCAGCGGAAATTGCTCCGAGTCCGGGTTCGGCACAGTATTCCAAAGTGATGCCTTTGGCATCTGCAGCTGGTCGCACCACGTTGATTGCCGCTCGGATCACACATGAAATATCCAAAGGCCTAACGTCGAGATTGAGCTTACCCGAAACAATTCGCGAGACGTCGAGCAGGTCGTCGATCAACTGCGCCTGCACGTGCGCATTGCGGTCGATGGCTTCGAGCCCCTGGTTCAAAACTTTTTCATCGCGCTTTGCTTCACGCAGCACGCTCGACCACCCCAGCAGCGACGTCAAAGGCGTTCGCAACTCGTGCGAGAGCGTTGCCAGAAACTCGTCCTTGATCCGGTTGGCCGCTTCCGCTTCTGCACGCGCGCGCTCGGCCCGCAATAGCAACTGCTCGCGAGCTTCTTCTGAGCGTTGCAGTTGACTGACGTATTTCGACAGTTCTTCGACGTGCAAACGCGCGGCTTCTGCTTGTTCGAGTGAGGCTTCGATGTTCTTGAGATACGTCTGATAGGTGAAAAAGATAATCAGGATAATGGGAACGGTGGCGACTACGGCGTAGAATCCGTACGTCTTGATCAGAATGGCGATGATGCCCGCGGCAGAAGCGCCCGCGAAATATGTCACCGACGTCCAAAGATAATAAGTCTTCCAGGTGTGCCAGGTTGAGTCTTTGATCTTAGCCGCCTTCTCAATCGCAATCAGCGTGGTGTTGGCGATGTACTGCACGAACGCCATCGCGCAGATTGCTTTGAAAAACGTCGCGGTGAACCCGTTTGAGATAAGCGATTCCGGTGGACCAAGCGTAAAGTGCAAGACTGTCGCAGTGCAAAACGTGGATGCGGCGAGAATCGCGGAGTTGAACAGGATCGTGCGTGGCTTCTTGCTGATAATCAGGGTGGCTGAGACGCCTTCGAGAGCCGAAACCAGAATTGCCGCCGCCCCGCCGTAAAGCAGCATCGTCAAAAACACAAACGTATCGGCAACTGTGATGCGCCCGCTGACTCGAGGAATCGGGATTGCGACGAGCGAGCTCGCCATCACCATCAAACAGAGAAAGACAAATCGTGCATCCAGTCTGCTGAAAGGCAATTGATAAAGGGAAACAAGAGTTATAGCTGCGCCTGCGGTCACAAGCGACCACATGTATATTTGTCCAAAGTGAGGTCGATTTACGTCCATTTCCGCCGCACTCATGGTTGCACCTCAGGGGTCAAGATCAAGTTGTGATGGATAAAAAGATAAGCGTGCAGAGGAGCACTCCCGTAGTAACCCCTGCGTACATTTAAAAACCAGAGGGGTGGCCACGGAGTGCCACCCTACAACCGGCATCAATAATCTAAGCAGTCGGTGCCGTCATCCGACAATGCATTCATCTTTGAACTACTATCGCCATTAAGCGTCGCTGACTGCGCGACTGCCACCGAGTCCCCGGTGATTACTCCGTCGCCCGTGATAACGCCATCGCCAGTGATAACTCCGTCTCCGGTAATTACGCCATCGCTCAAGAAGCTACCGTCAGCCAACAGATCCTGAAACAGTAAGTTGACGGCAAGGAAGGATGCGCCGTCGCCGGTTATTACACCATAACTCGTAAGAATATGATCACCCGTAATCACGCCGTCTGAGAAAAAAGCTGGATCGAGCATCAGGGTACCATCGCCGGTGATGACGCCGCTGCCGAGTAGATTTCCCGGAACATAAGCGAGCTGGTACTTCGTGATCAGATCCACGCCGGTGGCGTAGGTCTGGTTAAGAATAATGCCGCGAGACCACGTGAACGTTTGATTGGCGATACTGGTTTGGGCCGGCGGCACTGGAACTGTCAGCAGCGGCGAGCCGACCGGCGGCGAGGCATTTAAATCAGTACGAACGGCCCGTGCCAACTCAATCGCGCCGGCAGTGTTTAGCTCACCTGCGCCCTGTTCGAGCATGTTGAAGCCCGCGAGAGGTTGGGCCGTGTACATCAACAGTGCTTTCACCAGGTTTGGCGTAAGGCTCGGATTTGCTTGCAACATCAGCGCGGCGGTCCCGGCCGCGACGGGCGTCGCCATCGAAGTGCCACTCAAGTACATCATCTTGCGATTGTCCGCACCGCTGACTCCCGCGTCCAGAGAAGGTGTTTGGGTAACCAGGTAATTATCGTCAGACTCCGCTTCGACGAGCTTGTTTCCGGGCGCCACGAGATCGGGTTTGATCAGGTTATCGAAGTGTCGCGTGCCGTCATCATCCGTGGTGAAGCTGCGCGTTGGACCATGAGAGCTGAATGAAGCAACAACGTCGTCGCCGCGTTCGTCAGTGCCGAAGGTATTGGTTGCCCCTACGGTGATCGCCGACGGTTCATTACCCGGCGAGTGAACGTTGCCGTAGAGCTTGTTCCCGGCGCTGTCTTTACCGTTGTTACCAGCGGCAGCAAACACCACGACACCTGAATCCACCAATCTGCGCACCGCGCGACATACCGGATCGTTGCGATAAGAATCGATCGCAGGCATGCCGAGACTCATGTTTACCACGCGAATGTTGTAAGCCGCTCGATTCGTGGCCACCCAATCGAGCGCGCGCAGCACCTGCGCTGTGGTGCCGGTTCCCTGCGCATTCAACACGCGCAGGTTGATCAGGTTTGCGTTCGGCGCGATGCCGATATATTCGCGGTTTGAAATACGACCGTTACCTGCGGCCAGTGCGGCGACGTGTGTGCCGTGCCCGTACGGATCGTCCGTACGACCTTCGCCGGTGAAGTCTTCGCTGTAGACCACGCGAACGTTGTTTGATCGGTCGAGAAAAGAACGGTGATCGACGTCGATACCTGAATCCAGCACCGCGATGCCGATGCCGGTGCCATCGAGAGTCGTCTGATTGTTTCCATTACCGCTGTGGCGGATCTGTTCGGTGCCCATAGTTCGTGAAAGATGGCCCATCGGCAGCACGTCGCGGTTCAACGAGACATACGAGACGTCGCTGCGCGCGGCGATGTTCATCGCAGCGTTCACCGGCAGGGTGACGACGCGTACCGCGAAGTTCCTGAACGTTCGAATGTTGCTCCCGCCTGATTCTTCGAGTGTGGAGTCAGTCAAGCTATCGGATTGCTGCGCGGGTTGGATAATGACGCGGACCAGATCAGCACCGCGACCGTCCGAAGCTTTTTTGAGGATGTCTTTTGAGACTTTCCGTTCCGGGTGCCCGTTATTGCTGGACTCGGCGTGCGTCCGGTAGGTGAAGATAAACAATGACAAAAATAGGAGTGAGACAACACCACTCCAGAGGATCGGGTTAATAAAACGCTTCATTCAGTACTCCGGGAAACTGTGAAGAAGTTTCGGCTTTCGCTGACAGTTTTCAGCACCCTTCGGGGAGTCCTTGTCGGGGTTCTGCGGATACTAACAGCTTTGAACGTTTAACAATGTGTAATTTCCGTGTCGGACAAATATAAACGCTGTTTGAGGCCTTTCGTGGCACTTTTGAAAAACAACCATGGCAGAGTCTGTCGCCTCCCGATCGCCAATCAAACACCCCGACACTAACAATTTGCCCAGCTAACTCGTTTCGTGTGGAGGACTTATGCAATCCAAGACCGTGAGAAGCTTTCTGTTCAGTCTAATTTTGTTTGTGTCTTCAGGCGCACACGCCGCGACCGTACCGGCCGGCTTCACTGATTCACTCGTCGCCGGCGGCTTAACCAATCCGACCGCCATGGCGCTCGCTCCTGACGGTCGCATCTTTGTTTGCCAACAAGGCGGCACTTTGAGAGTCATTAAAAATGGCGCGCTGCTGCCGACGCCTTTTCTCACGGTCACAGTTGACTCAAACGGCGAGCGCGGCTTGCTTGGTGTCGCTTTTGATCCCAACTTCGTCTCGAATCAACTTGTCTATGTCTATTACACGGCCACAACACCAACGATTCACAACCGCATCAGCCGGTTCACGGCCAGCGGGGATGTCGCGCTGGCAGGCAGTGAAACGATCGTGATGGACCTGCCAAATCTGAGTACTGCCACGAACCACAATGGCGGCGCTATTCATTTTGGACCAGACGGCACTTTGTTCGTTGCTGTTGGTGACAATGCAAATGGAGCTAATTCTCAAACATTGACCACTCGTCTCGGCAAGTTGCTGCGCATCACTTCGACTGGCGGTATTCCAACGGACAATCCGTTCTTCAATCAGGCCACCGGAGACAACCGCTCCATCTGGGCGCTCGGCGTGCGAAACCCGTTTACGTTTTCTTTCCAGGAAGGCACAAGCCGCATGTTCATCAACGATGTCGGTGAGAACACGTGGGAAGAGATCAACGACGGCATCGCAGGTTCGAATTATGGTTGGCCCACTTGCGAAGGGTTCTGTAATCCACCGAACGCTAACTTCCGCGATCCGATCTTTGCCTACGCAAATGATGCTTCAACGTGCGCGATAACGGGCGGCACGTTCTACAACCCACAAGTCATCCAGTTTCCTGCGAACTTTGTCGCCAACTATTTCTTCGCGGATTTCTGTGGCGGTTGGATTAGAAGACTCGATCCTGCAAATGGAAATGCTGTCTCGGATTTTGCTACCGGCATTTCTTCTCCGGTTGATCTGCACGTTTCAGCAGACGGTTTTCTTTACTATCTCGCGCGCGGCAACGGCTCCGTCAACCGAATCGGTTTTCCGGGCTCCGGCGACAACACGCCACCGGTCGTTTCGATCACGAATCCGGCGAATGGCGCCATCGTTGCGCGCAAATCCAATGTAACGATCACCGCAAATGCGAGCGACAACGTCGGCGTGACGCGGGTTGATTTTCTCGTCAACGGTGCGTTGCAGTGCAGCGATACGACCGCGCCGTACAGTTGCAACTGGCGCGTGCCGGCTGCGATGAATAAGGCTTATCAACTTCAGGCGCGAGCATTTGATTTGGCTGGCAATTCAACAACGGCGGGTATTCAAGTGACGGCGCGATAAGTCAGGGTTGCCCGAACAAGGAAGTCCCGCGCTTCATCGCGTAGAAGTTCACTTCCGCTCCACACGTCGCTGAGAGGTCCGCTTTGAATGAGCGTGGCGCAGGGGAAACTGTTGTATGAGTTTCAGGTAGAAGAACTGTGACGGTGTAAATCCCTGGCTCAATGCTGCGAAACTGGTAGCGTCCGTCACGGTCCGTCGTCACTTCGTAGTGATTGTTTTCGTTATCAGCTTTGACGCTGACTCCCGCCATGCCACGTACATAACCGGACGGGTTGCCGGCGTCGCGAATGTGGTCGAGGACGCGACCAAAGATTCGCGTTTCCGGTTTTCCGGCGTTTACGGCCCGGATCAATTCGATATCGTCGGTGGCTTCTGCGAACGGCCGCGTCCGGGTACATATGCTTGTTTCCAGCCGCGCTGTTAGCGACGGCCCGGCGGTGGTTTGGACCGTAGTCGGGTTTGCGTAAACGAGGTATCGCTCACCAGCCTTGAAATCATAACCACAAAGACCGCCTCCCATTCCCGTAACAACGTCGACTGACTTTTGGTCGATGCCCTTCAGCGGCTCCTCGATGGTGAACTGGGCCACTCTATATTTATGCGAATCCGCCTGATCAATCGTCACGGAGGTGACAACTCCCACAAAGATAGCCGTTTGTCCGCGAAGTGAGGTACAGGGTGAAGAGCCGTCGTAACAACTGCATCCATGTGCGACATCCGCCAAACAACACAAGACAAAGGCCGCGAGAATCAGTGAACTGATTTTATTCGACATCAGAGCCTCTCAGGCTGCATCAAAGGGTTACTGGTTAGACGCCGATTAAAGCACAAAGTTTCATTTTGAGACGTACGGAAACGTTCGAGCGCGGGTCAATTCTGGTTTAGAATGTGGCCCACTGTGCTGCGATTAAATTGGTATGAGGACCAAACTCGTGAAGAATATTAGATTACAATACGCGAAACTTCTGGCGATCTTAGCTCTCACGACGGTGCTGGCGGCGTGCGCCTCGTTGGCTGCGGACCAGGTTGCAACGCATATCGCCCCGGCCGGAAATGTGCATGCTTCGGGAAGCGAGTTGATTGAAGGTTACAGGAAGTGGACGCGGCTAAATCCAGAGCCCGCATTCATCCCTTCGCAGACTGCGAGTCTGTGTGCCGCCCCAACCACCGATCAGAGCCGGTTGGATAAAACTGATCCGCATCGCGATAAGTTCATCACCGTGTATGTCAACGAGCTTGGCAAGAACGCGATGACGACCCAGTTGAACCCGGTCTTTCCGCAGGGCTCCGTCATCGTCAAGGAGAAGTTGCCTGCCAAAGACAGCTCTTCGCCGGAACTGCTGACGGTCATGATCAAGCGCGAGCCTGGCTACGATCCGGAGAACGGCGACTGGGAATACATGGCTGTAGACGGCGCCGGCAAAGTGGTTCAGGCGCGCGGCAAGCTGGCGAACTGTCAGGCGTGTCACATAATGCGCAAAGAGACGGGCTACGTCTATCGCAATTACCTGCCGGATGAAGTTTCGGCAAAACTCAAGTAACTGACAAAGAGACATCGTGAAGCAGAAAATGCACAAAGCGATTCACGGAGTAGCTTTGTGCTTTTTGTGCCTCTTCGTGGCGGGGAGTGGTTGTATGACGTCATTCCAAAGCCGGTTCTTCTCAAAGTTCTCTTTGAATGAGCTGGTCAAGAGAAATGAAAATGTTATCGGCCTTAATTGCCCTGGCGGCAGCGCGGGTGGCGGGGGCATATCAATGGGGGCTGGAGGAATCGGCAAGGACCAATCGAACCTTCGCCGCACCGAAAGCATGGGTTGTCAAATCGCCGGCGCGACGCAATTTGATGAAGGAAAATTAATTCACGCCTTGAAACAGATCATCGAGCAGGATCTCGGTGCGAGCAAGGCTGAGATCATCAAAAGTGAGAGTCGTGAAGCCAACAGTTTCTCTCTCCAGTACACTCTCGAAAAGATCGCGGGTCGCGTGGAAATCTCCGGCAAAAGAAGCGGCAACTTCTACACCTTGACAGCCGATTTGGAAGAGAAGAGCAGCGCCAGATGAGTGAAAATGTCTGTACGGTCATTCTGTGAGTCAGACAAGGAACAAGTCGTTCGTCTCAAAGATGTCGCTTATGCGTCGATGAACCTCGAGCAGTTCAGGTGGGGTCCTTGTCAACAAGTCGAAAGCCTGGACCAGGACTGCTTCAAGGTTGTTTTTGAACAAGGAGATATCCTGGCGTACGGAGCGGGCTATCAGCTCGACGAAACACATTCCAGACTCAATTTACTCGTTCACCCGGAACACCGCCGGCACGGTGTCGGGTCGCAACTTCTGAAGCGCATTGAAGACGAAGTTTTGCGCGAAGGTGGAAAGTACCTGCAAGCACGTGTGTTCGAGAGTATGCCGGAGAGTCTGAAGTTTTTGTTGGCGAGAGGTTTCGTTCAAATCCATACGATGCGTGGCCTGAGCCTGCGTGCGACCGACTTCTCTTTCGACAAATGGCAACCCCTGGGACAACAACTTGCCGCGCGCGGTTTTGCATTGACGATCCTGAGAGACGAATTAAGCTCAGACGCGAACCCCATCGACAAACTCGCGCAGCTCTATAAGGCCGCAAGAGAAGACTGGCCGTCTCCCGATCCGAGTTGGCGAGTTGATACTTCGCCTGAGCAACTGCGAGCACCTTTCGAAGCGGTCAAACATCCCGAATTTTTTTCGATCGTCAAGCACAAAGATCAGTACGTCGGATTCACCAGCGCCAAAAATCTCGCCACCGGAACTGCGGTGCACCCGGCGTACAGGAATCTCGGTATCGCAACGTATCTCAAGGCCTTTGACATAAACCGGTGCATCGCAGCGGGCGAAGACTATTTCGAGTCGGCAACCGCCAATCCCGCGATGCAGCGCGTGAACGAGAAGTTGGGATATCGATTCAACGGTCTGGCGGAAGTGAGATTCGTCAAAAATATTCATGAGTAAAACGTCAATCCTGGCAGTCATCATCCTGGGTCTGTCACTTCCCTCGTATGTTGCTGCGCAACAAATCAATCGAGACCAGATTGTCGCGGATCTCGAGAAAGACGGCTGCGTTACGTTAAGCGAACGCAAGGTGAAGATCTGTAAAGGTGATTATTCATCGGACGGGAAGTTGGTGGAAGCAGTTTCGATTCGGCCGCTGGCTGAGGGCAAGTTTCCAGGGCTAATGATGATTCCTGGTCACCAGGGTCGTGCGACAGTTTTCATAAGCCTCGGTATCGTCTACGCTCAACAAGGATTCGCAATTTTTTCCGTGGGCCAACCAGGCTCCGGCAAAACGCAGGTCGGACTCGATTTCGTTGGTCCAAAAACAGTCAAGGCGATGATCGCCGGTTATAAAAAGTTTCAGCGTGAGCCGTATGTGGATCCGGCGAAGATGGGAATCTTTGGCTATTCGCGCGGCGGAATGGCGGCAGCGCTGATGGCGACGAAGCTGAAGGACGTCAGGGCGGTGGTGTTGGGCGCGGGTGTGTATGACTTCAAGAAAGCGTATGACGACGTGAAGATCGAGGGCATCCGGCAGAACATGTTGGCCGAAACGGGAATGACTGAAAAAGCCATTCGCGACCGTTCAGCGGTTCTGCATGCGGACCGTATCACCGCTCCAGTGCTCATTCTTCACGGGGAGAAAGACGAAAACGTTCCGGTAAGCCAGGCGTTGCTGCTGCGCGATCGTCTCGCTGAATTGAAAAAAGAATTCGAAATCAAGCTATTTCCTGAAGCAAAGCATGGCTGGTTGGGTCCCGATTTTAATTCCGCAACCCTGGACTTTCTGAGTCGCAAACTCAAAGGCGCTCCAGCGGATGTTAAAGTCCACTGAGTTATGAACTTTAACTTCTTCACCGGCGGCAAATGGAACCTCGAGAAGGTTGCTCTTCCGTGGAAGGACCGACCGTCAATCTACCAACACATCCTCGCAAATATTCGCGCCGGGGAGCCCGGACTCGATGAAAAGGGTGAGCTACTGCCTGACGAGGACATCGTCAGGCGTGACAATCAATTCGGCTGGGCTCCAGGAGCTTTTGACGGAACATTTGGACATCACACCTCGCACACGGAAGGCGCAGAATTAGCGAAGCAGATCCTCGAATCATTTTCGTGCACTGGCGAGGAAAGCAAACGATCAACGCGCCGCCTCACTCTACTCTACGCTGTTGGACCACGCCGCCCTCACGATCGTGGACCACCTTCTCGGTGCGGTGGTTTCTGTTAACGAGCTCGAGGCTGAACGAATACACGCGATTGCACGTTGGCTGGCTACCAATGCGGCGGATCGCGAGCCTGTTAAATATGCCATCGCAATGCTCGGCGTCTTCCCGGGCGGCCACGACCGTGATCTCCTGCTCACCCTCGGACGGCACGAAGAGTTCACGCTCTTTGCTTCGGTCGCGCTACAGAATTCCGATGAGGACGCCGAGTTGTCGTTGTGGTCGCTTGCTTGTCTTGTCACCGGGTGGGGCCGCATTCAGATCGTCGAGCGTTTGGCTGAAACCAAAGACGATCAGATCAAATCGTGGATGCTGCGCGAGGGTTACCGGAACGACATCATGCACGAGTACACGGCGCTCATTTGCGCGCAAACAGGCGGTCTGCTGGCTGCGCTCCGTCAATCCGATCCAGACGACAAGCTTTTGAAAGGTGCTGGTTCAATTCTCACTGCGCTCGTGGATGGACGCGGTGGTCCAGCGGCGGGTATCGATTCGTATCCGGATGGAGCCGAGGCAGCTGAACTATATCTAGAACACCTCCAGTCGCATGAACTCGATCTGGAAGACTACATCGCGGTGAGCAGAATCGAATTGTTCCTCAACGAAGATGACGGTGAAGTGAAAGATCCCGATCTCGGTTGGCCGGAACGTCGCGCCAGACTACTCGCGTTGACCAGCGCGATTCGTTCTCGACCGGATTGGGAACAAAAGATCCGCGCGGCACTCGATAGCGAAAACCGCAACACGTTTTGGACGGCCACCTGGGCAGCGCAATTGCTTGGCATCGACGTGTGGGACGTCTATTTCGAACGCCTGAAGCGCGGCGAAGATCAATGGTTGTTCGCAATGCAGACCAAAGATCGCGAGCGTATCGATCGCCTCATCACACTGGCCGAAGAAATACTTCCGTTGGACGAGATTGCGTCTGGCCCATCAGTTTCGCTTGGACTTGGACCCGAGTTTCAACATCACAACGCACTCGATTCTGTCTTACAGGAACTACAACGGTCTCCCGGACGGGCATGGCCACTTATACGCGCTGGCTTGCAGAGTCCCACAGTACGTAACCGGAACAAGGCGGTTGAGGCGCTCGCGGCCTGGGACCGAAGCGCGTGGCCTGCCGAAGCAGAACCACTGTTGAGACGTGCGTTAGAACTCGAACCGGTGAGCGACACTCGCGCCTTAATGACACGCACTCTTGAAGGCAATAACGCAACCGAGCGCAGTAGCGCCGGATAGATGAATTGTTCCTCGATCCGCTATTGGATCATCTACCCGGCGCTACCGCGCTCGGTTCTGTGCTGGCCGAAGTTAGGCGGTTTGCTCCTTTAGTAGTTGAACGAACTGCTGTAGCTCCGCTAAATTCAGATCTGAGACGACCCAATAAGCCATCCCGCCGTTGGACCACTCGATCAGGTTGTAGCCATGCGTCACCGACGCTTTTTCACTCTTTGCCGCATCATTCGACGGCCAAATGAAAAGATTGATCGGATGTTGCCGGCGCTGGTAGACCAACGCGGCCACCGGACGATTACCGATGTAATCGAGTCGACCACCGTACAAACTGAAGCCTTGCTGACTCAGATCTTTCACGGGCGGTGAGAAGTCGAGCTTGCCATCGAACCACGGCTTCACGGTGTGTTGATCCGACGACGGCACATCCGTCAAATGATCCGCCATCAGTGAACGCACGTGACTGGAAACTATCTCCGTCGCGATCACGTCATCCGTTGCTGGTCTGGAAAAGATCGCCAGGCCGACAGCGATAACGATCATCGCCGCTATCAGCGATCCGGCAAGCGCCAGCCACCCCCAACGCAAAGTCATTCGAGTTTTCCCTTCACTCCGCAACTTGGATCGGAGCTTTCGTTCGAGGTTCGCCGGAGGCGCAAACCGAAGCGCACTGTCGCCCAGAGTGGATTGCAAACTACGCACCGCGTGATAGATCCGCGCACACGCGTCGCACTGCGCCAGGTGTTTTTCGATTTCGATGTTATTCACCAGATCCAACTCACTGTCGAGATAGCCGTGAATCAACTCATGCGTTTGCTGACAATTCAACGCGCGCCTCCTTTCCCATGCGGGTCGCGAGCAGCGTATGAAGTCGTTTGCGGCCGCGCGCCAATCGCGACATGACCGTGCCGAGCGGAAGATCCACCACGGTCGCGATCTCCTTGTAAGAGAGTTCTTCCATTTCGCGCAGCACCACTACTTCGCGAAATTCAACCGGCAACTCCTGTAACGCCTGCCGCACGATTTGCGAGTCGACATTTCGCAGCAGCAACAGCTCCGGATCCGAGAAGTCCGCTTCCAGTTCGTCAAGCTTGTCGTCAATTGGTTCGGCCTGGCGCAGCATCCGGTTGTGCTGCAACCACGTGTAGCAAGTGTTGCGCACGATCGTCAGCAGCCAGGCACGGAAATCGCCGCCGTAATAACCACCGAAAAACTTGAACGCGCGCAGGTAAGCTTCCTGGACCATGTCCTCGGCGTCGTGATCGTTGTGAACGAGCCACCGGGCAAGGTTGTACGCTGCGCCGAGATGCGGCAAAGCCATCTCCTCAAACCGCCCAACTTTGCTTTGCACTGCCAACCGAAACTCCTCGCCGGTGCTTCCGTCAACTTAAAGACTGAAAGACGCGCTTTTTTATTCCCGGGCTAATGATCCGCACATGTGCGGGAATTTTCAAACGCGGATTGAGGTCTGTGTGGATGAAAGCGGTTGTTCGACTGAGGAGGTAAGAAAATGAAAAATTTAATCAACTGGCTGCTTGAGCCGCCAACAGACGGTCCCAGAGCTATTCTTTTGATCCGGTTAATGGCCGGTTCTGTCTTTTTTTGGGAAGGCATTCTGAAGTTTGTCTATACCAATCAAGGCGTCGGGCGATTTACAAAGCTCGGCTTTCCGGCGCCGCACTTCACCGCCACTGCTGACGGCTGGTTCGAGATCGTCGGTGGTTTGCTGTTGCTGACCGGCTTGTTCACACGATTGATCGCGGTGCCGTTCATCATCGAAATGCTGGTCGCAATGGCATCGACGAAGATTCCGTTGTACTTGGGCACCTCGCCGTTACCGTTACCGCCGGTGCCGCCGCAGATCGGTTTCTGGGCAGTGTTACACGAGATCCGATCCGAGTTTGCACAACTTCTGACGTGTGCGTTCCTGGTTGCGGTTGGACCAGGACAATGGTCCATCGATGCGCTGTGGGCGAGAAGGAAGGCCACGGCGCCAACGGGGCACCTGAAAGAAGTCAGGCTTCGGCAAGTGGAAGTGTGATGTTTCGCGACGTGTTGCCACTAATGGCTGTAGCAAGTCTTCATTAGAAAGGAAACACGTCAAATGAAACGAACTTTGTCTTTCGTTGTCACTGCCGTAGCGGCACTGGCTTTGGCCGGGCTCACCGCCCTTCCGCAGCTAAGCATGACAACTAACGCCGAGAAGCTCGGCGGAGCAGGATGCGAGAATCTCCCCAGCGAATCCCAGCTCCGCCAGCTTCTGGTCCAAGCCCAGAATGTAAACAAACCCATCGGTGGTCTTTTCGAAGGAACGCGGATGTGGGGCGCCGTTGTTAATCGTGATGGTGCAATTTGCTCTTACGCAACCTCAACCAACGATCCCACGCAGGTGTGGCCGGGCAGCCAGGCCATCGCTAAAGCAAAAGCTTACACAGCGAACGCTTTCAGTCTTGACGATTTACCACTCTCGACTGCGCGGCTCTACACGTTCACACAACCTGGTCACTCGCTGTGGAGTCTGGGCCAGTCGAACCTTTTCAACTCGGAGTCTCTTGCGCCGCCTTCCGGACAGGGTGGTGGCCAAAACGAGCTCGCGGGCGGGCTGATTTTCTTCGGCGGTGGTGTGCCGTTGTATCGCAACGGCAAGATCATCGGCGCGCTCGGGATCAGTGGCGACACATCGTGCGCCGACCATGAGATCGCGAAGCGTGTGCGCGACGTCGCAGGTCTCAATCCTGCGGGTGGAGCGCTGGCCGACGACATCGTCTACTCAGGGCCGGATGCGGCTTCGGTGTTTGCACATCCTGTGTGCCTGAACACTTACAGGAACGGAACCAAGATTGGCAGTGAAGCCACTGCTACTTACCCGTACGTTCCACCGGCGCCGTAACATCAAACCAGAGGAGGCAGGTTCAGATTGCAAGAGCAGGCATTGAACCTGCCCCTGCAACCTGTTCCTGCCTACTGATTCCTCGGTTTCACGTTGAATCGACGGGTTCTGCTCCATTGTCCCCAAGTGCCGTTCTGGTATTGAGCACGAACACGCCAGCCCCAGCCGAGCAGATTGTGATCGGCGATGTAACCCGCGTTGACGCGATGTACATATTCCGACCTCTCGGTTGTTGCAAGCACCAGTGGAAATGCCGCGGTAGCACCAACCACTACTATTTCATAACTCGTCGCTCCCGGAATGTCGTCCCAGTCAAATCGCCATTCAGCGGATTCAGGTTGCGGCAACGTCGTCCCTGGTGCTGGTGCGATAAGACGTGGTCCAGGTTCGCCCCGCTCGGCTTTGACAACAAGCGCGCCGAGCGGAAGCTGTGCCATTTCTTCCGGAGTGTAGCGTGCAACAGCTTTGATGAGCGTTTCCGAAAACAACTGGTTTGGGTATGGAGGCCCGCCGGCAAACACTACATAGCCTTTGCCATACGGCAAATAAACCAGCACCGGATGAGGATTCGCGGACAGTGGCTCCAGCCAAGCGAGTGCCACTGCCCCGGGCGGCAGTTCGCTCAGGCTGGACCACGCGACCGAACAACATTCGATGTTCGCTGTAAGCGCATGCGGAATCCATTGTTCAACTGATCCAAAGTGATTACGTTTTTCAGATTGCAATCCGAAAGTGTTCGCGACAGCGTCGGGATTGGGTCCGGCGCCCACCATTAAGAGACGGGTTCCGCTCGTTACAGCCTGCCGGTAGGCGAACGCTTCATCCTCGCTGTAAGCGAAATAGGCAGCCGGCTTGATCACCAGGTCGACGTCGCGGAGGATGTCGAAAGTGATTACCTGGCCGCGCGGCAGTTCAGTGACCTTCCATCCCTGGCGGCGCATGAAATCACCGAGCGCTTTGCCCTGGTGGTACTGGTTTGCATTGAAGTTTTGGCCTTGAGGGAACCACCACAGCCCGCCGTCTTTGCTGGCGTCTACAATCACTCGCAGTGGTCCTTGATGTCGATTTCTGACTTGCGCCTCAACTGTCAACAACAGACCAGCCAGGCAAACGATGGTGAGCGCGGAGACTATGCGATTCATGTAAGGAATCTCCTTCGATTGTTCTCGGAGCGTGGGACAACGATCTTGATGCGCTCCGGCAGTTTCGCGTTTGCTCGGGATCTACTTTTATGGACCATCAGATCGTAATTTTGTCGTGTGATGTTTTTCGACGTATGGCCACTTGCTATAGGTATGGGTCTTTAAAATTGGAAAAGGAACACGTCGATGAAACGAACCACTATCTTTACTTCCGTAATGCTCCTGGTGCTGACTGCCGTCCTGTTTGGGCCAGTATCTGCTCAAAACAGCCAAAGAACGGTCAGTAACGTTAATACCAAAACCGCCATCACCTACCACAATGGACCAATCATGTCCGGCACGCCAGACGTCTTCATCATCTGGTACGGCTGTTGGGACGGAACCTGTGGAAACGCCGGCGATATCGCGACGCAATTGACCGTAGAGGATTTCCTTTCAAATGTCGGTGGCTCACCGTATTTCCAGATCAACGCCATGTACCCAAACAACTCCGGTCAAGCTCCCAGTGGCGGGCTGTTGTATGGCGGCGCGGTTTTCGATCACTACTCACACGGTCTCGAGCTCACCGCGTCAGACATTGCTGACATCGTGGCGGATCAAATCACGAACAACGGTCTGCCACAAGATCCCGGTGGAATTTATGTCGTCATCGCTTCGGCTGATGTAGGTTCGACTGCAACCGGCTTCTGCGTGCCGTCAGCACTTTCACACCATGGAGTGGGTGAAGCATTAGGATCGCAGTTCAGGTACGCGTTTGTTGGCAATCCGACGCGCTGTCCGAGTGTTGCTGCGCCGCAGTTCTTTTCTCGCGGAGCTCAGTTGCCAACTCCGAACGGAAACCTGGCAGCCGATGCAATGGCGTCAACACTGGCCCAACTGATGAGCGAAGTGGTTACAGATCCGACCGGCGGCGGTTGGTATGACCGTTACGGACTGGAAAACGCGGCCAAGTGTGAAGGCCAGTTTGGCACGACTTACACGACCGCTAATGGTTCTCGCGCAAACCTGAAACTGGGTACACGCGACTACCTCATTCAGCAGAACTGGGTCAACGATAAGAAAGGTCACTGTGCGATGAATTCAAGTCTTTAACAAGCCATTTTGGAGTGCGGCGGCCTGGCGCCGCTTTAACCTCGCTCAAGCGCGATTGATAACAAAGCGGCGCCAGGCCGCCGCACTCCAAAGTCTTTGCACTGCAATCGGAATCAGAGGTAAGTTACTGGAGCTATGAAAAAACTCCTAGTAACTGCGACTGTATTGCTTGCTCTGTCTGCGACCACTTACCAGCAAACACGAGGCGAACCACTTCCGAAACTCCTGTCAGTCCGCGAACAACAGCTCACCAGAGAGGCCTGGCTCAAGAAACGACTTGACACCATGCTGCTCCCGATGATGCGCCAACAAAAGATCGACATGTGGATTGTCAGCAATGAAGAGTTTCACCCCGATCCGGTGACGGCTTATATCGCGCCGCCTCTTCCTTACGATGGCAGGCGCGAATTCTTCATCTTTGCGGATCGCGGCGGCGACAAACTCGAGCGCATTGCTCTCGTGCGTTATGGCGAAGAGCACTTGAAATATTTCTTCGATGTGCAGATTCCGCCCGGCAATCAGCTTGCAGCCACACTGCGCCGCATTGTCGAAGAACGAAAACCCAAAACGATCGCGCTCAACATGGGCGGAACGCGCGGCGCAACCAACGGTCTTACTCACGATGCGTATAAGTATTTGACTGATACGCTGGGCCAGGAATATGCGGCGCGGTTTGTTTCGGCGGCGCCATTGATTGTCGAGTACATGGACACTCGACTGCCTGAAGAACTTGAACACTATCGAACCGCCGTCGCACTAACAGACGTTTTGACGCGGCGAGCGTTTTCAAACGAGGTAATCACACCCGGTAAGACGACCGTCGGCGACGTTCGCTTTTGGTTTCTGCAACAGGTAAACAATCTCGGGTTGGACGTTTGGTTTCAGCCGGACTTGCGCATTCAAAGAAAGAATCAGGAAACGGGTAAGACGCTTCAGTTTTTGAGCGTGGCAGACGAATCAGAGATCATCCAGCGAGGTGACGTGATTCACATCGATTGTGGAGTGAACTACATGGGACTGACTTTCCAGCACATTGGGATCCTAAGCTTAGAATTCCACGTGGACAAGTTGTCGCG